>Ga0307514_10001454_pt1 | contig 28895 bp, 26 predicted proteins | sample 16_EM_MG_FD_203088 | JGI IMG/M metagenome (GOLD analysis project Ga0307514, IMG submission 203088) | Populus trichocarpa ectomycorrhiza microbial communities from riparian zone in the Pacific Northwest, United States - 16_EM | ecosystem: Host-associated > Plants > Roots > Unclassified | place... | reverse complement strand
TCGGCCATCGGCACCTTGTCCGACGGGATCAGCGGAATGCCACGCCAGGTGAGGAATTGCGAGCCGAACAGGCTCACCGTGGGCGGCGGCGTGCCGCGGCGCGTGGCTTCGCGGCCGAAGGCGGCGATGGCCAGCGGATGGGTCAGGAAGAACGCGGGCTCTTTCCAGACCTTGGTGAGCAGCTCGTCCAGGTCGTCCGGCGTAGGCGCGCCGGTCAGCGGGAAGATGCGCTGCTCGTCGGTCACTTGCGACAACAGGCCGTAATCGGGGTTGTTGATCAGCTCGCTTTCCTGGTTTTCCTTGATGGTCTCGATGGTCAGGCGCAGCTGTTCCTTGATCTGGTCGTGCGGGCTGCTGTACAGGTCGGAGATGCGGGTGTGCACGTCGAGCACCGTGCTCACGGCGTTCAGGAAATATTCACGCGGCTGCTCTTCGTAGTCGACCCAGGTGCGCGGCAACTGGTTTTCTTCCTGGCGCGAGGTGCAGGTGACCTTGATCGATTCGGGGTTCTTGACCTTGTTCAGGCGGTAGATGCCCGCCTCCACCGGCACCCATTGCAGCAGGTGCGTGAGCCATCGCGGCGAAATCGTTTCGAGTTGCGGAACGCTCTTGGTGGCGTTCGCTAGTTGCCGTGCTGCGCTGTCGCCCAATGCGGTGGTGCCGCCAACGGTTGCTGCCATGTGTTTCCCGATCTAAGTCAAAAAGTGAAAGAGGTGAAGAAGAAAATACCGATGCCGATTGTTTGATGCCTGGAGCCCCCATTCAACAGGCTATAGCCGTCAATTGAATGCCTCGCACCACCCGGCTTTGGTGGATACGTTCGCTGTGCGCCATGAGATCGCTCCCACTCAGACCCAGCGCATCGGCCAGTTTCTTGAGCGTCACCAGCGACGGCACCACGATGCCGCGCTCGATCTCGCCCACATAGGAACGGTTCAGGTCCGAGAGTTCGGCCAGGCGCTCCTGAGACCAGCCCTTGGTCTCGCGCAGCCGCTTGACGGCGAGGCCGAAGCTCGCACAGATCTGGGTGCTCATGCGCGCAGGGCTTCCCAGGCAGGCGAGGCCACATCCGCATTCGCAGACGGCTGCGACGACACGTCCTGGCGCACATCGGCCTGTGTCACATGGCCGCCGGGCGGCACGCTGTGGGTCAGCCAGACATTGCCACCGATGACCGCGCCGCGGCCCAGCGTGACGCGGCCCAGCACCGTGGCGCCGGCGTAGATGACCACGTCGTCTTCCACCACCGGATGGCGCGGCAAGCCCTTTTGCAGATGGCCCTCGGCATCGGTCGGGAAGCGCTTGGCGCCGAGCGTCACCGCCTGGTAGAGCCGCACCCGTTCGCCGATCACCGCCGTCTCGCCGATCACCACGCCGGTGCCATGGTCGATGAAGAAACCGGCACCGATCTGCGCGCCAGGGTGGATGTCGATACCGGTCTGCGCATGCGACAACTCGGCGCCGATGCGCGCCAGGAGCGGCAGGCTCAGCCGGTACAGCTGGTGCGCGAGCCGGTGGTAGATCATGGCCAGCACGCCGGGGTAACACAGCAGCACTTCGTCCACGCTGCGCGCGGCCGGATCGCCCTGGTAGGCGGCCAGCACGTCGCTGTCGAGCAGGCGGCGGATGACTGGCAGCGACGCGGCGAAATCACGCACGGCCGCCACCGCACGCGTCTCGACCTGCTCCTCCGCCGCACCCTGGCGCCGGGCCTCGTAGGTCAGCTCAAGCCGCACCTGTGCCAAGAGGCCATGCAACGCGGCGTCCAGCATGTGGCCGACGTAGAAGTCCTCGCCTTCCTGGCGCAGGTCGGGTGGGCCCAGGCGCATGGGAAACAGCACGCCCTTGAGGCCGTCGATGATCTGCGCGAGCGCATCGCGCGAGGGGAACTCACGCCCGCCCGGATCGCTCGAGCGCTTCTGCGCGGTGCGCCAGTCTTGCCGGATCAGGTGAAGGGAATGGACGACGGGAGCAACATCGAAAACAGCCACGGTGAATTCTTTCTGCTTGTGGGGGACAGGCAAAGCGCGCTGCAGGGCTCAGTCTTGAATCCAGGGCAACTGCCGAAAGCGCCAGCCGTCGGCGCCGCCGCGGTGCTGCAGCGCATCGATCTCGCCCTCGAAACCTTCGAGCACGTTGAACACTTTGGTGAGGCCCGCCTTGGCGGCGGCCTCTGCCGCGAGGGCCGAGCGTTTGCCGCTGCGGCACAGCAACAGCACCACCGCATCCTTGCCGCCGACCTTGGCCTCGAGCTCGCGGGCGAAGCGCGGGTTGCGCGTGAGGCTGGTGCCGGTGGCCCATGGCACATGCAGGCTGTCGGGCACATGGCCGACGAATTTGCGTTCCTCGGCCGAACGCACGTCGACCAGCAGGGCCGCGCCTGTGGAGAACAGACGCCAGGCAGCCTGCGGCGGCACACCGCCGGCATAGGGCAAGCCGGTCGACAGCGCCAGGACGCGTGCGGATTCAAGTTCGGCGGGCAGGCTGACGGTGTCAGCGGTAGCGGATGGCATCAGGATCTCCTTCGGTTCAATTCAGGCGCCACGGCATGGGCCGAAACGCTGAAGATCACTTTAGGGGTGCGCCAAAGATTCTCAAACTATCAAAAATCTTATTTCAAATAGCGAACTCATCTAAGAAGCTGTCGTGGAGTGGCATAGTCTGCGCTCGACCACCGTGCTGATCCGAACGCCATGAACTCCTCTCCCCGCTCCAATGCTTCCGATATGCCCCGCATCGCCGTCGTCGGCGCCGGCATCGTCGGCTGCTGCATCGCCTTGAAGCTGCGCCAGCGCGGCGCCCAGGTCACGCTGATCGATCGCGGTGAACCCGGCGGCGGCTGCAGCCACGGCAACTCGGGGGCGCTAAGCCCGTCGTCGGTCGCACCCCTGGCCATGCCTGGGGTCTTGGCCTCGGTGCCGGGCATGCTGCTGGACGCACACAGCCCGCTGTACCTGCCGCCGTCTTATCTACCCCAGGCCACGCCGTGGCTGCTGCGCTTCGTGGCCTCTGCCAGGCCGGCGCAGGTGGCGCGGTCGGCCGCGGCCCTGGCCAGGCTGCATGCCAACACCCTGGCGCGCCACGAAGCCCTGGCGCACGAAATCGGCGTGCCCGAACTGCTGCTGCGCCGTGGTCACCTGCATGCCTATCCCGATGCGGCGGCCCTGGCCAAGGACGCGGCCGGCTGGCGCCTGCGGCAAGAGCATGGCTTTGCCTTCGAGCAACTGGACCGGGCCGGCATCGCCGAACTCGAACCTGGACTGGACGCGCGCTACCAGCTCGGCATGTACCTGGCCGACCACGCCACCATCCTCAACCCGCGCCGCTACGTGCAGGCGGTGGCCCAGGCCTTTGCCCGTGCCGGCGGCACGTTGTGGCGCCATGCCGTGCAAGGCCTGGCACCAGCCTCCGGTGGCGAATGGCAACTGACGCTGGACGGTGCGCCGCCGTCTCGTTTCGACCATGTGGTGGTCGCCGCCGGAGCCTGGGCGCGCACGCTGCTGGCCACGGTGAAGCTGTCGGTTCCGCTGGAAAGCCAGCGCGGCTACCACGCACAGTTCGAGCAGGTGCAAGGCATCGTGTCCCGCACCGTGGTGCTGGCCGACCGCAAGGTGTTCGTCACGCCGATGGAAGACGGCCTGCGCGTCGGCGGCACGGTGGAGATCGCGGGCCTGCGGCGCGCGCCCGATCCGCGCCGCGCCGCGGTGCTGGAGCGCATCGCACGCCAAAGCTTCCCGGCCCTCGGAGCCGCGCGCGCCACCCACTGGATGGGGCATCGCCCCTGCATGCCGGATTCCGTGCCCCGGATCGGACCGGCACCACAACACCCCGGTTTGTGGCTGGCCGTGGGGCATGGCCACCTGGGCCTGACGGACTCGGTCAACACCGCCGCACTGATCGCCGACGGCCTGCTGGGTTAGGGCCTGCCAGGGCCGCCCTCAGCGGCGGGCCAACGTGCGCTGCCCCATTTCCACCAGGCGGTTTTCCGGCAGTTCGAAGTAGTCGGAAGCGCGCCCGGCATTGCGCTGCAGCCAGCCGAACAAGGCGCTGCGCAGCACGCTCATGCCCAGCGTGTGCTTGCCGCTCAGCGAAGCCCGCGAGACGAAATACGAAGTGCTCATCGAAGCGCAGTCCAACCCCTTCTGGTAGGCCAGGATACGGATGAACTCGGGCACGTTCGGCCGTTCCATGAAGCCGTGGCGCGCGGTCGCCACCCAGATGCCATGGCCGACGGTGTGCGCCTCCAGGCGCTGCCGTCCGTCGACCCGCGGTACGTCGCAGGCCAGCACACGCAGCACCACGACCACGTCGTGCAGCACCTGGTTGTGCTTGAGGTTGTGCAGCAGCGCATGCGGCACCGATTGGGCGTCGGAGTTCAGGAACACCGCCGTCCCGCGCACGCGGTGCGGCATGTGCCCGGCCAAAGACTCCGCGAATATACCGATCGGCAGGCTGTCGGCTGCGGCCGCGGCCAGGCCGAGCCGGCGGCCCTTGGCCCAGGTGGTGAACAGCAGCATCACCACGCCGGCCACGGCCAGCGTCAGCCAGCCGCCTTCAAAGATCTTCAGGCTGTTGGCCAGCACGAAGGTCAGGTCGACCACGGCAAAAGCCAGCACCCCGAGGCCGACGGCGAGCTTGTTCCAGCGCCACAGCCGATAGGCCACCACGCCGGCCAGCAAGGTGGTGGTGACCATGGTGATCGACACCGCGATGCCATAGGCCGCCGACAGCGCATCCGAACTGCGAAAGCCCAAGACCAGCAGCAACACCCCCACCATCAGCATCCAGTTGATCGCAGGCACGTAGATCTGGCCGATGGCGTCCCCCGAAGTCTGCACCACCCGCATGCGCGGCAGGTAGCCCATGCGCATGGCCTGCGCCGTCAGCGAAAAGGCGCCCGAGATCACGGCTTGCGACGCGATCACCGTGGCCATCGCGGCCAGCACCACCATCGGCAACACGGCCCAGGGCGGATACATGCGGAAAAACGGATTGTCGACGGCCTCCGGATTGGCCAGCACCAGCGCGCCCTGGCCGAAATAGTTGAGCACCAGGCTGGGCAAGGCGATGAACAGCCAGGCCAGGCGGATCGGGCGCGCGCCAAAATGGCCCATGTCGGCATACAGCGCCTCGCCGCCGGTGAAGGCCAGGAACACCGCACCGAGCACGGCCAGCGCCTGGGGCCGGTGCGTGAACAGGAAATTGACGGCATGGCGCGGATCGAGCGCGGCCAAGATCTGCGGCTGCCGCGACACATGCCACAGGCCGGCCAGCGCCAGCACCAGGAACCACAGCAGCATCACCGGACCAAACACCTTGCCGACCGCGCCGGTGCCCTTGCGCTGCATGGCGAACAGCCCGACCAGGATGGCCATCGTGACCGGGATCACATAGGTCTGCAGGGCCGGCGCCTGGACTTCCAGGCCTTCGACGGCCGACAGCACCGAAATGGCCGGCGTGATCAGGCTGTCGCCATAAAACATGGCCGCGCCCACCAAGCCCAACGCGCCGAGCGAACGCCAGACCCAGGGCCTGGTGCCGTCTTCGCCCACGGCCTTGCGCGCCAACGCCTGCAGGGCCAGGATGCCGCCTTCGCCGTCATGGTCGGCACGCAGCACGAACACCACGTATTTCAACGTGACGACGAAGGTCAGGCCCCAAAAGATCAGCGACAGCAAACCCAGCACGGCCTGCGGCGTCAGGGCCACGCCGTGCGCGGGATTCAGGGTTTCCTTGAAGGCGTAGAGCGGCGAGGTGCCGATGTCACCGAAAACGACCCCCAGCGCGGCGATCAATAGGGCGGGGCCATGTCCGGCATGGCTTGCGGCATGGCTGCCGGGGCCGGCTTCGACGGCCGGCTCTGTCTTAGTGGTCATTCTCGGGTCCCGAGTACGTGTCAATTCGTGAGGTGTGGCGACCGCCCCCCGCGGCCGCGCTCACCGGGGCGACTCTACACCAAGGGCGGGTTTGGGCCAGCGTCTTTCGGGGCACAGTGCGTACGCGGCTGAGGCTGGACCAATCACCAACCCCATGGACTGGCGCAGTTCACACCGTTATGCTGGCGCTCCATTCAAAAATACCCCATTTTCATGACCTCCATCGACATTGCTTCCTGCCTGCCCCAAGACCTTTCCCGCGCCACGCTGATCGGGCGCGTCTGGCGCAACGGGCCGCTGGCCGGCCCCAGCGTGGTGGTGGTGCGCAACGGTGAAACCTTCGACATCACCGCGCTGGTGCCCACCACCGCCGACCTGCTCGACCGCCCGGATGCATTGCCCTTCGCGCGCAGCGCCGCCGGCGAATCCCTCGGCCCGGTGCAGGCCTTGCTGGACGCCAGCCTGAAGACCGAAAAAGCGGCGGTGACGCTGCTCGCCCCCAACGACGTGCAGGCCATCAAGGCCTGCGGCGTGACCTTCGCCGTGAGCCTGCTCGAACGTGTGCTCGAAGAGCAAACCCATGGCGACGCGGAAAAGGCCAGCGCCTTTCGCGAACGCCTGCAGTCGCAACTCGGGGTGAACCTGGCGCAGATCAAGCCGGGCTCCGAGGCCGCGTTGAAGCTCAAGGCCGAAATGGTGGCGCGCGGCGCCTGGTCGCAGTACATGGAGGTCGGGCTTGGTGTCGATGCTGAAGTGTTCTCCAAGTCGCAGCCGATGTCGGCCGTGGGTTTTGGTGCCGACGTCGGCCTGTCGCCCTCGTCCGAATGGAACAACCCCGAGCCCGAGATCGTGCTGGCGGTGAATGCGCGCGGCGAAGTGGTCGGCGCCTCGCTCGGCAACGACGTCAACCTGCGCGACATCGAAGGCCGCAGCGCCCTGCTGCTGGGCAAGGCCAAGGACAACAACGGCTCCTGCGCCATCGGGCCGTTCATTCGCCTGTTCGATGAACACTTCGGCATCGACTCGGTGCGCCAGGCCGAGGTCTCGCTGCTGATCGAAGGCGCGAGCGACGGCTTCGTGCTCAAGGGCGTGAGCAATATGCGCGAGATCAGCCGCGATCCGCTCGACCTGGTGGCGCAGACCTGCGGCAAGCACCATCAGTACCCCGACGGCTTCATGCTGTTCCTCGGCACCATGTTCTCGCCGATCCAGGACCGCGGCGCCAAGGGCTCGGGCTTCACCCACAAACTGGGCGACCGGGTCAGCATCCACACGCCGCAGCTCGGGCGCCTGGTCAACACCGTGCAGCTCTCCACCGAGATCGCACCCTGGACCTTCGGCACGCGGGCGCTGTATGCCAACCTGCAAAAGCGCGGCCTGTTGGCGTCGGCCTGAAGGCGGCAAAAAACCCGCCGGCCTCGCAGCACGGCGGGTTCGATGTGATCGTTCGTCGGATCAGGAACGGGTGATCTGTCCGTTCTCGATGCGCACGCGGTCGCCCACGCGCAAGTCGACGCCGCCGCCGACGTCGAAGGCGCGGTAGGACCCGTTGTCGAACTGCACCGACACGCGGTAGACCTCGTTCACCTTGGCCGTACTGCGGCTTTTCTCGATGCTGTTGCCGGCTACGGCACCGCCGATGGCGCCCACCGCGGTGGCGGCGTCACGGCCAAAACCGCCGCCGATCTGGTGCCCGATCACGGCGCCAGCCACGCCGCCGATGATGGCACCGGCGCCGCTGCTGCGCGGCTTCTCTTCGGTGCGCACCAGGTCGATCTGGGTGACGCGCCCGTATTCGGCCACCTGCACCGGCCCCACCGGGGTGGAATACCCTTGCTGGGTGGATTGCACGGGATAGGTGGCCTGGTTCGGATAAGGCGTGCCGCTGTCCGAATACATGGGTTGCGAGGCGCACGCGGCCAGGGCGGACGCGACGGCGACACAAGCCATGGCGCGAAGCACCGTGGGTACTTTGGAATTGTGGGACTGCTGTTGCATGACAGGCTCCTTTGAAGTGATGCAGCAGGGTCATCGCGATCGCGCGCGGTCGCGCCCTGCATACCCGAATTGGAACCCGCCGGCCCGGCATTGCACCTCAGGCAAGCACCTTTTGCCGCGTGGGCCGCGCGTCGCGATGCCACGTAGGACAAGACCGACTTCGCAAGTCTTTTCATCGTTTTCGGCACGCCTTTTCGGGGCGAAAAACCGGCAAAAAGACAGTGGTGCAAAAAAAGTCATCGGAGCCTCTCAAATTGGTCTTCAGCTGCTTGCGCGGCCCCAGAATTAGGTGCAAGCTTTCTTTGACGCCCGCCGCTTTTCGACGGGGTAATTCGTCACTTCAAGGTGACGTGCAAGGGAGTCGATCATGCGTACAGTCAGGCTTGCCAGGCTTTGGGCCGCCAGGCTCCGGACTTTTTGCATCGCCTGTCTGGCACTTGCGCTGCAGGCCCAGGCGGCCAGCCTTGCGCCCCTGCCGGCGCAGGCCACCATCGACGCACTGAGCCGCGCGAATGCGGCTGTGGTAGGTGTGCAGGTGACCGTGGCCGAAGGCGCGCGCTCGGCCGAATCGCTGGGCAGCAAGCGCCAGGGCTCAGGCGTGGTGATCGGCAGCGACGGCCTGATCCTGACCATCGGCTACCTGATCCTGGAGGCCGAAAACATCCAGATCGTCACCCAGGACAACAAGACCCTGCCCGCCCAGGCCGTGGCCTATGACCAGGCCACCGGCTTCGGACTGATCAAACCCCTGCTGCCCTTGCACGGCATTGCGCCGGTGCCGCTCGGCGACCTGAGCGACGTCAAGCCCGGCACGGTGCTGATGGTGGCCACGGGCGGTGAAGGTGCCGACGTGAACATGACACAACTGGTGAGCCTGCGGCCGTTCTCCGGCTATTGGGAATATTTCATCGAGGCCGCGCTGTTCACCAGCCCGCCGGTCGAAAACCATTCCGGCGCGCCGCTGTTCAACCAGCGTGGTGAACTGATCGGCGTGGGCAGCCTGCTGGTGCTCGACGCGCTGGGCGACAAGCGCCGCTTCCCCGGCAACATGTTCGTGCCGGTCACCCTGCTCAAGCCGATCCTCGCCGAACTGCAGCAAACCGGCAGCTCCAAGCTCAGCCGGCGCCCCTGGCTCGGCCTGACGTCGACCGAGCAAAGCGGCCGCGTGCAGGTGCTGCAGGTCAACAAGGAAGGCCCGGCCGAGACCGCCGGCCTGCAACCCGGCGACCTGGTGCTGGCCGTGGACGGCAGCAAGGTCGATTCGCTCGAGTCGTTCTACAAGAAGCTCTGGGCCCACAGCGAGCCCGATGCCGATGTGCAGCTCACGGTGCTGCAGGGCGCGGACATCAAAACCATCGTGCTCAAGGCCACCGACCGCATGCGCACCATGCGCAAGCCTGCGGGGATTTAACAGTCAACCCGATTTCAAACCGGTGTGTACGGTGGGGTACCAGAGGCGCAGGCCGAGTTCGCGCTTGAGCCGCGTGTTGTCCAGGCGCCGCGACTCGCTCATGAAGCTCAGCAGCATCAGCGGCAACTGCCCCTGCGCCGTGCTGCGCGGCACACGCGGCGGACGCGGCAGGCCGTACAGGTCGGCCGCCAGGTCGAAGTAGTCGCCCATCAGCAGCTCACTGTCGTCGCAGACGTTGTAGATGCGCTGCGGCCGGCCGCGCCACAGCGCCGCCACGCAGGCGCGGGCCAGGTCGTTGGCATGGATGTGGTTGGTGTAGACGTCGTCGGCCGCTTCCAGCACCGGCGTGCCCTTCTGCAGCCGGGCCAGCGGCGTACCGCCCTCGCGGTCGGGGGCGTAGATGCCGGGAATGCGCAGGATGCTGGCGCGCACCGTGCCCGCATGGCGAGAGGCCCGGCCCATGAAGCGCACGGAGGCCTCGGCGTCGACACGCCGCTGGGCGCGTTCGGTGCAGGCCGCCAGTACCCGCGTCTCGGCAGCGACTTCGCCCCCGCAATCGCCATATACGCCGCTGGTCGAGCCATAGACCAGGGCAGCGGGCGCGCTGCGGCGCTGCAGGGCCCGCAGCAGCGCGCGGGTGCGCGGGTCACCCCGGCCCTCGCCGGGCGGCGGCGCAAGATGGATCACCCGCGTGGCCAGGCCGGCCAGGCGACGCAATGAAGCCGGCCGGTCGAGATTGCCGCGCAGCGGCGTGATGCCGTGGGCACGCAGGGTGTCCTGGCGGTCGGCCGACGAGGTCAGCGCCAGCAGGCGCACCGGGCGCGGCAGGGCCTGCGCGACCCGCAGGCCGACGTCGCCGCAGCCGACGATGAGCACGCGCGCGCGGCGAAAGCGCGCCGGCAGCGCGCCGAGGGGAGATTGGTTTGAAGGCAAAATCGGGGATTGTGAACAGAAGGTCCTCTGAGGATAACGAAAAGATGAGCAGCCATAACGAGGCCTCCGCCGCGGCCCCGGCCCAGCCCGATTTCAACGTCAGCGTACTGCCCAGCGGCCGCAGCTTCAGCGCCAAGGCCGGCGAATCCATCCTGGCCGCCGGCATCCGCCAGGGCGTGGGCCTGCCCTATGGCTGCAAGGACGGCGCCTGCGGCAGTTGCAAATGCAAGAAGCTCGAAGGCCGCGTGGTCCACGGCCCGCACCAGGGCAAGGCCCTGAGCCCCGAAGAAGAGGCCGCCGGCCTGGTGCTGACCTGCTGCGCCACGCCGCTGTCCGACGTGGTGCTGGAGTCGCGCCAGGTGACGGACGAGAGCGCCTTCCCGATCAAGAAAATGCCCTCGCGCGTGAGCAGCCTGGAGAAGGTCTCGACCGACGTCATGGTGGTCCGCCTGCAACTGCCGGCCAATGACACGCTGCGCTACCACGCCGGCCAGTATGTGGAGTTCATCCTGCGCGACGGCGCCCGGCGCAGCTACAGCATGGCCAACGCGCCGGTGGCCCGGCCAGAGCCCGTGGAAGGTGTGGCGCCGGCCAACCCCGGCATCGAACTGCACATCCGCCACATGCCCGGCGGCAAGTTCACCGACCATGTCTTCGGCGCGATGAAGGAAAAGGAAATCCTGCGCATCGAAGGCCCCTACGGCAGCTTCTTCCTGCGCGAAGACTCCGACAAGCCCATCGTGCTGCTGGCCTCGGGCACGGGCTTTGCGCCGATCAAGGCCGTGATCGAACACATGCTGCTCAAGAACATCAGCCGGCCGGCCGTGTTGTACTGGGGCGGCCGCCGCCCCGGCGATCTGTACATGGACGCCTGGGTGAAGGAACGCCTGGCCGAGATGCCCAACCTGCGTTATGTGCCGGTGGTCTCCAACGCCCTGCCCGAAGACAACTGGACCGGCCGTACCGGCTTCGTGCACCAGGCCGTGCTCGACGACATTACCGACCTGTCGGGCTACCAAGTGTATGCCTGCGGCGCGCCCATCGTGGTCGAATCGGCACGCGCGGCCTACACCCGGCTGGCCGGCCTCGACAACGAGGAATTCTTCGCCGACGCATTCACCTCCGAGGCCGACAAGGCCCAGCCTTAGAACGCCACTACCCCGGCCCTACACAAAATGCACAAGAGACAACTGCTTTCGTTCGCCGCCGCTCTGGCAGCCACCGCCATGGGCGGCGCCCAGGCCCAGACCCGGCCGCTGCGCATCATCGTGCCCTACGCGGCAGGCGGCCCGATCGATGTGACCGCGCGCATCCTGGCCGAACGCGTGAAGGACGCGCTCGGCCCGGTGATCATCGAAAACCGCCCCGGCGCCGGCGGCAACATCGGCGCCGACGCGGTGGCCAAGGCCGCGCCCGACGGCCTGACCATCGGCATCGCCGCCACCGCCACCCATGCGGTGAACCCCTGGCTCTACAGCAAGATGCCGTTCAACGCGGCCACCGACTTCGCCCCCGTCACCCAGATGGTGCGGGTGCCCAATGTGCTGGTGATGAACGCCGACACCGCGAACCGGCTCAAGATCCAGACGCTGGCCGATCTCATCGCCTATGCCAAGGCCAACCCGGCCAAGCTCAACTACGGCTCGGGCGGCAACGGCAGCGCGGGCCACCTGGCCGGCGAAATGTTCAAGGCGCAGGCCGGCATCTTCGCCGTGCACATTCCCTACAACGGCGGCAATCCGGCGCAGCTGGCACTGCTGTCGGGCCAGGTCGACTTCAACATCGACAACCTGGCCACGGCCGCGCCCAACATCCGCTCGGGCAAGCTCAAGGCCATCGCCGTGACCACCGCCACCCGATCCAGCGCCCTGCCCGACGTGCCGCCGATCGCCGACACACTCAAGGGCTTCGCCATCGACACCTGGTGGGGCCTGGTGGCGCCGGCGCAGACGCCGAAGGACGTGATCGCCAAACTGAACCAGGCCTTCGTGGCCGCGCTGAACGCGCCCGAAACCCACACCCGCTTCGCCAATCTGCTGGCCGAACCCGTGCCGAGCACGCCGGAGGCCTTTGCTGCGTTCATGCACAGCGAACTGGGCAAATATGAAAAAGTGGTGAAGGCTTCAGGCGCCAAGGTCGATTGACGTCCAGGCCAAGCGCCTCAGCCCAGACGCTTGAGCCAGCGCATCACGGTCTCCAACTGCGGACCATAGGGCGGGTACATCAGGCTGCCCAGCCCCCAGCGCGACTGCAGCAGCACCGCCTTCTGCTGGCTGAAGCGCAGGAAACCGGTCTCGCCGTGGTAGGCACCCCAGCCGCTGTCGCCCACGCCGCCGAACGGCAGGCCTTCGTGGGCGATGTGGGTCAGTGTGTCGTTCACGCTCACGCCGCCGCTGACCGTCTGCGCCAGCACCTGGTCGCGCGCGCGGCGGTCTTCGCCAAACCAATACAACGCCAACGGCCGCGGCCGGGCGTTGACATGGGCCATGGCGGCGTCCAGATCGTCGTAGGGCAACACTGGCAGTACCGGACCAAAGATTTCTTCGTTCATCAGCCGCATGCCGTCATGGGCACCGAACACCAGCACCGGGAGCATCTGGCGCTGCAGCGGCATGCCGGCCTCGCCGTGGCTGAAGGCCGGGCCGGCGTGTGGGTCGATCACCTGCAGCGTCGCGCCCTGGGCCTCGGCATCGGCCAGCACCGCCTGCAGCCGCGCGTGCTGGTGCGCATCGAGGATGGCGGTGTAGTCGGGGTTGCCCGCGATGCGCGGAAACAGCCGGGCCACGGCACGCGCGAAGGCCTGCGTGAACGCCTCCTCGCGGCCGCGCGGCAGCAGCAGGTAGTCGGGCGCGATGCAGGTCTGGCCGGCATTGAAGAGTTTGCCGTGCGCGATCTTCAGCGCCGCGTCCTCGAGCCGGCATGAGGCGTCCACGATGCAGGGCGACTTGCCGCCGAGCTCCAGCGTGGTCGGCGTGAGGTTGGCTGCCGCTGCCTGCGCGACCTTGCGGCCGACCGTGGTCGAGCCGGTGAAGAACAGGTGGTCGAACGGCAGGCCGGCAAAAGCCGCCGCCACCTCCGCCCCGCCCTGCACCACGCAGAACTCGTCGGGCGCGAAGGCGCGGCCCACCAGCTCGGCCATCAGGGCCGAGGTCTGCGGGGTCAGCTCGCTGGGCTTGAGCATCACGCGGTTGCCGGCGGCCAGGGCCGTCAGCGCCGGGCCGAAGGCGAGCTGGATCGGATAGTTCCACGGCGAGATCACACCCACCACGCCGAGCGGCTGGCGCTGCACATGGCCACGCGCCGGCAGCAGGTAGAGCGGCGTGGCCACGCGCTGCGGCCGCATCCAGGCACGCAGATGGCGCAGCGTGTGGGCCATCAGGTTGCGCAGCACGAAGAAGTCGGCAATCTGGGTGAGCGCGGCGGAGCGCACGCCGAAGTCGGCGTGCACAGCGGCACAAAGCGCGGGCGCATGCTGATGGAGCATGGTGTCGAGCCGGGCCAGCCGGTCGCGCCGCAGGGCCAGCGGCACTTCGGGCTGGGCTCGGCTGGCTTGCCGCTGCATCTCGAACAATTGGTGCAGCGGATCAGGCGTCATGCCTGGCGGATGGGAATCGGGGCCAGGGACAGCCCCATCGGGAATGTGTCGCACGTCAGTTGGGCCGTGGCTCCTTGACCTGTACGTCGGTGACGTCGATCAGGTCACGCTCCCGCTGTGCCGGCCCGGACGAAGCCGGCTCCCGCACACCGGGCTGCCAGCGGTCGCCGGCGCGGAACACGCGGTTCCAGCCGGCACCGGGGTCGACCCGCATGACCCAGGGTGTGACCGGGCGGCCGGTGAGCTTGGCCCACAGGGCGCGCACGCCCCATGCGGAGGCCAACAGCAAGACCACCACCAGCAGGCTGGCGGCGAACACCAGGGCGAAACCGATCAGCACGACCCGCAACAAGAACCGGATCAACTGCGCTACAAAATCGTTCAAAACAAACCTCCACTGTTTGACCGGGCGCAAGCCCCACAAGCAAATTGGACCACGGCCGACAAAGAGACCACAGCCAGCAGGGATGAAGCCGCTACCATGGCCGAGGAAGCCGCCCGTTGAGATCGCGGGCGGTTTTCCATAGATTGAGGGCAGATGATGGAATTCAAGGACTACTACAAGGTGATGGGCCTGGCCCGCGACGCCACGCCCGAAAACATCAAACGCGCCTACCGGCAACTCGCGCGCAAGAACCACCCCGACGTGAACAAGGAAGCCGGTGCCGAGCAGCGCTTCAAGGACATCGGCGAGGCCTATGCCGTGCTGAAGGACCCTGAAAAACGCGCGGCCTACGACGCACTGGGCACCCACCGCGAGGGCCAGGAATTCAGGCCGCCGCCGGACTGGAACGCGAACAGAGCCCATGGCCGCGATCCGCGCGAGCCGTTCACCGACGCAGAGGCCGCCGAGGCCAGCGACTTCTTCGAAACCCTGTTCCGCCACGGCTTCGGCGGCGCCCAGCCGCGCAGTGCGGGTGGCGTGGGCGGCGCTGACGCGCATGCCTTCCAGGCCGACGGAGAAGACCAGTACGCCAAGGTGCTGATCGCGCTCGAAGACAGCTACGCCGGCACCATGCGGCGCATCGTGCTGCGTGTGCCCGAACGCGACGACGACGGCCGGGTGCGGCTGCGCGAACAGCAGCTCGACGTGACGATCCCGCGCGGCGTGCGCGCCGGGCAGCACATCCGTCTGGCCGGCCGTGGCACGCCGGGCATGGGCAATGGCAAGCCGGGCGACCTGTTCCTCGAAGTGGAGTTCGAGCCGCATGCCCACTACCGCATCGACAAGCGCGACGTCTACCTCGACCTGCCCGTCAGCCCCTGGGAGGCCACGCTGGGCGCCGAGATCGTCGTGCCCACGCCGAGTGGCGAGGTCGAACTCAAGATTCCCGCCGGCTCGGTCGCCGGCCGCAAGCTGCGCCTGAAGGGCCGCGGCATTCCGGGCAACACCCCGGGCGACTTCTATTTCGTGCTGCAGATCGCCCTGCCCCCGGCTGACAGCGAGGCCGCCAACCAGCTCTACCGCGACATGGCCGCGCAGTTCAAATCCTTCCAACCCCGCGCGAAACTGGGAGCCTCGACATGAACCAGCCGCAACACGCCGAAATCACCGGCGCCATCCATGAAGAGCAGTCCGACCTGAGCCTCGCCGAGTTGTGCCAGCGCTGCCGCGTGCGGACCGAGCTGGTCATTGAAATGGTCGAGGAAGGCGTGCTCACGCCGCAAGGCACACAGCCCGAACAATGGCGCTTCACCGGCTGGCACGTGCAGCGCGCGCGGGTGGCGGTGCGCCTGCAGCGCGACCTCGGCGTGAACCATGCCGGCGCGGCGCTGGCGCTGCAGTTGCTCGACGAAATTGAAATCCTGAAGGCACGCCTGCAGGCTCGGGGATAAGACGGGGATAGGAACTACTTCAACGCAAAAAACGCGTGAATGCGCGCCAGCAAGTCCTTGCTCGGCACCGGTGCGGCCGGCGCCAGTTGCTGCAGCCGCGCATCGGTTTGCGCACGGCGCTGGGCCAGCAGCGTGGAGATTTCGCCGGCCAGCTCGGGCCGTGCCGCCAGCACCTGGCCGAAGCCTTGCTTGTCGAGCCGGTAACACTCCACATCGGTCACCGCCATCACGGTGGCGCTGCGCGGCTCGCCGGTGAGCAGGCCCATCTCGCCGAAGAATTCACCGTCGTGCAGCCGCGCCACCACGGTGCGCCCGCCGCGGCCTTCCACCACCACTTCGGCCTCGCCGTGCAGCACCAGATACAGCCAATGCGCCACCGCCCCCTGGCGCGTGATCACACTGCCGGCCGCGAAAGGCGCGTGCACCAGGTGCGCGGCCAATACCTGCTGCTCGGCCTCGGGCAGATTGGCAAACAGCGCGATGCCACGGATCGCGGCGGCGCGGCGTGCCATCTCGCGCTGCTCGCGGGCACCGCGCGAATGTTCGTCGTCGCGGATCAGCAGCCGCTCGGCCAGCGGCACACCGAGGCGGATGCCTTCGCGCGCCAGCGCGGTCAGCGCATGCACCCGCAGCACCGAATCGGTCGCGTCGTCGACCTGCGGGTCGGTAAGCCAATAGCGCAGCACATAGTGGTGGTAACCGGCGGCGATTTCCATCAGCACGGCGGTGGCCGGCGGCTGCTCGGCCACCTGCGCCACGCCGGCGTCGCGCACGGCCTGCTCCAGTACACGCAAGACCTTGGCCGGCGCCGCGTCCTGGTCGATGTTGAAATGCAGCATGCGCCGCCACTGCAGCGGCTGGCCCGGCGGTTGGCGCAGCACACGAAAGCGGTTCTTCATGAGCCAGCTGTTGGGCACCACCACGGTTTCGCGGTTGCGGGTGACGATTTCCGTGAAGCGCCAGCGCACGTCCACCACCCGGCCGCTGAGGTCGTCGATCTGCACCCATTCGCCGACGCGCAGCGAATTGTCGAGCTGCAGCGCCACCCCGCCCATCACATTGCCCAGCGTGTCCTGCATGGCGAAGGCCAGCACCGCGGTCATGATGGCCGAGGTGGCGAACAGCTGCGTCGGGTCCACCCCGGCCAGCCGCAGCCATAACAAGCCCCAGGCCAGCGACAGGCCGGTGAGCGTGAGGTCATGGGCAATCTGCGGCAACTGGATGCGCAGCGCCGGCAGCAGCACGCGAAACAGCAGCAGCGTGCCGAGCTGGATGGCGGCCCACACACACAGCACCTCGGCAAGCTTGCGCAAGATCAGCGCCGGTGCCATCTGATGGTTGGCGGCCAGCAGCACCGCCAGCAACTGTGCCAGCACAGTGAGATTGAGCAGCATCCAGCTCGGCCGCAATGCACGCTGGAGCAGCAACGGCCGCCACCAGCGCAGCGCGCCCGCGAGCAGGATGCAAAGCAGCATCAGCGCCATCAACTGCTGGTGTAGAAGGCCCTCGGTCCAGATCGGCATGCGGCGTCTCCAATGCTGACAGTCACGGCAACACAACCGTGGCCATGGTATTGCGTTTTGCATTTTTTGTTTTACGTCGCGCCCGAACAGATGAACTCCGGGCGTACTCAAGATGTGCATGTTATGTGCGCCACCGCACGGAAAAAGCTTGTGCAAGGGTATAGGCTGTGAGGATGCCAAGCCATCCGTCGGTCGATATCCGTCGATGACTGGCGTCACACATCGCCGGGGGCGCTCAAGGTCGCCCGAGGCCGACTGGATGATCAGGCATTCGTCCGACAACCCCACCAGGCCCCCGCACACGAAAGGCCTGCCCATGACCTCTCTTGAATCCGATGCCAGCCCGAACGACGACGCGGAATTCGTCGCCAGTGCGGCCATCGCCCGATGGGAAACCATCGTGGAGGCACTCACGCCCGTGCTCGGCCAGCGTGGTGTGGCCGCACTCTACCGCCGCACCCTGATCGTGGCCGGGAGGGGCCATCCCTGCCTCCTCTTGGCGCAGGACAACAGCGAATCCGTGAGCTTCAGAAAACTGCGCAAAGTGCTGGTGCAGCAGCCCGCGGACACGGCGGCCGCGGCGACCGACGCGTCCCTCGAAACCTTCCACGAGCTGCTGAACAGCTTGATTGGCCGGTCCCTGACCCAAAGGCTGCTCGGCACCACGTGGTCTCCCCTCTTCAGCGGCTCGCCCGTGCAGGACAAATCGAAATGACCACCCACGTAATGATCAACCGGCTCACCACCGGCGTACCGGGCTTGGACGAAGTGCTGGGCGGCGGCCTTCCCGAGTTCTCCTTCAATCTCATTGCCGGCCCGCCGGGCTGCGGCAAGACTACGCTCGCGCACCAGATGATGTTCGCGCTGGCCACCCCCGAGCGGCCCGCGCTGTATTTCACCGTGCTCGGCGAGCCGCCGCTGAAGATGCTGCGCTACCAGCAGCAGTTCGCCTTCTTCGACAGCGGCAAGGTCAACCAGTCGATCCGTTTCATCAACCTGTCCGATGAAACCGCCGCGGGCGACCTGGACGTGGTGCTCGCCAAGATCACGGCCGAAGTGCAGGCGCAAAGCCCCGCGCTGGTGTTCGTCGACTCCTTCCGTTCGGTGGTGCTGGCCAACCAGATCAAGGGCAAGCCGAACGGCGAATTGCAGCGCTTCGTGCAGCAGCTCGGCATGTTGATGACGAGTTGGCAGGCCACCACCTTCCTGATCGGCGAGTACTTCAACGAAACCGACGCCAACCCGGTCTTCACCGTGGCCGACGGCCTGATCTGGGTGCGGCAAAGCGTGCAGCGCAACTCCATGGTACGCAAGATGGAGATCCTGAAGATGCGCGGCCAGCCCACGCTGCCGGGCCTGCACACCTTCCGCATCGACCAGCAGGGCATCCATGTGTTCGCACCGGTCGGGCAGCGCCTGGCGCCGCCAGTAGCTGAGCCACGAGGTGAACACCTGTCCGAACGTCTCTCCATTGGCGTGCCGGCGCTGGACCTCATGCTGGGCGGCGGGCTGCCGCGCGGTTATTCGGTGCTGGTGGCCGGGCCTTCCGGCTCGGGCAAAAGCATTCTCGCGGCCGCGTTCCTGGCGGAAGGGGCGCGCCAGGGCGAGACCGGCGTGATCGCCGCGTTCGAGCAGCAGCCCAGCGGCTCGCGCAACAAGGTGGTGGCCGACCTGATCGCCGCCGGCTCGGTCGGTATCGTGGACAGCCGCGCGCCGGACTTGTCGATCGACGAGATCGTGCTGCTGCTGATCGCGGAAATCCAGCACCTCAAGGCCACGCGGGTGGTGATCGACTCGCTCTCCGGGTTCGAGCTGGCGCTGGCGCCCACCTTCCGCGACGACTTCCGCGAATCCCTGTCCCGGCTGGTCACGGCACTGGCCAGCACCGGCGTCACGGTGATGATGACCTGCGAGCTCGAAGACCGCTACACCGACCTGCGCTTCAGCCCCTACGGCACCGCCTTCCTCACCGACGCCATCATCGTGCAGCGCTACATCGAGCTCGACAGCCGTCTGCGCCGCATGATGGCGGTGGTGAAGCTCCGCGCCAGCGCCCATTCCGACGAGATGCGCCTGTTCAGCATCGATGGCGACGGCATCCACCTCGGCGAGACGCTGACCGACCGGGCCGGCCTGCTCGGCGGGCGGCCCACCCACCAGCGCACGGAGCGGCTGGCCCGATGAAGCGCGGCAGACCGCCCCAGCGCCGGCCAGCGCCGAGCGAGCGGCACACTGGTCCCTGAGCCGCGGAGCCACAGCGCGCCATGCCCGATCGTTATCCGACAAGCCCCGCTGACGAACTGGCCACGCTCATGCAGCGGATCGCCGAGGCCCGGGCGGTCCTGGCCCGACTGAACCGCGACATCGCCGAAGCCCGCCGGCAAGTCCTCAACAGCTCGCGCGCGCACTTGCTGGAGGTCAACGAGCGCCTGGTGGTGGCGGCCATGCAACACCAGACCGATGCCGATTCGGCGATGCAGGCGCTGCACCAGCTGGCGCGCACATCCGAGCTGGACACCTTGACGCAGTTACCCAACCGCGCGCTGCTGCAGGAGCGCTTCGCCCAGGCCATCGCCAACGCGAAACGCCGCCGCACGCGCCTGGCCCTGCTGTTCATCGACGTCGATGACTTCAAGCACATCAACGACACCTGGGGCCACCCGGCGGGCGACGAGGTGCTCCGGCAGACGGCGCGCTGCCTGGCCAGCGTGGTCAGGGACGTGGACACGGTGAGCCGCTACGGCGGCGACGAGTTCCTGATCCTGCTGACCGACATCGCCCAGGTGGCCGACGCCGAGGGTGTGGCGGACAAGGTCAGCGCGGCGATGGCCATTCCGATGGCCGTGGACAAGCGCACACTGCGCCTTTCGGTGAGCATCGGCATCAGCCTCTATCCGGAGGACGGAACGGCCCCGGAAACGCTGATCAGGCAGGCCGACGCCGCGATGTACCGGGCCAAGCGCACCAAGACTCGGCTGCTGCCCACCTTGCGCTGAGTCGAGCCTGAGCCCAGGCATTCCCCCTTATCCTGCCAGTTCTTTGCTGGAGCTGGGGGCTATTCGACTTGTGGGGCCGACCTCTTTTGACAAACTCGGCGACACGCGGTTCGATCAGTCCAGTGTCAGGACCACTTTCACGCTGGAGTCGGTGGCGACCTTGTCAATGTAGCCCACCGACTTGGAGTCGGCGACGATCGCTTTCTTGACAGCAGTGGCGTCGGACACTTCCTTGGGCGGCACGCCCCTGCCGCTGAAGACTATGCGCGACCACGGGGCCTTCACCTGCCCTGCTCCCTGAGCACCTCGCTCATCGGTTCTCAGGTGTTTCCCCCACATCCTTCAATGATTGACCCTATGGCGCTTGCGTTGCCCCATGCCTAAAGTGGTGCGAATCTCCCGAATGCGCGCCTCTTGATCGAACTGCAATGGCCGCGGTCTGCGGGGCGTTGTTGGCTTCAGAAGATCAACCAGGGTCGTTATGCAATTGCAATTACCTAAATCGGCCACTGGCATTCAGGGGCTGGACGAACTCACCGGCGGCGGGGTCCCACAGGGCCGACCCACGCTGGTGTGCGGCGGAGCCGGCTGCGGCAAAACGCTGCTGAGCATGGAATTTCTCATCCATGGCGCGATCCGTTTCGGCGAACCAGGCGTCTTCATGGCTTTCGAAGAGACCGTCGCTGATCTGACACAGAATGTCGCCTCTCTCGGCTTCGACCTTGATGACCTTGTGGCGCGGCGCCTGCTCGCGCTCGACTTCGTCAGGATCGATCGGGACGCGCTCGCGCAAAGCGGAGAGTACGACCTCGAAGGCCTGTTCGTCCGGCTAGGTCATGCCATCGACCGCATCGGGGCCAAGCGTGTGGTGCTCGACACCATCGAGGCGCTCTTCTCTGGTCTTCCAAATACGGCGATCCTGCGTGCCGAGCTGCGGCGTCTTTTCAGCTGGTTGAAGGAAAGAGGCGTGACTGCCGTCATCACCGGAGAACGTGGTAGCGAACCCGGTGCGCTGACACGTCAAGGGCTTGAGGAGTACGTGTCAGACTGCGTGATCGTTCTGGACCACCGCGTGATCGACATGGTGTCGTCGCGCCGGCTTCGCGTGGTCAAGTACCGCGGCTCGACCCACGGCACCAACGAATACCCGTTCCTGATCGACGAGACCGGCATCTCCGTGCTGCCAATCACCTCGGTCGGCCTGCAATACCAGGCCAGCGTGGAAAGAGTGCCCTCCGGCGTCGTAGGGCTTGACGCCATGCTCGGCGGGGCTGGTTACTTCCGCGGCAGCAGCGTGCTTGTTTCCGGGACTGCGGGTACCGGCAAGAGCAGTCTGGCGGCCCACTTCGCGGCAGGTACCTGCCGCCGCGGCGAGCGGGTGATGTACTTTGCGTTCGAGGAGTCGGCAAGCCAAATCATGCGCAACATGGGATCGATCGGTATCGAGCTAGCCCCCTGGGTCGAGAGTGGACTACTGGAATTCCATGCGGCACGGCCCACGTTGTCGGGGTTGGAAATGCATTTGGCAACGATGCTCAAGGAGATCGTGCGATTCGATCCGCAGGTGGTGATCGTCGACCCGCTGAACAGCTTCGTGACCGTTGGCAACGAAAACGACGTCAAGATGATGCTGGTGCGGCTGGTGGACGCGCTCAAGCTCAAGCAGATCACGGGCTTGTTCACGAGCCTGACCCTGGGTGGAGGCGCGCTGGAGCAGACCGACATTGCGATCTCTTCGCTGATCGACACCTGGCTGCTGGTACGCGACATGGAAAGCGGCGGCGAGCGTAACCGTGGCCTGTACATCTTGAAGTCTCGCGGCATGCCGCACTCGAACCAGATTCGGGAATTTTCCCTGACCCGGCAGGGCATCGAATTACGTGATGCCTACATTGGTCCGGCGGGCGTGCTGACGGGCTCGGCCCGACTGGCGCAGGAGGCGCAGGAACTCGCCGTACAGCTGCGGCGCGAGCAGGAAATTCTGCGCAAACAAGACGAACTGTCCAGCAAGCGTGCCGCGATGGAGGCACACGTCGTGGCCATCAGGGCAGAGTTCGCGGCGCAGGAAGTGGCCGCTCTGGCGCAGATCGATCAAGCCCAGCTCAGCGAGCAACTGCTCACCCAGGATCGTCGAGACATGGCGCAAAGTCGCATGGTGGAAGCGGCATGAACGACATTGCCGGATTTGCGGTGGCACCCGACGCCTGGGCCCTGCAGCTGTATGTTGCCGGGCAGACACCACGGTCTTTGCGCGCCGTAGCGAACATTCAACGGCTCTGCGCCGGGCAATTGAAGGGGCGTTACCGGCTGGAGGTGATTGACCTGTATCAGCAGCCACAGCTCGCACAGGGAGATCAGATCGTCGCCGTGCCCGCGCTGATCAAACGTCTGCCCGACCCTTTGCGCATGGTGATCGGCGACATGTCCGACGCCGAGCGTGTGCTGCATGGCTTGGACTTGCTGTCCGAATAGCGCCGCCACAACCTATGCGCCACTCCCGACCACAGAATGCCCTGGAAGAGATGGCGGATGCAGTGGTGTCGACACGCGAAGCGCTTCGCTCGGAAAACACCGTATTGCGGTTGCGGCTTACGCAACTCGAGCAGGCTTTCAGAGCCATTCGCGACTGCGAGGTGGATGCACTGTTTGTCCCTGGCAGCAGTGGTGGCCGCGTGTTTGCGCTTGAGGGTACCGACCGGGCCTATCGCGCGCTGATCGAGGAGATGGGAGAGGGTGCTTTGACCCTGACACCCGAAGGCATCGTGCTTTACGCCAACCGTCATTTCGCAGCGTTGCTCGGACGTCCGCTCGAACGCGTGATGGGCGTACGCATCGGTGTTTTCTTCGCGCCGGAGTGTTACGCCTCCCTGTTGGCGTTGCTGTTGGATGGCCAATCCGCAAAAGCCAGTGCCGAGCTGGATTTGGTTACCGAGGCAGGGCCCCGGGTAGCCACCCTGGTCACGGTAAACCACCTCACCATCGACGGTTTTCCGGATACCATCGGCATGGTTGTGACGGATTTGACCTGGCAAAAGCGCAGCGAGGCAGCAACGCAGGCACGTCAAACGCTACTGCAAGTGATCGAAAGCCAGCGACGTTCGGAAGAGCGTTTGCGCGTCAGTCTGGAAACCCTGCACTTACGCGACAACGCCCTCGGTGCAATCTCCCAAGGCGTGCTGATCTCTGATGCGCGTGGACACACGACTTATGTGAACCACGCCTTTGAGGTCATTACCGGCTATTCGGCGGCCGAAGCGGTGGGGCAAACGGCCGCAATGCTGCAGGGCCCTGGCACCGCCCCCGCCGTCAGGCAGGCTTTGCGTGAAGCGGTCGCTGCTGCACGGCCGTTCCACAGCGACATACTGAACTACCGCAAGGATGGAACCCCATTCTTGAACGCGTTGTCGGTCACGCCCGTATTCGATGCACACGGCAGTCCGACCCAATCAGTGGGTGTCATGCGCGATGTAACCGCCAGCCGGAATATCGATGCGCAACTGCGGTTGGCGGCCCAGGTATTCAAGCAAAGCGGTGAAGGCGTCTTGATCACGGATTCCCTGCATCGGATCGTCAAAGTCAACCAGGCATTTACAACCATCACCGGCTTCTCCGAGGCCGATGCCCTGGGACAAAACACGCGCATGCTCAGCTCTAGCCGGCACGACGCAGGATTCTTCCGCGCCATGTGGAACGAGATCCACGTCCATGGCCATTGGCAAGGCGAGATCTGGAACCGGCGCAAGGATGGTTCGGCGTATCTGCAATGGCTGTCGATAAGCCGGATCGCGGATGCGGCGGGTGATGCCGAGCACTTTATCGCGTCCTTCAGCGACATCACCCAACGCAAGGATGCCGAGGACCGTATCTGGCGTCTGGCCCACTACGACGTGCTGACCGGACTGCCCAACCGGGCTCTTTTGAGAGATCGGGCGGCGCAGGTACTGCAGATGGCGCACCGCAAGAATGAGTCCATGGCGTTGTTGTTTATCGATCTGGACCACTTCAAGAACATCAACGATTCACTCGGTCATGCGATCGGAGATCAGTTGTTGGTCGAAGCCGCCGGACGCATGAAGGCGGCCCTACGGGACCAGGACACCTTGTCCCGTACCGGCGGTGACGAATTCGTCTTGTTGCTGCCGGGCGCCGACGCTGTGGGAGCGGCGCATGTGGCCCAAAAACTGTTGCAAGTGGCCCAGCTGCATTTTCAGATCGGTCCGCATGAGTTAACGGTGACGCCTTCGATCGGCATTGCACTCTATCCGGCCAATGGCCACGACTTCGATCTGCTGTCCAAGTGCGCTGACGCCGCGATGTACCGTGCCAAGCAGAATGGCCGCAATACCTTCTGCTTTTTCACCGCCGAGATACAAGCGCAATCGGTGCGGGCACTGTTGCTCGAGAACGCGCTGCGGCGAGCGCTGGAGCGGGGGCAGATGCATTTGGTCTACCAGCCGCAAAGAGACCTTCAGAGCGGGCGCATCGTTGGCGCAGAGGCACTGCTGCGCTGGCAGCATCCCGAGCTGGGCGCGGTGTCGCCCGCCGAGTTCATTCCCGTTGCCGAAAGCAGTGGGTTGATTTCCTCCATCGGCGAATGGGTGCTGCGTACCGCGGTGCGGCAGTTGAAGACCTGGCACGATGCGGGCATGGCTCCGATGACGGTGGCGGTCAACCTGTCCGCCGTGCAGTTCAGGCAGCGAAACCTGTCGGAGCTGGTGGAAAGCATTCTTGAAGAAGCCGGGGTGGCGCCGCAGAGCCTGGAGCTTGAATTGACCGAGAGCGTGGCTTCGGACGACCCTGTCTCCGCGATAACGGCAATGAACAGCCTGGACGCTTGTGGTGTGCGCATGTCGATCGATGACTTCGGCACCGGGTATTCTTCCCTCAGTTATCTCAAGCGCTTCAAGGTCTACAAACTCAAGATCGACCAATCGTTCGTACACAGCGTCCTTTCCAATCCGGAAGACAAAGCCATCGTGACCGCCATCATTGCAATGGCCCATAGCCTCGGTCTGCTGACCATCGCGGAAGGTGTCGAAACCGAGGCACAGATGAACTACCTGCGCGACCTCGGTTGCGATGAAATGCAGGGCTACTGGTTCAGCCGGCCACTGGCGGCCGACAGGTTCAAGGGTTTCGTCGACGAGAACACGTTCGACGAAGTTCGATGACGCAAGGATAGACCGTCGGCCGCAGAGAAACCCGGTGGGCCTGTCTTGGGTCCTGCCGGCTTTCGTTGTCAGGTGTTTTCCCTTCCGAGGTCGGGTATTGGTCCGATGTCGCCCGCGCCGACGAGTTCGGAGCGGTCGGGCTCGCCCAAGGGCGCGCTACGGCTATGGCCGGCTCATCGGTGAGCCTGGGGTTGATGGCGGGCTCCCAGCGGGTAATGCCTTGTTGTTCATGGAAGAAAAGTCCGTTAGGCTGCGGCATGAAAAAGCCCCGGATTCTCGTGGTGGAAGAGGACTCCGTGGTCGCCCAATGCATTCAGCTGCAACTGGCGGATCTCGGCTATGAATCAGTCGGCGTCGCGACCCAGGGCGAGCAATCCATTCTGATGGCCGGGCAACTGCTGCCGAGTCTGGTGTTGATGGATGTCAACCTGGCGGGCCCCATGGATGGCACTGCCGCGGCGCTGGTCATCCGCGCGAAGTTTTTCCTGCCGGTGGTTTTCCTGACGGCATTCGTTGACGCAAAAACGGTTTCTCGCGCCAAACTCAGTGAGCCTTTCGGCTTTATCCTGAAGCCATTTTCGCAGCGTGAACTTCACGCCGTACTCGAGTTGGCGCTGTACAAGCACGAGGCCGAGACCAGGCTGCGCGAGAGTGAGCGGCGCTTCAAGGCCATCTTCAACGCTGGCCCCGAATGTGTGAAGCTGGTGGCTCCTGATGGCACGTTGCTGGAGATGAATACCGCGGGGCTGGCCATGCTTGAAGTAGGGTCGGTGCAAGACGCCATTGCGCATGGCCTCGCCAACTTCATCGAGCCCGAGTACCGTGAAGCCTATGGCGCGCTGCACCAGCGTGTGCTCGGTGGATCTGCGGGCACGTTGGAATTCGAAGCAACGGGACTGCATGGCACCCGGCGATGGCTCGAAACACACGCTGCACCGATGTGGGATGCAACGGGCCGCGTGGCGATGACGTTGGACATCACCCGCGACATCGGCGAGCGCAAGGCCGCGGATGCGGCATCGCGCTTGAGCGATCTCTGCCTGAAAGCGATTTCGCAAGGCGTGATGATTGCTGGCCCAGACTACTGCGCAGTCACGGTGAACGAGGCGTTCGAAGCCATGTCCGGCTACAGCAGTGCGGAGATCCTGGGCCACAACTGCCGTTTTTTGCAAGGACCTCTGACCGACCCGCTGACCGCGGACGCGATACGCATGGCGCTCAAGAATGCGACCTCTTTTGCCGGGGAGGTGCTCAACTACCGGAAGGACGGCACGATCTTCTGGAACGATCTGTCGATCGCGCCGGTACGTGATGCGCATGGAGAGGTCACACATTTCATCGGCATCACACGCGACGTCACGGAACGAAAACGTGTTGAAACCGCACTGCGGGAGAGTGCTCGCCAACTGCAGATGACGTCGCAGCGCGTGCTGGAGGCACAGGAAACCGAACGCCGTCGCGTGGCGCATGAATTGCACGATGAGTTGGGCCAGGCGCTCACCGCGATCAAGATCAATCTGCAGGCGAGCGAGCGATTCCAGGACCAGTCGCCTCAAGAACTCAATGCCGAGAACATTCGCATCGTGGAGGATGCATTGCAACAGGTACGGCGATTGGCGCTCGCCTTGCGCCCCTCGATGCTCGACGATCTGGGGCTGATACCCGCATTGCGCTGGATCGCCGACCAGACGGCAACGCGCAGCGGCTTTGTAGTGCACTTTCACCCTGCAATACCCGAAGCCAGGCTTCCGCCGGCGATCGAGACCGCTTGCTTCCGGATTGTCCAGGAGGCGTTAACCAACATCGCACGGCACAGCCAGGCGAAGCACGTGGACATCGGCCTCCATTACGACGGCGACGCGCTGGTGCTCGACATGCAGGACGACGGGTGCGGCTTCGACGTCGCGGCCATGCGGGCGCATGCCGTGTCGGGGGGCAGTGTCGGCGTGCTGGGCATGCAGGAACGTGCAGTCCTGATCGGTGGTCAACTCGAAATCCACTCGACGCCGGGGCAAGGAAGCAGCTTGCGCCTGCGCTGCCCCTTGCGCCGACGAGGAGAGACCCTGTGAGGCGCGTTCGGGTGCTGTTGGCCGATGACCATATGCTGGTGCGCGCGGGCCTGCGCAAACTGCTGGAATCGATGCCCGACATCGAGGTGGTGGGCGAGGTTGGCGACGGACTGGCGGTGCTGGCGCTGGTCGCCGAGCTGCAACCGAGCCTGGTGCTGATGGACATTGCGATGCCGGGGCTCAACGGGCTCGAGGCCACGGCGCGGCTGGCCAAGGAGTGGCCCGCGGTTCGAGTGCTGATCCTGTCGATGCACCAGACCGAAGAGTATGTGCGTCAGGCCTTGCGCTATGGAGCGGCGGGGTACCTGCTAAAGGACGCCGCGCCAGCGGAGCTCGACCTCGCGCTCAAGGCCGTATTGCGCGGTGAGACCTACCTGAGTTCCGCGGTGTCCAAAGGCGTCCTGAACGACTACGTACAGCGCTTGCGCGGCGATTCGCCGGTGGGCGCAAAGCTCACTCCGCGCCAGCGAGAGGTTGTGCAATTGGTCGCCGAGGGCCTCAGTACCAAGGAAATCGCGCGTCGGCTCGATCTGTCGGTCAAGACTGTGGACACGCACCGCAGCCAATTGATGAAGCAGCTCGACATCCATGAGGTGGCAGGACTTGTGCGTTATGCGATGCGCGTCGGCCTGGTTTCGCCGGATCATTGATCCGAAGTTGGCACGGTCGGGTTCGCGTCCGATTCAGATCGACCGATTCATCAAGTATTTTTCTTGCTCGCTTCAGGTATCACCCCGATATCTTTGACCGTGGTTAGCTCGTACAGTCTTAGGCATGTTGCTGCCTTCGATCAAGCTCCAGACCTGCAAGAGAGCATACCGCCCGATCTCGGCGTCTATCTGAGCTCCTGCCTCGTCATGTCTGTCAAGATCATGCTTGTCGACGACAATCCAACTTTTTTGTCCGCGGTCAGGCGTTTCCTAGCCATGCTTTCGGGAGTGAGGGTGATTGCAGAAGCGCATGACGGCGAAGAGGCCTTGGTCCAGGCGGCGTGGCTTCGACCCGATCTGGTGTTATTGGACATCGGCCTGCCGGTGATGAATGGCTTGGAGGTTGCGCGCCGTCTACAACGTTGGCCTCAACCGCCATGCATCGTATTTCTGTCGATGCACGAAAGTTCTTCCTATCGCGACACCGCCCGCGAAATCGGCGTGACTGGGTTTGTCAACAAGGCTGACTTCGTGGTCGAATTGCTTCCTATCATTGAGAAGTTGATCTCTGAAGCACATCGCGGCATAGTATCTTTTCCACAAGAGAAGAAAAAATGAGGTGTTGCTTGTTGCAGCTGACGCCAAACGCTGATCCTCACAAGCCTTCGCGCGTCTAAGATGCCGGGGCTTACACGGGCGCTCCAGATGATGGCTGAGCACACGGGCGACCTGGCCGCATTTCTGACATCGGACGCCAAAGGCAAGATGCTGCCCGGCTACCTGCAGCAATTGGTGCCCGTGCTGGTGGCGGAGCAGCGCGACAGCATCGAAGAGCTG
>Ga0307514_10001453_pt1 | contig 28897 bp, 27 predicted proteins | sample 16_EM_MG_FD_203088 | JGI IMG/M metagenome (GOLD analysis project Ga0307514, IMG submission 203088) | Populus trichocarpa ectomycorrhiza microbial communities from riparian zone in the Pacific Northwest, United States - 16_EM | ecosystem: Host-associated > Plants > Roots > Unclassified | place... | reverse complement strand
CCACTCCGCCTCGCCCTGGAGAAGCACCACATCGAAGGTGTCCGGCAGCGCCAGGCGTACGCGCGGCTCCTCGCGGACGTTGCGGGCGGTTGCGGAAGTGGCGCTGGTGCACATCCACACCGCTCGGCCATCCCACAAGAACCACAACGGCACCTGATGCGGCCCGTGATCAGGATGTGCTGTCGACACCCATACATCCCGCTCGGTCTCAAGCCGTTCCAGAGTGTCACGCCTACGCTCCGCCGCCTGGCGGCGAACAATCCCCGTGATCTTCATGAGCGTCGACCCTAGCCAGCAGGCTCAATGGGTGCATGAGGCGAAAGACCTACTCCCGGCGACCGATGACTCCTCAGCCCTTAGGGCTGTCCCGTACTGGCTTCCGGTCAGGTCACAGCTTCTTCGGGTCGATACCGATGGCACCGGCGGAACGGAGCGCATCGCCCAGGTCTCCGGTGAGAATGCGAGGATGCCGGCGCCACCACCACAGGTCTGTGGGGGGCAGCTTGTGGAACTGCCCGAGGGCCTGGCCGTCGTCGTCGACGGTCGTCGCCCTGAACTGGTCGTCCACTGCCTTGATCCTCGGTGTCCAGAGCTGGACGACGTGGTCGTCCAGCAGGAGCCACGCCTCGTGGAGCCAGTTCCGGCAGTAGAGGTCGTTGGTGTACTCGTAGATATCGTCGTCGTAGCCGCGCTCGACCAGGCTCACCAGACCGGCCCAGGCGTTCACCCTCTCGGTGACCGTGAATGCCGCCCGCCAACCGCGCTGGTGCAGCAGTTCGCCAACCTCGGCTTCGTTGTGAGTGCTCATCATCGCGAGGCTCTCACCCCCGCACGGCCAGGGCCACTGAGATACGGGCCGATGACGGGCGGTACCGGCCACGAGGCGTTGAGGGCAGTGGGACGATCTGGTGGTCACTGGTGTGATCACGGCATCGGAGCCGACCTGGATAACCCCGTTCACCGGGCTGAGCCTGCGCTGCTTCGGCAAGTTGGTGGCCGCGCTGCGGCGTGAAGGTGCAGACGCGGTGCGCCGGGGCCGGCCGTGGAGTCTGCCGCTGGAGGACCGGGGTGCTGCTGGTCTCGGCCTACTGGCGGACGAACTTGACGACGCGTTAACTCGCCCCGCTATTCGGCGTCTCGAAGTCCGCGGCAGACCGGATCATCGACCAGATCGGCCCGCTGCTGGCGTTGCGGCCAAGACGCCGGTTCACGCAGAACACGGTGCTGATCGTCGACGGCACCCTGGTTCCCACCCGTGATCACCAAGTGGCCGAGCATTCGAAGAACTATCGCTACTCCACCAACCACCAGGTCATCATCGGCGCCGACACCCGTCTGATCGTTGTGGTTGGACGGCCCTCGCCAGGCAACCGCAAAGATTGCAAGGCGTGGGAGGAATCCAAGGCCAAGGCCGCGGTCGGCCGGACGACCGTGATTGCTGATGGCGGTTATCCAGGGATCGGGTTGATCATGCCGCATCGTCGCACCCCAAGCGAGGAGTTGCCCGACTGGAAGCTGGAGCACAATCGCTCGCACAAGCAGGCCCGTGCCCGAATCGAGCACGTCTTCGCCCATATGAAGATCTGGAAGCTCCTCCGCGACCGCCGACTCAGAGGCGACGGCGTCCACCACGCGATGAGCGGCATTGCCCGCCTCCACAACCTCAACCTCGATGGATAGGTAAACGGCCCGAAGCCGGGAAGGTCGCACCCGCATCAACTCGGAGATCATTTGCGGGACAGTCCTTTGGCTCCGAGACAGCCAAGACCGGCGATCAGAGGTGGCCGCAGCCTTCCCGCAGCCAGTCCACCGACAAGGTCACTCTCTACGACTGGACCGCTAGGTCCCGTTGATACCAGGTGCCTGGCTTTCCGCCGAGATCGGCAGGTTCGGCCGGGCCAACCGGGACGAACCCGGCTTTGGTCAGCACCTTCTGGGACGCGACATTCTCGCGGGAGGTGGCCGCCCTCAGTGTGCGCAGCCCGTGCCGCGCCGCCGCCAGACGGCACAGCTCCCGGACGGTCGCGGTCGCCACGCCGCGGCCGGCGACGTGCTGCGCAACCCGGTAGCCGAGTCCGGCAGTGCCGTCCTCCAAGTCGTACAGGTTGAATCGGCCCAAGACCGAGCCATCCTCGGCGACAAGTACGTAGAAGGCGCAGATGCCGGCCTCCTGCTCAGCCAGCAAGGCGCTGTGCCGGTCGGTGAATTGGTCGAAGAACTCGTCGCCGCGGTCGGAGATCGAGGCAGCGAAGTAGGCGCGGTTCGCCAGCTCGAAGGCCAGGACCGCCGGGGCATGGCCGGCATTCAGCCGTTTCAACTCGGGCACCGCCCGACTCTACCCAGACGCCAGACGGTGCGCGGAGGCCACCTGAGTTTCCGCCAGGGGCAGACAGCCCCAAGACCGGGCACATAGCGACGATCTAGGGCTGGAGTATGAAGGCCACCGCCCTTACGACTGGTTCGTCATCGATCTGGTCGAAACGCGGCCCGGCCGGCACCGGCTGCTGATCCGCCAGAACCGCACCACCGGTGAACTCGCCTACTACCGCTGCTTCTCCTGCGTCGCCGTCGGCAGCGATTGCTTCCAGTCGCAGGCCATCGCGGATGACTTCTGCCGGAGAGGGCACGCCCTCAACAATTCAGCATACGGATGATATTGATGCTACGAGTTGCGAGTTGGTGTATATCGTCGGCGTCTCAAAAACCACATACGTGCTCGCAACACCACGCTGCCTTGACTGGCAGCATGAATCAAACTCCACCATCCGCACGGATAGTGATCCGCCGGATTCGCTGGCTCTCTGTTGTCGGCCTGGTAGTCGTCATAGCAGCGATCATCGCAGCCCTCGGCTACCAGCTGCCGAAGTCCTCGTCCTCATCGACCGCATCACCCTTGAATACTCTTCGCGTTGAACACCGTGGTGAGCTCGGCGAGGCAGATGGCGCCGTCCCCGACGGCGTGACGGTCTTCGATGACGAGATTCCGGCCGTGGCCAACCTCGATCCGGATCTACTCAAAGCCCTCCGCCAGGCTGCAATGGACGCCGCGGACAACGGAGTCGAGTTATACGTCAACAGCGGTTGGCGTTCACCGGAGTACCAGAATCAGCTTCTTCGCGAGGCGGTCTCCAAGCACGGATCCGAGGAAGAAGCCGCCCGATGGGTGGCCACCGCGACGACGTCTCCTCACGTGTCGGGGGACGCGGTCGACCTCGGACACTCCGATACGACGGCGTGGCTGTCCAAACATGGTGCCGAGTACGGGCTGTGCCAGATCTACAGGAACGAACCCTGGCACTACGAACTGCGCACCAATACGACGGATCGTGATTGCCCGCGTATGTATGCCGACCCCACCCGGGACCCGAGAATGCAGCAGTGACCGGCAGTTACCGGCTGTCTGCGAGAACATGCGCCTGCATCCGCCCGGCCAGTTCGCCGCCCGCGCGCACGATCCGGTTGGGGGAGCGTGTCGGTGAAGGGAGCACCGTTGCCGCTCCGGTCCTCGGAGACCGCGTAGACCGTTGTCGGTACGACGCTCGCGCGCAGGTAGGCGAAGAGCGCGCGCAGCGCGTGCTCCAGGGCGAACGAGCGCCGCGCAGCTCCGCCGGTCGCCGCGGCCGGCACGACCTTGCCCGTGAGGGCCTCGGTGTCGATGACGTCGAGGAACGACTTGCCAAGGTCCGGACGGAGGAGGCCGGCGAAGCTCTGCCTCGGCTTCGGGGTAAGAACGGCCGCGGTGGCGCCCTGATCGGCCTGTGCACCGAAGCAAGGCAGCGGCAGGGCCCCGCATTCCCGGACCCTGCCGTCCTGGTCCCGGCTCTACGGCAAGGGTGCCCCGAAGCTCTACGGCAAGGGTGCCCCGAACCATGTCTCCAGCGCGGCGCGCAGCCCCGTGGGGTCGGTGACCGGGTCGCCGGCCCAGCAGACGTAGCCGTCCGGTCGCACCAGGAAGGCGTCCGCGGGCGGGGTGTCGAAGGCGGGCACTGTTCCGGTGACGACGTCGACCCGGCCCTTCCATGCCATACACGCCATGGCCGCATCGCCGGCCTCGGCCGACACGGTCAGGAGGGCCAGTACGCCGTGACCGTGGCGGAAGTAGGAACTCAGATGACGTTGCGACTGCGGGGTCACCACAGTCACATCCGGCATCCGCCGCCCGATCAAGGGATGCGTGCCCACGATGTCGTACCTGGTGTCCAGCGCTGCTCCGCGTTCGGCGAAATGGCGGTTGACTTTCGGGATCCGCAGCAGTTCGTCGAGCATGTCGCGCACGTCCTGAAGGCCGGGGTCGGGGTCGAGCAGCAGGGCCTGGAGGCGCGCTTGGCGCAGCATCAGCTCGCCTGCTGGATGACGCTCGCTGTGGTAGGTGTCCAGCAGCGTGTCACCGCCCCGGCCATGCACGGCAGAGCCGAGCTTCCACCCCAGGTTCATGGCGTCCTGCACCGCGGCGTTCATACCCGGACCGCCTGCGGGGAACTGCACATGCGCGGCGTCGCCGGCGAGGAAGACACGTCCCTGCCTGTACCGTTCGGCCTGCCGGTTGCTGTCCGTCAGCCGGGTCAGCCACCGGATGTCGTGCAGCCCGAAGTCACTTCCGGCGATCTCGACGAGGGCGGCTCGCATCTCCTCCTCGGACACGGGGGCATGCCGATCGGTGACAGTCCGCCCGTAGAAGAACGTAAAGATCCGGTAGATGCCCGGTTCGGGGAGCGGGACCGCCGAGAACCAGGTCCGCTCCTCCGGCCGCACGACGCCGTACGGGCGCAGTGGCCCCATGCCCTCGCCGACCGGCAGTTCTTCGCTGAACCTGCCTTCGGCCAACAGCCAGTAGAGAGTCGGGCCCTGGCCGGGGAAGGCGATGCCGGCGAGCTTGCGGGTGGTGCTGCGCCCACCGTCGCAGCCGACCAGGTAGCGGGACCGGATCTCGTACTCGCCGTCCGGCCCGTGGATGCCGGCGGTGACCCCGGCATCGTCCTGTTCCAGCCGGATCAACTCGTGCCCGCGTCGGAACTCCGCACCGAGCTTTCGGGCGCGCGCGGTCAGTATCTTCTCGACATCCTCCTGCGGGCGGTACGCCGCGTGTGGATGGCGGCTGTCGAGGCCCTCGTACTCCAGCGGCGTGGGCAGACTGGCGAAGTTACCTTTGTGAAGCAACGGCGCACCGTCGAGGAGATCCTCAAGCACCCCGCGGAGCTCGAACTCCTCAAGCGTGCGCGTCTGCACGCCGAGCCACTTGTGGTCGGACTGTTCCGTCAGCCGTTCCACGACCAATGTCCGCACACCTGCCAGCCCCAGCTCACCGGCGAGCAGCGCGCCCGCCGGTCCGCCACCGACCACCACTACGTCAACATCTACGTCAACATCTAGATCTACATCTACATCCATCGATGCGTTCCCTTCTGGACGATCGACGCCTCTGACTCGGCTGCGACGGCGGTTGTCACCGGCCCGGGAGTGTCCAGCCGGTTGAGCGCAGCCATGTGCGCAGGTCCCACGCACTCGGTTCGATCGCCTTCACCGCATCGATGTCGGCCTGGTAGGCGGGCGTCTCCGCGAACCAGCGGAACATCGCCTGGGTGTCCAGGTTGTCGTCGAGGACGTGCAGGGGCAGGGCCTCGTACCGTGCCGGGAATCCGGCGTGTTCGCCGAAGGCGGCGGCGATCTGACTGCCGGTGCGTTCGTCGCCGGCGATCTCGATCGTGCCGCCGGGCGCCTGTGCGGTGCCCAGCAGGAGCGCGGCGCTGATCCGGCCGATGTCGTGGACGGCGACCAGCTGCAGCGGGATGCCGTCGGGCAGCGGTATGCGCAGCACGATCTCGCCCTGCTCAACGCTCGGTGCCAGGAACGAGAAGTTCTCCATGAAGGCGACCGGGCGGACGATCGTCACCCGCAGGCCGGACTGCTGGAGGAGTTCCTCCACGCGGCGCTTCGATTCGAAGTGCGGTATGCCGGAGTTGCGTTCCGCGCCGCCGACCGAGCTGAACACGACGTGCGGCACGGCCGCCGTGACCGCCGCGTCGACGAGGGCGGTGCCCAATTGTGTCTCGCCCTCGATGTCCGCGAGGGTGTGCCCCGCGGGGGTGGTCATGAAGAAGAAGGCGTCCGCCCCCTTGAGCGCCGTCGACAGCGACGTGGCGTCGCCGATCTGAATTCGCGCGAGCTCGACTCCGCGGTCGGCGAGTGCCCGCGCCCGGTCGGATTCGGGGTTGCGTACGAGGGCGCGCACATGCGCACCGCGGGTCAGGAGCGCGTCGATGACCGATCCGCCCTGCTGGCCCGTGCCGCCGAAGACGGCGATCGTGCCGGATGGCTGTGTGCTCATGATTGCTTCTCTCTCTTGGCTTGGCGTGCTCTGAAGCCGTGCGGCAGCGGTCGCTGCCCTGTTCGGCGACAAGCGGGTTGTTGGGTCTCGGTTTCGTAGAAAGTGCGTCAGGGCGCTGTGCGGCGATGGCGTCCACCAGGCGGGTCCACCCCACCGCGGCGCATGTGAGCCCACTCCGGGCGAACCAGTGGCGGAGCGTCGCTGTGCCGTACGAACAGCACGCAGAGACGCACCATCATTGACGGACCCAATAGTTCTTACCATGAACTAAAGTAGTTCCTGCCGTGAATTTCCGCAAGGTAGGCTGGCGTGCAGCGAAGGAAGGGTGCGCCGGTGACAGAGAACGACGGCTTCGGAAACAACCTGGTCTGGCTGTCCGTGCTGGTGCAGCGCCGGTACGCACAGGTCTGCGCCGACCACGACCTCACCCCGGTCCAGGCGACACTCCTGTGCGTGATCAAGGATCAGCCGCAGGGCATGGGTGAACTCGCGCAGGTGCTCGGTGTGGCCAAGAACGCGCTCAGCGGTCTCGTCGACCGCATCGAACGACGTGGACTGGTGCACAGGGAAGCGCTCCAGCGCGATCGGCGGGCGGTCACGCTCAGCACCACGGCCCTCGGCAAGGAGATCGTCGACGCGCTCTACGCCGACGTCGCCCAGCGCATGCCCGACATCGCCGGCGCGCTGCCAGCCGACGAGCGGCACCAGCTCGCCAACTCCGTCGCCCGCATCACCGCCGCTCTGATGGCATCGCCCATGCCTGACGCCGCCCTCCCCAAGGCCGGCAGCGAACAGTCGTCGGGATAGACGCGGACAGGCCACGCCATTGGGCGAGGGTGAGGTGGGCACAGTTCATTTCGAGGATTCGGCCGGGCGGGGTGTGGGCCGTGGCGCCGGGGTGGGCCTCGATGTGACCGACGTTGGCGACGGCACGGAAACAGGGACTCGTGATCGTCGTCGCCTGCGGGCAATTCCGTTTGGGGCGTGCCGGTGTATGGCCGAGTTGGCATCGTAGGCACTGCTGCTCGGCATCCTGACCGGCGAGGCAGGGCCCGGGAGTTCATTCGGCGGATGGTGTTGCCGCGATGGGTGTCCAGCGGTCCGGTGGTGTGTCACTGGCCAGGGATCGGGACCGTCCATCCGCTGGAGCGGATCCATGCAGGCAGGTCCCACACGGTCGGCTCGATCACCCTCACTGCTTCGATGTCGGCCTGGAAGGCCGGCGTCTCTTGCAGCCAGCGGAACATTGCCTGCAGATGAGGGTTGTCGTCAAAGGCGTGCAGCGGCAGAGCCTCATAGCGTGCCGGCAACCCGGCGCGCTCGCCGAACGCGGCGGCGATCTGACTGCCGGTGCGCTGGTCGCCGGCGATTTCGATGGTGCCGCCCGGCGCCTCCGTGGTCCCGAGCAGGAAGGAGGCGCTGATCTGCCCGATGTCGCGGATCGCGATCAGTTGCAGCGGGATGTGATCGGGCAGCGGCATACGCAACACGAACTCGCCGTCCTCCACGGTCGGTCCCAGGGAGGGCAGATGGTCCATGTAGACGACCGGCCGGACCAGCGTCGACCGCAGGCCGGACTTCTGAAGGCGCTCCTCCAGGTGGCGCTTGGACTCGAAGAGCGGCACGCCCGAGTCGCGGTCAGCACCTCCGACCGAGCTGAAAACCACGTTCGGCACGGCCGCCGCGACCGCCGCGTCGATGAGGGCGATGCCCTGGCGCGTCTCGCCGTCAACGTCGTGGTTACCACCCTCGACGGTGGTCATGAAGAAGAACGCGTCCACCCCTTGCAGCGCGGCCAGCAGCGATGCGGCGTCACTGATCTCGACGCGGACGAGCTCGACTCCTCGGCCGGCGAGTGACTGCGCCCGCTCGGAGTCAAGTTCACGGACGAGGCCGCGTACGCGCGCTCCGCGGGACAGGAGCGAGTCGATGACCGCTCCGCCCTGCACATCCAATGCGTCGAACACGGCGATCGTGCCGGATAACTGTGTGTTCATGATTCCCCTTCTCATGTGTACGGATGAAAGGAGCAGCAGGGGGCGAGCCCTGGATGCCCTCCCAGTAGTTCGTGCCGTGAACTAAACTAGTTCACGGCAGGAACTTTAACAAGGGGATGGTGGGCACGGGAAAGGTGCCGGTGACATGAGGTGCGCGGAGACGTGCGGGGCGTGCAGCCGATCCGCTCACGGCGTGGGTCGCGGTGGCTGCGCACCAGGGAAGCCACCGCTGTGTCGCCGAACGGCCCATGGCCTACTGGGATTCGGGCCGGCGGCGTGCGAGAACGATGCCCCCGAGTGTGCTCTCGGCTGAGACGAGAGTCTTGTGTGCCTCGACCGTGAAGCCGGCTTCGTTGAGCCAGGCGGTCAGCTGGCTGTGCTGTCGACGATGGACGTAGAGCTTCATCGGGTGGCCGCCGTAGCCCTGTGTCTTCAGCTGCGATTCGTCGCCGACGTGGAAGCCGATCAGCAGCGGGCCACCGGGCCGGACCACTCTCTTGAAGTGCGCGAAGACCGAGCCGATCTCGTCGTCGGGTATGTGGATCAGTGAGTACCAAGCGACGAGACCGGCCATAGAGTCATCGGCAAGGTCGAGGTCGGTCATCGAGCCGATCTCGAACCGTAGGCCGGGGTGATCGCGACGAGCCACCTCGATCATCCCGGGCGACAGATCGATCCCGAATGCGTCCACGCCCAGTCCACGCAAGTGAGCCGTGATCCTCCCCGGCCCGCATCCCAAGTCCGCGACCGGGCCCCCGCCGCTGGTACGCACCTGCTCGGCGAACAGTGCCAGGACCGTGCGCTCGTAGGGCGTTTCATCCAGCAGGTTGCGCAACTGGTCCGCGTAGTCGGCGGCGACGGTGTCGTAGGACGCCCGAGTTTCTTCCAGCCAGCCGTCAGTGTTCAGTTCGATTCCCACGCCGACAGGCTATCCAGCGACAGCAAGAGATGGCTTCCGACGACAGGACCTAGCGGTGCCCTAGCTGTTGACCTCGTACTGGCCGACCTCCAGGAAGTAGCGCAGCCCTTCTGGGGTGTTGTCGTCCAGGGCCGCGCTCGCCGCCGCGCGGAGGGCGTCGCTGATGCCGGGATTGGCCAGGATTCGCGCGATGGCCACACGGTCGTCCTCGGCCTGAGCGAGACGCAGGCCGGATTCGAGGAACTCGCGTACGACCTCGGGGCTGCCGTCGTCGAGGGCCTTGTTGGCCTCGCGGACGACGGCCTTGCCGCTGTCGGGGTCGCCCAGGATTCTGGCGATGGCGACGCGGTCGTCCTCGGCCTGAGCGAGGCGGTGGCCGGTTTCGAGCCAGGCGCGCATCTCCTCCACGGTGCCGTCGTCGAGGAGCGCGTTGGCCTCGCGGGTCACTCGCTTGCCGCTGTCGGGGTCGGCCAGGATGCGGAGGATCGCGATGCGCAGGTCGTCCGCGTCCATGTCGTCGTAGGGGGAGCCCGCGTCCGCTGTCGCCACGGCGGCAGGCGACGGTGTCGTGGCGCCGGCCAAGGACGGAGTGGAGAGCAGCAGGGCCGGAGCGAGGGCGCCGGCCGCTACGGCGAGGGTCGCGCGGGTCAGTCTCACGGAGAGAACCACCTTGTGTCGTAGTCACGGAGTGCAGCGGAGGCATTCTCCCAAGACAAGCCCGGCCGGGTCTCTGCCCGGATCACGCAGTCTTCACAGGTTCTTCATTGCCGACGGCCTGCCACCAGGCAGTCTCGATTCGATCAGTCGAACGTTGTGGTCCAGGTGTGCCGTTGACTGATGAGCAGCGGGCGCGGATCGAGCCGCTGCTTCCGGACCGGAGGCCGAAGACCGGAGGCCGAAGACCAGAGGCCCAAGACCGGACGTCGAAGCGAGGCGGCCGTCGGCGATCAGCGTGAGGTGACCGATGCGATCGCCTACAGTTCCAGGCCAGTTTCCAGCGGGCGTACGACCGCCACGCCCCCGCCCCGCACGAAGCCATGGGCCCACCTTCTCGGCCGGCGCGAGCTGTCACACGGCGTTCGCAGGGTTCACGTGATCTGCAGGCGACGCTCGATCAGAGCTGTGATCTTGTCGAGCCGCTCCAGATCGGCCACCTCGTCGTCCGAGATCTCCACGCCGAGGTCCTTCTCCAGGGCGAGGGCGAACTCGACCGTCGCCAGGGAGTCGAGCCCGAGGTCGTCGAGGGTGGAGTCCGGAGCGATCTGATCAGCCGGGACCTTGAAACCTGCGGTGAGGATGGACTTGACTTTCTCAAACATCATTCCTCCGAATGGGCATTGTGCCGGGCGAGTTCGGGGACGCTTGGAACAAGTCGGAACGAGTTGGAACGACTTAGAACGAGCTAGAAGACTCAGAACGAGTCAGTCGCGATACGTGTGCACGGACAACGCCGTGATGTCCGGCCAGGTCAGCGTTGCCGCGCCCCACACCAGCCCCGCGCCGAATGCCGCCAGCAGGAGCCGGTCGTGCGGGCGGAGTTGCCCGGCTGACGCGGCGTCGGCCAACAGCAGGGGCAGTGACGCGGCGGACGTGTTGCCCACGTGCTCGATGTTCGACAGGACCCGTTCGCGCGGCACACCCAGTTCCTCGGCGACGGCCTCGCTGATGCGAGCGTTGGCCTGATGGGTCGCGAAGCGGTCGATGTCACCGACCCGCCAGTCGGAGAGCTCCAGCACCTCGCGGGAGGCCTCCACCATGCGTTGCTTGGCATGCCGGTAGACCTTGCGGCCCTGCATCCGCAGGTAGTACTCGCTGCGGTCCGGCTCCGTGCCGGCGGACCGCTGCCGCGCGCCACCGGCCGGGACCTGGATCAGGTCGCTGCGCGTACCGTCGCTGCCGAGCCGTATCGGTCCGATCGCGCCGGGCTCGTCCGGATCCCCGGCACGCACAACGGCGGCGCCGGCGGCGTCGCCGAAGATGATCGCCGTGCTCCGGTCCATGGGGTCGACGATGGTGGAGAAGGTCTCGGCCCCGATGATGAGCACGCGGTCGGCAAGGCCGGCGGCTATCGAACCGACCGCGCTCGCCAGGGCGTACAGGAATCCGGCACAGACCGCGGAAAGGTCGTGTGCGGCGACCGGCCCGAGGCCCAGTTCGGCCGCGACCTCCGGGGCGGTGCCGGGGCAGACCCGGTCAGGTGTGGTCGTCGCCAGAATGACCGCGTCCACCTGGTCGCAGGCGGCCGACTTGAGAGCCAGCCTCCCCGCCTCGGAGGCCAGTTCGCGCGTGGCCAGCCCCGGCTCGACCCGGTGCCGCTGGGAGATGCCCGTGCGGCTACGGATCCACTCGTCCGACGTGTCTATGCGTGCGGACAGATCTGCGTTGGTGACCGTGTGCGGCGGTACCCAGCCGGAGATCCCGGCGAGCACCGCCGAGCGTGCCCGCCGGACGGCGGGCCGCGGGGCACTCACGTCGTCCCTGTCGGTGGTGTTCATGTGTCCGCCCCTCACGCCTTTCCCAGCAGAATCGCGCTGCTGACCATGCCGACGGTGTAGTTGAAGGAGAGCGCGTGGTCGACGCGCATCGGCCGGGTCACGGTGCCCGGCACAGGGTCGAAGTGGCACTCGTCCGCCGGGTCCAGACAGCCGGCCGTCGGGCACACCTCGTCACGCTGGATCATGAGGGACGAGGCGGCCACACCGAGGTTGCCCAGCGGCCCGCCGTTGTGACCGAAGCAGGCCTCCTGCACGGTGACCGGCATCCGGGAAGCGCGGTCCCCGAAGAGCCGGCCGACGATGTTCGACTCGGTCTCGTGGAACACGCGATCGCCTTCGGCTCCGCCGTTCACGTAGTCGATCTGGTCCGCCTCGACGAGCCCTGCCATGGCGTCGCGGGACGCCTGCACCATGCCGGCCCCCGACCGGTCGATCGCGAACGCGCTGTGCTGCGGGCTCCGCCGGGTGCGCTGCGACAGCATCCGGGCGTACGGGGTGGCCCCTCGCCGCTCTGCGTGGTCCCGGCTCTCCACGACCAGGGTGATCGAGCCGTTGCCCATGTTGGAGCCCGGTGTGTTCCGGTCGTACGGGCGCATCTGTTCCGTCATCGCGAGCGCGGCGTCCTCCATGGCGTCGACGGTCTCTCCCGCCTCCTCGCCCAACTCGCCGTAACGGTCGAGCAGATCCGCGTAGTGCTGGAGGAAGTCCAGGCCGAACACGTCCGCGCCGGTGACCACCGCGACGTCCACCTCACCTGCCGCGATCATGCGGTGCGCCATGCCGAGCAGTACCGCGGAGGACGTACAACCGTTGGACACGGTGAAGTTGGGGCCGGTCCCGGCGACCAACGCCACCTGGACGTTCGCCACGTCCATCGGGATGCCAGTGAGGGCGAGCCGGGTGCCCAGCTCGTTGATCTCCTCCCGGGTGGCCTTGTTCCGGTCCGTGTTGAGGATGTCGGCGTACTGCGTCGACCAGCAGTCGCCGCCGTCGCGAGCGGCCAGGATCGCCGCTTCCGACAGCTGGCCGGCCCGCCAGTCGAGTCCCGCGTCGGTGCAGGCCTCCGCCATGGAGATCAGGCCGTACAGCTGAACGGGGGAGTAGAGGTTGAGAATCTTGGCGGGGAGTTCCGGATAGCGCTCCCGGACATCCGCGATGTCGGTGCGTACCTGCCCGAAGAAGACGCCATCCTTTTCGACATGGCAGGCGCCCGTGGAAATGGTCTCCCAGAATTCGGCGGGAGTCGCGCACAGGCCTCCGGGGCCCGGTAGCGCGAATCCCATGCCGGTGACCAGAGTGTCCCGCCGGGGGGTCTTCCGAAGGTCTTCCATGAAGCTCCCTGCTCGTGATGATGCGGCACCGGCTGACGAACCTACGAGGAGGAGCGAGGCTGGTGGAACCGGCTGCCGGTACCTGGTTGAACGGAATACAGGTATCGGCGGTACTCCGGGAAACGTCGAAGTACCTTGAGTACCCGGCGTGAATGTCACCGGGTACCGGCGGTCGGATGTGACGTGTTCGTCGGCCGGTTACTTTCCTGCTATGGCTGTGCTGGATGAAAACACCGGACGGTGGGGTCGTGACGAATCCGTACTCGTCACAGGTATTGGTGTCATGCTCCCTGGCGCGACGAACGTCAAGGAATTCTGGCAGGACGTACGGGACGGAAACTCCAGACTCGGATTTCTGACGCGCTGTGAGCCGGAGCAGACCGGACTGCGGATGGCCGGCGAGTTGCGCGACTTCGACCACCGCAAGTTCCTGCCGGAGCTGAGCGAGAAGTTCGCGGGCCGGTACACGCGAGACGCGCTCGCGGCCATGTCGGCCGTGGAGGAGGCGCGCCGCGACGCGGGGCTCGGCCGGGGTGACGTCGACCCCCGCCGCCTCTCACTCATAGCCTCCTCCTCACGCGGCCCCCTGGAGTGGATCAGCGGCGTGCTGGACGGGAGCGGCGACGCCGAAGGGGCCGACCGGACCCGGCACTTCGCCGACAGCGGCGCCATGCTCCGGGGCATGCCCGGCTCACCGGCCACGCTGTCCGCCATCTACGGCGACGTCCAAGGGCTCGTCACCACCCTGAGCAGTGCCTGCGTCGGCGGCCAGCACGCCATCGGGTTCGCCGCCGAGCTGATCCGTGCGGGCAGCGCGGACGCCGTGATCGTGCTGGGCTACGAATTCCCCCTGACGCCCCTGGTGTTCAAGTCTTTCAAGGCGATGGGCGACGGCGTGCTGTCGGCCGAGTCGAGCGACCCCGCGCGTGCGGTGCGTCCCTACACCCGTGACCGGGAGGGCTTCGTGTTCGGCGAGGGAGCGGTCGCGCTGTGCCTGGAACGCGAGAGCCGCGCCGAAGCCCGTGGAGCCACGGGTTACGCACGCGTCCTCTCGCACCGGGCACGGAACGAGGCGAGCCATCCCTTCGGCATGGACATGAGCGGCGAAGTCACGGCGGCGGTCGTCACCGAGGCGCTCGCCGACGCGGGACGCGTTCCGCGGGACGTCGACTGGTTCTGCGGTCACGGCACCGCGACTCCCAAGAACGACCTGGCCGAGAGCCGGATGCTCGGCGCCCTGTATGCCGGCCGGCCGCGCTCCTCCTGGCCACCGCTCAGCTCGGTCAAGCCGGTCTACGGGCATCTCCTGGGAGGCGCCGGGATGGTCAACGCGGCGGCCACCGCCCTGGCCCTGCACCACCGGTGTCTGTGCCCGACCGCCAACTACGCCGACTCCGTGCCCGATCCGGAATGCGACCACGACCACGTCGGCGACGGACCACGGGAGACCGACGTCAGCCTCGCGGTGTCCGTGGCCTTCGCCATCGGCAGTCAGACCTCGGCGCTCGTGATGGGCGCCGCGTGAACAAGCCGGAGTTCACCACGGATCCTCCGAGGAGGGACATGAGCACGGACAACGGCGCCGCCGGGCGTCCCGCTCTCGTGGCAGACGTTGACGCCCTGGTGGCGCGGTACGTTTCCCCCGGCGCTCATCTGCACCTGGCGATGACCATGGCGCGGCCCAACGCCATGGTCTACGCGCTGGCGCGGCAGTTCGCGGGCCGCGGCGACTTCACGATCAGCACCTCGGCGACGCACACCTCCCTCCACGCACTCACCATGTCAGGGGCGATCAGGCACCTGATCACCTGCTTCCTCGGCGACACCTATCCGACGCCGCGTCCCAACCCGCTCTACCGCGACCTGGCCCGCGACATCCCGTTCACCTCCGAACTGTGGTCCCTGCTCAGCTTCACCCAGCGGCTGATGGCCGGTGCGATGGGACTTCCGTACACGGTGACCGCCTCACTCGTCGGAAGCGACCTGGAGAAGGGAAAGGGCCGGAGCTTCGTCCGGCTGCCCGATCCCGCGGGCACGGGGCGTCCGCTCGGGCTGGTGGAGAGCCTGCGTCCGGACCTGACCCTGGTGCACGGCGCCTGCGCGGACCGGCGCGGCAACATCATCCTGGTCCCGCCGGCCGGTGAGGGCGCCTGGGGCGCGTACGCGGCCGAGAAGGGCGTACTGGCCTCGGTGGAGCGCATCGTCCCCGACGAGTTCGTCGACGCGCGGCCCGAGCAGGTCGTCATCCCCGGGCAGCGGGTGATCGCGCTGTGCGAGGCGCCGCTCGGCGCGCACCCCCAGTCCCTGCGCGGCCTCGCCACCGGGGAGGTGACCGGCTACCGCGACGACTACACGTTCCTCACCGAGATGGTCGAGTGCCTGGCCACCGAGGAGGGCGCCAAGGAGTGGTTCCGCGAGTGGGTGGAGGAGCCCGCCGGCCACGCGGAGTACGTGGCGAGGCTGGGCACGGCCCGGCGCGAGGAGCTGAGACTCGCCGAACAGCCGCTCGCCCCGCGGAACATGACCGCACCCGTCACGCAGCCACGGCCGCCCTTCCACACCGGCACCCCGGCCCGCACCCGGCCCCTGCCCCGCGATCCCGTCACCCGCCAGGAGCGGACCATCATCCTGGGCGCCCGCGCGATCGCCGACCGCGTCACCCAGGGCCGGTACGACACACTTCTCGCGGGCATCGGCGTCTCGCACCTCGCTGCCTGGCTGTCCGCGGGCATGCTCCGGCGGCGGGGCATCGAGGTGCCGGTCTGTGCCGAACTCGGCTTCTACGGCACGGATCCCGAGCCCGGCGACGTCTTCCTCTTCAGCCAGTTGCACGCGACGCGCTCCCAGCAGCTCGCCGGCATCCCCGAGATCCTGGGCGGCATGGTGTCGGCCAACCGTCGCTGCCTGGGCGTCCTGGCAGCCGGCGAGATCGACGCCAGAGGGAACATCAACACGAGCCTGCTGGCCGACGGCCGCTGGCTGACCGGGTCGGGGGGTGCGAACGACATCGCCTCCAGTACGGACTGCCTCGTGCTCTCCACTGCCTCCCGGCGCAAGTTCGTCCCCCGCGTCGCCTATGTCACCAGCCCCGGCGAGCGGGTACGCGAAGTGGCCGGCCACTTCGGGCGGTTCAGCCGGGACAGCGTTGACGAACCGTTCCGCCTCAGCACCTGGCTTCCGCTCGACGACGGTCCCACGACACCCGGCGAGGCCGTGGCGACCTTGACCGGCTGGCCCGTCCACACCGAGGGGTGGCTGCCGGAACCGGCGATCACCGACGAGGAGATCGCCTGGCTACGAGGTCTCGATCCGCAGGGTTTCTACAGGTGAGGAGCGCGGCATGACCGGAGGTATCTGGGTGGGACGAGGGATCTCGTTCCGGGGCTTCGGCCACTACTTCCCACAGCACTGCGAGGAGATCCCGGCCGACCTGCCGCCCGCGCCGGAGGCGGAGGCCGCCGTGCTGGGTCCCGCTCTCGGAGTGGAGCGGCGCCACCTGTCGGACGAGACCGAGACCGTCCCGTACATGGCGGTGGAGGCCGGGCAGCGGGCGCTGCGCAACGCGGGGATGGACGCGAAGGATCTCGACCTGGTCGTCTTCTCGTCGTGGTCGCAGCGCCGCTACGCCCCCGAGGACGGACCACGGATCGCGCTGCGGCTCGGTGCCGGGCGGGCGTTGGCCTTTGATGTGTGCACCGCGTGTGTCGGCTTCGTGCACAGTGTTCAGACCGCCGCGGCGCTGCTCACCTGTCACAACTGGCGGCGCGCGCTGGTGGTCTGTTCCGACCAGTTCTCCCGGCGGCTCAAGCCGGGGCGGCGAGGGTCGTACGTCGGCGGCGACGGAGCGGGCGCCGCCGTACTTGAGGCGGGACCGCCCGACGACTCCAGGCTGCGCGACTCCGTGGTCCTCAGCTACGGCGAACACGCGGGCGTGTCCAAGGCCCGGGGCAGCAACGGCTGGACGGTCAGTCTGCCCACGATCGCCGACGTCGCCTCCGAGACCGCGGGCGAGGCCACGGACCAGGTGTTGCGGCGCAACGGGATGACCGTCGGGGACGTCGACTGGGTCGTGCCGCACCCGGGATCCGTACGGATCAGCGAGAAACTCGTGCGGCGCATCGGCGCGGACCCCGAGCGCGTCCTCACCAACTTCCGTACGCGGGGCCAGACGACGAGCGCGACGATCCCGACCGCGCTCTCCGAGTACACCGAGTCAGGAACGCTTCGGAAGGGCGACATGATCCTGTCGCCGGCCGCGGGGGCCGGCTGGTACTCGGGCGCCCTGCTCTACCAACTGTGACAAGAGAGGGACCGACTCCCATGTCCGAAGCAGAGACGCCGCGCCCCGCAGCCGGCCCCCCGGTGGTGCTGACCGGTGTCGGCCACTACTTTCCCGGTGAACCGGTCACCAACGCGCACTTCGCCCAGCTGCCCGGCCTCGACGTGGACGACACCTGGATACGGGAGAACACCGGCGTACGGGCCCGCCACTGGGCAGGGCCGGACGAGAGGTTCGTGGAGATGGGTGCGCGGGCGGCGCACCACGCGCTGGAGGACGCCAGCCTCGACGTGTCCGACGTGGACGTCGTCATCGGCACCAGTGCCACCGCGCGCCCCCGCGTCAACCCGTCCTCTATCGGCAACAACTACATGGACATCTCGCTGCCCCTGCAGAAGCAGCTGGGCGCGCGCGACGCGTTCTGCTTCGACGTCACCGCCGTCGCCTGCGCCGGGTTCCTGTACGCCAGCGTCATGGCCCGTGGGCTGCTGGCCTCGATGGACGTGCGGACCGTACTGGTGGTGTGCGCGGAGAGCCCTCGGGCCATCCTCAACTTCGGGTTCAAGAACTCGGCGCTCTTCGGCGCCGGAGCGGCCGCCGCCGTCTGGCAGCGCGGGGAGACCACCGCGGGCGGCGAGGCTACGCCTGGTGGCAGCGGCATCGTCGACGCCGTCCTGCGGGCCGACGGCCGCTACTACGACGCCTTCGACATCGATGAGAACGACAAGATGGTGATGCGTGGCGGAATCCTCTCCGAAGTCACTCCGGACATGCTCGTCGAAGCCGGCCAGACAGTGCTGAAACGCAATGGGATCTCTCCGGAGCAGATCGCATGGTGTGTTCCCCACCAGGCGAACACCAACCTCCTCCACCCCATGGCGGACCGCCTTGGCATTCCGCGTGAACGCATGCTCCTGAACCTGCCCGAGCGAGGCAACACTTCGAGCGTCGGAATGCCGAGCGCTCTTTCGGAATACGTGCACAACGGGACGGTGAAACCCGGAGACCTGCTGCTCGGCGTCAGTATCGGGCGCGGTCTCAGCTGGGGCGCCATGGTGTTCCGGTACCGATGAAGGAACGTACGGCATACGACGGCAGAGAACGAGAGGTGTTCTGCGTTGTCCGAATCCAGGAACGCTCTGGTGACCGGTGGCACCCGCGGCCTGGGCCTCACCGTGGCCCGGCGGCTCGCCGCGGAGGGGTGGCGCACCACGGTGATCGGCCTCGACGAGGGACGCCTGGAGAAGGTGCAGGCCATGGCCGAGGCCGAATGCCTGGAGTTGCGCGCGATACGGGCGGACGTCACCTCGGAGGAGTCCGTACGGGAGCTGTTCGCCGACCTCACGGCGACGCGGCCGCTGCACCTGTGCGTGAACAACGCGGGCGGTAACCTCTCCCGCCTGCTGGTCAAGAAGCGCCGAGGTCAGCAACGCGACGAACTCGTCACCCATCCGCTGGAGGAGTGGGAGCGCACCGTGCGGCTCTGCCTGACGGGGGTGTTCCTGGTCGGCCGTGAGGCCGCCGCCGCGATGATCCGGCACGAGGTGCCGGGAGCGATCGTCAACGTGTCCTCGGGGCTCGCGGTGGGCGCGTACGGGCAGTCCGCGTACACCGCGGCCAAGGCGGGGGTGGAGGCGCTGACCCGTACCTGGTCCTACGAGTTGGGCCAGTACGGGATCCGGGTGTCCGCCGTCGCGCCCGGCGTGATGGATGGTGAGGCGCTGCGTGAGAAGACCTCGACCTTTCCGCGCCATGCCCGCTACATGGAGGGGCTCCAACGTTTCGTGCCGCTCGGCCGGTGGGGGATGGAGGAAGAAATAGCCGACGCCGTGTGCTTCGCCGCGGAAAGCCCTTACTTGACAGGTTCGGTGATACGGATCGACGGGGGAGGGCCGCCCGGCTGGGTTCCGTGAATTACGAGTACCTCGGGTACCCAGTGAAACTCCCCATCGAGTACTGGCGGTCGGATGCCCACGCATGTTCGCACTACTAGCTTTTCCATCATGACGACAGGCCACCACGGTATCTGGGAAGAAGCTGGAATACGATTCACCGGATTCGGTCACTATTTCCCGGTCGAGGAAATCCGCAACCACGGGTCCGAGCAGGCGACGACGAGCGTCGTCGAGGACAGGGTCATCGGTGGGGTCGGCGTACACACCCGGTACCGGGCGGGCGACGACGAGACACCCGTGTTCATGGCCGCCCAGGCCGCCCGACAGGCCCTGGCGGACGCGGGGACGGCCGCCGACGACATCGACCTGGTGATCGTCAGCCACTGGACGGACCGCAACTACGTCGACGAGGTGGGGGCGCTGACAGCGGCGGAGCTCGGCATGAAGGGCTCCATGGCGTTCGAAGTGGCGGGTTCCTGCGCCGGGTTCATCCAGGCGGTGCACACCGCGGCGGCGTTTCTCACCTCACCCACCGGATACCGCAAGGCGCTCGTGGCCGCCACCGAGCGGGTGACCCGGCGCGTACGGCCGGGGTCCAAGGGCGCGATGCTCGTCTCGGACGGTGCCGGCGCGGTCGTCCTCGAATCGTCCCCCGGCGCCGAGCCCGGCCTGATCGACTCGGTCTTCCACACCGACGGAAGCCTCGCCCACATGTCCGTGGCCGGCGGCGAGCAGGGCTGGGTCAGGAGCCACCCCGATCTCAACGAGGTCGCCCTGGGCCATATCCGGGACGCCGTCGAGGAGGTGCTGGAGCGCAACAAACTGACGCTCGCCGACATCGACTGGCTCATCCCGCACTCCGGAACCGAGCCGCTGGCCAGGGGCATTCAGCACAAGCTGGGCGCCGACCCCGAGCGCGTCCTGACCAACCTCGCCTTCCGGGGCAACGTCTCCAGCGCCTCCATCCCCACCACCGTGTCGGAGCTGCGGGAACGAGGCGTCGTCAAGCCCGGCGATCTCGTGCTCTCGCCCTCCATCGGCGGCGGGGTCTGGTGCTGGGGCAGCCTCCTCTACCGGATCTGAGCGGGAGGAACCGAGCGGTGAAGACGACGAAGGGGCCCCACGATCCACTCGTGACGGGCATGGGCTTCTGTCTGCCGGGCCGGACCGGTCCGACGGCGACCCCCGAGCAGTTCTGGTCGGCGGTGTCGAACGGCGAGTCCTTCCTGTCGCAGGACGACGGCACGTACTTCGGCAGCGTCCGCATCGACATGGACGGGACGACGGAGCGGCTGCCGGAGATTCCGCCGCGCTTCCTGGACAAGTACTCGGACATCCACCTGTACGGCCTGCTCGCTCTGCTGGAGGCGTGCGACGACGCCTCCCTCGACTGGCGGGCGGGCGCACTCTCCGGCGCCGCGGTCCTCGCGGCCAGGAACGCCACGGCCGACGCCATTCTCGACACCTATCTTCCGGTGCTGCTCGCCGACACCCGGGTCGTCAGCCCGCGTGAGGCCCGGTCGCTGCTCTTCCGCAACGTCCTCAACGCGGTCATGTCGGACGTGGAGACCGTCCAGGCGGGACTGGTGGGGTCCACCGGCCCCAGCTACACGCTCTCCTGCGGCTGCGCGTCCTCCTCCGTGCTGATCGGCAACGCGGCCCGCATGATCTCCGCGGGTGAGGCGGACCTCGTGGTCGTCACCGGCGCCGACTACTGGCGCGAGAGCCGGCTGCGGCAGTACGTGGAGCTCGAAGAGCGGTCCGTCGCGGGAGCCGAACCCCAGACCGCCACCTTGATGGACACGCCGATGCGCCCGTACGACGAACGCGCCTCGGGCCTCAACTACGGCAACGGAGCGGCCACTTTGATCCTTGAGAGCCGGGAACACGCGCAGCGCAGGGGAGCGAGGGTGCACGGCCGTGTACTCGCCCAGGTCACCGGCCGCACCGCGCAGCCGAATCTCGCCCTCGACCTCAAGGGCACCGGGGCCCTGCGTGCCGCACGGTCGTGCATGGCGGGCCGGGTGTCACCGGAGGAGATCGACTACGTCAACGGTGCGGCAACCGGGGACCGGGCGTTCAACCTCATGGAGGGCAACGTCGTCGCCGGGCTCTTCGGCGAGCGGGCGGCCCACCTCCCCGTCACCGTCCAGGAGGCCGTCTTCGGCCACAGCGGAGCACCGCTCGGCGTGATCGGGGTGGCGGCGACACTCCAGATGATGGGGCACGGCCGGATCGCCCCCACCGCCAACTGCGAGAAGCCGGCCGAGGTGTGCACCTTCGACCCGGTCCCCGGGACGACAGCGCGCCCCGCCCGGATCGACAGGGCGCTCAGCCTCAACTACACGATCGGTTCCGTGGCCAGCGCGATCCTCCTGGGAGGAGCGGATGACTGAGCGCGACGAGACCCTGCTGGCGACGGACTCGCTGCGCTCCGTCGGTGACCGCGTCCTCCTCGAACCTGGCATCGACGCCCCGCACACCCGGGCCGTCGCGAACGCCTGGCGGCGCTACGGATTCCAGGTCGTCGGCCCGGACGAGCGGACCGGAGAACTCCCGGACGTCTACTGTGTCGTGGCCCTCGGAAACGAGGCGCTCGGCGGTGGTCCGGGCGCGCCGATGCGCCGCGACCGCGTGGCTCGCGTCCTGGAGTCCATGGCGGCCCGGGGCAGCGGCCGCGCCGTACTGGTGACCGACACGGGCCCTCACGTCCACGGTGACGCGGACCCCGATCGCGCCGCCCGGCGGGCAGCCGACCACACCTGGTGGCGGCACCTCAGTAAACGGGCGGCCACCCGCGACGTGCTCGCCAACACCGTACGGATCGGGTACGCGCCGTTCCTGGGCCATCGCCTGGCTCCCGAGGCGGAGGGCGAGCTCCTTCGTCATCTGGTGACCCGCCGGCCCGTTCAGCCCGAGGAACTCGCCGCCGCGCTACGCCTGTTGGCCTCGCGCGGCTTCGGCAACGTGGCGGGGGAGACCCTTCCGCTGGACGGCGGCCTCGACACCGGACTGGTGCCCATGCCCTCGGTGCGCGCCCCCCGGCCGGCAACCGACCCGCCGCCGGAGGGCGGCCGCCCCGACCCGTTCCGGCTGACCGGGACCACGACCCTGATCACCGGAGCCAGCAGCGGAATCGGCGCGAGCATCGCCCGCGAAAGCGCCCGGAGGGGCGCGGACGTCGTCCTGGTCGCCCGCCGCAGGCCCGAGCTGGAGAAGCTCGCGGACGAGATCCGCGAACTGGGCCGTACGGCCTGGGTCCTGCCCGCCGACCTGTCCGCTCCGGACCGGGCCGGGGAACTGGTGCACGAGGCCTGGGAACTCACCGGCGGAATCGACGCCCTCGCCTACGCGGCCGGCGTCGTCGTCTTCGACGGCACAGGACTCAACTCCGCCAACAGGGACCGGCTGCTCGCCCTCAACACGCTGTCGTACGCGGCCGCCTGCGACTCCCTGTTCGGACATTGGCAGCGGACCGGGCGCCCCGGCGCCGTGGCGGCCATCTCCTCGCTGGCCGCGGTGAGCGCACCGGTGGCCAACCTGGCGAGCTACGGGGTGAGCAAGGCGGCGGCCGCCCAGTACACCAGTCACTTCGCCACCACGGCCGCCCGGCACGGGGTACGGGCGAACTGCGTGCTGCCGGGCTTCGTCCGTACACCGATGACGGACGTCACCAACCCCGCGTTCCTGGAGGCCACCAACCGGCTTGTGCCGACCGGCCGGATGAGCGAACCCACCGAGATCGCCGCGCTCGTGTGCTACCTCCTCAGCCCCGCATCGGCCGGGTTGACCGGCGCACAACTGCGTGTGGACGGCGGTGGCCACTGTCTGGTCGGGCTGCCGTCGCTGAACGTGTCCGACCAGACCGACGAGGAAGGAAACCGGCCGTGACCGAGGACAGGCCACTCAAGGGCAAAGTGGCGCTCGTCGCCGGAGCGTCGTCCGGGATCGGGGCGAGCACCGCCGAGGCGCTGGCCGCGGCGGGCGCGTCGGTCGCGATCGCCGCGCGCCGGAAACAGGAACTGGCCACGGTGGAGCGGTCCTTGCGGACCCACGGCGTGCCCACCGTCGCGCTCACCGTCGACCTCGCCGGGGAGGGCGTCCCGGAGGAGACGGCGGCCGCCGTGGAGAGGGAGCTCGGTCCCGTCGACATCCTGGTGAACAACGCGGCCCTGGCCCGCACGGGGCCCATCCACGAGACACAGCCCCGCCACTGGGACCAGGCGTTCCGGCTGAACCTCGACGTGCCGTTCCTGCTGACGCGGGCCGTGCTGCCCGGCATGCGCGAGCGGGGCTACGGGTGGATCGTCAACATCAGTTCGGAGGGGAGCGTGCTCCAGTCCGACTGGACCGCGCCCTACTCCATCACCAAGCGCGCCCTGAACGCGCTGACCGCCCAAGTCGACCTGGAGAACCGGCACCTGGGTGTGCGGGCGCTGGCCATTCTGCCCGGCTGGGTGCTCACCGATCTGGCGCAGGATCCCGAGACCCTGGGGGTGGGTGCCGAGGATCTGCTGGCGCCCTCCGACATCGCGGAGGTCGTGCTCTGGGCGCTCACCCGCCCGCCCGTGGTCAGCATCGGCCCGCTCATCCCGGTGCGGCCGGTGAGCAGGAGCGCGCAGACGCTCGCCAACTGGGAGCAGTACCTGCGCACGCTGCGGAACTACGACACGTACGGCGGGCACATGGCGGACCTGTACGGGAGCTCCGAATGACAGGGGCCCGGATTGTCACGGACCCCGGCACGGCCGCGACCGGCGCGGCGGCTGCCGGCCCGTCGGAGCCGCTCGTCGAGATTCTTTCCCCGGGAGATCCCCGGGTGCCGAGTGCCGCGCACTGCGTGACCGGTGAACTGCTCGCCACGCGTGCCCGCGCACACCCCGACCGGGCGTACGCCATCTTCGAGGACGGGACGACCTGGACCTACGCGCAGCTGTACGAGGACGCGCTCTCGACCGCCGCGGCCCTGGGCCGGCTGGGCGTGCGCCAGGGCGACCCCGTGCTCAGCTGGCTGCCCAACGGCCGCGACGCGCTGCGCGTCTGGTTCGGCGCCAATCTGCTCGGCGCCGTGTACGTGCCCGTCAACACCGCGTACCGGGGCAGCCTGCTCGGGCACGTCCTCGACAACAGCGGGGCGCGAGTGCTGGTCGCGCACGCCCAGCTCGTCGACCGGCTCGCACAGATCGGCGGCGGGGCACTCGAAGAGGTGGTGGTACTGGGCGGGGCGCCGGACGGCGACCTCCCTGTGCTGCCCGGCGCCCCGCGTGTCCTGGGTGCCGACGCGCTGCGCGCCCCCGCCCGGGAGTTCGTGGCGCCGGCGCGGCCCGTCGAGCCCTGGGACACCATGGCGGTGATCTACACCTCCGGCACCACCGGCGCGTCCAAGGGCGTCCTCGTCTCGTACGTGCACCACTACTCGACCGTGACGGCCCTGGCCGCCGACGACATCACGGAGCACGACCGGTACCTGCTGAACCTGCCGCTGTTCCACGGCGGCGGCACGGAAGTCGCCTACTGCATGCTGCTGTTCGGCGGCTCGGTCGTCGTCACCCACGGCTTCAGCACCGGGGAGTTCTGGACCTCCGTACGCGAGCACGCGGTCACGATGTGCACCCTGATCGGGGAGATGATCAACTTCCTGGTGAAGGTCCCGCCCGGCCCTCGCGACCGGGACCACCCGCTGCGTGCCGCCTGTGTGATGCCGCTGACACGGGAGGCGCTGGAATTCGGCCGTCGCTTCGGTGTGGACGTGTACACGGGTTTCAACATGTCCGAGACATCGGCTCCCCTCGTGACGGACCTCAATCCGCGGCGCGTGGGCAGCTGCGGCCGACCGCGCGCCGGCGTGCAGTGCCGCGTCGTCGACGAGCACGGCATCGATGTATTGGACGGGCAGGTGGGCGAGCTGGTGCTGCGTGCCGACCGGCCCTGGTCCATGTTCCACGGCTACCACGGAATGCCGGAGGCCACCGCTGCGGCCTGGCGGCACGGCTGGTTCCACACCGGTGACGCGGTGCAGCGGGACCGGACAGGCGACTTCTTCTTCATCGACCGGCTCAAGGACGCCATCCGGCGCCGTGGCGAGAACATCTCCTCCGTCGAGGTCGAGAGCGAACTGCTCGATCATCCCGCCGTGGCGCTCGCCGCGGTCGTGGCCGTGCCCAGCGAGTTCGCGGAGGACGAGATCCTCGCCGCGATCTCGCTGCGCCCCGGGGCCGAGCTGGACCCGGCGGAGTTCCTCGCGGTACTGCGGTCGAGGATGGCCCACTTCATGGTGCCGCGATATCTGCGCATCCTGCCCGACCTTCCCGTCACCCCCACGGGCAAGGTGCGCAAGGAGGAGCTGCGTGCCGAGGGCGTCACCGCCGACACCTGGGACCGGGCGTCCGCCGGAATCGAGGTCACTCGTGACCGTATCGACTGACGGGCGCACGAGACGCGTCATCGATGTGTGCGCCCTGGTTCTGGACCGGGAGTGCTGGCGGACGTACTTCCGGGCCCTGAGCGCGGTCGCACCGGCGTACCTGCGCGCGTTCGGCCGGCATGCGACAGCGGTCTTCGGTGTCGAACACGCCGACTTCCGGGCGCGGTTGGACGCCGGGGACCAGGAGGGCGCCATCGACCTGCTGATCGCGGGGCGGCCTGACCGTACGGACGTCCCCGCGCTGCTGCGCGACATGGACCGGGACGGAGTGACCCATCAGGTCCTCATGAGCTGTGGCGGCACCACGGACGACGGTGACGACGTCAACAGCAGGGTCGCCGCCGTGGCAGCGAAGGTCCCCGACCGGCTGCAGGCGTGGGCGGGCCTGGACCTCACCGACCCGGAGCGGGCACTCGCCGAGCTGGAACGCTGCCACGCGCTCGGTATGCGCGGCTTCGCCGTGACCCCCTTCTGGCAGGGCATCGATCCCCGCGACGCGTCCTACGACCCGGTCTACCGCAGGGCGCAGGAGCTGGGCATGCCGCTGTGGCTGCACACCGGGCACCACTTCTCCCGGTACGCCGCCGAGTTGTGCCATCCGCGCAATGTCGACTGGATAGCCCGCCGGCACCCCGGCCTGCGCATCGTCGCGGGGCACGCGGCCTGGCCCTGGGTGCTGGAGATGATCTCCATCGCGCAGCGGCATCGCCATGTCCACCTCGACATCTCGTCGCATCGGCCGCTGTGGATGGGCCGCCCCGGCTCGGGCTGGGAACCGCTGGTCCTCTACGGCGGCAGCACACTGCGCGACCGCGTCCTGTTCGGCTCCGCCACCTGGGTCAACGCCGACCCGGTCGGCACGCTCGCGGGACAGGTGGCCGCCCTGGGACTGGGCGACGACGTGACGGACGCCTGGCTCCACGGCAACGCGGCCCGGCTGTTGGGCCTGCCAACACACCCGAGCCCGTGAACCCGACCCCCACCATCCATGACCACCGCCACCCCCAGCACAGAGGAAGGGAACTACCGTGATCGATCCGGCACAATACGCCATGTGGAACAGCGGCGTGCCGCGCCCGTATCTCAAGGCTCTATCACCCGACGACATGCTGACCGACGCGGACGGCATACGGGTCCGTGACGCCGGCGGACGCTGGTACCTGGACGGGCGCTCCGGGCTCTGGAACGTCACGCTCGGCTACGGCAACGCGCGCGTCCTCGAAGCCATCAAGCGACAGGCGGAGCGGCTGCCGTTCGGCAACAGCTACGGCTACGGCCGCCCCGCCCAGGTCACCGTGGAGTGTGCCGAGGCACTCGTCCGGCACATGCCCGAAGGCATCAATCGGGTCCGGTTCGCCAGCAACGGCGCTCAGGCGGTGGAGACCGCCGTCCAGCTCTCCCGCTTCCTGCGGCTTCAGGAGGAGCGGCCCGAGCGGATGGCCGTGTTCGCCATGTGGGACGGGTTCCACGGGCAGGGGCCCGGCGCCGGAATGGTGACCGGCGTTTCCTATCTGCACCACCACACGGGGCCCATGCTCCCGGGAGTGCACCACGCGCCCGGCCCGTTCACGGCGGGCACCGACCCGCGGGTCAGTGACCTGGAGCGCATGATCACCGACTTCGGCCCCGAACGCGTCACTGCGGTGATCGTCGAGCCCATCGTCGGCGAGGGTGGACACATCCTGTCCAACGACTACCTGGGTTCTTTGGCGCGGTTCTGCCGTACCCATGACATCCATCTCATCTTCGACGAGGTGGTGACCGGAATGGGCAGGGTGGGCGACTTCACCCGCGCCGAGCAGGTGCCCGACGTCACCCCCGACATCATCACGCTGGGCAAGGGCATCACCTCGGGGTACGTACCGATGTCCGCCATCGCCATCCACGACCGGCTGTACGACCAGCTGTACGAGGGGACGACGGGGGACACCGCGCTGAGCGTCGGCTCGACCAACGACGGTCACGCGCTCGCCGCCGCCGCTGCCCTCGCCGTCATCGACGTGCTGACCGAGGACGGCGTGCTCGCGAACGTGGGCCGGCGCGAGGCCGACCTCGTCGCGGAACTGGGCAAACTCCAGGCGCAGCACCCGGAGTTGACCGGCTTCCGCTGCCAGGGCCTGTTCTGCGGACTGGACTTCGGGGAGCCCGGTGGGGAGGCCTGGTCGCCGAGCACGGTCAACAAGCTGCGCATGGCCCTGGAGCGCCGGGGCGTCCTCAGCTCCAGCCTGCGGGTGGTACCGAATCTGATGCTCATGCCGCCGCTCGTCATCACCGAGGACGACGTGGCGGAGATAGTCGCGGCGCTCGACGGGGCGCTCACCGATGTGAAGTCGGGCCGGCTGCCCGAGTCCGGCTTCGCCAAGGCCATGGGATGAAGGCGAGTGACGACATGACCGCTCGGAAGACCAGTAAGCAGTGGCAGGAAGAGGCGGCGGCCGAATGGGACCGCTACGCCGAGATCTGGGACAGCTGGACGCCGGACGACAACAGGGACGACGCGGAGGAGGCCGCGGACTTCCTGGCTGAACTGGCCAAGGGCGGCAGCGCGCTCGAACTGGGCGTGGGCACCGGACGCGTGGCCATCCCGCTCTCCGCGCGCGGCGTGCGGGTGAGCGGAATCGACGCGTCGCCGAAGATGCTGGAAAGGCTCCGCGAGAAAGAGGGCGGGGACCGGATCGACCGCTACGAAGGCAACTTCGCCGACGTCGACGTGGACAAGCTCTACGACGTCGTGTTCATCGCGCTCGCCACGCTGTTCGTGCTGCCGGACCAGCACGAACAGACGCGCTGCCTGGAGAACAGCGCGAAGCGGCTCAAGCCGGGCGGCCGGCTCGTCATACAGAACATCGTCCCGGACATGTCCAACTACCAACGCGGCCGCCACAACGACTACGGGATGACGGAGCCCTTCCGGGTCTCCGGCCGACTGGCCGGCCATCCCAGGCTCGCCTGGTTCGAGATGAACACCATGGATCCCACCACACAGATGATCAAGCGCACCGACGTGATCATGAGTGAGAAGGGCAACCGGATCATCGCGGCGACCATGCGGTACATCTGGCCCGCCGAACAGGACCTGATGGCCCGTCTGGGCGGCCTGGAGCTGGAGGAGCGCTGGGGAGGCTGGCGCAGGGAAGCCTTCCAGTACGACAGCAGGGACTCGGTGTCCGTGTATCGCAAGCCCTGACGCACTCGCGCACGGCGTGGGCCGGGGCCGGAAGAGGCACGTACC
>Ga0307514_10001451_pt1 | contig 28940 bp, 18 predicted proteins | sample 16_EM_MG_FD_203088 | JGI IMG/M metagenome (GOLD analysis project Ga0307514, IMG submission 203088) | Populus trichocarpa ectomycorrhiza microbial communities from riparian zone in the Pacific Northwest, United States - 16_EM | ecosystem: Host-associated > Plants > Roots > Unclassified | place... | reverse complement strand
ATACTATATAACTAACAGTGTTAATTCTAACAATAATAATCAATATTTGAAAAATAATTTATATAAATCTTCGTTTTACTTTTATAAATTTTAATAAAAACAATTTTTTTTTTAATTACTTTTATTTAAGATAAAATTATGAAACTAAATCATTTTAACAATTATAAAAGAGCTTTGAGTTCTAATTAATTTTTTTTTTATTAAAATATATATTTTTTTTAAGTAATATAGAATAGTACTATAGTAGTATTACTATATTAAGATGAGTTTGATGATGGCTCTGAATGAACGCTGTCCAAATGCTTGACACATGCTAATCGAACGTTTAACTCAATTTTTAATTATGTTAGAAGTGGTGTACAGGTGAGTATAAGATCCAAAGTTGCCTTAAAGTAAAGGATATAAAAAATCCCTTATAAAATATAAATTTAATTTTTAAGCTTAAACTTATTAAATAAACAAAAAAAGAAAAAAAAATTTTTTTCGCTTTAAGATACACGGATTTACACGAGTAGGGTAGTTATAACTAAAAGTATAACTAATTTACCGAGGCTCGTAGTTGAGACTGAGAGGTTGATCAACCACATTGGGTCTGAAAAAAACCCAATATGTATAGTACAGCAGTGAGGAATATTGGTCAATAGCCTAACGGCTGAACCAGCAACTTGGAGGAATGAACGCTAAATTAGCGAAGGATTATGTCTTATAAAGTTCTAGATAAATGATTGATAATGACAGTTTTTTATCTATATGTCTTGGCTAAATTTTGTGCCAGCAGCCGCGGTAATACAAAGGAGACTAGTGTTATTCATCTTTATTAGGTTTAAAGGGTACCTAGACAGCTAAGCCAGCCTTAAAAAAGGTACAGCTTAGCTAGTGTTTCGATAAGAGGGGCTGGAGAATTATAGAAGGAGAGATGCAATTTGTTGATATCTGTAGGACTGATCAAGGCGAAGGCGAACCCTTATGTAGAAACAGACGTTGAGGGACGAAGGCATTGCGTAACAAACAGGATTAGATACCCCAGTAGTCTTTGCAGACAATTATGAATGTCATAAATCAGGATTTTTTTTTTAACTTGGTTTATAAATGAAAGTGTAAACATTCCACCTCAAGAGTAAGGCCCCATGGCAGGAACTGAAATCATTAGACCGTTTCTGAAAACAGTAGTGAAGTATGTTGTTTAATTCGATGATCCGCGAAAAATCTTACCACAATTTGAATAATAAAAAAAAAATATTTATTACAAGCGTTGCATGGTTGTCTTTAGTTAATGTCGTGAGATTTGGCACTCCTTTAATTAACGAAAACCCTTGCTTTATTTTAAAAATAGAGCAGTTCCTCCGCTATATTGGATTAAGATAAAAGGGATTAAGACAAGTCGTCATGACCTGAATATTGTGGGCTATAGACGTGCCACAATTGCTTATACAAAAGGATGCAAATATGCGAATTAGAGCTAATCCTTAAACAAAGATAATATGGATTGTAGTCTGAAATTCGACTACATGAAAAAGGAATTACTAGTAATCGTGAATTAGAACGACACGGTGAAGTTTTATCTCAGATAGGTACTAACCACTCGTCAGGCGCTGAAAGGAGTATGTGCAATAAGTTTGGTCTTATTTAATTTTATTAAAAATAATTGGATTTTAATATTTAAATAAGTAATCTTCGTATGCGTGACTCTAATTAGTGTTAAGTCGAAATACGGTTCGTGTAGTGGAAATTGCACGGGAATAATAAATTTTAACTAGACCCAAAGGAAGATTTTGTTTTTAGGTAAAACTATTAAAAAAAATATTTTAGTAAGAGTTCAAATCTCTTTCTTCCTGTTTTTTACTATTAGTATATATTCGTATTTATTATTAAAAAGGAAAGTCCCTTTATTGGTAAGAAGGGTTGAGCTGTAAACTCAATAGTAATATACTTTTAAGAGTTCGAATCTCTTCTTTCCTATATATATTAAATTATAAATCCTTCTATTTATAAGCACATAGCATAGCTTAATCTTGCAGTTATTCACATAGGATAATACATAAAAGTAATATGATACAAGCAGCAAGAATTATAGGTACAGGTATGGCCACAACAGGATTAATAGGAGCTGGAATAGGAATAGGTGTAGTATTTGGTGCCTTAATTTTGGGTGTAGCTAGAAACCCTTCATTAAGAGGACAATTATTTTCATATGCCATTTTAGGATTTGCCTTTTCAGAAGCAACAGGATTATTTGCTTTAATGATGGCTTTTTTATTATTATATGTAGCTTAATATTTTTTAATTTATTTAATTTTAGCAGAATAGATAAAATTTAAAGAGAATTGGCTGAGTGGTTTATAGCGGTAAGCTTGAGACTTATTAGGTCCAAAAGATCTCATCCGTTCGAATCGGATATTCTCTGATTTTAATAGAAAATAAATTTTTTGTAATATACTATTTTATGATAAAATAAATTTAATATTTATATTATAATATAAATAAAGCCTTTATAGCTCAAAGGTAGAGCGGAATACTGTTAATATTTAGATAGATGTTCAATTCATCTTAAAGGCTCCTAAATATAAAGCGACCATAGGTCAATTGGCAGACTATTCGTTTTCCGAACGAAGTATACCGATTCGAGTTCGGTTGGTTGCAAAAAAAAAAGAGAGTTAGTAACTTAATTGGTAAAGTATTTTCTTGTCAAGGAAAGAGATGTCGGATCGTGGCCGACCTAACTCGTAAAGGAAAAGTTTCCATAGGTAGGGTAAAATATTTGCTAAATATTGTGTGAATACACTTAGATGTTCAAATCATCTCTTTTCCGTTTATTATACCTTAGGTTCCTTAGCTTAATAGGTAAAGTATGCTTTTGATAAGAGTAATTTCGACGTTCAAGTCGTCGAGGAACTAAAACCTTTTTAGGTAAACAGGTTAGAGCCTGGTTGGTTAGGCACCTCATTTGGGATGAGGATTACTTATGTTCGAGTCATAATGACCTGATGTTTTTTTTTAAGTTAACAAAGAAAGTGTTTTAAATGATATGTATGCAATATGGCAATTATTCTAACAAAAAAAAGGATTGTGCCAAGTATATAAAGAATTTATTATGGATTGATTAGCTGTATATTTAGGGAGATTTAAAGATCAACTCCAAGAGAAATTATGTGAGTAACAAAGTGAATTGAAATATCTTAGTAACTTTAGGTCAAATATATTTATTATAAGTAATAATAAGGACGTATTTATTACCAATTCTTATTTAACATTTATGTGTATTATAAATATAATAAATATAGAAAAAAAAAATCAAACGAGATTCTATCATTAGTGTGAATGAAAGTAGAACAGTCTTAAATTAAAACGGATTAATCTGTTTGAATATAGGGGAACCTTCCTCTAAGGCTAAATATAATATATAAGCGATAGTGAATAGTACTGAGAAGGAAATACATGAAATAGTAAATTTACAAGCAGCTCAAGTATAATTAAGAAAAAAATAAGAGCGTACCTTTTGCATAATGGGTCAGTAAGTTAATGTTAGATGCAAGCTATTGATAAATAGCCCAGATAAACCAGTCATGAAAAAGTGAAATAGTATCTAGTATTAGACCCGAAGCCTAGTGATCATACCATGATCAGGATTATAAAAGTCCGAACGGTTTATCGTTGTAAAGATATCCGAAGAATTGTGGTAAGTAAGTGAAAGACAAAACTGACTAGGATAGCTGGTTTTCTGCGAAACCTATATAAGTAGGTGATTTTTACAACATCTTAGCAGGTACAGAATTGTGTTCTTTGGCAATCTAAGTTTATTATTATAATGTAATAAATCATTTTGCATACATCGGGGAATCTAATGGATTTTATCGGGAAGTATTTGCCCTCGGAAGGGCTAAGATGAATGTATAATTATCAGACATAGTGCGCTAAGGTTGTATGTCTAAAGGGAAACAGCCCAGAACAATAGTTTAAGGTTCCAAAATTTTTGTTAAGTGAAATAAAGGGAGTTTTTTACACACACAGTTAGGAAATAGGCTTAGAATCGGCCATTTTTTAAAGATCTCGTAACAGAGCACTAATTTATTAAGTAAAAAGCATCGATGATTTAACGGATCTAAACAAAATACCGAAACCTTGTCCATAAATAAGAATAAATTTATTATTTATGGGGTAGCGGAATATTGGGTTTATATTTTTAGAAAAAATGAATTTATTTTTTCTTAATATCCCAAGAAATAATGCTGACATGAGTAACGATAAAGGATTATATAATTTATATTATCCTCGCCTAAAGCTTATGGTTTCTATTTAAGTAACGGCCTCTAAGTTTTTATTAAAGCTAAAATAATATTGTTGATAATTTTTAGAAATTCTATTTATTATTGCTATATTATTGTAAAGCATCTGTAAAGAGTAATTTAAGTAACCTAAAGGTTAAAACGATGAGTAAAACTAGCCCTAATATACAAGACCTTATAGTTAGTAAGGTACTCGAAACATATGGGATTTTTATTAAAAAATTTATTTTTTAATAAATTTATAAACCGTACCTAGAAACTACCTCCAGTAAGCTAGTAGAGAATACGAAGGCGTTTGAGAGAACAATTATTAAGGAACTCGGCAAATTGACTCCGTAACTTCGGGAGAAGGTGTACCGTTCTTACTGAATAATGTCAGCATAAGAATAGGAAGCATGGAATGATGTTGTACGACTGTTTAATTAAAACACAGCACTTTGCAAAAAGAAGTAATTCGATGTATTGAGTGTGATGTCTGCCCTCTATCGGCTGGTTATCAGATTTACTTAATTAAAAGTTAGGTTTTGAAGGAATCCCCCGATCAATGGCGGCCTTACCTATGAGGGTCGTAAAGTAGCGGAATACCTTGGCCGTTAAATGCGGTCTTTGCATGAATGATGTAACGATACAACAGCTGTCTCAATAATTGGCTCAGTGAAATTGGAATAACTGTGCAGATACAGTTTACCTCTAGATAGACGAGAAGACCCTTTGCAGCTTTACTATAACTAGTTATTGGATATGACGGAAGTATGTTGTAGCATATAAGGTAATTGTCAAGATATTAATGAAATACCTTTACAGAATCGGTCATATTGATTGTTTAACAATTTTTTATTCTCTAAGCTAAACACCCGGTTAGGAGGCAAAAACCTTCTTAGAATAAAGTAATAAATATGTATTATATTTAGTATATTTACTTAATATTATACATAATAATAAGCAATTATTTATAATAGAAAAGGTAATATAATATATGTTTTTACCTAAATCAGGCCGTTTAATAGGTGGGCTCGATTAAAAGGAAGTTTTAATATACTTCGAGAAGACAGTTGCTAGTAGATAGTTTATGCGGGGCACAGATCCCAGAAAAAGTATCTGGGTATATCCAAAGTTAATTAGTAAAATGGTTTTAAACCAGAATTCAAGTAAGTAATACGTAAATATTTTATTTATTACTTATTTTTTAATTTGTTATTTCTTAACATTAATTAATTCGATTATATTCTTATTAAGTTAGGACTACATTTTTTAGGAAAGTAAGATTTTAATTATAAGGAAAATAGTTGTAAGCATAATATTAATTAATAAAAAAATTAATTTTTTTTATTAGTATTATTTATAGTTGTTTTATTATTATATATAATAAAATGATATTGTTATACTTGCAAAGTTTAATGGCTAAATCTTGCTTTACTGTAAGACATACATGTCTATCAGTCGCGTAAGCGGGGCATATGATCACAAGATGCATTAAGGATAGGTCTTGGATTATTGAAAAAGCTACGCTAGGGATTAACTGTTAGTCCTCCAATGTATACATTATATACGATTGGTTATTTAACTGGGTTAATTTCAAAGATAACTATAAAAGTGTATTTGAAGCGAAGCTTTTTTTATAATATATTATATAAATTATAATATATAATATAAATTGTGAAATAAGAACGTTCAACGACTAAAAGATGAGTTTAACAATATTTCTTTATTCGTGCCCAGCTTTCTTAAATTATATTTAATAATAAAGTTCATGAAAAATAGACTTAATTACTTATTAAGCATAAAAACAAAAATTAATTTACAATATTTAGAATTATGTTAAATTTATTAAAAACTAATGAAAAAAGTGTAAAAAAATCAAATAAAGTTATTTTATCTCAACCTAAAAAAGGTAATGATAAATATGTTGTTCGTCATTTTCCTGCTGCTACTAAATATTGATTTAATAGTATATATTCTTTTGATAAAAATACTATCAAATCTATCTCTGTGTTAGATAAAATTGTAAATAATACAATAAGAATGTATTTTAATTTAAAATTAAATGTTAATTTAAATAAAGGATTTAAACGTAGACGTACAAAAATGAGACGTTTATCTACTACAAAAATTTTTGTAGGTAAGGCAGAAATGAAACATAGTAATGATAAATTAATAATAAATTTATATACATATAATAGAAATAAGAAAAAATTTATAAGAAAAATAAGAAAATTATATAGAAACATCTTTACTTATTTACCTGTTTTAGATTTAAAAAAAAATTTTTCAAGAAAATTTTTAGTTTTATTATATAATAATAAAAAATTTGTGCAAAAGTTTTTATTTAATGTAAAAAGAGTGAATGTAAATTTTAAAAATGATAAAATTGAATTGAAAAAAAGTAAACTATTTAAAAGATATACAAGATTATTTTTATATAAGTATTTTTTTAATTCTTCTAGAATTATAACAAAAAATAATTATGATAATATAATACATCAAAAATATATAAATATTTCAAATAAAAGTTATATTATATTTAATAAGTTTTTTTCTCGTTCAAATAATATATTAAAAATTATAGAAGATAAAAATTTAAAAAATATATTTTTTACAATTAAAAAAAATAAAAAATTACCTTTTTACTTAAAACTAAAAAATTTAAATACTTATAATAAATACTATAATATTTATTATAATAAATTTGTTAAAAATATCTTAAAAAAAGAAATAATGTATTTAAGATATAATCAACTTTTAAATACTGATGCTAATAAATTTAATAATATTTATCTATCTCGCCTTAGTAAATTAATAGGAGATATATATAATAAAAAAGTAGAATTTAATATTATAAATCTTAAATATATGTTTTTAGATAGTCATATATATTCAGAATCTATAATATTAAAACTAAGAAATAGAAATAATAAATTATTTAATGTACTTATAAAAGCTATTAAACTTCAAAAATTAAATATTTTCAAGAAATATAAATATAAAATGCAAAATTTATATCTAAACAGATATAATAATAGTAATAAATATAACTTAGCATTAAATTCTAAAGATGGATTAGATTATTTATTAAATCAAATATTTAATTTAAAAAGTATATTTACTACACAAAAATTAGATTTATACAGAAAATTATATATTTATAGATCTATAAAATTTAGAAAAGTAAGAGGTGTAAGATTAGAAGCTAGAGGAAGACTAACTAGACGTTTAACAGCTGCTAGAGCTATATATAAATCAAGATATAGAGGAAGTTTAAACAATTTAGACTCTTCTGTAAACGGATTATCTTCTGTCATGATAAGAAATCATCTAAAATCTAATTTAGATTATGTTAATTTAAATTCTAAAACGCGTAATGGATCTTTTGGTATAAAAGGTTGAATAAGTAGTAAATAAATTTTATCAAAAATAGCAGATATTAAATATAATAAGAAATGAAGAAATAGTCTGAACCTTTTTGAGAAAAAAGGTTGTTAAGCAATAATTGCTTAAATTTTAACAAAATTTGAACAGGCTAATTGCGCCAGAGAGTACAAATTGAGTGCGCAGTTTGGCACCTCGATGTCGGCTTAGCTCATCCACATGAATGCAAGAATCATGAAGGGTACGACTGTTCGTCGATTAAAGAGCTACACGAGCTGGGTTAAATACGTCGTGAGACAGTATGGTTTCTATCTTCTAGAGGTAATTAGAGTAAAATAAAGATAGCCCCTTCGTACGAAAGGAGTTGGGTATATTAATCTATAGTTTACCTGTTGTTTATACGACTTATTGTTAAATAAGATGAAGATTTAGATTTGCAACAATATATGTTGCCTTATATAATTATATTATTTTCATATATTTAATTGTATTAACTTATTAATCTTATTTAGAGATTCTTTTCGATTAATATACTAATCCTAAACGTAATTAACAAAAGAGATACAATTAAATATATGATCGATTTATATGCATGAATTTTATTTTTATTGTATATACACCCCTTCAATAAAAGTAGTTTCACTCATAATAAATTGAAAAATATAATTTATATAACAAATAATAAAATAGTATTTTATTTAAGTGTCTTTTATTAGTTAATAAGAGTATATCTAAATTTAATAGATTAATATTTAATTCTATTATCACTTATCATAAGGATATTATTTTAACAAAATAATATTTAGTATAGGCATGGCAGGAAAGCTAAATTAATTAAAAATAAATGCTGAAAGCATATAGGCATGAAATTTACTTTAAGATACTCTTAAAGACAGGTAGTATAACACTACCATAAGTAGTAATTACTACATTTTCTTAAATTAAATAAGAAAAAATAGGCTTTGGTTTTAATATTTTTAATTTTTTTAGACACAAAGTACTAATTTTTTATAACACTGATTGTATAACATATCTAGTACAAATCGTATAAAATAAGCCCGGTTAGCATAAAAGTAATGTAACCGTTTTGTAATCGGTAGAAGCAAGTTCGATACTTGCACTGGGCTATAAAAAGGCGGGTTGATGTAATTGGTTAACATAAATGGCTCATGACCACGATATGAAGGTTCAAATCCTTCGCCCGTTTATTAAAGGCTATAGCTTAATTGGCAAAGCAAGCTGCTCATGATAGCTTAGATGAGTGTTCAAATCACTTTGGCCTTAATTATATATATATATATATAAAATCCGAGTGCTGGAATAGGTAGACAGGGTAATCTTAAGTATTACTGATTTTTATCATAAACGTTCAAGTCGTTTCTCGGATAATTTATATAGACCCAATCGTCAAATAGGTCAAGACATAACTCTTTCATAGTTAAGACCTGGGTTCAAATCCCAGTTGGGTTATTTAGTTATTTTAATATTAAAAGGGGACATAGTTTAAATGGTAAAACTGCGATTTTGCATATCGTTATTTTAGGATCGAGTCCTAATGTCTCCAAATGAAAAATATAAATAATAAACTTAAACACAAGCTTAAATTATAATAATTCGGAGACAAAATTTATTATTTATGGTTATAGTTAATATAGTCTCTCACTCAATATAAAAGTTTAAAATTTAATTTGAATATTAATACATATGATTATTTGGAAGTATAATTATGAATAATACGTAAATAAAAAAAACTTTATGTAAATAGGTATTTAAAAAAGCTCAAAAAGCTCAATTGGTAGAGCGGAACTCTGAAGATGTTTAGGCTGTAAGTTCAAGTCTTACTTTGGGCAGGTGATAAATATTTTTAATATATTGTGCAGTTTACTTCAAATAATATTTTTTTTATAAAAATTTTCCATTAATTATTATAGTTTTAAAATTATTTGTAGCTTTTTACACGTTAATTTATAATGTTTCATCTATAAGAAAATTTGCATTTGATCTTTAAAATTAAATAATTTTATAAAACTCTAAAGTTTTTTTATGTACTATATTTATTTATTGATTTATATACTAGTATATAATAATTTTCTAGACTGGTAGATTTTTAATTTGCATAAACTAGTGGATAAGCTAGTATTAAATTTTCTATGATTTATATTTTATCATAAAGGAAATGTAAAAAATGGGTATGCTGGAATTGGTAGTCAGGTCTCGCTTAGAACGGGATGGTTAATATCGTACAAGTTCAAATCTTGTTATCCATATTTTGTATGTTGTAGACTAAAGGTAAGTCATAAATTTTTGATGTTTACATATGAGTGTTCGAATCACTCCAACATAAATTAATCTATTTTTAATTATTAGTGTTTAACTGAAAGGTGGATATAGTTCAATTGGTAGAACAACTGTATGTGGCATAGTATGTTCCCTGTTCAAGCCAGGGTATCCTCCCTTATTTTAACCATAAATCTTGTATAATATATTAATAAATTTTTATTAATATAAGAGATATGCTGCATAAGGATATGCAATTCGATTGCAAATCGAATATTCGGGGTTCGATTCCTCCTTATCTCTAGCATCTAACTAAAAATCACAGTACTTGCACAACTCAAAATGAGAAGACTATAATCAAAAAGTCTAAAGAGACTATAATATAAAAGGTCCTAATTTAAGAGACTGCAAATATACTAATTTAAGACTATAATAACTATAGTTATTAAAAGAATAAAAATTAATAACTCACATAAAAATTGATAAGTTCAAAGTCTCTTGTTAATTTTTATGTAATGAATAATTTCCTTTATAATTCATATGTTTTTATTGAGTATCATACAAACGGATACAAAGATGAAACTTTATTAATACTTTCTTTATTATCTATTGTTTTAAGTGTTTTAGTTATAATTTCTAAAAATCCTATTATATCCGTTTTATTTTTAATAGGTTTATTTATGACTATCTCTTTTTATTTAATGTTCTTAGGTTTAAACTTTTTAGGTATATCTTACCTTTTAGTTTATATAGGAGCAGTTTCTATATTATTTTTATTTATATTAATGCTAATTAATATAAGAATATCTGAAATATTAAGTGATACTTATAACAGTATAGTATTATCTATTATGTTAACAATATACTTTAGTATAATTTTCCGCCAAACTTCTGATAATGTATCAAAATCTGAGAATTATTCAAGTGAATTGGATAAATATTTTAATATAAGTGTATTAAAATTAGATATTGAAGAAGATATATCTCATGTATACTATAATTCATGAGATAATAATATGAGTAATATTACTTACATTAATAATATAGGTAATATTTTATATACAAATTATTCTATTTGACTTATATTAACTTCTATTATTCTTTTATTAGCTATGGTTGGTTGTATAATTGTGACTATAAAACAAAATAAATCTATTAATAGTTAAAAACAAAAATAATGTATGTTTACTTATACAAAAACAAATAAAGTATAAACACTTTTAAGGGGCGATTAAAAAAGAATTTTTTTAATGCTCTAAAATTATTATACATAAAAAATATAATATGTTTAAAAAAAACTATATATAGTTTTTTTAACAGGGAAGTCAGATATTTATTAATAAAGTAAAAAAAAAAAGAATAATAAGTACAAACTTAAGTATGTCATAGAAAATACAAATTTATAATTTAAGCAGACATTAATCCTTTATTGATATTAATTTAGTTAAATTTATATAAACAAGAATTTGCTTATTTTTATGTATAAAAAAAAAAGAGAAATTAGCTCAATTGGTAGAGCGTCTGTTTTACACACGGAAGGTTAAGTGTTCAAGTCACTTATTTCTTAATAGAGATCTTAGCTTAATGGTAAAGCTTGTGACTTTTAATCATTATAATGCAGGTTCGACTCCTGTAGATCTCCTTTTAATGTAAAGTATTCATTAATTAAATCTATAGGAGATTAGTTTAATGGTAAAACCTTATATCGCGGCTATAAGTATATAAGTTCAAATCTTATATTTCCTTAAAAATTAATTTATTTCTTATAAAATATAAAAGGAGTATAATTTAATGGTAAAATAGGAAGCTTCAAACTTCAATTCCTCAGTTCAAATCCGAGTGCTCCTGCTAATTTATGTTCCTATTTCTATTCAAAATCTCAGGATTTACCTTACTCAATTTATTAAATAATGTATTAATATTTTTATTATATAAAATTAAGTTTTTATTAATAGAATACATAATATCATGATTTACTCTTTTATATAATATTAGAGCTTTCTCTTGATATTCAATAAGGGATAGATCTATTAAGTTTATAAAAAAAGCTTTTGTATATATTCAACAACCTTTGTTATCATATAATTTAGTCCTTTTATTATACACATATCCTTTTAAAGATATTAATTTTGTAGATATATTTATATATCCTTCTGATCAATATCTTTTGGATTGTCTTTTAATAGTATTAACCTTATCATTATTTAGTAAACATAATATTCATATGTCAAATTCTTACTACTTACACCTTTAGTTTTCGAGATGAATTCTCCTTTATTATAAAAACAATAAGTTTTACCAAAAATAAATATACCTTTTTCTATTTCATGTTCTAATTTTAATTTTCCTAATTCATTAGTATCTACTAGATCATGAGGTAATTTAATATCTGTTACTATACTATTTGTATAATAAGTATTATCGGCTAATTCCATTATTTTATATTTTATTAATTATTAAATTTTTAATATTCTAATAGTATTATCTAATATAATGTAATTAATAACCTAATTTATAATATTAGCTATAAATGATTTTAATAAAGCTAGGATAGTTCAATTGGTTAGAACATTAATTTCATGCATTAATAATGAGAATTCGAGTTTCTCTCCTAGTAGTTAAATTTGAAGGAGATTAGTTTAATGGTAAAACTTTATTATTCGACTGTAAAAATATAAGTTCAAATCTTATATTTCCTCAAAAATAATTTAAATTAAATTATTTAAAAAGTTCTTATTAGCTTAAAGGTAAAGCAAGATACTTCTGATATCTTAATCCTCGTTCAAGTCTAGGATAAGAATTTTTTGTGCATATATATTTTTTTTTGCTCTTCGGATACGCAGAGTGTAATAATAGTAATTATTAATTTATTTTAAATTTAATGTTATTAAATTCATTATTATTAACTCCTATTTTAGGTATTTTTTTTATTTCTATTTGTAATAGCTTATTTCCAAATATAACTAAAAATGATTTAAAAATAATTAGTTTATTATTTTCTTTAATTAATTTATTTATCTCATTTATAATATATATATATTTTGATTTTAGTGTTAATCAATTTCAATTTGTACAAGAACATTATAAAATATATAATTTTGATTTTTATTTAGGTGTTGATGGGTTATCTATATATTTTGTATTATTAACTACAATAATAATGCCTATATCTATAATATCTAATTGAAATTCAATTAAAGAAAACATTAAAACATATTTAATAATAATGTTATTATTAGAAATATTATTATTAGCAGTTTTTTTAATGCTAGATATGTTGTTATTTTATATTTTCTTCGAAACAATTTTACCACCTTTATTTATATTAATAGGGGTATTTGGATCTAATAATAGAGTAAGAGCTAGCTTTTATTTTTTCTTATATACATTATTAGGTTCTTTATTTTTATTATTATCTATATTAACTATATTATCTGTAATAGGTACTACAGATTTTGATGCACTATATAAAAATTATATTAATTATTCAACACAAGTATATTTATTTTGTGGTATATTTTTAGCTTTTGCTGTTAAAACTCCTACAATTTTTTTAAATACTTGGTTATTAAGGGCTCATGTTGAATCACCTTTAGGGGGTAGTATAATATTAGCAGGAATAGTATTAAAATTAGCAATTTACGGAATATTACGATTAATATTACCTTTAATTCCTGAAATAACTATAGATTATACATACATTGTTTATATCATAGGTCTAATTACTATAATTTACGCCAGTATAAGTACATTAAGAACTATAGATGTTAAAGAATTAATAGCTTATAGCTCTGTTTGTCATGCTGCAGTTTATTTATTAGGTATATTTAGTAATACAATACAAGGTATAGAAGGAAGTATTGTATTAGGTTTAGCTCATGGTTTTGTATCTTCAGGTTTATTTATATGTGCAGGAGGTGTATTATATGATAGATCTAGTACTAGACTAATTACTTTTTATAGAGGTATGAATCAAATTATGCCTTTATTTTCTTTATTATTTTTTATTTTGTGTTTAGGAAACGCAGGTACACCTTTATCTCTAAACTTTGTAGGAGAATTTATGAGTTTATATGGTGTATTTGAAAGATTACCTCTTTTAGGTTTATTAGCTAGTTCTTCTATTGTATTTTCTGCAGCTTATACTATTTATATGTTTAATAGAATAAGTTTTGGTGGTCCTTTATCAAATGCATTTAAAGTAAATGTACCTGATTTAACTAGAAGAGAATTTATTATACTATTAGTTTTAGTTTTATTTACTATTATATTAGGTATATATCCTTCATTTATATTAGATGGATTACATTATTCAGTATCTATGTTAATTTATAATTTATAAACAAATTAATTAACTTACTTGCTTATTTAATAAGTAAACGTAAACCGTAGACTAGTATAAATACTACTATACCAGCAATATTTCTTTTTACAAAATTTTTCTATTATATCTAAAAGTATTCATATTTTTTTTTAATACTTAGCAATATTTTCTAAATATATTTTTCAGGTATATATATGTAATATAAATTAAACACAACAATATACATATTTGATATATATATATTTGAAAAAAAAAATATTTAATTAACTTTATTATTATTATGAAATTTTTAAAAAATCCAGTTTATAACATCAAATCATCTATTTCAATGTGAAGAGAAAGATGATTTTTATCTTCTAATGCAAAAGATATAGGTACTTTATATCTTATTTTTGCATTATTTTCAGGATTAGTAGGAACAGCTTTATCTGTCTTAATTAGATTAGAATTATCAGGTCCTGGTATACAATTTATAGGAGACAATCAATTGTACAACAGTATTATAACAGCTCATGCCATAGTAATGATTTTCTTTATGGTTATGCCTGCATTAATAGGAGGTTTTGGTAATTTTTTATTACCTTTAATAGTGGGTGGTCCAGATATGGCATTCCCTAGACTAAACAATATAAGTTACTGATTACTTATACCAAGTATATTTTTATTTGTACTAGGTAGTATAATAGAAAATGGAATAGGTACAGGATGAACTCTTTATCCTCCTTTATCTGGAATACAAAGTCATAGTGGTCCAAGTGTAGATTTAGCTATATTTGGATTACACTTATCAGGTATAAGTAGTTTATTGGGTGCTATGAATTTCATAACAACTATTTTAAATATGAGAACACCAGGTATAAGATTACATAAATTAGCTTTATTTGGATGAGCAGTTATAATAACTGCTATTTTATTATTATTATCATTACCAGTATTAGCCGGAGGTATTACTATGGTATTGACAGATAGAAATTTCAATACTTCTTTCTTTGAATTAGCAGGAGGAGGTGACCCTATATTATACCAACATCTTTTCTGATTTTTTGGACATCCTGAAGTATATATATTAGTAATACCAGCATTTGGTATTATCAGTACTACTATTTCTGTTGGATCAAAAAAACATGTATTTGGTTATTTAGGTATGGTTTATGCTATGATGTCTATAGGAGTTTTAGGATTCTTAGTTTGAAGTCATCATATGTATACTGTAGGATTAGACGTAGATACAAGAGCTTATTTCACAGCAGCTACTATGATTATAGCAGTTCCTACTGGTATTAAAATTTTTAGTTGATTAGCTACATCTTTTGGAGGTTCATTATTTATAGCCCCTTTCATGTTATTTGGTTTAGGTTTCGTATTTATGTTTACTATGGGAGGATTGAGTGGAGTTATATTAGCTAATGCTTCATTAGATACAACATTCCATGATACTTATTATGTAGTAGCTCATTTCCACTATGTATTAAGTATGGGTGCAGTTTTCGGATTATTCTGTGGATGATATTTCTGAATACCTAAAATGTTAGCTTTAATGTATAATATTAAAAATGGTAATATACATTTTTGAGTACTATTTATAGGTGTTAATATTACATTTTTTCCTCAACATTTCTTAGGGTTACAAGGAATGCCTAGAAGAATAAGTGATTATCCTGATGGATATACAGGTTGAAATATAGTAAGTAGTTATGGATCTATAATATCTGTTATAGCTACTTGAGTATTCTTAGTTGTATTATATGTTCAACTAACTAAAGGAAAAGTTGTTTTTGGTTTCCCTTGAAATAGTCCTCAATTTGCTTTTGACTTAGTAAAAGCAAAGTTAAACAGAGGATCCGTAGGATTAGAATGATCTTTAGATAATCCACCTAAACCTCATGCTTTCACAAGTTTACCTGTACAAGCTACTCCTTCTTTTATAACTGCAATGTTAAAATCTTTTGGTTTAATTTCAAGTTTATTATTTATAGGTTATGTTTTCATGCTAAATTTAAATAATATTTCTACTGGTTTATCTTGTGATGCACCTAGAGCATGAGGACTTTATTTCCAAGATAGTGCAAGTCCTCAAATGGAAGGTATAGTTGAGTTACATAATTTAATTATGTACTTTTTAGTTATTATATTATTTGCTGTAGGTTGAATAATGATTACTACTATTCAAAATTTCTATCATGAAAAATGGCCTATAAGTAGTAAATATCTTAATCATGGTACTTTAATAGAACTTATTTGAACAATATCTCCTGCTATTATATTAATATTAATAGCATTCCCTTCTTTTAAATTATTATATGTAATGGATGAAGTAATAGATCCTGTATTAACTATCTTTACTACTGCTCACCAATGATACTGGAGCTATGAATATCCTGATTTCTATGTAGAATCTGAAGGGTTTTTAAACTTTGATTCTTATATTGTTCCTACTTCTGATTTAGAAGAAGGAGCTTTAAGAATGTTAGAAGTAGATAACAGAGTTGTTTTACCTGAACTTACTCATGTAAGATTTATTCTTACATCTGAAGACGTAATACATTCTTATGCTTGTCCTGCTTTAGGTATTAAATGTGATGCTTATCCTGGAAGATTAAATCAATTTTCTACTTATGCAAGTAGAGAAGGTGTTTTCTATGGACAGTGTTCAGAAATATGTGGATTATTACATAGTTCTATGCCTATAGCCATAGAATCTTTATCTTTAGATGGCTTTATATCTTGATTAAAAGAGGTTTTATAAGAGTTTTTTTTATTCTTATTTGTTTAATGGTAAAATAAGGTTTTTTTTTATTTTTAGTTCAAATAAAGGACTGAAAAATAAATTATTTTAGTTCAAATAAAATAAGGATTGTATACTATATAGTATGTATACTAATAATAAAATATGACTATAGAAAAGAGGAGTATTTTTCAAGCCCATCCTTATCACTTAGTTTCTCCTTCTCCTTGGCCTTTATTTTGTAGTATATCTCTTTTAGCTTTAACTACTACAAGTGTTTCTTATTTCCACTCTTTCAAATTCTCTGGATATATAGTGTTATTTTCATTAATTTCATTAATTACTGCAATGACATTATGATTTAGAGATATATCAGCAGAAGGAAGTTATGAAGGAAATCACACTTTAGCCGTTCAAAAAGGTTTAAATATAGGTGTGGCTTTATTTATAGCTTCTGAAGCATTATTTTTCTTAGCTATATTCTGAGCCTTTTTCCATAGTGCTTTATCTCCTACTGTTGAATTAGGGGCACATTGACCTCCTATGGAAATTGAAAGTATTAATCCTTTTGAATTACCTTTATTGAATACTGTCTTATTACTGGCTTCAGGTACAACAGTTACTTACAGTCACCATTCTTTAATACAAGGTAATAGATCAGGATCCTTATATGGTCTAATATTTACAGTGATATTAGCTTTTATTTTTACAGTATTACAAGGTTTAGAATATACTGTGGCATCTTACACTATATCCGATAGTGTATTTGGATCTTGTTTTTATTTTGGTACAGGTTTCCACGGATTACACGTTATAATAGGTACTATTTTTTTAGCTTCAAGTCTATTAAGATTATTTTTATATTTATTATCTCTAAATCATCACGTGGGTTTTGAATCAGCTATTATATACTGACATTTTGTAGATGTTGTTTGATTAGCTTTATATGTATCAGTTTATTATTGAGGTTCGTAATTAACTTAACCTTTAATGAAAGACAACAAAAATTTTATAAAAGATCATAAAGACTCTATAGAAATTAAAAGAGCTTGAATAGATTCTATAGAAGGTAAGATAAATCTTGTAGTAAAATTCTATAATGATGATGATTTATCTAAACAAGAAGCAAATGCTCTAAAAGATTTAGCTTTTAATTGCCATACTCGAGGTGTTACAAATATTATTGGAGAGTTAGAGAAAGAAATAGATTCAGTGGAAAAAGAAATTTTTATACATAAAGAGGAAATATCTAAGGCTGAATCCGAAAAAGATTCATCCATAATAGATAAAGAACCTAGTTCAGATAAAGGTTCTGATTCTAAACTAAAAGATAAAGAATCATCAGATCAAAATAATGATAAAAAACCTCCTAAATCCAATTTGGATGATTTTGCAGACACATCTACAGAAATGCCGGATTATTTTGGGGGTGATGACTAATTATAGTTAATCATTAATTGTTTATAAAAATATTAAATATTTTTAGTTTATAAAAATATTATTAATTGAGTTTTTAGGATTCTCGTTAAATAAAAATAAAATTGTTTTATGAATTTATCTTTAATTTTATTTGTAATAGGTGTTATTGGTTTTGTTTTAAATAGAAAAAATATTATTTTAATGCTTATTTCAATAGAGATAATGTTGTTAGCTATAACATTGTTGATATTGATAAGTTCTTTAACTTTTGATGATATATTAGGACAAATATATGCTATATATATTATAGCTGTAGCAGGAGCGGAATCAGCTATAGGTTTAGCTATATTAGTTGCATTTTATAGATTAAGAGGTAGTGTAGCTTTAAATTTAAAATAATGTATTTATCAATCATTATTTTCCCATTATTAGGATCAATTGTTTCAGGTTTTTTTGGTAGAAAAGTAGGTGTTAAAGGAGCACAAATAATAACATCAGCTTTTGTTATTATTAGTACTATTTTGTCCGTGATAGTTTTTATAGAAATAGGGTTTAATAATGTACCTGTATCTATATTACTTTTTAGATGAATAGATTCGGAAGCTCTAAATATTTTATGGACTTTCCGCTTTGATTCTTTAACAGTATCTATGTTAATACCTGTTTTAATAGTTTCTTCGTTAGTACATATATATTCAATAGGATATATGCACGGAGATCCTCATAATCAGAGATTTTTTAGTTATTTGAGTTTATTCACTTTTATGATGATTATTCTTGTTACAGCTAATAATTTTTTACTTATGTTTGTAGGTTGAGAAGGAGTAGGTGTTTGTTCTTATTTATTAGTAAATTTTTGATATACTAGAATAGCAGCAAATCAAAGCTCTATCTCTGCTTTTTTAACAAATAGAGTAGGAGATTGTTTTTTAACTGTAGGTATGTTTGCCATATTATGAACTTTTGGTAATATTGATTACGCAACTGTTTTTTCATTAGCTCCTTTTATTAATGAAAATATAATAACTATTATAGGAATATGTTTATTAATAGGGGCTATGGCAAAAAGTTCTCAAGTTGGTTTACATGTATGACTACCAATGGCAATGGAAGGTCCTACACCTGTTTCTGCATTAATACATGCGGCTACAATGGTTACAGCGGGTGTTTATTTATTAATACGTGTATCTCCTTTAATAGAGTATAGTTCAACTGTATTATTATTATGTTTATGATTAGGAGCTATTACAACAGTATTCAGTTCTCTTATAGGTTTATTCCAACAAGATATTAAAAAAGTTATAGCTTATTCTACAATGAGTCAATTGGGAATGATGGTTATAGCTGTAGGTTTATCTTCTTATAATATTGCCTTATTTCATTTAGTAAATCATGCTTTTTATAAAGCACTTCTTTTTTTAGGAGCAGGTTCTGTTATACATGCTGTTTCAGATAACCAAGATTTCAGAAAATATGGAGGGTTAAAATCTTTCTTACCTTTAACATATTCTGTTATGTTAATAGCTTCACTTAGTTTAGTTGCATTTCCTTTCATGACAGGATTTTATTCTAAAGATTTTATACTTGAGACATCTTATGGTCAATTTTCATTATCAGGTGTAATAATATATTTTATAGCTACTATTGGTGCAATGTTTACTACTATGTATTCTATAAAAGTTTTATACTTAACTTTTATAACAAATCCTAATGGATCTTTAATTGATTATAAATATGCTCATGAAGGTGATATATTTATGAGTTTATCTTTAATAATATTAGCTGTTTTTTCTATTTTCTTTGGTTTTATTACTAAAGATTTATTTATAGGAGCAGGTTCTGATTTTTTTGCAGACAATTCTATATATATACATCCTTCAAATGAAATATTATTAGATACAGAATTTGCTGTTCCTGTTATATTCAAGTTATTACCTTTAATATTTACTGTTTCGTTAAGTATTATAACTATAATATTATCAGAATTTTTACCAAAAACTATATTAAGATTTAAATTATCTGATTTAGGTTATAATATATTTAGTTTTTTTAACCAACGTTTTTATGTTGAGCTTATTTATAACAAATATATCACTAATTTAATATTAAAATTAGGAGGTCAAACAACAAAAGTTTTAGATAAAGGTTCCGTTGAATATTTTGGTCCTTATGGTTTAGAATTAGTATTTACTAATTTAAGTAAAAAATTAGCTAGTTTAGATACAAATCTAGTTACATCATATGCTTTATATATTCTGATAGGATTTACTTCTTATGTATTTATTTCTTATTATTATTTTATAAATAGTTTCTATCTTATTGTATTATTATATACTTTACTATGTAATAGTAATTATAATACTAAAATAAACCAATTATCAAATAAATATATATATAATAATATACATAAATACAGTAAAAATAATCATGTGAAATATAATACCAATAAGATGTTTAAAGCTACTTTTAGAGAATATAGCTCTTATTCAAAAATAAAAATATTAAAAAATAGATAAACTAAATGAGATAATTAAAAAAAATGATAATAATTTCTTTATTTTTTTTTTAGATTTTTTATTATATACTTTAATTTTCACTTATAATAAGAAAATTATATATAAATATATAATATATAATCTCTATATTTTTCGTAAATAATAAAACCATTATTATTTATAAAGAATAAAAAGTAAAATGTTCAATACATTTTACACCAATGTCAATAATTTCTTTAATATTATTTCTATTATCTTGTGCTGTAAATTTAAAACAACATTTTGCTATATTATTTTCTAGGACTTTTTTTTTTATTTTATTTATATTGTCTGTTTTATCTTATAAAACATTATATATAAATAGTCTAAGTAATGGTTTATCAATTTTTGGTGGTTTATTTACTATAACATCTATTAATACTAGTTTTAATTTATTTATATATTTATTATCTTTGTTTATTATACTTTTAAATTCACATTATCCTAGAAAAATATGAAAAGAAAAAGAATATATGTTATTCTCTAAAGTATCTATAAGCAAAAAAATATTAAATAGTGGAGATGAAAGATATAGAATAACAGAATATTCTTTAATACTATTATTTATATTAATAGGTGGTCAATTTTTGATGGCTAGTAGTGATATAATTTCTGTATTTTTATCTATAGAATTACAAAGTTATGGTTTATATATACTTTGTACAACTTATAGAAATTCTGAAACATCTACTTCTTCGGGGTTAACTTATTTTTTATTAGGGGGTCTTGCTTCTTGTTTTATACTTTTATCCACTGGTATATTATACGCCAATTCAGGTTGTACTTCTTTAGAAAATTTTTATATAATATCTAATATATATGACTCTATAAAAAAACCACAAATTGAAAATACAGATATATTAAATTGATATAATCCTTATTATATTTATATATCATTAGTTATATTATCTATAGGATTCTTAATTAAGATATCAGCTGCTCCTTTCCACTTCTGAAGTCCAGATGTTTATGACGGAGTACCTACAGTAGTAACTACATTTATAAGTATATTACCCAAAATAACTATATTAATATTTATTTTAAATTTAGTAATAAATATTAATATTAATATTTATGAAGAGAGTTGAAGTTCAATATTTATAATAAGTTCTCTATTATCATTAATAATTGGTACTGTTTTAGGTTTAACTCAAACCAGAATTAAAAGATTATATGCATATAGTACTATTTCCCATTTAGGTTTTTTATTACTAGCCTTAGTTAATAAAAGTAGAGAATCTGTGCAAGCATTTTTATTTTATTTAACACAATATAGTATTTCTAATTTAAATGCTTTCTTTATATTAATAGCTATAGGTTATTCTTTATATATTTATATATATAAAGAAAATAAAGTTAAAAATGAAAAAATATACTATATGGTTAATGAAGAAAACATTAAAAAAGAATTTAATAATTCACCTATACAATTTATAGACCAACTAAAAGGTTATTTCCATATAAATTCAGTATTATCTTTAAGTCTAGCAATAACTTTATTTTCTTTTGCTGGAGTCCCACCTTTAATAGGATTCTTTGCTAAACTTATGGTATTAAGTGCTTCTATAGATAATGAGTTTATATTTATGTCTATTGTAGCTATACTAACTAGTGTAATAGGTGGTGTATACTATTTAGCTATTATAAGAAAAGTTTTCTTTGAAGATTCTATTTATACTGTTAATACATATAATAATACACAATCTTTAGAAATATTTAATGAATCTAAATTTAATAATAATGTTATGTTATCTAGTGCATTAACTATTACTATTTCTATTTTAACATCAATTATATTATTGTTTATATTAATACCCTCAGAATTTTTAAATTTTTTATTAATATTATCTATTATATTATTAAATTATTAAATGAGTTCATTAAGTATATTCTTTTTAGTTGTACCCATATTAGCATTCATATTATTAGTTATAAATCTTATATTTGCTCCACATAATCCTTATTTAGAAAAAAATAGTGCTTTTGAGTGTGGTTTCCACTCATTTTTATGACAAAATAGAACACAATTTAGTATATCTTTTTTTATCTTTGCACTTTTATTCTTATTATTTGACTTAGAAATACTTTTAGTATATCCTTATGTAGTTAGTGGATACACTAATGGTGTTTATGGTCTAATTGTAATGCTTATATTCTTTTTATTTTTAACTTTAGGTTTCCATTTTGAATTAGGTAAAAAAGCTTTAATTATATATAGTAAACAATTTTTTTTATTTTTAAAAGAAAAAACTATATATACTAATAACAAAAAAATTTTACCTTAAATTTTTAGATAAAGTAAGTAGATTTATGGGACATAGTATTAAAATATTTTAATAGAAAATAAATAAGTTCTAATCTTATACTTATTAAGAAAAATAATTTATAATATTTACATTTATAATAAATTTCATGTTTTATATCAATATATTAAACCCTTTAGATCAATTTGAAATAAGAGATTACATAGAATTAAATTTACATATTTTCGAGGAACTAAAAATATCATTAACTAATATTAGTTTATATTTAATATTAGGTAGTATTACGGTAGTCTTAATAAACACCACAATGATTAATTTTACTAAAATAATATCAGATAAGTGAAGTATGGCAAAAGAATGTATATATGATACTATTAATAGTATAGTTAAAGGTCAAATAAATAAACATAATGGACAAATATATTTTCCTTTTATATACACATTATTCCTATTTATTTTAATAAATAATCTAATAGGAATGGTGCCTTATAGTTTTGCTTCTACTAGTCATTTTATATTAACATTTGCTCTTAGTTTCACTATAGTATTAGGTGCTACAATATTAGGATTCCAAAAACATGGATTAAAGTTATTTTCATTATTTGTTCCAGCTGGTTGTCCCTTAGGTTTATTACCTTTATTAGTTTTAATAGAATTTATTTCATATTTAGCGAGAAATATTTCTTTAGGATTAAGATTAGCCGCAAATATTTTATCTGGACACATGCTATTAAATATTTTAAGTGGATTTACTTATAATATAATGAATACAGGATTTATATACTTTTTCTTTGCCCTAATACCTTTAGCATTTATTATAGCTTTCTCTGGATTAGAATTAGGTATTGCTTTTATACAAGCACAAGTATTTGTAGTATTGTCTTGTTCTTACATAAAAGATGGATTAGACTTACATTAATTTATTTTTTTTTATGATCTATTTGATTCATTAGCAGTTTGACTAAAAACATTTTAATAATACCTTTAACCAAATTTTTATTAATCGATTCATTAGTATGGTATGTTTTTGATCTATCTATAGGTAAATATTTAGAACTAATATTAATCCTATATTAAAGCTGAAAAAAATAAATTTACACCTTTATTCATTAATATGTATAGGAAAATGATATAAGCATGTACTAATAACTAGTCATTTTATAGATTTTATTTTAATATAAAGTCTATATACATAACTATCTTTAGAGTTATTACTAAGAGATAAATCAAGATTATTTCTATATACTTAATTAGTTTATTAATATAGTCAATTATTAATAGATTTTTTTATTATTTTTAACAGATATCTAATTATTTTTATCAAAAGAATCTAATTTTAATTTGTTAATGATTTAGAAAGAAAAATTTTTGTAAAAATAATACGGTTTTTTAATTATAGCAAATGAGGATATTAAAAAGTCATCCCCTTGTAAAAATTATGAATAATTATATGATAGATTCTCCTCAAGCATCTAATTTAAATTATATGTGAAACTTTGGTTCTTTATTGGCTTTATGTTTAGGTATACAAATAGTAACAGGAGTTACATTAGCAATGCATTACAATCCTAGTGTAGCAGAAGCTTTTAATTCTGTAGAACACATAATGCGTGATGTAAATAATGGATGATTAATAAGATATTTACATTCAAATACTGCTTCAGCTTTTTTTTTCTTAGTTTACTTACATATAGGTAGAGGTATATATTATGGATCATATAGATCACCAAGATCTTTAGTATGAGTTATAGGTACTATTATATTCTTGGTTATGATCATTACAGGATTTTTGGGTTATGTATTACCATATGGTCAGATGAGTTTATGAGGTGCTACAGTTATTACTAATCTAGTTAGTGCTATACCTTGAATAGGACAAGACATAGTAGAATTTATTTGAGGTGGTTTTTCTGTTAATAATGCTACACTAAATAGATTTTTTTCTTTACATTACTTAATGCCTTTTTTATTAGCTGCTTTAGCTTTATTACATTTGGTTGTTTTACACGAAACAGGTGGATCAAGTAATCCCATAGGTCTTTCAGGTAATTATGATAGATTACCTATGGCACCTTATTTTTTATTTAAAGATTTAATTACTATATTTTTATTTTTTTTTATATTATCTGTATTTGTATTCTTTATGCCTAATTTTTTAGGAGATAGTGATAATTATACTATGGCCAATCCTATGCAAACACCTCCTGCTATAGTACCTGAATGATATTTATTACCATTTTATGCTATATTAAGATCTATACCTAATAAGTTATTAGGTGTTATAGCAATGCTATTTGCTATACTTGCATTATTAACATTACCATTAACTGATATAGGTAGATCTAGAGGTATGCAATTTAAACCTTTATCTAAATTTATATTCTTTTTCTTTGTAGCAGACGTATTGCTTTTAGGGGTGCTAGGAGCTAAACATGTTGAATCACCTTATATAGAAATAGGTCAGTTAAGTACATTTTTTTATTTTATATATTTTTTATTTTTATTACCATCTTTTTCATATATAGAGAATACTCTTGTTCATGTAAGAACTATATTCATTAGATCGATAGAATCAAGACAGAGAATTAATAAATAAAAATATTAAACATACTCTTTTCGGTGAACTTACTAAGAAATATCCAGAAATTAAGCATGGAGAAAAAAATATACTTACAACAAATAAAGGTCGAATAATATTTGATGCAACAGGTGGAGCGGCCGTATCCTGTATAGGATACGGAGACAAACGTGTAATTAAAGCAATAATAAATGAAATTAATACAGGAACTCCATATCTATCTTCTTCATTTTTTAGTTCTAGTATTGTTGAAAAATTATGTCAAAATCTTATCAAAGGAACAAATGGAAAATTGGCCAGAGTGTACTTGACTGGTTCTGGTTCTGAGGCAACAGAAGCTGCTATAAAAATTTCTCGTCAATTTTTCTTAGAAAAAGGTCAACAGAAAAGAGTTAATTTCATTTCTCGTTGGGAATCATATCATGGTACTACTCTTGGTGCTTTAGCTCTTTCTGGACATCGTGTGAGAAGAGCGCCATATATTCCATTTCTTATGGAAAATATTCATCACATTTCTCCTTGTTATACCTATCGTCAATTAAAAGCGGGAGAATCCAATGCAGCTTTCGTAACACGAAAAGCTGCGGAATTGGAGAATAAATTTCAAGAGTTAGGTCCGGAAACAGTTATTGGTTTTATAGCAGAACCAGTTGTTGGTGCTGCATTGGGATGTGTTCCATACGTACCTGGATATCTTAAGGCAATGAGAGATGTTTGTCACAAGCACGGAGCTCTTTTCATACTTGACGAACTCATGTGTGGAATGGGTAGAACTGGTTCTTTACATGCATGACAAGCAGAAGATGTTGCCCCAGATATTCAAACTATGGGTAAGGGACTTGGAGGTGGATATCAACCAATTGCCGCTATGATGGTTTCACATGTAGTACTTGATCAAATAATGAAAGGAAAAAATGAATTCATTCATGGGCATACTTATGAGGGTATGCCTGTACAGGCAGCTGCTGCTCTAGAAATTCAAAAAATTTTCCAAGATGAAAATTTAATATAAAATGTTTCTAAACAAGGTAAATATCTAGAAAGCTTATTAAAAGCTAATCTTGCAAGTCATCCAAATGTTGGAGACATTCGTGGAAAAGGTCTTTTCTGGGGTCTAGAATTTGTAAAAGATAAAACAAGCAAAGAGCCATTTGATACTAATAATCGAATAGCTGATAAAATTGTTGATTTAGCCTTATCCCCTAAATACAACATGACTGTTTACCCAGGTGCTGGTAGTGTAGATGGAGTACGTGGAGATCACATTTTACTTGCTCCTTCTTTTAGACTCACAGAACAAGATATAAATCATATTGTAGAAGTAATTTCGAATGTGATATATGAAGTTCTTCCTTAATCTACTATTTTTATCTAGCATTTTTATTTGAATAATATAGGAAAAAAATTTTTTATTTTATTTTAAACTTAGTGTTGCTGAGTTTAAAATAATTTAGTCTTAAAATAAATTAGTTATAACTGAATGCATATATATATATATATATTTTCTATCAGTTAATTAAAATTTATTATATATATATAATAATGATATATATATAATATATAATGCTTTACATTAATTCTATATTTTCTATTTTAGAAGTTTTGATTGTAATAGTTCCCGCTTTGTTAGTTGTAGCTTTTGTAACAGTAGCTGAAAGAAAAACAATGGCTAGTATGCAAAGAAGATTAGGACCTAATATAGTAGGTTTTTATGGTTTACTTCAAGCCTTTGCTGATGCTTTAAAATTGCTTTTAAAAGAATATATTTCTCCTACACAATCTAATTTTATATTATTTTTTATAGGACCTATAATAACTTTAATCTTCGCATTATTAGGATATGCAGTAATACCTTTAGCCCCTGGTATATCTGTATTTGATTTTAATTTAGGTATACTTTATTTATTAGCTGTTTCATCTTTAGCTACATATGGAATTTTATTAGCAGGTTGATCTGCTAATTCTAAATATGCATTTTTAGGTTCTCTTAGAAGTACAGCTCAATTAATTAGTTATGAATTAATTTTAAGTTCTGCAATATTATTAGTAGTATTACTTGCAGGTAGTTTAAATTTAAGTGTTATTATAGAAGCTCAAAGATCCATTTGATATATAGTACCCTTATTTCCTGTTTTTGTATTGTTTTTTATAGGAGCTGTAGCTGAAACAAATAGAGCTCCTTTTGATTTAGCTGAAGCTGAATCAGAATTAGTTAGTGGATTTATGACTGAACATGCTGCTGCTATATTTGTGTTCTTTTTTTTAGCTGAGTACGCTAGTATAGTATTAATTTGTATATTAACAACTATTTTATTTTTAGGTGGTTATTTATTTATTTTTGACATTTCAACTATCATAGATTTAATTCAATATATAAATTTTGATTTATGATTAGAATTAAAATATAGTGATTATACAGATAATATAATCTATAATCCTTTAATAAAAGGGATGTTTTATACTTTTGTATTAGGTTTTAAAAGTTCTTTAATGGTGTTTATATTTATATGAGTAAGAGCTTCATTTCCTAGAATAAGATTTGATCAATTAATGTCTTTCTGTTGAACAGTACTATTACCTATAGTTGTTGCATTTATAATATTAGTACCTTGTATTAATTATAGTTTTGAGATAATACCTAGTAATATAAATTTATTATAAGCTAATCCTATCATATTTTAATATGAAATTTATTTTTAATTCTAAAGTTGTATAGTATGATTTAATATTGAATATAGTTAATTTTTACTTGTCTTTTTATTCCCATGTTTATAAATTTTAATATACAATTAGATACTATATAACTAACAGTGTTAATTCTAACAATAATAATCAATATTTGAAAAATAATTTATATAAATCTTCGTTTTACTTTTATAAATTTTAATAAAAACAATTTTTTTTTAATTACTTTTATTTAAGATAAAATTATGAAACTAAATCATTTTAACAATTATAAAAGAGCTTTGAGTTCTAATTAATTTTTTTTTTATTAAAATATATACAATAAAAATAGTGAAAAGTTCTAATATTTAACATTGTTTAGCTAAAATTTTTAGCTAAACAATGTTAAATATATATTTTTTTTAAGTAATATAGAATAGTACTATAGTAGTATTACTATATTAAGATGAGTTTGATGATGGCTCTGAATGAACGCTGTCCAAATG
>Ga0307514_10001450_pt1 | contig 28959 bp, 31 predicted proteins | sample 16_EM_MG_FD_203088 | JGI IMG/M metagenome (GOLD analysis project Ga0307514, IMG submission 203088) | Populus trichocarpa ectomycorrhiza microbial communities from riparian zone in the Pacific Northwest, United States - 16_EM | ecosystem: Host-associated > Plants > Roots > Unclassified | place... | reverse complement strand
CTCCCGGGCCCCTTCCCCCTGGGACTGGAAGAAGTGGTAGGCAGAGAGACAACCGACAGGCTCCTGGTCCATCTGGCGGCGGCGGAGGGTTAAATTACGGCTGAGCTTCCACTCTGTAGTGTCACGATGACACCTAACTCTCATGCATTCTTTGAATTCTCATGCGGTCGTTGCAGGTCTTGACCGGTGACCGTCGACTCCTAATTAGATTGCGAGTTTGTACAGTATCTGCCATACTAATTTTCTCGTGACGTAAGTGGTATTGGTGATAATTAGCAGCGTTTGTGTGGGATTGTGCGACGGTAGACTCGTGGTTTTCTCCAGAGGAACCTCATTTGCCGCAGAAAGAGAAATGCAACCCCACAGAGCCCATTCGTATGGACAACCAACGCATTCTAATCCCAGCAAACTCGTAATACCTTTCTGACCACGCCCTGAGGATTTTCTTTGAGCACCTCGTAGTTCCCGCCCCTCCTTGAACACTTGGAGCTCCGTGGGTCTTCCAGCCCGGAAATGAAATCCGGCAGTCCCCCTCCGACTCCAAAATACAGAACCTTCCCAGCCACATAGCATATTGGGTCATCCAGTGATAGTTTTTCCTGCACTGTTCCTTCTAGTATTGCGTCTATGGTTAGAGATGGCGGGTTGGCGTGCGACTTCCATAGCACATCCAACAGATCTGGGATGCTCTCTGGCCGATACATGGTTTCTGAAGTCAAGACTATGTCGAATCGAAGATCAATGTTGTATGCGCTCCAGGAACCGCATATGAAGTGGATGTGTAGGTTTTTGTCGGAGAGGGATTCCAGGAACGCTGCGGCAAGTGCTGGATTGATAGGAAGTTCTCCCGGTGTCCCAGGGTCGGACGGAGGAAGCGGATGATGTTCTGAATTCTCATCGACGTCGGTGCCCGCTTTGAACGTATCCCTGTAAGGAGCGGATGACGGCGACATGTCTGTGTGGTGGTGAGCCTTCGTTTCACGAGATAAACCTTGAAACTTACACCACGCCAGTATGATGTTAGGGAGTGTGATAAGCTCAAGCACAGACCGGTTGAAATCTTGCAGATATAGGTGTGTTTCGCCAGCGCTTTGGAATCCACTGGGGGTGAAGAGCTGACGGAGGACGTATATGGAAGGTACGGCGGTTCCGCAACCAACCTAACACGCGGCGTTCAATTCGTGTAGGGGGATAAACTATATGGCTCTAGCCAACCTCCAAGATGCGCTTACCGCTGAGTTTGAGATCGAGACCACTCAAGACTTGTACGAGATCAAGGCTACTCTCCCAGGTCTTCAGGCCACCTTCGTACACGCCAGGGATCAAGTCTGAGGGGGCGTCCAGGAATTCTAGTCCTTCGACTGATTTGTCTGATTCCTCAGTGCCCGTTTGCGAAATTAGCTGAAATCGCGCGTCAAAGAGGTCTCGCCTGGAGAGGAAAAGTTCCGGATGATTTCCCAAAGACGGTATTTGCAGAGGAGAGTAGGAAATGAGGGAGGGCAAGGTGTCTAACTATGAAGGGAGCCACCCTCAGTTTCCTGTCAGCTTGTTCGCGGAGTACGCACCAATTCGATAAGCGATATTTCCGTCAGAGGCGGTTCGTTTACCTCCTTTTTCTTATCCTGAGGAGTTTGAGTCTGCTCATCGTCGCCGCGCTGGACGAAGTCGAATTTGAACATTTCGTCGATGGTGGAGGACGTCACCACATCTTTGCCCACGATCGGCCAAGTGCGATCACGTCGTAGCCTGTTCGGGAATCCTCTCGGTGGTTACATCTCTGCCACAGTACTACCACATTCACCTACAGGACCAGGCAGTTGTCTACTGAACGGAGACGGGAGTGATGTCGTTCACGAAATCTGCGATTTATCCTGCGAACCCAAATACCGTCCGGGGGACGTCGACCAAGTTGAGTAGCAGCAAAGATAAGATCGTGTATGCTAATGGCAAGACAATCATTGTAAGTCAAGGTCCCTGATTTTCATGCAGTCTGACCAGCTTGACTCCCGTAGATTCGCGACCTAAAGGTAGCATGACATACATTCGTCTGAAAACTGACTCAAACCATCGGTTTAGGATCCTGGGGCATCGTATGTGTATACCGGACATGTACACAACACCACTGTCGCCAGGATCTCACCTACAGGGTTTTACTGTGCCTCCGGCGATGTCTCTGGAACCGGTTAGTACGGGATACCTGGTCACTGCGGGCTTGCCCTGGAAGTGCTGACTCCGTTTGAACCAGTGAAAGTGTGGGACACGGTTGGAGAAGATAAGGTCTCAAAGGGAGAATACAAAGTCCTCGCTGGGAAAATGTACGTGGGTTTGATCTGTGTATCTTGCGAGAATGAGATGGCCGATCATCTTTGATTTCTAGTAACGATCTCGACTGGGACGGAGAGAGCAAGAGAATTATCGCCGTCGGCGAAGGTCGTGACAAGTCAGTAGCCTAATAGACCCCACTGCGGAAGCTTCTGACGTGCGTTCCAAGCTAGATTCGGCCATGCTTTCATGTTTGATAGTGGCTCTTCTACGGGAGATATTATCGGACACTCGAAGACTGCGAACGCCGTTTCAATTCGCCGCCAACGTCCGTTCAGGGCTGCAACCGCCTCAGATGATATCACGATTGCATTCCACCACGGTGAGGACGGTTCTCCATCCGACCTCGGGCTTAGATCTGAGACTGAATCGACCCAGGTGTACCATTCAAATATGCTTCAGTGCGTGCTATCACAGTGTCAGACTCCCAAGGCCAGGCCCTATTAATGACTTCCTCAGACCATTAGAACGCACACAAAGTTTGTGCAGGATGTGAGGTTTTCACTCTCTGGGGATCACTTAGCTAGTGTTGGTTCCGATGCTAAGATCTTCGTCTACAACGGTGCAACTGGAGACAAAACTGCGGAAATCACCAGCGATAGCCACACGGGCTCGATCGTGGGTATCTGTAATGCCAACTTCTGATGTATGACACTGACCGGTGTTGGTCATTAGACGGCCTGCGGGTGGAGTCCTGACAATAAGACCTTGATGACTGTCTCCGCCGACTCTACTGTCAAGCTTTGTGAGTGGTTTGAAATCAACAAGTGGAAAACATTCCTCAGTCGGAGAACCAGGGGATGTAGAAGCGAGCAAGCTGGTGAAATCGTGGTCGCTCGGTCCAGGTGTTGACAATCAACAGGTTGGAGGTACATGGACAGAGGGCGATGAGATCGTTTCCTTGTCAATGTCCAGTGATCTCAACATCTTCGACAAACGAGTATCAGACAAACCATCCCGTACCATCCAGGTAGGATACCTTCCCTGAGTTTCATGCTTCCTCCCTAAAGCGCGCCTCCAGGCCCCGCAAAAAGCGGTAACTGCTGCCCTACCAACTGGATCGGGGACTTTTTTGACCGGAACCGCTAGTGGAAGGGTGCTTCTGTTCTCTGCTGCTGGCGAAGCATCTCACGTTGGTGGTGATGGTCATTTAAGCCTTGTGACGTCTCTCTCCTCTGGCAATCATGGGAAGGTTTTCTCTGCGGGATTCGACGATCGCTTGAGAGAGATAGATGGTCCAACTTTCACGTCAGTGCCACAGTAGAGTGGCGCTTTCCACAGACTCACGTCTTCTAGGCCAGCTTCGCTCCCAACGAAGTCCCAACCGAAGTCCATCGCAGTTGGAGGGGATGGATCCGTGTTTTTGGCCGAAATCAATGGGCTGGAGGTGGTCCGGGATAATCAGAAGACCTTTGAAATCTCGACCCCCTTTACTCCTGGCGCGATTGATGTTCACAGTTCTCTGGTGGCTGTCGGAGGAGAGGTCAGTTGCTCCTACCATTCGTGTGCCTCACTGGCCATTAATAGAGGTGACACAGGATGCGAAAGTCAGATTATACGCTTGGGATGGTAAATCATTGAAAGAGACTGGACTATTGGAGGGCAACAAGGGTCCGATAAGTGCGATCCGGTTCTCACCTGACGGCACAATGGTGGTCTCAGGTGATGTGAGTTATATGAATTACCCTTAGATTATGAGAGGTTGACCCTATCTAGTCGAGCGGAAAACTGTTCCTGTTTGACGTGAAGGAGAAACAGGTGAGACGTGTCACGCAGGACTGCAAGATTGGTGGTTAACGGTGCTTGGCATTCAACAGCTAATTACCTCAAGATGGGCTTTCCATTCTGCAAGAGTCAACTCGATACAGTGGACCTCCGATAGCAGACACTGCGCCACCGGATCACTTGATACCGACGTATATGTTTGGAGTGTGGAGAAGCCAATGAAGAAGATTGCAATCAAGAATGCTGGTCTGGGAGGGGTCAACGCTGTATTGTGGTTGGAGGAAGACGGAACGAAAGGCAAGCTTGTGAGCACCGGTGCGGATGCTTGTGTGAGAGTATGGGACATAGTATTCCATGCCTGAGCGTAGATTGTGTGTAAGTGAGACCTAGTCGGACAAAACGGACGTGCATTTCAACAACTGGCGGGGTGGCTTACCGCTGACTAAGCAGCGCCCGACCACCTTCTGTCCACTGTCCACCGTCCGAAGGGTCGACTCCTTCGACTCTGGCTACAACCACGACCATCCCCTCCCATATTCACCGTGACTCTTGCAATGTCTGCGACGGTTCTGCCAACGCCGACCACCGAGACACGTTCCCACCACGCAGACATTATTGATGTCGACCTCCTCGAGGACGACGAAATCCAGTTTGTTTCATCGTCGACGCGGCACTCCCGTTCACGGTCAAACGACGTTATCGACGTCGACAGCCTCCCAGAAGGCATTGCTGGCCCCTCAAGTGCGTGTTTTTTTCATCCGATTTTAGGTTTCACCCATTGACCCTGTATCCTTGTCCAGATCTCTCACGTTACAGATCACCTCCTCTGCGACAACGTTCAAGACCATCCCCAATCCCACCTGTACCACCGCTGCCCTCCCGTTTTAGACGACATCGGTCCACCTTCCGCCACTCCCCGCACCATATTCCCACGCTCTCTGGCATCGTCCTCGCCAGCCCCCAGCCATTTGCATTTGAAGAAAGACTTCTTGGTCGGTCAAGGCACCACACTCCAACAAACGAAGATTTACCCGAACCATCTGTACCCTCACACCATGTTCCTGCCATAGGTCTCGGCGGTGCTCTAATAGCCACCAATAACGAACACCAAGCCAGTCATAATTCACACCGCCACTCACGACGCAACGCTCGAGCTGTGCGCTTGTTCTCCAATTCGATTTTTGGTTCAATTTCCGGGTTTTCCGAGGACAACCAAGACCATTACTTCTACGATGGATCTGACCCGAGCATCCCAGCCCTTCCGGATTTCTTCCCGCCGTTTTTTGCCGCTTACAACCGACTCGGGCGATTCTCCGAATCGACGCCATCCATGCCGAAGCATGCGCCAGAGTACAAACGCACATTTACCCATCCACCAAAGGTCGCCTCGGGGTTTACACACGACTTTGCATCGTCTGGCGATGTGGATGATCTGACTACCAGTTCTGGTCCATCTTCATCCGCGGTGGACACAGTTCTAGTTTGTGCCAAGTGCCTAGATCCCTTGGTAATGGGGAACGTGCCGGACGATAAACGACTTTGGGGTCTCCGATGCGGTCATATCCTTGATGGGAAATGTGTGAGGGAATTGATGAGACCTGCTGACGCTCAAGGAGGCGATGACGCTAAACCCCCGATGGAAAGCACTGGGAAGGGGAAGGAAAAGGCGGCCGAGGAACCGGAGCAGCAGGATTCTATGTCAGCTGAAGGTGGAGGGTCCTTGCTGGGTAGCACCTTACGACGGTTGCGATCCGGCAGGGTCGTATCAGCCTCCGTTTCTCGATCCAAGGGAAAACAGAAGCAGAAGGCGCAGGAGCCCAAGATTGAACGGGTGTATGAGTGGCCATGCCCCGTGTCCGGATGCGGGAGGACTCACAAGACTAACCTTATCTCTGGTGCTTGGAAGTCGGATCAGTCTGAAGGTGCTATACTGATGTATGTGTGACTCTGGTATGCCACCGTTCGTTCTTTGCCGTCTGTGTTGTATGCTGTTTTTATTTATTGACCTGGATGTATGCAGTGTTCTGTACTCTGACCCATGTTTTCCAGTGTCTCAGCATCTCTCGTCCTCGCTCTTCATTCCCACCATGTGCAATACAATGTTTTTGTCTCACCGCGATGGTTCATGTGGTTATGAACCGGAGTGAATTGGATTCAACATTAAGGCTAGTAACCTTTCGACGGCAGTTAATCCCACCCACTCCCGCCTGACCCAGCTTTCCGTGATTTCTTGAGTTGACTCCGTTTGTCTTTCTCCGTCCTGCGCTTCGCCTTCTCCGCCCGCTGGAGGTCCTGAACCCTCTTCACCTGATCTGCGGAAGGCTCGTTCTTTATGGCGACTGACGAAGCCGAGAGTACACACTGGTGCAACTTTTTGACAATATGAGGACCTCAAGCGGTGTCGTACGGACGTTGACAAACCTTGCACAGGCTGTCTTCCACGTTCTGAGCTTGTGATCGATGTGCAGTCGATGTAATGAGGAGAGAATTGCTTGATGCGATAAAGTAGGGCTAGACACGTATCTCAGATGTCTCGAGATGAACATGGTTCCGGTGCAAAAAAAAAACTGCTCACAGACTTGCGTAACTCCACACGAGCCCATGGAGGGATCCATTTCGCATCAAGTTGGCACCGCGCTGTCGCTTTCGTATTGACCTTGTTGACGTTCTGTGGAATACCAAAGATCGACGTCTAGGATATTACGGTGTATCAGGTTGGTCTACACGCACCTGACCGCCAGGCCCAGAACTTCGAGCAAAGCTCAAGTCCACCAGGTTCCGGGGGACGGTCGCATTCCTGAACGCGTTTAACCATTCGCGCGCACAGGCCGTGTCTGCCTTTGTTTCCAGGCTGAACAGGGCAGGGGGAATGGGAAGCGACAACCTGGGGGCGTTCGCATGAAATACACGAAGACGCAGGACTGGTGGAGCACACGATCGATTCAGGACATGATGGTAAAAAAGAAGAGACATCAAGTTCGTAGGTGGTGTTTGCAATAGATTACAATAGGACAGTAGATTTATACTACACCAAAATGTGAAAACAGAGCACTCTCTACAGATGAAGAGATTTCAGGTCGTCATTTCAACATCCCCGTCGACCCCTGTCTGAGAGGAAGACGTGGTGACGGTGACTCCTGGCTCCTTGCCGGCAGACTTCGACTTTGAGTCGTCTTTCATGAACGAATCCAATTCTTTGTCCAATTCCTCGGCGGTTTTCGGTTTCTTTGGGCCTGGACGGGGTGGCCTCGTGCCTTTGGTGCGGATTGGTCCTCCACCTCGCGGTTTACGCCTGAGAAGGGGTTTAAGGGGTAAATCTGTGAGTTTTACGACTGCTGCTCACGGGGCGGTCGACTCTGGCTTTTTCTTCGATTCCCCGAGCCTCTCCAACAAAGGAGCCTTTGAAATCCTATCAATCAGTGAGGTTGGCGCGCTCACGGCACGACGCTTAGGCCTTGTGGCGACTGGAGCGTATTCTACCGTCATCATTTGACCTGTTGAGCGTCAGAGGGTGGTGGGAACCCGAGAGAGGTAACATACGGACCATTTGCAGTTGCACCATTGAAGCGAGAGATCGCCATAGAAGCTTCTTCTGGTGTCTCGTACGTGATGATCGCGACTCCGGAGGAGCGTCCACTACGGTCGTACTTTAAAGGGGAACGAAATGCGAATCGAGGTCGGCAGGGTCTTTCATGGGACTTGTTCATTCGGATGGCTTCGTACCCTGATCAGAGGCTCGCGTACAAGCGTGCCGACGTTACCAAACACAGACTAGACAGAGAGTGAGTTACATCCAGTAAGGAAGAGACCGCTGCAGACCATCAAGTCCTTCGGTGTCAATTCGTAATGAAGGTTTGTGACCATGATACGGTTGTTTTCATCTTGGACCTGGTTTGAAACTGGGGGTTTGTGAGGAGCAGGCGCGGCCTTTTCATGCAGGTCGTGCTGCCACGCGCCATCTGCGGGTCGCGATGTAGGTCGCTGAAGAATCAGTCAGGTGAGGCTTACACTAAGAGTATTGAGGTTTTAGCGCACAGAGTAAGGTTTCTTTGACTTGTCGAATGGCGCCATTTAGGGGACTCTTTGTTCAACGTGCGGAATGAGGAGGAAGGGGAGGAGAAGTGATCTTCGGGATTTGCCGAGTTTCACAGTTGACGCTGTCAGTGGCCAGCCAACTACAAAAATAAAATAAAAACGAAAATCTATTGGAAACGCATGCAAGTGAAAGTGGAGACCTTTATACAACGCCCTCGACTGTGCAGCGGCGAATGGGAAATGAAAGAAAACCCCTTACCGCCCTCATACATTTGACCCGTGGGAAACACAAGCGTCAGATCACGTGACATGACGCGAATCGGTAATTCCCGAATCGGACAGGCGAACATTTGCCTCGCGTCTGGGTTGAACCATTGTTCGCCTACCGACCACCTCTGTTCATACCCAGTTCACAACTACACGCTCGCTCACTTCTTTCCAGATGACTTTGCGTAAATTTACAGTTTTTATTGACGATGTCTCGACTGTAAACCCTCGGCCGGCACCTAAGCCAGCATCGACCGGGGCTCCGGAAGAGGAAGCTGGTCCTTCTTCGCTCTCTGCAACCGAAAAGGAGAACCTTCATCCGTTGACCGGGGGTCGCCTTCGCTCTTCCAGCACCGTCGGACTGAAACGCAAGTCTTCTGTGCTCACCACCAAACTCCACAATCCACCCAACACGAAGAACTCCAAACGAGCGCCGACACTTGTGCCATCCAAGAAACGGAAAGTAACTTCCTCCTCCGATGGAGAGACCGAACGATCGCGCCTAAAGGCCCGTAGGTTAAAACACAATCCTCGCGAGAGACCTTCCCCGGAGCTGGCAAGCATCGCCGAAGAGAAAGACGAACGTCTTACTCGCAGATTGTCCCAATCCGATGCCGATTCCCGTTGCTACGATTTGACCGTCAGCCCATTGGCTAATGTATCAGATGCCTTTACGCAAATCTCCTCCCCCACTCCAAAGGACGGCAAGAGAGTGAGTTGTATTTCCTGACACTTTGCCTAAGGTGGCCCTCAACTCATGGTTACCTCAGACTGGTTCCGCAGAACCAGAACTCCGCGATTACGTTCGCTCTCCTGCAGATGCAGTCGCCACTGTCACCCCTTCCACCCCTATCCGTCGGTCGACCCGCGGAACTTCGCTCCCCCCTCCATTATTGTCTACCCCAGAGAGGAAACGAATTTACGCTTCCTTCACGTTTTCATCCCCGATCCGGGGATCCCCAGAACGTAAACGCAAACGACTCGCTACTCCCGCGTTTGGAGACTTGCCGACGGTCATCTAATCTCAGATCGACAATATGTGAACCTGCAGTCCCGTATCGGCGGTCTCCAAATGAACCTCGCAACCCTCATCATCGCCTCCTGCCGTCAGTACTGTGGCCGAGACTCACACGTCACCTTACGTTCTCTCCACGGAGTCGTGTGATAATTCGTTTTCACGAATTGGACCGCAAGGACGACCCCTAATTTTCATGTCCAGATCTTTTTCATCATCAGTCCCGCCTCTTACACCTCTTCGCTGGTCCTTAGTTCATTCTACTGCGTAATTTTGCATAGGCTGCCGCATCTCTCATCGTTGCTTTTCACATTATTCTAACTCACAAACGTTGTAAATACGATACCCGCTCCCCTGTTTGCTCTTCGTGGGGTTTATGGTTGCCCCAGTGATCGCGTTGTAAATACACATTTTGACTGTGGTTCTGCAAACACTCCTTGTGTCAGACACCGCTCCTTCCAAACAAGGCCCCGCGGGTGCCAATTCCAGACATTGGGTGTGATCTACGATGATCAGCGCGTAATCATCTTTACGGTCGTGATCGTGCTTGTAATATTTCCCACGAGTCCAACATCTCTCTTTAGAACAAGTTCCTTTGGTAATCCCTCCACATTTCAATGTCCACCGCCGTCTCGACGCGTTGTCAGGTTGGGTCCACCTCCGGACGCGGAAAACGCGTGTTCGCTCGCGCCCCGCGCATGTAGTTCGTCTCATCTCAGTTTGTATAACCCACCCATTTCATCTCCAGCAGGATTGAATGCGGTCAATACAGTAATCGCGACACCTTTTTCCCACGTTCTCTGACGCTTCTAGTCGTTTTGTTCTATTCGGTGAAACATTAGGAGAGATAGGTAAAGAGGCGGCCTCGCCAGGCTGCGTCCTTATGGTTTTCATGACCGACCAGCTATATCTATCCAGGTTTGGGGACCATTATCCGCCTGTAGTGGCTTTTTTCCACCAGATCTTGGCTCCTCGCCGTTCTGCCTGAGATGGCGGCTGAGAAAATTCCCTCCACTACGTCGTTTGGGGTACGAGCTATGGCCAGGCGATTCAAGGATCGCGTCTCTCGAATCCTTCATCGATTCGGGACGTCTACTTGTACGCGTCCTCAGGCCGACAGACCGGTCATTGTCGAGGTTCCAGAACCCAGACCGGTCCCAGTCTCTATTGCAGAGGTCGTCGCAGAGGCTTCCCCCACACCCGATAATATCATTATTCCAGATCTCGTCTCCCACTGCGACTTTAATATCCATTGCAACCCCAAGGTTGAGACCGCGGTAGAAGAGTCTAAAGTGTGGCTCTTTGAGCATGGCCAGCTCGGGGAGCGACGCAAGAATGCCTTCCGAGGGCTCAAAGCAGGAGGTGCGGTGCTCGAAACCCTTGTTCCTACCATGATCACCCGCTGACCCGCTTTTCTCAGAGCTCACGTCTATGTGTTATCCCTATGCAGAGTTTGATCATCTTCGGGTTTGCTGCGACTTTATGAACTATTTATTCCACCTGGACGACCTTTCCGACGATATGACTCATCTGGGTACTCGCAAGGTTGCAGACGATGTTATGAACACCTTGTACTGTCCCGACACCTACGAGAGCACCACCCGAGTTTCCACTCTTACCCGAGAGTGAGTGACTCGCCGATCGCTCTACAAGCCAAAACTGACTGCGATCTTACATAGCTACTGGAAACGTTTGATAAAGGACGGTAGCCCCGGTGCCCGACAACGTTTCATGTCCACGATGGACTTTTTCTTCCAAGCCATCACTATCCAAGCGAAGGATCGAAGGGAGGGGGTTATCCCTGACCTCGATTCCTACATCACGGTCCGCCGGGATACGAGCGGATGTAAACCCTGCTGGGCTCTTATCGAGTACGCGAACGGCCTCGACATTCCAGACGAAGTCATGGAGCACCCCGTCGTGGATGCTCTTGGAGAAGCCGCCAACGACCTCGTAACCTGGTCCAATGTAAGCCCGTGCTGCTCGATGATCACTTTTACTCGCGCTCACAACACGACAGGACATCTTCTCATATAATCGCGAACAAGCCAAGGGCGACACACACAACATGATCGTGATCCTGATGAGGCACCGTGGCCTGGATCTCCAGTCTTCTGTGGACTACGTTGGCGACATGTGCAAGAGCGCGATCGATCGATTCATTGCCGAGCGAGAATGTCTTCCAAGTTGGGGCCCGGAGATAGACGAACAGGCCAAGATCTACGTTGATGGCCTTGCTGATTGGATCGTGGGTAGCTTACATTGGTCATTTGATTCGGAACGATACTTCGGAAAGCTCGGCCTTCAGGTAAAGACCACGAGGAAAGTCACATTGTACCCTCGTGCGGCTTAAGCGCTGCATGCACCCCCCCCCATGCGTTCTTCGTCTTCACGTCTTCTTCTTCTCTTCCAGTTAGACTCCATGGTTGGGCGCCCATAATATGTTGTTGAATTGCTTATCCTTCGCTATCGTTGTCCGTTATCGGACTCATATCTTTTTCTTCGCTATTATCTTATTCGTATATTTGTAAACCCTGTAACCATAACTGTCCATAATTCGCCTTATCTTTATGTGTAGTGATGCGTTGGGTGAAACAAGGCTAATGTCGCAATTCTATGATCTATGAAGTTGAGGCGAATCCGCTCCACTCCTCATATTCATTCTTGTTGCGCCTCTTTACCTTTTTCTTCAACAGATCCGCTCCAGCAGAAGTTTTCTTGACACCAAGCATGGTTTCATGGCCTTACCACAGCGGCAGATGTTCTCGTTAAGCACAGGTTTGGTCTCCGCTACGAAAAAATGGTTGACTCACTTTCACCAGCCAGCAACTCGTGGACAATAGGGTTGCTCCCAGAGGTGATGTACCGTTTTAAAACCCCTTGCGCGAGCAATGGCTGCGCCAAGAGCTGTTTCAGTTGCAGCTTCTGGTCCCTAACCTTCGTGTTGGCCACCTTTTTCTGACGTTTCGTCGGGCCGTTCTGTCTGGCTTCTACATCACTGTGGGGTTGGCGTAGTTCAAACGTCGGATCACAAACGAGACAAAGGCATGCACACCTGTCGGCAAAATCTGAATCGAGCTCTATCTCCATTGCATCGGCAGCTTCCTTGAGCCAATTCTTTTCGTGCTTCTCCTTATTGGCCTTGTGTTGGGCAACATCTATCTGCCTCGCGAGTTGGACACGAGCTTTTAGTTTGTCGAGCATATACAACTCGATGTTCAATTGCGGGATGTCGCCTTCCTCTATACACGGGCTATGAGGTCAGTTCAAAGTTGTATCAACGAGACTTTCGTAACGCACCGCGGCCAAGACTGGTTAGGAGGGCTCTTAATACCTTGCGTTCACCCGGTGCACACATGATTAAACTGAAACCTTTCCTCCCCGCACGCGCGGTCCTTCCATTTCTATGTACATATGTGTCGGCGGACCTTGGTATTTGGTAATGTATGACGTGGTCGACGGACGGGATATCGAGACCTCTCGCCGCTATGTCTGTGGCCAGAAGGACTGAATTCGGCGTGGATTTAAAACGCTCGAGGTTTTTCAGCCGCTGTTTTTGTTCCAGCTGTGAATGTAGAGGATATGTTTTGAGTTCCAGCAGCTCGAGAAGCGGTACCAGTCGCCGGATACCGTCGATGGCCGAAAGAAAAACCAAAGACCGCCCGGGATACCGTAGGAGGAAGTAATACAAGTATGTGTCCTATGGTGTGGGTTGTGAGCGGCGTTGAATCGGGAGATATAGGCGACCCACTTTATCCGCGGAAAGGCATTCTATTTGACTCTCCTGCAATGAAGACACGACACCGCCCTCAGGACTAAGGTCTATTACCTCCGGTTCCGGGTCTCGGAAATCGAGGCGCTCCAAGAGGTCCTCTGTGAAACTCCAGCTACCGAACACGTCTCATTATGACTGGACTCACCCAAGGTTGTCGGGGGCTTTGAGTGTTTCCCGCTCTTGTAGGGTTTCGCGCGCTTCTTTAGGTTCCTCTGAAGGTCCTTGCTGAGGGTTGCGGAGAAAACGAAGGTTTGTAGAGCGTCTTTTGCAGAACCGGCGGCTAGCCCATCCTCCGATGCAGGGTCATGTCGGTCTTCGCTACAGCGATGTCACTAGAGGTAAACCAAATACCGAGCCAAAGCACAGACTTGTTTTGCCGTAATGTGAGGCGTAAAATGTTGTCCAACTCGGCGAAGTGTCCAGCCTCAATCATCCTGTCAGCCTCGTCCAGGACAAGGAATCCAAGAGATTTCATTTCATCTGTCAACTCATCTTCCTATCGTCGGATCAGAAGACACTCGCAGAACTTTGTATGTTGCATACTTCCTGCATAATATCCCAGAGTCGGCCGGGTGTGGCGACCAAGACGTCCACTCCACGAGACAGGATCCGTTTTTGTTTATGGAGTGACATCCCACCGACAATGGCTGCAACGCTCACGAGAGGCGGTGGCTTTGCTGTTTTCTGGCCGCTTGAGGAGAGCCGTTCTTCAGGCGCATGAACGTCATTCAAGCAGGCGTTCAGGTGCGATGAAATTTGGAGCACAAGTTCGCGGGTGGGGGCTAGGATCAATGCTCGCAGTGGTCTACGGGCTTTCGACGTCAGGCGCTTCCTCCGTGAGAGGAGTTTGTGTAGGATTGGTAATCCGTACGCCAGAGTTTTTCCCGATCCCTATGCCAATGTGGGTGTTTGCGGGAAGCTAATGGAGGAGAGTACATACAGTTTCTGCAACACCGACAACATCTTTCCCTCGCAGGGCAGGAAAAATGGCTTTCGATTGAATAGGCGTAGGTTCCGTGAAGGATTGGCGGTGTAGGGCTCGTAAAAGTTGATCGTGAAGTTCGAAGATGTCCCATTCGGGCAACAGCCCGCGCGTGGAGCAAATTGGGGGACTGGCTTCCCCTTCGTCCTTTCCAGGCTTATCGGGAGATTCGGGTGCATCTACAGCATCGTCGTCTTCTGGTAGACGAGAGGACGTGGCCATCAGAGGGACATCCAATATCTGGACAGCACTTTGGTAAGCGCCAGCACCATACCGAAGACAACGTACCCTAAATGTAGCAACTCTCCCTTCGGGTGACTCTTCATAAACGACCCGGACGTTATCGACTTCTTCCAATTCGAGTATGCCATCATCGCCGGAGTTTCCGAAGTCGCCTGCATGGGAGAGAGTTTTCCACGGCAGAGTATCAATGGTCGCCAAAGATCCAGAGCTGGTTTTTGCCTTTTTAGGGGTTTTGGCCGCTTGGTTCAACCCGGAGCGAAACTTGCGTTTGAGAGAGGAAACCATTTTGGAGTTGGGTGCGGACTTGACAAAATTCTTGCCATTCATCCGATCATGGCTGACAATGGGCCATGTTTCCCACGATTGCTCATCCACTCAGGTCAGCCAATTCCAGCAACTCTCACTTGGGATTGCGGGTGTAAAGCGACGTCAAAACGACAACTGGGAATCAATCTTGTGAACACAGAGGTGAGGACAATTGCAACGTCAAGTTTACGTTTCGAGGGGTACTTGCCCAGGTGAAGCGGCGTTCTGAATTCCCTGTCGGTGATGAAAGGTCTTTGCACCGAGGATAAACCTTCCGATCATATGATGTAGTTCTAACGTTCAAAGGTTGTCCCCAATATTTACAATAGGTTCCCATAGCCATTGTCCGACCAAGTGGTGGACAATAGTCAATTTCCATTTTGGGACAAGGGTCTGATCACGTGGCCACTACACAATGGGTCCTCGCACCGGCTGATCACCATTGTCTGACGGTATGAAAAGCGAGGATGCATGGACGTTTTGTTTCCTTGTCTCTCCTCGTTCTTCTCTATCGAACCGTCTCTTCCTGTATACCCACTCCGCGCCATGAGTAAGTCTCTTCTGAAGTCCCGTGCATGGTCAACCCCAGTTCACCTGCTACCCCCAGACCATTTCCGTCGGCCTGAGAGGTGTGACCCTCAGATTATCGCCCGCTACACTTCAAAGGTCTTGCCATCTCTTCCGGAAGAAGAGGAATCATGCGAACGAGGAAGTAAGGTCTTCTGTTCGGACATTTCATTCGACGAGTCTCTCTTCTCTTCCCCACCACGCCGTGCCCCTCAACCACCCCAACGTTCTGTGTCAGGAGAAACCAAGTTGTTCCTTGCAGGCAGATCGTTCGACTTTCCCTCCCCTCCTCTGGAGAAGGAATGTATGGTCTCATTAACACGCAGCCCGGCTACTCGAGTCTTGCCCATGCGCTTCCGCAAACGAACGCATTCCCCTGCCTCGTCTATCTCAAGCGTTACCTCGGCTTCGTCTTCGAGCGATGACACCACCAGCCAACCACCGCTCACTCCAGGTGCCTCTGACGATGAACACATTTCTACGTCACTTTCCGTCACCGCTCCAAATTCGAAGAGGTTGTCTGTCTTGTTCGCCAAATCTATGCCAAACTTGCCACCTCTGAGCCCTAAAATTGCTACGGTGGAGGAACTACCGGAAGAGGACGGAGAGGAGGTTGAATGGCTCACGCAGGAAATGCAAAACTTTGTGGCCCTCCCCTCCCCTCCCTCTGCTTCCGAAGAGAACACGTCTTCCCGGCCAGAGTCGTTCTTACCACCCCTTCGAGTGTCTGATTCCCTCAAGGGACTCGTTTCCCCAGCCCTTGGCCCCAGTGCTCAGCTCGACCCAACCTTCCACTTCTGCCAAAAGAAGACCCGTTCTTTTGTCATCCCATCGCGCCCTCCACCCCCTCCTCCGATTCAGATCTGCCCTGCATCTCCCCTCACCAACGTTTTTGCTGTTTCATCTCCCTGTCCCTCTGCCACGACCACCCCATTTACACCTATCTCAAGCCGACCACCTCCTCGCTCCTCCATCCCTTGCGATGTGGATGAGTTGATGCAGATGGATACGGGCGACTTCGACCTTCTTGAGGACGAACTGGCTGAAGCCTGCGATTCTTACCCCGATTCGCCTTTCAATTCCATTATCAATGCGTACCGGCGTTCGCCCAGCGCTTCGATGGGATTCAGCATAGATGACCTGCCAACCACCCCTTCTACTTCCGCGTTCTCCGACGACTCGCATCACTACGATCTCCCTCGATCCCCACTGCGCCGCAGCAATTCATCAATCTCGACCTCGTCTTCTGCCACCAGGCGGCTACGTTCCAAGTGGTCTACTTCCACTCTCGGGTCTGTATATAACAACCAACCCCAGCCCTCTTCCTGGATGTCCAAGTTTTCATTCAAGAAGGGTTCCAGTAAGGAGAAGGCCGCGCCTTCGGCTCCCATTTTTCCTTCGCCTCCAAGGTCCACAAAGAAGGAGAAGCGTCGAAAATTCACTGGAGCTGATATCGTCGTTCGTCATAGTTACGAATCAGACATCGCTCAGATCGGAAGGCGGGATAGCAGGAGCTCTAGGAATAGCTCGGAGAGCGTCGAGAGCAGCCCTTCTCCTGGATTGAGGAGGAAGCCTATCCCCGTCGAGATCTTCATGAAGCAGTGAATATCCGCTTAACTCGTTTCGTCGACTCGATAATGGCCTTTTATTTTACTAATGGTTCGCTACTTCCCTCATGCCTACTGTATCTCTATCACCATCATTTCCATTTCCTAATCCTTCCTGGATTTGCATTATATTTATCCCTTCGACACATTCTTGCACATTATTTTTCTACTCCATCATCACCTGCTTCGTGGGTTATAACCCTTCCAAGAGGCGCATTTCCAATCATTTCTTGGCCGATGTTGCCCGCTGCCTTTTCAACGTTCCTTAGCCTCCATACTAGCTAGATAATGATCACTCAGACATGTATTCACACTCGTTGTTTCCATAGTTTCGTTGCTTTTTCACAATAATGGCAAAAGATACCTTCCAATGAATTCTCCGAGTGGGTTGACAGAGTTTCAATAGATCCGGTTCATTCGCCGTGAGCAGTCTTCTCGTACAACAATGCTTTGAACGGCTTCGGGTGACTGCGCGTGGGGATCAGATAAGTCTGCGAGACCGATATTTGGTACCTTCCGTACGGACCTAATGAAACCATCGAAGTCAACTACGGGTTCGATCTCCACGTCGTTCTCGTCTTTCACCTTTTTTGATCTCGAAACAATAGAAGATTGTGGCGATGGTGATCCAAATGGGGTTTTCGGCAAAGTAGAGGCCCGGGCAAATCCTGTACACAATAAGCGTCAAGATACCCTAATGAGTACGAGCGAGAGCCAATGGACAGGTTTATTGTCAAGGACGTGGAAGGTGTACGAACCTTCTTCCGAACCCAAACAGAACACTGTCAGTACCGGAACTTCCAGGATAAAATGTTCAGGATGTAATGTACCCGGGGAAGAGTAGAGATCAGGATCTCATCATTGTCCTTGTACAGAGACCTAGGCTTCAGGGGTCTCATTTCGCGGAATCAATCAACAGGTTGACTGACCAGATATTGGCCCAGACAACGAGCCCCTTGGGTAAAAGGTACCCTCTGTAGCTATCGTCCCTTGTCAGACGATGGGCAAACCCTGTCGGCGCTTTAACTTAGAGTACCGTTTGAGAACAGCGGGTTGCAGTGTCAGCTAACCGAATGGAACTGCAGGATTCCACCTTAGTCGGCAAAACAAGGAAACCATTCGAAACTCGATCCAAGCACCTTGCTGAGTTCAGCCTGGGCTCGTGTCTGTACACGAGGGTGCAGAGCCATTGCCAGAATGAACGCAAAGAGGGAGGATGGGGTCTAAGCTGCCTCAAATCAACCATAGAGGCCTTGACATTGTATCGAGAACTATACGGTGTCTATGCCACCTACCGCCTGTCAATACCCCAGCGAAGCTTGGTGCTCAAGTTGGGAGGACTCACCGGAGTATAGAGGGGCTGTTGCTGCCTTGATAAGTCCCTCCCCTTTTGAATCCCCTCTCGTTTCGAGAGACACAGAGATGAATGATCTCAAGGCTTGTCTTTTGTCCTAGAACTAGGGTCAGAAGTTTAAAGTGGCCGTGAACAAGCTGGCTTTCCATCTGTTCCCTGACGAAATTAAACGGGACCTCGTAAAGCCTTTCACGGTCCTCAAGCATTTTTCTCGCTATTTTTTTGAACCCGTCTCCTGGAAACCACTCTAGCATATGCCTCGCTGATCAACGGTCAATGATCCAGATAAGGCGGAGAGGGAAACTCATTTACAAAATGGGAAGTTGTCCGCCGCGAAGGCGTTCGGTTAGGATGCTAATGCGAACCCCTCCATGGCCTGCTCCACTACTTTCACCATTAGGTCGTCGTCTGTTGTGACTCGATACCCGTAGGCCAATGACAGGATAGTGGAGCCTGCAGTCCTAGACGTGTTTTTAATACTTACGGAATTCCCGTGGGCCTGAAACTGTGTCTCGCCTTCTGAAATGCTTCATGAATCTCTGTGGTGTATGCGGCAACCTGCAGGCAAGTCGCCTGGACTCCTTCTCTTGCACGTCCAGAATTTTCGGATCATTACACGCTTTTGGACCTATGTATTGGGCAGAAAGCTTCCGAAAGTCTCTGAAGCGAGAACCGGGTGGGCCAGAGGCATAACCTAGCCCGCGGTCCCAGCCCACGCTTGTTGGAATTAGGCTTGCTTGACGGGTCATGAGAATGGAAGGTGCACATTTCACCTACCATGACGGAGACGGGACGATCGGAATAGATATTACCTACATCTCTCGTCGATCGTCCTGGGGTGAACAGTGGCTAGTATGGCAGAGGCTTACCTCGGCCATCCAGCAGGTCGTTGGCTGCTGTAACGGACCGACGACCAGCGTTGGTTGACCTCGGATGTTGATGTATACGGGATCGCCTTCGAACTGGTTTCAGTGAGACGAGCCTGGGCAGAAAGGATAGTGACAGCAAACCGTATTCCTTTATCCATTCGTCGAATTTCAGCCACTGTTTATGTGCTGGGATCTGATGCGAGTTTCCCAACACTGGCAGTCCTTTCGGACCAGGAGGCAAAGGAGCTAAACGACGCGAGATAATCCAGCGATAGGCGACATAGCAGAGCAACACGGACACGACAAAGTCTGAGATGTTCCAGGAGTAAATACAAACTGTGGCTCGGTAGCAATAAGATCCCATGTCTGACGGACGATTGCATGCGGCGGAGGTTTGATCGTTGTGGCTCTCTTGTCCCGACCTTGACAATGTCGACGACGGATGCTCAAGAACAGTCCAAACAGAGGCCAGCCGGTTCAGGCCGCCTACCTTCTCTCAATCAACTCGCGGCCAGGATAAACCTTAACAACGGAGCATCCGCCTCCACCGTCAACGCCTCCAACCGCCCACGACTCGCTGCATCTTTGTTACGTACAGGGTCGACGACCTCTGTAAATACCGTCGCGACTAACGATTCCACCGCGGTTAATGCACCATCCACTCGGCCTGCTTCCACAGGTTCAACCGTTTCTGCGACAGGATCGAACCCAGGGTCTGTAACGGACGAGCCCGTCGAACCTGGAGACGATCAGATCACTGCTGAGAAGCTCGAGAAACTCGATAACGCTACACAAGACTCCGCGTCCGCCGTCGCCGTGAAGAAGACGAGGGTGGGATACAAGAATATTCCGAATTTGGAGACCATCGCTGCCAGGCTCGCCCTTTCTCGTCAACTGAGTGTCGATGGCAGCGCCAAGCCACCTGAACCTGAAACCATCGAAGATCCAAAGACTCCGGGTCTTCGGGTGAAGGCTCCTGAACACCCTCTGGAGTATCCCTGGTCAGTCCCTGAAACCCGCAGTGGTGCCCCTTGGCAATCCTCGTGTTTATGTATTACTATTTTCAGGACCTTGTTCTACGACACTAAGAGCAACAAGGCTCCTCCTCCCCCGGTCAACGCCACAGAGGGCCTACCTTCCACCCACTTCCTTGCTCCGGAATCAGAAGAATACGAGGCTGGTCTCACCGTCATCGGCGATTTCGACACCGTGGAGAGTTTCTGCAGGTATTTCAACTGGCTGAAGCCTCCGTCGAAGCTGGAGAAGAACTCCAACTACCACCTCTTCAAGAAGGGCATCAAACCGATGTGGGAGGACGAAGCAAATGCGAACGGTGGCAAATGGGTTTTGACCATGAAGAATAACCCTCAGCTACTAGACCGTTGTTGGAATTGGCTCGCTATGGCGTTGGTCGGAGAAGACATGGATGAGGGTGATGAGATTTGCGGTGCCGTCGTCAGTCTGCGGAGCAAGGTGGACCGGATACAGTTGTGGACGCGATCTAAGGATGATGTTGAGAAGATCAATGGTATCGGAAGGAAGATGGTGAAGCTCTTGGATGTTTCAGAAACTGATAGCATCGGGTTCGAGTTTCAGGTTTGATCGTGTTCTCGCTCTCCTGGTGATGGTTCGCTGATACCAACGGCCGACAGTTTAACAGCGATGACCGTCCACTACCGAACAAATTTCTCTCAATCCAAGCAGTTCCCACGTCTACCTATCGCACTACTTTCAGTCACAGCAAGGTACAATCCTCGGGCGGGGTAGAGAGCCCGGTCAGCGCTGGACCAGGTGGTGCGTTCGCTCACTTCTCCGGTGGTGCGATGGGCGGTGCTGGGGCCGGTTGGCGAGGGAAGAAAGCTTGACCAGGTGTATGATACGGAAAACTGGTAGTGGAAACTCATCTCAGCGTCATCTCTCATATATGGCTGTCTCCGGTGCTCTGGTCTGAACAAATGTATCAAAGGGTTCCTTTATCGTCATACACCAAAAACACAAAAGCTGGCAAAGAAGATAACCCGCCGAGCAAGTCAGAATAAGTAAAATACTACTAAACAACAATCATGGCCCATACGCTATGGCTCTCCCTTCAGTTTTGCGAACCATGCTCCCTTGAATCTCCGTGGTATACCGGCTAGCGAGGGTGGAGAAGGTTTGTAGAAGAAGTCTGCGGTGTTGGAGACATAGAAGGTACGATAGGTTCGGACGCAAATCTTCATCTCCAACGCATTTCCCGCAACGACAGCAGGGGCAGGGTGATCAGGAACGGTCGCACGATTCCTATGAATGTGTAAGGAAACCTCAAAGGGGCGTAGCGAAAGTAATCCTACCTCCGAAGGAACGGGCGCTTGACCTTGTATTCCGTCAAGCCCTTTGTTGGGGTTTCCTACAGTGGCGAGTTGGTGAGTGGTTGGAGCGGCGGCATCGAGAAGGTTACTTACTGATGTGTATGAAGTGACGTAGGACCTCCACCTGTCAATGTAGATTTCAGGGTCCTCCTGGCTCGGGTCATCCTTTCCGAGTAGTTGGACAGTGAAAACATTCAAGTGTGGAAGCTGCATTTTGATCCGGCATAGGGTGTTGTTATCAGGAAATTTTCGCCCACCGTGAAAAAAGAGATCAAGACGCGTACCATTTCGGTACGGAAGAGGTGTTCTGAGTCACCCAAAATCTGTGCTGCAACCCCGCGATAGTGCGCCTCGTCACCCGGTCGCCGTCCCTCCTTGAATAAGTTGTACAGGTCTTGGCTCTTTGCATCAGTGAAAATTATCTGCACTTGCTTGATGATCGATCCTATAATTTTGTCCACCGTGAAGATCTTATACGCTTCCTGCAGGTCCGTAAGTCAGCTTCCGAGGGAGGTAAATCGCCGAGGGAATTTACCCTAGGCCCAAACATGAACCGCATCTGGTCCTCAAATAAAGGGACTTCAATCTCGTTGTCGAACAACTTTTCGCATGACTCCAGCAGAAACTCGTAGAAGTGAGCCGCGTCGGCGAACCTCTCATCATCAGCGGAAAGGCCGATTCCGGCTGCGCCTGCGGGGTTCGACTTTCTTGGCCCGGCTTTTGCGAGCTTCCCCCCAAGAGTTTTGAAGATCAAGAGTCTTGAATAAAGCAGCTAGATTCCGGCGTTAAACATGGATCAGGTGGAATCAAGGAGACGCTTGCCTCGAGTAGACGCAGCAACACATAAAATGTCGCATTGCAGAAGAGTAGACTCGGGTTGATATCTTGTCCGGTACCCTGTGCCTGTGGATCTGTGCTTGAGGAGGCGACTGGCTGGCTCGACCCCACACGACTCTTGTTCTTCGCCTTTGCTTGGTCATTGAGCAACTTCTTCCGAAGATCGCCCTCGCCGGGCAAGTTGGCGCCTTTTCTGACCCTCCCTGACTTGGAGTTATTCACAGAGTCCTCTTCCGAGACACTCCCGATATCTTCACCGATCTCTTCCGGCTCCAGAGCAGTGAAAACAGAATTAAAAGGGGTGGTGTCGAACCCGAAGAACAATGGAATGAAAGTGCGGAGGAACCCTTCGATCCGCTTACGCTCTCCAGGAGACAGCTGCCCTGTAGTTCGATCGAGGAAGGAGAAAACGAGTTTCAACGTGTCTTGCAAGACCGAGACGTCTTCGACGGTGAATTCTAGTTGATGCGTTGGTGAGACGCGAGAAAACAAGGGATCGATATAAGCAGCCCTCTTTGCGACTTGCTCTGCACGTGCGGCCTCGATTTGGTTGATGAAAGCCTTCGGAGTAGTTGCCTTCTTGTCGGATGCCTTAAAGACGATGCCTTGATGATCCAGCGATTTGTAGTAGTTTCGAGCGTCGACTTCGCGCCAGACTTTGTTCCATTCACGTTGGGCGCGTTTCCACTCTTCTTCCTTTTGCTTCAGGCGCGCAAGTACGACGGGGATCGAAACTGCGGGGGAATCTTGCATTGCGCGGATGACTTCCTCACCAGCTTCACGCCCATAGATCTTGCGGATGACACGATGGTGAATGCTCTTTCCGGCACCACCGAAGTTCGGTTTGAGCTTGAATTGACCGCGGTCCTCAGGGTTTAGTTGAGAAATCTTGTTGTTGATGGGTTCCAGTAAACCGATGGTCTTGACGATGGCTTCAATATGAAAATCGTATTCGTGACGTTCTTCTTCGCTCCGGTGCAGGGCCTCCTCGTAGATGTTCTTCTTGTGAGCCATGAAACCGGAATCTTCACTGGCAAAGGAGGGCCTTGAGACCCACTCGTCATTGAGGACGGATTTGCACATCGCATCCCGTCCTGAACAAGTGACGTTGGTTTCCTAAGCAAACATCAGTCAAACTCTGATGCAGCGACGCCCGAAACGTACCGACGCCGGCAGCTTAACATAACTACCAATCGAGATCCCGGAACGAGGCCGGCGAATCTTCTGTTGGTCGTTCCCTGAGGCAGGCCAGAAGTGGTCTTCAATAGCGTAAAGCTCCCGTCGTTCATCCCAACCAAGGATGGCTTTGAGCTGCATCATCAGTTCTCCCTCACCAAGATATGTTCGGGCCTCCTTCAAAAGTCTCGCAGAGTCGATAAACTCTTGGGTAAAGAGGTTGATGAGCTTGAGAAACTCGTTGTGAGTAGTTTGGTTATCCAGATGTCGCCTGACACGCTCAAAAAAGTTGTTCTCGTCGTAAGGAACTTCCGGAGGACACATTCGGAGATCTTCGCGTTTGCTTTTGTGCCTCTGCGAGCAAATTTAGGATCGAATATCGCCCTCAACAACAGGAACGAACCTTGCTAGGGCCGACTTTGCCGCTTCCTTCCTTCTCCTTCTCTTTGTCCTTTCGTTTTCGTTTCTGAGGTAAAGATTGTGGTTCTTGTTTGACTTTGCTCCCTTTTGGCTCGGAAGAAGCTTCAAGTTCTTCGATCGGTATCGGGTCTTCACCGAGGAACTCCCATAGTCCAGTCATGAGATCTGGCGCATCGTACAAAAGCTTGTGAACCCGAAGCATAACGTCACCCTGAAATCTAGATCGTTAGTTGTAAGATCCCAGGAGAAAGGACAAGAAAAGGACGAACCTCTTTCTCCATGAGTACCGGATCGTTTCTAGTCGACAGAATATCAAGAAACTTCCTATACCTTTCCGGTTCGTCCACAAATCGAGTCTTGATCTTCTGCACGTAGTCCAAAGCTGGTTGGATGTCTTCAATAAGGGTAACAGAGGGGGTCCGGACGATGGTAGTGTCGGTGACATTGCCTCCCGGAGTGGCGACACGGACGCAATGAGCATTTTGGACTTTGGGATCTTGCATGACCGTGATCTGGTATCCGTACGGCAGGAAGGTATTGAATTCGCTAATGAGGAGGGGGTGACCATGGAAGAGGTGGGCTACCCTCTGGATGACACCGGGTGTGTCGATCCTAACCGCCTGTCAGCGAAGCGCGGGTTGAAAGGTAACGACACTCACAGTTGACCCTTGAAGTCCTTCATGATATCTAGAAACAAATTATACACGTCCGGCTTGTGCTGAAACTGAACTTTCACAGCATTGAGATAGCTGAGGGCATCCTTGACATTTAGAGGTCGTTCTGGAGGGGCCTTTCCGACAATGGGTCGCGGGTGCAACAAAGGCGGTGATTCGGTCATTACGACGTCCGCAGGTTCTGGTTGCGCGGCGGTAGATGGCCCAGCGACCGGTTCCGCCATCTAGCTGGCCGGAGGATGGATGATGCAAGGACAAGTTTGATCGCCCCGTGTCACGTGCACAACTTCCAGCTTCGAGCTCTGCACCAGTGCGACATTAAGGGAAAAACGCGAACGTTATGAAGATTGGGTATGAGCAGTCTGTAGTGTACTTCGCGTACCTATCTAAAAAATCTTGGAATTACAAATCGAAAAAAAGGATAAACTTGACAGTGAATAGGTTGAAGGAAAATACTCTCGATCATGCATGTACAATGACACTCCGTGGCCTGGGAGTCGACCCACCCTCGTCGAACTCTTCGCCTAACATCATCTCTTGAGAATCTAACACCCACATCTCCCTCACCCTCAGGTACATGGCCTTGAACGTCGACACGGCACCCCTTTCCAACACCAGAGTGACCATCGAGGTATACCCGCCACTGCTTGGGATGGGTGACATCGGGGTAGACATCAGACGTGGAGTCAGGAGTTTGGGAGTTGGTGGTACTGCCAATGCGTCGCCTCCGCCAGAGTAAGCGTTGGGATGCGTTTGGGTGGTGCACGAGCCAAACTCGACCCTAAACCTCACTTGTTTCTGGACAACAACGCCCGTGATCTCGTCGTATACCTCATCCAGCCTACATTTAACCAAGTTCATCTCAGAGGCGAGAATGGTCACACCAGCATGTGTGAGAGCCTTTGTCATCTCTTCCCTCGTAGTAGCGACATCCTGGAACGAGTACAGAGCGTATGACTGGCCTTTCCAGTTGAACAGATTGGTAAACCATCCTTTGAACTCGCTTCCAGCCGTGCTAAGTGGGGGAGAAAGGAGGGGGGAAGCGACGCTCTGACGGTGATTCGCGTTTCGGAGGTCCAGTGCAGGAGCTGAATATCGGAAGTTAATATGATCGCATCGATAAATGGATCACGAGGGGGGCATACGTCTCAGCTTCCTGGGCCTCTTCCCTTTATCTTTGTCTCTCTCCTTTTCCATCCCTCGGTTAGTCTCGCCGAGCGGCTGCCTTTGGTACGTCACGTTTGCCGTGTCCCTCAGAGGCGTAGTTGCCTGGAAGGAGGGCCGATGGATCTGCAACCAGGAGCCGTAGGTCTGGTTCTCTTTATCTCTCTCGACAACCCGAGGCGTCATCTCGCCATCCGTCGCCTCGCCTCCTCCTCCCCCATCTAAACGAGGGCTGTAAGGATTCGGCGAAGACGGAGCTTCAGAACTCTGCTGCTGTTGGAGTTGGACAAGCTGTGGCTGAACTTGTCGATATTGCTGACTATGTCTGCGAAGCTGGATTTGCTGAGCATAATGCGCGTTCTCGTGAGCGACCAACAGGTTCATCCTGTCTGCGATGTCGTCAATGGTTCTCTGTATTTCCGCGCTCGTCACTCGTGGAGCGGATATCATTGGGAGCATTGCCAAGGGGATTGAGTGATCAGGCGTGGGTGCGTGGATTACAGATGACGCCATCGCAGTGGCTGGGGTAGGAGCGAAGTAAGCTTCCTGGGTTGGGGTTGAAGTATGAGACGTGGAAGGAGGTGTGGACTCGACAGTCTGGCTTCGTTCTGGGGCAGTCATGGCACGAGTGACGATCGGGACTCTCGAACTGGTCGACTTGGTTCCTTGTGCCATGACCCGCCTAACACCGTACACTTGCTGCGAAGTCCTAGCCATTGGCGGAGGCTTGTATATGTCTGAGGTGGGCTCTACAGAGACCCTCGACATGGGAGTTCGAGCGCTCGTCCTCCTAGCGAGTTGAGCGAGCCTTCGTTCTCGAAGAGGTGGGTGATCACGACCGTCGGAGGTGACGGAGGAAGCCCGAGTGACGGTTGGCCTCGGGGTTTTGTTTGGTGACGGAGGATTGGAGCTTGGTCGAGGTTTCTGGGCACGGGGCCCAATAGGAGAGGGAGTACGAATGCGACTCTGAGGAGAGGTTTCTGTAATGGGGACGTCTAGCATAAGTGCCTGACGGTTATTAGTAGCGGCTCGGGGAGTAGCCAAGGAAGTGTCCAGATCAATCCTCCAGGATTCTCTCGGGCGAGGAGCCAAATAGTGTTTGCGAACGACCTTGTCTCTGACAGTCCCCTCGTCAGCATCCATCACGATACCATGTTCAGAAAGCGCTTTTTCCTTGTGCTTCTGTAATAGAAAGTAGAAAGCCTTCGCGAGAGTTCCTTGGCCAGGCGGGCTGAGAAGATCGTCCTTGATATTATTAGGATCCGCGTGTCGACCCCAGATGACGCAAAGTGATTCGAAGATGTCACGGTCGATATGAGCCTGAGACTGCACTGGTCGCGCGAGTTCTTCAACAGAGGGGGCAGGAACATAGAAAACTCGAGGGATATCAGTCTTCATCCAAGGGTGCTCGAGGATCTCGGCCATCTAATGACTTATTCAGCTCACTGTCGAAGGACGTAGTCGAAGAAGTTACTCACAGTAATCCGTTGCTTGACATCCACGACCAGCATCCTCATGATCAGGTCCCTGGCTAGTCTATCCACGCTAGGAGGAATTTCGAACTTTCCGAGCTTTACTTTCCCAAGAAGAGCCTTTACATCCTTATCATCGAAGGGCAGAGTCCCAGTCAGAAGCGCAAACAAGATAACACCACAGCTCCAGATATCCGTAGCGGTCCCTTGGTACTTGAGACCTCTCACGATCTCGGGTGAGGCATAATGCGGGCTACCACAGCTCGTTTCCAGTTGCCATGCAGGTGGAGCAAACGCGGCCATACCCCAATCGGCGATCTTGAGGACAGGAGGGTTCAGTGACTTGATCAAAATGTTCTCGGGTTTCAAGTCGCGGTGGATGATCGAGAAACTGTGAGCGTAGTTTAGTCCATAAATGATCTGCTTGAAGAACGATAGCGCCTCGAGCGGGCCGAGCCTCCCGCGGTTGACCAGAAAGTCGAAAAGCTCTCCACCTTTGACGTATTCGAGGATGAGGTAAAGTTCCTTCTCGCCTTCGTAGACGTCGTAGATTCGCATGATGTTCGGATGGTTCATGAGTTTCATCATCGTAATCTCCCGATCGATACCTAGCCGTTGTTTCTCGCTCTTGGCCTGTTGAGTAGCGAGAGAGTTACGCGAGTCGAAGATGGGTTGGAGAGGAAGGATCTTGACCGCGGCGTACTCGCCCGTGCGACGGTGGCGAGCAACTTTGACGTGCCCGCTTGCACCTTTCCCAACACATTCACCGATAATCCAGGGTCCGATAAACTTGGGATCATCAGGGAAGTCAAGCCCGCGTCCCCCGGCGGCTTCTTTCTCTTTCTGCCAGCGAGTTGGGATCCGAGGTTTGTACAGAGCTGGGGCACGAGGGGGAGTGTCTGCAAACGAAACCATCTTTTGCACCAGTAATCCTGTGGGGGTGACGCCCGGCGAGTGATAGACTGAGACACGAGTGAGAGTTGTAGAGAACCAGCTGGATAGTATGGGGTTGCAGGAAAGCAGGGATAGTCGTGGGCCAGGCGGTGAACACCCCCCAGTAGTGAGAGAGAAAGATCAACCTTATCTGGCCCACGTGACGATTGGCACCACACCGATGTCCTTGACCAGGCTGAACGTGTGACGAGAGGACTGTATATACACAACTAAACTCTTGGAAAGGCGTGTGGGTAGGGTACATGACATCCTGGCTCGGGGAGTGTAACGTAGTGAGATGAAAAGGTCAATATGATAGCAAGGTGGAGAATGTGGGGTGGGGCTGAGTTTCTGAGTACAAAAAGCGTGACGGGGGCGAAAAATAGAAAGTCCATCCTCTAAAGAGAGAATGTTCATAAACAAAAGCCAGAGGGTAAACCGGAGTTAGTTTTGTAGTGTCTTACGGATGTTCATATACGCGGGCGGAAGCTCTACGGTTTCTGGTTCCGCGTTGTCCGGAGGTAAAGAAGGATCGGAATCCTCGTGTTGAATGACATTGACGGGGCGCAGAGGTGAGGGCATGGGAGATTTCCTACTGAGGGCGGGGCTAGTCCCATCAGGTGACGCGACACGTTGGGAGTCGGGTAGATAGGTCAACGACTGGGGACTGGGATGCTCTGATCTATCGAGGGCAGTAAAGGGCCAACTCGTACGGTCAGTTGGTTCAGACGCGGTAAAGGGTTCAGGCTCATATATGGGGAGTTCCTCGCGCAGAAATTGGGAGGTCGGAGCTTCGTCATCGTGGTCGATGAATAGAGAGGGCCGTTCCTTGCTCGCCTGTTGGGCACGATGACGTCTAAGCCAGAAG
>Ga0307514_10001449_pt1 | contig 28980 bp, 26 predicted proteins | sample 16_EM_MG_FD_203088 | JGI IMG/M metagenome (GOLD analysis project Ga0307514, IMG submission 203088) | Populus trichocarpa ectomycorrhiza microbial communities from riparian zone in the Pacific Northwest, United States - 16_EM | ecosystem: Host-associated > Plants > Roots > Unclassified | place... | reverse complement strand
CACCAAGCCCTCCTCTCGGTCAAATGTACCGTCCTTATCTCCTTCCCCCCACCGCCTTAATTGGCCCCCCTTTCCTAGATATAACCTGCACATCCCATTATCTGATGACCACCACTTACAAAATCCTCGCTCACACTCAGTCCAGGGTCTCACTGATGTTATCGCAGTGGAATACCCCAACTGCTCTCGCGAGCTGAACTTTTTTGAAGGTCCGGAAATGAATACTCCCTAGGTCATACTGGGCGCGCTGACCATCGTCGGGCTTGGCGGGAATGGGGGGGTGGAAGGGTGATGTTATCGTAAGGCCACTCTTGTAGTTCGTCCTGGTAGAGTCGTGGTGCCCGAGAAGCGGGTCTTGTCCATCGTAGTCGGTTCGAAGAGCTTGTACGGAGCGTATATCTCAGCACTCACATCTCGCGGGGTTTTTTTAGGCAGCTGCTTGATGGAACTTCACTGATACTGCGCTGATAGGCCATTTCCGGACCTCATGTACTGGTATATCCACAGGCATATCATAGGCTTCGATAACTGGCGTAAAACGTCAAATGGCGAGTTGCTGGGTAGACTACCAGTCGATCACGTCAATGCTGAGTGGTAAAGAAAGCTTTAAAACGACGAGATACACTTGCAAAAAGCAAGCGGACACAGACAAGGTATGGAGTGAAGCCAAAGTAAAACCCCGCTCCCCCCCAAAAAGGGGAAAGCTTGGCAAAACCAGGCGTTGAGTGTGGTTGTCGAAGGTGTGTGTAATGGATAATGTTTTGTCCTTGTGGTTGTACCAAGCGCTCTATAAATGCATATGTCCCAGAGTCTCACCAGTTCGTATCTTATTCCTAGCTTTGTCTCGTTCCCAGCCTGCAAAATAAGTTTCAGCCAACAGCGAGCATGCATGCGAGACTAGAAATGCGGGCACGAGACAATTCATAACTTTACACCATACCAACGACCTCTTCATCAAGTCGAATCGTGTCATGAGGCGGAGAAGCCCTATTGGCCCAGCACCCCCATTTTTTCTTCAAAAAAGAAATGGCTGAATGACTCTGTTTTACCAATATCATCTTGCATGAGCATTGTGCAGTATATATATGAACACATCCATGCGACAGATCCATTTAATCTACTATAGAACCTACCGGCGGAACAGACTTCGATGAAATCTTCTTTGTCCGAAATTTTGAGGGATAGGACTTTTTTATGATGGAGGTGCCAAGCCACCACAGCCATGTTTAGTCTTATTGTGGTATGATGGACCATGTTGAGCCTGTCTCAGTAGGCACAGCTCAGATGTGGCCTAGTTTCTCACTTTTGGTCTAACTATATATAAGTACTTGAGTAGAGGGAATTTCTCTCTAATACAGACTCCACTTTCTCTTTCTCTTTTTCTTTCTTTTTGCTCTCTACTTATCTGTCTGCTAGCCAATCAGTTGCCAAGATTAGTGTACTTAGTACTGATTAAGCTGCAAACATAAAAAATTCTATCCAATTTCAAATAGCTGACTTTACAGAGTACAGCTTATCTTATGTATATAAAGGTGGGCATTATCAATATGCAGTGACCACAAAGTATTCTTATTGGTTAACTGGTCATATATACTAAATTGTATCAAATATCACTCGATGAATCTATGATATCCATTTCAGTTATGTGTCCAAGTTGTGGTTAATTAACACAGACTTTATCATATGAAATATGAAGTATATATTGTTGTGGCTCAAATTATATATACAGTAATATATATCTTTATAAATACTTTCAGCAATAATAATCTTCTTAGTAGAATTTGCAACAGGTCCGGGTAATCTGCCAGCTGTTCAGTTGCAAATAGCAAATACATTTTGGTTCGGTCCCAGGCCGGTCCAAAAATCTGACCCACTACCTCTTCCCAGGCCAAACCTGTACCTGTACCTGTCACCCTGCGGGTTATGCCAGATTGGGCTAGACCTATTGGTTTTAATCACCAGTTCTGCTGTTCAGGTTTTTCTATTTATGATTCCAGTTACAAATTCTACTGTTAATTACAAAGTATTGACTTTGGTATGTCATTACCTTTTTTTGATGTATTGGCTGCCTGTATAATTAAAACAAAGAGTGACATGCTCCCTGCCCGATCCTGAAAATAGCCATCAATTGAGCGTAAATGATTTTGTTATTGCATCTTGGGTAATCTGAGTGGCAATTGGTTGCAGATATTCATAAATAAGGTACTGGCTGCCTTTATAGGCAAATGTTATAGGAACACACTTCCTGCCAGATTTTGAAAATGAGTGTCAACAGAGTATCAATGATTTTTGGTCTTATAAGTCCAGTAATTAATAAGAGACTGGATTGCCTTAATAACTAATGAAAATATCGGCCGCCTTTATGTGCAAAAATGCTAGTGACTACAATGCTAGTATGTTCTAAAAATGAGCATCAATACAGCATCAACAATGTTTGGCCTTCATCAGCAAAAAACATTTCCGTCCGGGCGGAATGGCTGCGTCAGAGTGGACGCCCTCCATCAGAGCGGGTAGAAACACCCCGGTGGTGGATTACTCCACACCCGGCATCGATACTACTCGTCGCGCTGCATATCGCCCTCCGATTGCCGTTTCGCTGTTTCTTCTCGCTCTGTCGGTCTCCTATTATAAACAAACACTCTCTTGTTGTGGCCAACTGTGACCATACGTCGGATTGGGTTCATTGGGTACATGCTTGCATCAGGATTGCAATGGGTGCCGCTGCGAAAATCTCTCCTCACGGTCCTTCTACATTTAGCTCGAGGAGCGCAGGAAGAAGGTGAGAAGATATGATACTACCCTGCCGTGAGGATCCACGCAATTGCATGGATCCACGAAATCTCGGAAAGAGCGAGTGAGACCAAAAGTTGGGAAAGATAGAGTGTGTATTTTCGTTGTATGACAAGATGAGATGAAAATGAGATGCTGTCTATCTACCCTGGGGTCTCCCGAATATATACTCCGCGTCGCTCATTCCACCTCCGTTACCCCTGTACCTCCGTACACCCACCGTCGCTCCTTAACTATATACTTGGAGGCCGAGATCGAGTGAACTTAGTGATGCACTCTGAGGCTGTGACCGAGCGAGTTTGGAGATGCACTTGGAGGCCGAGATGGAGTGAACTCAGATATGCACTTGGAGGCCGTGATCGAGCGAGTTTGGACATGCACTTGGAGGCCGAGATGGAGTGAACTCAGAGATGCACTTTGAGGCTGTGATTGAGTGAGTTTACAGATGCACTTGGAGGCTGAGATTGAGTGAACTGAGAGATGCACTTGGAGGCCGTAATCGATCGAGTTTGGAGATGCACTGGGAGGGCGTGATCGAGCGAGTTTGGAGATGCACTGGGAGGGCATGATCGAGAGAGTTTGGAGATGCACTTGCAGGCTATGATCGAGCGAGATTGGAGGCGTACATGGAGGCGCTCAATTTGGAGGGAGGCGCAACAGCAGCTGAGACTCTATTCATTGGTTAACTTGTAATTGTGGGAATGCAGAGAGTTGAGTACAACATCCGCAGAGAGATGAGAAACTGGCTGGGAGCGGGAGACTGTCAATCTTCGGATGATGCTGTACTTGGTGTATGCTGTACTTGGTGTTAACTCATGATTATGACATGGAGAGAGAGAGAGGGAGGACTGAACTTCGTGTTCTTAGGTGATGGTAGAGTTGAGCACAAGAAAGAGTGAGATCAGAGGAGATGGGGGAAATCATCATGAGAAATTGGGACTTGAGAGAATTTCGTGTGCGAGTCAATTGACCATCCCCGAGATGGCAGGTACGAGTCCTGATCCGGCGGCTAATAACACCGATACGAGGTCTTCTAAACCCAATCAGGCCTCTTCTAAACCCAATCAGGCGAGTCGTACTTCTGATTTCTCATAGCCGCTCATATCCTCCATATCGCTCTCATCTTCATCCCCCATCTCTCTATTTCTTGTCCACAACTCTACCATCATCGCAAGAACACAAACTTAAGTCATCCCTCTCTATCTCTCCATGCCATCATCATGAGTTAACACTGAGTGCAGCATACACCAAGTACAGCATACACCTAAGATTGTCTGTCATCCCTTTATTCTCATTATTCCGAGTTGACCTCTGAATGTTGCTTCAGCATCCGGCGTACCTCCCTACCAATCCACTGCCACCAGCCAGTTCTCTATAAGGGCTTCAAAGGTAAAGTCACCTCGTCACATGCCCACGCTTTCGAGTTGACTAACCGATAAATAGAGTCTCAGCACCTGGTGCGGCTCCCATCGACCGGCTCTAGATTGAAGTGCATGTCAAAACTTGCTCGAGCGTGGCCTTGCAGTGCATCTCTGAGTTCGCTCAATCTCGGTCTCCAATTGCATCTCCAAACTCGCTCAATCACGGCCTCAAAGTGCATCTCCAAACTCGCTCGATCACATCAATCACGGCCTCCCAGTGCATCTCTGAGTTCACTCAATCTTGGCCTCCAAGTGCATCTCGAAACTCGCTCAATCACAGCCTCGGAGTGCATCCCTGAGTTCACTCAATTTCGGCCTCCATGTGCATCTCCAAACTCGCTCGATCACGGCCTCGGAGTGCATCTCTAAGTTCACTCAATCTTGGCCTCAAATTGCATCTCCAAACTCGCTCGATCACGGCCTCCCAGTGCATCTCTGAGTTCACTCAGTCTCGGTCTGCAATTGCATCTCCAAACTCGCTCGATCACGGCCTCCAAGTGCATCTCCAAAGTCGCTCGATCACGGTCTCGGAGTGGATCTCTGAGTTCACTCGATCGTCATCTTCAGGCGCACCTCGAATTGTTCTCAATCACCGCGTGCTGCCAGTCCAGATATACCATGTGTAGATAGATAGCTATATTGATGCATAGATATATAGATGAGAATACAAACTGAATGCATCAGTTTTGAAAATTGTTGAATGATAAGTAGTAGCTATGATTTCCAGGTGCACCAGCAGCATTTCCAAAGAAGATGGTTTTCCCAGAGTGCTCCCAGGTGCTCCCAGGTGCACTTGAAGGCCGCTAGATCAGTCCAGTAAACTTGGACCCGTCGCATGGGCGATGGGCAGCATGTAACTCTCTGTCAGAGGGTACGAGGTTCCGTCAGAGCCGTCAGAGCCCTCCAGAACACCCAGGTGTTTCTGACGGAAACTAGAGTGGTTGCTGATGTTATATCATGGTTGACCAAAGTGCGATGTGGCCGTTGTTGTGTATATATAAAGTTTGGACAGTTTTTATAGGCTAAAATGCTTATGAACACATAGATGCAGCTTTATAAATGAAATAAGTTGTTACTGTCCAGAAGGTTGTCACAGGAATATCTCTTGCTTATTTGCCTATAATAGCTTCCAACTCCTTATATATAGATGCCTGCGGCCAAACACTACTTAGATTACCCAAGATGCAATATCGAAAATCATTGATACTCCATTGATGCTCATTTTGCCATGGGTGTATCCACAATATGCAATCATTTCATTTGCCATATTATATCATTTATGGTAGTTTGGAAGCCTATCTATTATCTTCATGTCCTTTTCTCTATTATCACTACATTGTTCTTCAATAATGCAAATGAATATATCCTTTAAAAGATACTTTAAAGTGTTCACTAATTGTACATAATATTATACTCAGAAATCCTATTCCTTTCTATCAATGTTCATCTTCATTTGACAGTTCACTAAATACACTGCTCCAGTCTGCAAAATGGCCATCAGCTGCATTACCGTACAGCAGATAGTGTACTAACCAGTGGATGTTCCTTTCTCAGTCGGCAAATCTGGAATACAATGTTTATTTCACTTGCTATCCTTGGCATATGCATCCAGCTTCATAAATTGAGCATTTGGAAGAGGAGTATGTACATCAGCTAAATGTAAATCGGTTCAGAAGCCACACGCAAACCTCCCAGACACTATGGTAGACCTCACCGGTACTTCCAAGTGATTCCAGATGCTCCCAGGCCCCCCTGGAGCTAAGCAAAGTGCTCTCAGACTCTGAAAGAGCATTCTCAGGTGCTCCTGAAAGCATCTGCAGTTATCGAGGTGCATTTAGGATGCTACAAGATTTGACTTATAGGATAGTCAAATTATGGAGCAGCTGAGACATTGAGAGCAGCTTAGGACCTCTGTGCAGCTCGGTGGGAGACTTAGTGCTGTATTCTCACAGCAGTCGTTCTTTGGATCCCATAACCACAAGGCATGTCATGTATCAGATTCATCTTTGTTAGAGTCACAAGATTCGCTTCATCATAACATGGCATGCATTATCTGTCAAAGTCTCTCGATATATATACATACGGCCAATCTGGCTGCAGAAGGTACTGGAGCGTAATTGCAGGAGCACCTGGAGACGCTGATTGAGAGAACTTAGATATGGACTTGGAGGCTGCGATCATATGAACTAGAAGATGTACTTCGAGGCCAGGATCGAGTGACTTTGGAGATACACTTGGAGGCCGGGATCGAGTTCAACTCAGAGATGCATTTGAAGGCTGTGATCGAGCGGATTTCGAGATGCATTTGGAGGCCGAGATCGAGTGGCTAAGAGATGCACTTGGAGGCCCTGATTGAGCGAGTTTGGAGAAGCACTGGGAGGTCGTGATCAGGAAACTCAGAGATGCACTTGGAGGCCACGATCGAGTGAATTTGGAGATGCACTTGGAGGCCGAGATGGTGTGACTCAGAGAAGCACTTGGAGGCCGCGATCGAGCGAGTTAGATGATGCATGTGGAGGCCATGATCGAGTAACTCAGAGATGCACTTGGAGGCCGAGATCAAGTTGAACTCAGAGATGCACTTGGAGGCCGTGATCGAGCGAGTGTTGAGATGCATTTGGAGGCTGCAATCATGTTAGTTAGAGATGCACTTGGAGGCAGTGATCGAGCGAGTTTGGTGATGCAATTGGAGGCTGAGATCGAGTAACTCATAGATGCACTTGCAGGTCAATATCAAGTTGAACTCAGCGATGCACTTGGAGGCCGTGATCGAGCGAGATTGCAGATGCACTTGGAGGCCACAATCGTGTAACTCAGAGATGCACTTGGAGGCTATGATCGCGCAAGTTTGGAGATGCACTTGGAGGCCATGACAGAGCAAGTTTGGAGATGCACTTGAAGGCCGAGATCAAGTTGAACTCAGAGAAGCACTTGGAGGCCATGATTAAACAAGTTTGGAGAAGCACTGGGAGGCCGTGATCGAGTAACTCAGAGATGCACTTGGAGGCCGTGATCGAGCGGGTTTGGAGATGCACTTGAAGGCCGAGATCGTGTAACTCAGAGAAGCACTTGGACGCCGTGACCAAGTGAGTTTGGAGATGCACTTGGAGGCCATGATCGATCGGGATTGGAGGAGTACTTGGAGATGGTCAATCTGGAGGCAGTAGATCAAGAAGGACGTGCGACAGTGACTGAGACACTATCCATTGGTTATCTCGTAATCGTGAGAATGTAGAGAGTTGAGTACAATAAGGTCCACCGAGAGATGAGAGACTGGCTGAGAGCAGGAGACAGTCGATGTTGGGATGATGCAGTACTCAGTGTATGCTGTACTCGGCGTTAACTCACGATTATTGCATGGAGAGATGGATAGGGATGACTTAACTTTGAAATCTTAGATGACGGTAGAGAAACAGAGACATGAGAGTAGATGGGGGAAATCATCATGAAAAACTGGCACTGAAGAGAATTTTGTGTGCAAGTCACTTTATCATTCCTGATACGGCAGGTAATACTCCCGATCCGGTGGGTAAATACCCCGATACGAGGTCTTCTACACCCAATGAGGCAAGTGGTACCCTGACTTCTCATATACGCTCGTATCCTCCATACCATTCCCATCTTCAACCCTCATCTCTCTTTCTCTTCCATTATCGCAGAACACAAAGTTAAGTCATCCGTCACTATCTCTCCATGGCATGATCATGAGTTGACACTGAGTACAGCATACACCGAGTACAGCATCCGCCAAAGATTGTCTGTCTTCTGTTCATTCTCAGAATTACCAGTTGACCCCGGAATATAGCTTCAGCCTCCAGCATGCCTCCCTATACAGTCGACTGCCACCAGCCAGCTCTCCATGAGTGCTCAAATGTAAAGTCACCTGATCAGATTCCCACGGTTGCGAGTTAACTAACCGATGGATAGAGTCTTAGCACGTGGCGCGCCTCCTATTGACCACCTCCAAGTACTTCTCCAATCTTGCTCAATCATGCCCTCCAAGTGGATCTCCAAACTTGCTCAATCATGGCCTCCAAGTGCATCCCTGACTTACATGATCGCGGCCTCCAAGTCCATCTCCAATGTCGGTCGATCACAGCCTCCATGTGCATCTCTGGTTTCAACTTGATCTCCGCCTACAAGTGCATCTATGAGTTACTCGATCTCGGCCTCCAATTGCATCACCAAACTCGCCCCATCACTGCCTCCAAGTGCATCTCTAACTAACATGATTGCGGCCTCCAATTACATCTCCAAACTCGCTCGGTCACAGCCTCCAAGTGCATCTCTGGGTTACACAATTGCGGCCTCCAAGTGCTTCTCCAATCTCGCTCGATCACGGCCTCCAAGTGCATCTCTGAGTTCACCTTGATCTCGGCCACCAAGTGCATCTATGAGTTACTAGATCTCGGCCTCCAATTGTATCTCCAATCTCGCTCGATCACTGCCTCCAAGTGCATCTCTAAGTTACACGATCGTGGCCTCCAAATGCATCTCCAACCTCGCTTGATTACAGCCTCCAAGTGCATCTCTGAGTTCCACTTGATCTCAGCCTCCAAGTGCATCTCTGAGTTACTCGATCTCGGCCTCCAAATGCATCTCCAAACTTGCTCTATCATCACCTCCAAGTTCATCTCTGAGTTACCCGATCTCGGCCTCCAAGTGCATCTCCAAACTCGCTCTATCACGGCCTCGAAGTGCATCTCTGAGTTACTCGATCCCGGCCTCCAGGAGCATCTCTACACTCGCTTGATTACCGCCTCCAAGTGCATCTCCAAACTCGCTCGATCATGGCCTCCAAGTGTATCTTTGAGTTCACTCGATTGTCATCTTCAGGCGCACCTCGAATTGCTCTCAAGCACCGCCTGCAGTCAGTCCAGATATACCTTGTGCAGATGGATAGCTATGTAGATACCTAGATACATGGATGAGAATACAAACTGAATACCTGAGTTTTATAAATCGTTGAACAATAAGTAGTAGCTATAATATCCAGGTGCACCAGCAGTGTTCCCAAAGAAGATGTTGTTTCTCCCAGACTGCTCTGCAGTGATTTGAGGTGCTCCCAGGCTTGTCGCCGGCGCTCCCAGGTGTTTGCAGGTGCACCTGAAGGCCACTGCGTCGGTCCAGTCAACTCTGGGATCTGACCACCATCAGATTCTACTCCGACAACTCTCAGACCCTCCCAGAGGCTCGCAGTGACATGATTACAATTTTCTGATGTTGCGTATCGTCGACAGTGCCATAGAAGACCCCTTTCCATTGCCCTGAATTTCCATGCCAAAAGAAGTTTTCCTTAGACAGCTGGCGACTTAACCATATCAAATCACACCATCCTGAACACCTTCAAGTTGTACGCCAGAAGAATCTGACTATGTGCAGTGCGCCCTGACGTGTTGAACCCGCTCGGCATCGTGAATTTAACGCTAACCAAGATTCAGTCAAAGATTTGGACGCGTTTCCCTACCTCAAACTCGTTGCAAACATCGCAGACTCGGAGTCTCAACTACTGCCTCCTCCTCTGCCACCGATGGAAACACTCCCCAGCATCGGCGCTCCACTGAGCGATTACATTGCTGGGCCATGGGAACGCAATGCTTAGGTTTGCCTTGAGACAAACCTACAGAACAATTCCTACTACCTGTTTGCAACGAGTAAAGAGTACAAATATACCCAGTGTGGGATCAAGAAGAAGGGTATGAAGAGGTACTCTGACAATGTGCTGAAGGAAGAAAACACCGCTCTGCGTTTCCCAAGCTTCAAAAATGGGGATGGCATCCAGAAGCTTGTGGCTAGCATGCCAGATGATCATGCTCTCGGGGAAAAGGAACTACACACTCTCGAGCATATGAGATGGAATGACAATAACCAATGCCCTATCAAATACTGGAGTCGAGACATCATCAAAAGCATGAGATGGTTGATGCAGCAGCCAGCCGACGCTGAGTATCGCATTTACACCCCTCAGCTTTGCTTTAACAGTAATTCACCACTGAAATGCCTCTATACTGCAATGCACACTGCGGACTGGTGGTGGGAGACAAAGGTAAGCAGAGATACTCGAGGATAATCATGTGCTAATCGAGGTTCAGGCAACGCTCAGACTGGGGGATATACTGGTTCCCTTGATCTTCATGTCCGACGGAACACATTTTTCAAACTTTGCTGGCAATAAGAAGGAGCAGCGTGTATATATGACAATTAGCAATCTATCTTCGAAGATCCGCCAGGTACCTGCAATGCACACCGTCGTAATGGTCGCACTCCTTCTGATTCCCATCAAGAACTGCAATATCGCCCCGAAGCGGCTGGATGAGCAGTGGCAAACAATCCTAGAGGTGCTTAACGAAGTACTATGTGGGTACTGCAGCCTCTCACCTTTAAACACAATCCCAATACCGAGAGCGGGTAGTACAACATTCTCTGTGCAGATGGTAACTTCAGGCGTTGCAAACCAGTTTTAGCAGCATGGCTTGCAGATTGCGCTGAGTATAGCGACCTACATCATCTCAAGCAGCATGTCTGTTTTTGGTGCGAGTGTTTAAAGAACAAACTTGGAGATTATGTCCCTCCTGGCAAGCAACACCCCTGGCGGGATCACAACCTATACAGAACACTCAGCGATGCCAACACCAAGGCAGCCAATGCCGAACTCTGGTCACACCATCTTCACCAAGTATTCAGTGTGTTTCGACATATTCCCTGTATCGTGAGCGATCTCCCAAAGCCCGACCTCCTCCATACAATGCAGATCGGCATGCTTGACAACCTCCAGAAGTGGATTTTCCACTTCATGAAGACCCGCCAATGGCTCAACAAGTACAATGCAATCTGGTTACTGGTGCCTGGGTACCACAACCTCACACCAAAAAATATGTCATATGAGGAAGTTTCACAATCAAATGGGAAGCAGATGAAGAATATCAGCCGGTACCTGCTTGGAGTTGTAACCCAGTCTCTACGAAGCAGAAGACCCGCTCGGCGTCGCTCCTCAGCAAAATGTATTTTCATCTGGGGAAGACTCCAGGAGTGTCAGAGAGGATGTGGAGTGTACACTTAGAAGCTTCAATTTCAGGAGAGTATCAGACCCTAGGAGGGTATTCCGGCAGGCCTTCAGAGTAACCGGGATCTCTGACGACAGGTACAGGAGTAACTGTGATCTCTGATGACTGATACAGCAGTATGATGGGAGTGATTGTGATAAGTTTGGTAGCAGGTCGGAGTGCCAGAGAGAACTTTGGGTGCACCTGGGAGTGTCGCCGAACCAATGTGGGAATCACAAACAAACTCTGAGAGATGACAGGGTTCTTATAGATATTCATTCGGAGGACTGCAGGCATTATCTGGGACTCTTCAGATATACATGAACAATTGACTTCCCTCAACGGCGAATATGATGCATGGATTATTGTTCATTATCACTTCTGAATCAGAATAGCTGTCATCTTCTTCAACATTGGATCTTGTGCCTCGCTACATTGAGAAAACAAAAGAAAAAGGCAAGAGATTCAAACATAAACCTAGGTACACCGAAACAATAACCCAACTAAGCGATCGAAAAATATCAATCAAACAATGTGTCGATGTCATCCACTCCATCTCCCATCTCATCAGGGCCAATGAAAGATGGAACACACAATTCATCAATGGCACAAAGAAGCTGCAGGCGCTCCTTGTATTTGCTGATTATTTGTTCCTGGCAAGTGGATGAAATGGAATTCCAATGTCGTTTGGCTCGATTTGTGATATCTAACTCAGGTGTAATGAGATGTTAGCTAGCTGCAAACCTAGATGGGGGTATGATGGGCAATATGATACATTCGGATGAAAAATGGGAACAACTACCATGGGAAAAGAGGAGCAGTAGATGGGGAGTGTTGTGTGGAAAAGAGGAGCACCACAAAAGGTATTGGAGAAGCAGGGAACGAAGAAGAAGAGCGTCAAGTTTAAGCCGAGGAGCGCCGAAAGAGAAGGGGTTAAGGAGTGCGGAATGCACTTGAAGACCGCCGAAACAGGAGGGTGAAGGAGTGTGGAATGAAATTGAGGAGGGCCAAAAGAGGGTGGGTTGAGGAGTACCGAGTGAAATAGCGGAGAGCCAATCCAGGCAGCGGAGCACCGACGGGATTGAGGAGTGCTTATTCCAGAGATGGAGCGCCGAAAAGGGGTGGGGTAAGGAGTGTGGAATGCATTATAGGAGTGCTTGTGGAATTTGAAGAGCTTCCATCCCGGGCTGAGGAGCACTAATAGGGGGGTCTAGAGTGTGGAATGGAACATCAGCAAAATGTAAATTGGTCTGGAAGCCACATGCAAACCTCCCAGACACTCCAGTCAACCTCACCGGTGCTTCTAAATAATTCCATATGCTCCCAGGCCCCCCTGGACATAAGCAAAGTGCTCTCTGACTCTGCAAGAGCATTCTCAGGTGTGCCTGAAAACACTGGCAGTTATGGAGGTGCATTCAGGATGCCACGATATTTGACTTATAGAATAGTCACATTTTGGAGCAGCTGAGACCTTTGCGCAGGTCTGCGGAAGACTTGGTGCCATATTCTCACAGTAGTGGTTTCTCATGGTTCCATTACTACAAGGCATTTCATCTACCATATTCGTCTTTGTTACAGTCACAAGATTCATGACATCATAATATGGCATGTTTTATGTATCTAAGTCACTATATATATACATACGGGCAATCTGGCTGCAGACGGTACTCGAGCGTAATCGGAGGAGCACCTGGAGACGCCAATTGAGTGAACGTAGATATGCCTTTGGAGGCCGTGATTGTGTGAACTTCGAGATGTACTTGGAGGCCGTGATTGAGTGAGTTTGGGGATGCACTTGGAGGCCGAGATCGAGTTGAACAAAGAGATGCACTTGGAGGCCGAGATCGAACGAACTCAGAGATGCACTTGGAGGCCATAATCGGGCAAGTTTTAAGATGCACTTGGAGGCGATGGTCATGTGAACATGGAGGCCGTGATCGAGCGAGTTTGGAGATGCACTTGGAGGCGGTAATCGAGAGTATTTGGAAATACACTTGGAGGCCGTGATCGAGTGAACATAGAGATGCACTCCAAGATCGTGATTGAGGGAGTGTAAATGCACTTGGACGCATAGCTCGTGCGAACTTGGAGTCCATACTCGAGCGTGTGTGGGGATATACTTGCAGGCCGTGATCGAGTGAGTTTGGAGACCGTAACCGAGCGAGTTTGGAGATGCACCCCGAGGCCGTAATTGTGCGAGTTTGGAGACTGTAATCTAGCGAGTTTGGAGATGCACTTGGAGGCCGTGAGGGTGCGAACTTGGAGGCCGTAATCATGCGAGTTTGGAGATACACTTGGAGGCTGTGATCGAGGGAGTTTGAAGATACACTTGCAGGCCATGATCGAGCGAGATTGGAGGAGTACCAGGAGGCAGTCAGTCTGGAGGTTGTAGTTTGGGAGGGATGTGCGACAGGAGCTGAGACTCTATTCATTAGTTAACTCGTAATTGTGCGAATGTAGAGAATCAAGTACAACTTGGTCTGCCGAGAGATGAGAGACTGGCTGGGAGACAGTCGATCTTGGGATGATGCAGTATGCGGTGTATGCTGTACTCAGTGTATGCTGTACTCGGTGTTAACTCTTGATCATGGCATGGAGAGATAGAGAGTGATGACTGAACTTTGTATTTTTAGGTGATGGTAGAGTTGAGGATAAGAAAGAGAGAGATGAGAGGGTATGGGGTAAATAATTGTGAGGAACTAGGACTTAAGCGAATTTCGTGTGTAAGTCAATTTACCATCACTAATACAGGAGGTACAAGTCCCGATCCGGCATGTAATTACACCGATACAAGGTTTTCCCAACCCAATCAGGCACGTCGTACTTTTTATTTCTCATATCTGCTTGTATCCTCCATATCGTACCCATCTTTATGCCTCATCTCTCTCTTTCACGTTCACAACTCAATCATCATCGCAGAACACAAAGTTAAGTCATCCCTCTCTATCTCTCCATGCCATAATTATGTGTTAACACCAAGTGAAGCATTACACCGAGTGTAGCATACACCCAGTGCAGCATACACCGTGTGCAGCATACACCGAGTACAGCATACACTGAGTACAGCATACACCAAGCACAGCATAGACTGAGTACAGCATACACCGAGTACAGCATACACCCAAGATTGTTTGTCTTTCCTTTATTCTCATGAATATGAGTTGACCCCTGAATGTAGCTTCAGCTTCCAGTGTGCCTCCCTACACGATCGACTGCCATCAGCCAGCTCTCCATGAGAGCTCAAAGGTAAAGTTGCCTAGTCACATTCCCACGGTTGCGAGGTAACTAACTGATGACAAGAGTCTCAGCACCCGGTGCGTCGTCCATCGACTGCCTCTCTGTGCTCGTCCAAACTCGCTTCATTACGGCTTCCAAGATCGCATGATTATGGCCTCCAAGTGCATCTACACACTCGCTCGATGACGATCTCAAAGTGCATCTCTAAGTTCACACGATCACGGCCACCAAGTGTATCTCCAAATACGCTCGATTATGGCCTCCAAGTGCATTTCCATCTTTGCTCAATTATGGCCTCGAAGTGCATCTCCAAACTCACTCGGTCACTGTCTCTAAACTCGCTCGATCGTGGCCTCCAATTGTATCTCCAAATACGCTCGATTACCGCCTCCAAGTGCATCTCCTAACTCGCTCGATCACAGCCTCGGAGTGTATCTCTGAGTTCACTCGATCGTCATTTTCAGGCACACCTCGAATTGCTCTCAACCACTGCCTGCAGCCAGTCCAGATATACTGTGTGCAGATGGGTAGCTATATAAATACATAAATACATAGATGAGAATACAAACTGAATACATGAGTTTTAAAAATTGTTGAACGATACGTAGTACCTATGATATCCAGGCGCACCACCAGCAGCATTGCCAAAGAAGATGTTGTTTTTCCCAGACTGCTCTACTGTGATGTAAGGCGCTCCTAGACTTGTCGCCGGTGCTCCCAGGTGTGTCGCCAGTGCTTCCAGGTTTGTCACCGGCGCTCCCAGGTGCTCCCAGGCTCGTCGTCAGCGCTCGCATGCTTGTTGCCAGCACTCCCTGTTACTCTGAAGGCCGGCAGGAATGCCCTCCAAGGGTCTCATACTCTCCTGCAATTGACGCATCTAAGTTTACACTCCACATCCTCTCAGACACTTCTGGAGGCTTCCAGTGACTAAAATACATTTTGCTGATGGATAGAGGAACACTAAGAGGAGGAATTGATTGCGGAATGAAATAGAAGAGGTTTAATCAAGGCTGAGGAGCTCCGACGAGCATTGAGGAGCACCTATTCTGGTGGAGTTGTGTCGCAGGGTGGGAGGCGGCGGTGTGATGCGGCTGCTGATGTGTGATTGATTGTGTAGTAGCTTCTTGAGTAAAATTGATCACAGGGGATGGGCCAAATGTACCTCGATATTCATCTTGAGAAAACATAACTATAACGTTCTTGCCACTGGTGTATTCAGACAGTGCACAATGAATAGCTGCGGCTGCCAGCGCTAACGTCTGAGGAGCAAGAGATTGGAAATACTGTAATGTTGTTGGCTGGCACCCCAAGCTATTGGCGGTGAAGAAAAATTGGTGGTAAATGAGATCAAGCACTTCCATTTGTGTGAACCATGACTTCTTATCATCGACGACCTTGGAGAGGTAAGAATCATCAAACAGGAGCCTCTTAACCTTGATCCGAAGCTCGGTCTCAGAGCCCACATCCAACCGGTGACTACATACTGTCACAGCGCTAGAATATACAGGAGTAATTAGGGAAATAATGAGTGGAAGTTTTTGGTGGTGTGAAAGGAATTGTGTTACAGAAAGGCGGAGACGTTGGGAGACGCGGAGGAAGCGGCGAGATGGTGGTGGAATACTCTGGAGTGATAAGGAAGTAGATTAAAGTGTTGCGACGTCAGGCGAGGTGGCGTGGTTGGAGAGAAAAGGAGTTGTGTTAGTGGTGTGTAACATCATGGGATGAGATTCGGATGGTACATCGAAGCATGAGGAATGGTTTGAGGGTCTATATAAAGAGAGTGTTGTTCGCATTGGAGGATTTCCTTTTCTTCTCTCTTTACTCGTTCTCTTGTAGAGCAAAGCAAGTACGACTTTGAACCAGCTTCGACTCTTGTCTTGTTCTGATTTCCTCGAAACGAACCTCGAGCCTTTTGTTCTGTTTTCTGATATCACATTTTGTTACCAATATCACCTACGCCTGATCCCGCCCATTACACTAGAACGAGGCCTACAACATCGTACCTGATATTGAATGTGCCTACATCCCTCGACAGAGTGTAAGTATTGTTCCAAACCTAGTTCTGTTTCCTGTTGGGTTTACATAGCACCGAATCGTCGTTGGATACATATTTGCGACGATTGCATCGACGAATTACGACGACTTACCGGATTTGATATCTGTCAGTACCCTCATAGAACCCCATACTCGAATGCACCAGTACGACAGTAACTGTACCTCCCGGACCAATTGGTTTGATCTTGCCAGCACCTCCTGTCTTGTTTTTGAACCTGAACCTTTGAACGCTTTTGATAGCATTGAAGCTATACTTGCAGCAACCTTCGAGGAAGAACCCCTCGAAGCTTACTTTTGGGAACAGTCAACTGTCCCCTCTCCTTGGAACAATTATGGGACAGACACTGCCAGGGAAGGCAGTGGACTCAACAGTAACAATCCCGTATTCGGCCCACATCGGACACGGTATCTAGGAGCACACTCCTGGTTTCCCAGTGACCCAGAAGAACCTTGTGACTGCGAAGGACATAACTGCGCAGGAACACATTTGACTGTCGGACATGCAGCAGCAGCAGCAACAACAGCTAAGTCTTTAGGGATTCCGCTGATTGTGATAGTACCTCCGACCCCGACCCCCTCTGAACTTGACGCGTATCATTGGCATTGGTAGATGTGCATAATCTACTGCCATGTCAGGATCAACGGAACCCCGAGCAGCACTGGTGTCCATCGAGGACCAAGGGACCATCATGGGCCTCCTCGATCTTCAAAGAGACGCCATGGGATTCGAGGAACTGAAGGAGGCATTCGGACAAACACAAGAAGTCTTGACGCGTGTGGCGCAATACTCCCAGCCAATCCGGGAGGTGCAGAGGGACTGCGATCACCCACACCAAATAATCGACCTACAGCAGCAGATTACAGACCTGCAGACGAAGCAGTTCCTGCCCCCGTAGTGCGACCATACCGAGATGGAGCATCAAATACAGACTCTGATGAACGAACGGGATGAGGCCTGCGGGAGACCCGCAGCACCAGGGACGAACAAAGACCTCCGACGAGAACTGGAGGATATGACCCAGGATGCACGGCAATCTGCAGAGGAAGCCAGCAGTTTGAGGATGCAGTTAGTGAACGCCCTAACGTTGGCAGCCAGAGCGGCCCCAGTTGCTCGCCAGGCTCCGGAAGACAGAGGCTAGAAGTTTCCCGACTCCCCGGACTTTTCAGGGTTAGATCAAACTCAGTTGAGAGGGGGGATTGCTCAACTCTGGATGGTCAGACGACACAAGCCAGCCAGCTTTCCCGACGAACGGTCGAAGATGCGGTACGCATTCAACCACCTAAGGGGAGTAGCCTTGGGCCAGATATTGCCACACGTCAAGGGGGACAGAACGATAGGGCTGGAAGACCTACCAGCTTTTATTCAACTCCTGGCAGCAGCTTTTGGGGACCCCGACTGAGTAGCCACCGCCGAACGGAAAATGCGAGAGATTAAACAAATGAACCGCGAGTTTTCTCAGTACTATGCTAATTTTCAAGTTATTACTACCGATTTGGATTGGAATCCTTTGGCCCTTAAGAATGCATTAAAGATGGGATTGTCTGAAGAAATGAAGGACTATTTTACCTATTCCGATATGCATGAGGAGCTTCCCGCGTTCATGACGGTTTGCCAGAAGCAGGATAATCAGATTTGACAATGACGAGCCGAGAAGGCTGCACAAAATAAATGAGGAGCGGTAGGTTTCGCCCCCCCCCCAGGCCTCCTCCGGCCCCGAAATCTCCTGAAGCGGCTCCTGCGGGAACGGTTGCCGGGTATGCTGGACCAGCGCCAATGGATCTTAGCACAGGCAAAAGGCGGATATCGGTGGAGGAAAGGGCAAAGAGGTTTGCGGATGGGAGGTGTTTATATTGTGGTGGGTTTAACCATAAGACAGCAGAATGTGCAGCGAGGAAGAAGGCTCAGATGTTCAACGCGTCGGGAGCAGAGGTTAAAGAAGGAGGAACCAAGGAAGGTTCCGAGGAATCGGGAAAAGATTAGGTCTACCTAAGCAGGATGGCGCTTTGGTTGACGGAAAAAGTTTTGTTTTTAATGCTTTAAAATGTGTTGGAATTTCGCAATTATCAGTTAGCAAGGTGGAGGTATTAGAGGGGTCAATGGAAGGAAAACATTTAGTTATAACCTGCACATTGACCATAAATAACCAGGAGATACCTACACATGCACTGATTGATTGCAGAGCTACAGGCATCGCATTAATGGATCAAGATTTTGCTCGCCATCATCATATACCCCTTCAGAAACTTAAGGAAATGAAACAGGTTGAAGTGATCGACGGAAGACCTATTGAATCCGGCAATATTACACATATTGCCAAAGTTGGCATGAAAATACAACAACATGGGAAGCAGTTACCAATGTTCATTACGAAGTTAGGACATTATTCAATTGTCCTAGGAATTCCCTGGTTACGATTACATGATGTAGCAGTACATTTTGCGTCAAATACTGTTACTTTTGGATCACAATATTGCATCACACATTGCCATGATGCAGCAGTTACCGTACAAGGAGTAATGGAAGAACCCCCGGAACCAGTATATCAGGTCAAAGATATATTTGAGTCACAGATTCTACCTCCAAGGCCATTTCAAGGAAAGATCGTGATGTTAAACAGAGCGTCGTTTTTTCGTACGGTTATAAAAGGGAAACTTACAATATTTAAAGCATCCTTATATGATATTAATAAATCTATTGAAGCTAAGGATTTGAAGGAACGTCCCCTCGAGGAGATTGTTCCCAAACAGTATCATGAGTTCCTTCCGCTATTTAGTAAGGTATTAGCAGATTGACTACCTCCGCATTGGCCAGGCATCGACCATGAGGTACGCCTGAAGAATGGAGAAACACCAACATGGGGACCACTGTACTCCATGTCAAGGACAGAACTGGTGGTTTTGAAAGAATGATTGGAAGAGATTATGTCAAAAGGGTTCATTCGCCAATCATCGTCACCGTTTGCAGCACCAGTTCTGTTTGCGAAAAAACCTGGTGGAAGGCTACGATTTTGCATTGATTATCGAGATATCAATAGTAAAACAATAAAGAATTGGTATCCCCTTCCATTAATAAAAGAAACGTTCAATCTTTTAGGAAAAGCTAAGATATATACAAAACTGGATGTTCGAGGGGCTTATAACCTCCTTCGAGTAAAGGAAGGGGATGAACATAAGTTAGCCTTCCGAATGAGAGATGGGTTATATCAACCTACGGTAATGCAGTTTGGAATAACAAATGCACCAGTGGATTTCCAGAGCTATATTAATAATGCTATTAGAGAGGCTTTGGACGATTTTGCATCAGCATATCTGGACGATGTCCTAATATATAGTGATTCCGTGGAAGAGCATATTGACCATGTTAAGTGGATTATGCAATGGCTACTGGAAGCAGGATTGTATTTGAAATCAGAGAAATGCGAGTTCCATAAGGAAACAGTAAGGTACTTAGGACTGATTATATCAACCAAGGGCATTTCTATGGATGAAGATAAGATTGAGACTGTACGGAATTGGAGTCGGGAAAAGAAGACGAAAAACGGATGGTTAAATAATCTTTTCGAGGTACAACAATTCCTGGGGTTGTGCAATTATTACTGACGATTCATTTCCAAGTATTTGGAGAAAGCGGAACCATTGCCAACGCTTACGAAAAAGGAGGAACCATTTGTATAGGAAGCGGAATGACAGTTAGCCTTCGAGACAATGGTAACTGCATTTACAATGGCACCTGCACTTCGAGATTTTGACCATGAGAGGGAAGTGATTATTGCAACAGATGCCTCTGATTATGTGTCTGCAGGAGTATTGTCACAACAAGATGATGAGGGAGTGCTACATCCTGTGGCATATTATTTGAAGAGACATTCACCGGCTGAGTGTAATTACGATATATACGATAAAGTGTTAATGGCCATTATTAAAGCACTTGAAGAATGGAGACCTGAGTGTGAGGGTGCCGTATACCCCTTACAGCTGATAACCGATCATGAGAACCTTGAATATTTTATGATGAAGAAGCTTTTAAATCGGAGACAAGCACGTTGGTCCGAGTTTTTAACACAATATGATTATGAGATTGTCTATCGACCAGGAAAATCAAATGGAAAAGCAGATGCTTTAACGAGGAGGCCGGGAGACCTCCCTGAGGGGGGGGATAAAAGATTAAAAAGTATGGAACAGGTTGTTTTAAAACCGCATAATCTACCAGAACAGTTGAGGATATTGGCAAATGAGGTATCGGTACCGGAACCCCCTTCGATATCTGACCTCTTTGCTCAACCATATAAGGATGATCCACGGCCTAATAAAATATTGACAGCTATAAGCCAAGGGAGCAGCTTGAAAGAGATTACAGTAGCGGAATGTACGGAACAAGTGGGACAGGTATGGTATCGAGGGAAGTGTTATGTACCAGAAGGAGATCAGCTCCGTTTACGACTGATACTGGAGCATCATAATACCGCATTGGCTGGACACCCAGGACGGGCAAAGACGTTTGACCTTCTGGATAGACAGTACTATTGCAAGGATATGCGAAGACAGGTGAATCAGTATGTACGGAAGTGCCATAGCTGTCAACGCTCTAGGACTTTGAGGCATGCAATGTTTGAAGTACTTCGACCTTTACCTGTACCAGAGAAACCATGGGAAGATAATTCAATGGATTTTGTTGTCGGGTTACCAGAGTGTGAAGGGTTTGATGCAGTATGGGTGGTGGTAGATAGGCTGTCGAAAATGCGACATTTTATTCCATGCCATACAACAATAGATGCAGTAGGATTGGCAAAGTTGTTCCTTGGAGAGATTGTCCGCCTTCACGGCTTGCCAAAGACTATCGTTTGGGATAGGGGACCTCAGTTTGCTTTGACCATGTGGGGACAGATTTGTAGCAGACTTGGGACTGATCGACAGATGTCTACAGCATTCCATCCGCAGACGGATGGACAAACGGAGCCAATGAACGCGGGAATGGAACAGTATCTTCGAGTGTTTGTTAATCATCAACAGGATGATTGGGTGCAGAGGTTACCCCTGGCAGAGTTTCCAGCTAACAATGGGGTATCCGAATCAACGAAGTGTACCCCATTCTTTGCAGTTCAGGGCATGGACCCACGGATGTCATTCGTTGGAGAACCAACACAGGAACGAAATCAATGATGCCTGGCAGCGCATCAAGTCCAAGCTACGATGCAACAGGTTCATGAACACTTGTGAGTTGAGATGAGGCAGAGCCAAGCAGTACAGGAAGAGGGTGCAAATCGAGGACACGTTCCTGCACCTAATATACAAGTTGGGTCTGAAGTATGGTTGGATGCTCATAATATAAGAACTTTTGTCCCACTAGAAAGTTGGATTGGAAACGTCTGGGACCTTTTCGGGTGCGAAAACAAGTGTCCCCTTATGCTTATGAATTAGAGCTACCTGCATCAATACGAATTCACCGAGTTCAAGCTGTCTCCTTGTTGGATATGGTAGCAGAGGATCCCCTGGTGGGGCAGCGGGTGGAACCCCTCCCATCAGTAGAAGTCGATGGAGAAGAAAAGTATCAAGTATCGAGTGTTGAGGATAGTAGGATATATCGATATCAGTTACAGTATTTGATCCAGTGGACGGGCTATGATTCCCTTACTTGGGAACAAGCGAAGTTCGTCGATGGATTACAATCGGTGGGAAAGTTCCATCAATGATATCCTAGGAAGCCTGGACCATTAGGGAATACTCTCGGAGGACCTCGAACCTAAGGGGGGGATACTGTTGCAGCGCTAGAATATACGGGAGTACTTAGGGAAATAATGAGTGGAAGTTTTTGGTGGTGTGAAAGGAATTGTGTTACAGAAAGGCGGAGACGTTGGGAGACGCGGAGGAAGCGGCAAGATGGTGGTGGAATAATCTGGAGTGATAAGGAAGTAGATTAAGGTGTTGCGATGTCAGGAGAGGTGGCGTGGTGGTAGAGATAAGGAGTTGTGTTAGTGGTGTGTAAGATCATGGGATGAGATTCGGATGGTACATCGAAGCATGAGGAATGGTTCGAGGGTGTATATAAAGAGAGTGTTGTTGGCGTTGGAGGATTTCCTTTTCTTCTCTCTTTACTCGTTCTCTTGTAGAGCAAAGCAAGTACGACTTTCAACCAGCTGCAACTCTTGTCTTGTTCTGATTTTCTCGAAACGAACCTCGAGCCTTTTGTTCTGTTTTCTGATATCACATTTTGTTACCAATATCACCTACGCCCGATCCCGCCCGTTCCACATACAACAGTTCGACATGCCCCATCTGCTAACAGTTCTCGAATGGTTTGAATCATCAGTTTCAACTATGTATATTTTCAGGGGTAGTGAATATCCGTAAGTCTGATTGAGGAGCATTGAACAGAATTCAAGACTTACAGCTTCTCGTGTTTGCGGATCTATTTTGAGAGATGGACCACCAGGCAATTGACACACAAATGGTGTACCTACAGGTGCACCTGCTAATGCCCACTGACAATCCTGGGCTTCAATCGCTAGTTTCCAAGCTTCTTCAACCATCGAGTACTTGTCATTGGATACTATAGGCCAAGGAGTTTTCGTGAATACTGCATGAACCTTTTTGCTAGCTCAAAAGTAGTCTTTTGGTGTTGGGGAACTTTCTGATCACTACTGGCCTTGGGTTGTAGAATATTTTGGTCTCCACTAGACTTGTTGGGAAGCACCAGTGCCAAGGTGGATGGTGCATGGTCAGACTCAGAAAATTTGTTGAGGAGGGATGAGTTTTCGCATTTGAGCAGTGGTGGTGCCATCGCTACAGGTACATTTCGGGAATTTGGAAGCGGAGGGCGTGCAATGACAGTATCGGCACAGCTCCATTTCTTTGGCAGTGGAACCCTTGTAATGCGTAATGACTTGTCCCGGCTCACCTGACCTAGACAAAGGACCTCATGTTGATGATCCAAATTGTCTTCTTGGATGTCGGATGGTATGGTGGACTTTCCAGTGTCCTTGCTGTCATCATCACCGATCTCCTGATTGGTCTCCTAATCCTGATTCATTAATGAAATCGGGGATATTAGTCATCCCCAATACGATGCACGAAGGCAGATATTTGGATGGCAAATATTTGATGGGCAATGAAGATTGGCTGCTTTCTTGAAAGCGAGTGCTCTCTCTGGGTGTGCTTCTTGATTCTTCTGTGAATAGTGATTCCTCACCTGGCTGGGTGTAGGTTTCATTTGCTGTAACGAAGATTTACAGTTGGAGAATGTGGGAGAGAGTGTAAAAGCAGGAAATATAGGATTAAGTGCAATACAATAACAGGATAAATGGTGCAAGAATTTGCACATAGTCGAGGAGAATACAATTCGAGGCGTGCCTTGAAAGGGTTCTGGAGAGATGACTTCAATCGTTTATATTTATATTGAGGACGGCAGTCCATCTTGCGATTTCGGATATTCTCAGGTGCACCGGAATAGATGGATTCCTAATGCCAAATGTTAGCAACTCCTATGAACAACACTCTGTACGGATGCAAGAATTGGAGATTGGCTAGATTCAACGCACATAGAGGATAGAACCTGACGCACTGGAAGATAGCTCGCGACATCAACTAACCCTTGGTGCTGGCCACAAATTCAGCCCTGAGAACCTGAATGGAAACATGAGCCCCTGCATATGACTCCTCTAAACATAGTCATTATGTGTGAAAGTTCAAGCATTTGCGGTGACTGCATAGCATAGAAATTAGTGCAGTATTGAAAATCTGCATAACTTGATAGATTTGGTTCCGACCTTGTAAGTGATGGCTGAGTTGCAAGGGTTCATAGTGGAGTTTGTTATTGAGCGAGGAGAAATATGAATCTCCCTATGTGGTATATCTGCCGGAAGGACACATGTACTTTTACAATATTCCATTGTATCAGGATACTGCAGTTAAGTTAGCAGTCGATATGGCAATATCGTAAGCATAACTTCCCTTTCATGCATTTATCTGGGCCGTGTCTGCAGAATAGCCTTTACAACAATGTTGCAGTAGTTAATGGAAGAGGGAGAGAATTTGGTACACAAAAGAAAGATACAAGCGTAGAGAAAGAATGGTAATGTAGGATGGATGATTCAGGGGTACTCTTATTGATTCAAGCACTCATCAATGCCAAGATTGCTAACAAATGGGTCATAAATTGTCACTAACATTCTGATTTTGCACGGAATATCTACTAAATCGCACACCGTGAAATCGCACACCGTTAAATTACACACTGTTAAATTGCACACCGTTAAATTGCACACCATTAAATTGCACACCGTTAAATTGCACACCGTTAAATTGCACACCGTTAAATTGCACACCGTTAAATTGCACACCATTAAATTGTACACTGTTAAATTGCACACCGTTAAATTGCACACCATTAAATTGCACACCGTTGAATTGCACACCCTTAAATCACACACCCTTAAATCACACACCCTTAAATCACACACCTTTAAATCGCACCCCGTTAAATTGCACACTGTTACATCACACATTCATTAGGAATCTCACAACTACAATGTTGACTTACAATAAATATTTGGGTTGAAAGCTATATTCTTCAATGGGGTGAATGTATAGTGAGACGTCATGTCATGGCGGGTAGAGGAATGATGGTTGCATGCATGCAGTTCCGGGGAATTGACGTGCACCGAAGTTGAAATGGTTATGCTTGGATTCAATGACTGAGGATTGCAGGCTCGCCTTACTCTGACAGTCAATTGCACTCTTCGTAGCTGTCTTCTCATGACTCGAGCTTTTAAGATTCTTCCTCTCGGAGTTTCTCTTGATGGATTTTGGTCCATACAATCCATTTTCAGATCCCAGTTTTGGCGGCCCAAACATACATTTATTCAGAATACAGTTCAGTCTTGATTCGAAGACTTGAGAACTTAGGCCTCTTTGAGTAAGTGCAGTACATGGGTGAGCAGGAATCGCCGGCCATCTTGCTGAGTTGCTGAGCAGAATCAGTCTTTTGCGATTCTCGCTCTTAAGCTTCCACAGCTCTTTTGATAGAGCCCGAACTTCCAGCAGCTATTTTAGGATTTTGAAGCATTGGTCCAAACATACTACTTAGTCAATATCGAGTTAAATGGGGTGACTAATTGACTGGGCTTGTGCATTTATGGCTTAGTTGTGCAGTGGCAACCTTTCTCCAACTGGCAGTTGACACAGAGGTGACAGTTCAAGGCATGTTAGCGGCGGCCTTCAATATACAGATCAAGTGTATGTTCATATCTTAGCAGGCATGGAGCGGGATGAGCCGCCTGCACCTAAAGGTGAAGTGTGTTGATAGATCTGTGTGCACTGGATCCACTAATTCAAAGTTGAAGAAAACATGATGAGAATGAAGCAAACTAAAATATACGAAGTGCACTATGTACTGCAAGTACATGTGCTTCGGTGGCTTATTTGTCGCTCTTGAGGCGTGCCTGGGCTGGAATAATAACATCAATAATGACTCACAGCTTGTCAAAGTTGGCTTCATACATATCCAAGAAGCTCAGTCTGGACAGGATTGAAGATCTAAGTTGTAAATAATCTTCAATCATAGGCCAGGAAAACTCCGGCAGCGAAAGCAGCATTTGAGCCAAGAATACCCGAGCCATGTCTCAGCTTCTGACTCTCTGGGATGCGGATCAGAGGTGTACCAGAACTTCAATGATATGCCAGCAAAAGCTGCAGCTTTGCCACAAATAAGTGAGCCTATGTCTCATATTTTAACACAAGTACTCAATATCGCCTAGTCTGTTTTAATTGACAAATGAGATTTGCAAATAAGCAGTGCTAGATCAGTCATGAAGATATGCCCTGGATTCTCCAGTGCGCCAGAGAGTCCTGGGTACATATTGTTATGACCGATCGATTACTGCATATTTGCCTATCCCATTTGGCATAAAGACAGTCTAAGCGATATTGAGTACTTGTGTCAGGATATTTGTGGCATTGCTGCAGCATTTGCTGGCCTAAGGTCAACGTTCCAGTGCACCTGAACTTCGATCATATGGGTGCAAAGGCTCCCACTTTGCCACAAATAAGCGAGCCGTGTCTCATATTCAGACATAAGTACTTGAATATCACCTAGACTGTCTTATTGCTAAATGTGATTGGAAGATATGCAGTGCTTGATCTGTCATAACTATTCATATGACATTTGCCGAAGAGACTCCAGTGCACCTGAAAGAGGATGAATGTTGCTTTTTCATTCAAAATACGTACGTGGCTTCAGGCTTCCGGTACTCCTCAAATCTGCAACTGATGATTGTTGAAGCCCTTTGCTGCATCATTCTCACAATTCGACATATGCCATTTATCATGCAATAGGTCAGCTGGAGGAACTTCTTATGTCGCATATCAATTCACTTCATCTCATATGGTCATTAATAATAAACAAGAATGCCAATGAAATCCCACTCTAGCCATTTCTAATTCAAGATACAACAATTCCAACATCAGAACTTTGATTCACTTCAACATTGAAGAGAGAAAGATTCATCTCTCAAGTATAGTGTCCCTTACAAACAACCTTTTTGACTATTTGTATCAGTTAAGAAGATTATGTTGCTTGAATGTCTAAACAGGCATACCTTGATGAAGTGTCTAACACTCTAAAATTAATGGTTCATCAGACTGCAACTTGTCTCCATTCTCTGTCAGCCACTTCGTATGGTCCTCACGAGCCTCCAGAATCAGGTATATAATCGACGTCGTGATGTTCGGTCGGCTCATCCAGCCATGCAGGACTCATATTTGTGCAACTCCAGAATGTTGGTGGAGATCACTCGCACGGTTATCGTAGCCACCAGGACCTGTATTCTGTAACCATATATGTGGTACTCAGTTTTGCCCTAGCCGGACAACTCACATCAGCAAAAAATATTTCCGTCCGGGCGGAAGGGCTCCGTCGGAGTGGACGCGCTCCGTCAGAGCCGTCAGAGACACCCCGGTGGCGGGTTACTCCGCGCCCGGCGTCAATTCAACGCGTCGCGTTCCATATCGCCCTCTGATCGCTGTTTCACCGTTTCTTCTCGTTCTGTCGGTCTCCTATTTTAAACGATCACTCTGGCGTTGTGGCCAACTGTGACCATACGTCGGGATGGGTTCATTGGGTACGCGCTTGCATCGGGATTGCAATGCTATGGGTGACGCTGCGAAAATCTCTCCTCGCGTTCCTTCTACCTGCGCGCAAAATGCAATTCTCTCTTTACTAATTATACACATCATTCCAAGTCGCCAGATCTATGTGGCTATTGACAATCCATCATTCGTTCCGTCCGTCTCCTGTCTTACTACTGGTAGCTATGTGTGGAATGATGTGCGCGCAGCCGACAGTATTTCCCACGCTGAAAACTTGCAAAGCAACAGCTGCCGGTGCTTTTCTCACTTGTACAAATTTCGAGACCGGATCCAAGTTACCCGAGTTTTCAGGTATTGTGGTGAGCGCCAGGGCTAACCAGTACTCAACGAAAGCTCCATCCTCGTTTAGGAGTTTAATTTTGAATAGTCGTTGCAGTTGCCACGGGAGACGCCCATTCAGCGCGCCATAATGCCTCCCAGGGCGTTGCTTTACCCATACCCAGTGGTTCCGTCGATCCCCTCCGCGCCAGCTCTGGCTTCCTGTGCATCGACACATCTGAGATATGCGTTCACCATCTAAACCCTCAACTTGGACCTTAATACCATGGTAAATACAGAGCTCCATTGCGTGCAGTTGATCATCCAATATATACGTCTTGTTATGACTCTTATGCTTGATAAACTCCTGCATGCCGCTGACTATTGCCACGCGGTGCGTTGTGTCTTGTGTATTGTCGAGTAATGCTCTGAAGTCTTTGATCATAGCGTCACGATGCTTTCCATCACGGCGGTTTTGGGGCCCCATGAATTTGGGCTTCGCATATGACTGGGAGCCCAGGGGGGCAGCCAGATCAGCACCGGAAGGAAGGACTTTGCAGGCGGCAGCGCTGTTCTCCCGACGCTGAGCGAGGGCTTGGAGATTGAGCTCTCTGATTTCGAAGCAGAGAATGCGACACTGAAAGGTGATTACTTGCGGCAGGTAGTTGAGATTGTGATTGGAGGCGTTCCAACTGTCCTTGAGGTTCGTTTTATGTGCTTGTTTATGTCTCTCGGCAGAATACTGTTGCAAGGCTCCGTAACGACGAATCTGTTCGACCCAATGAGACATCAAGTGGATATTCAGAAAGTTGACGTCGGCATCCAACTCCTTGGAAACATCTATCTCGTGGCTGATATAATCCCGCCAGGCGTTCATTTCGCGCCGCTTCTTGGATGGCGTCCAAGTGTCAGCATTTGTTTCCTCGTCTACCTTTCGCTTCTTCACGAGTTCCGTTCTCAGGGCATTGGCTTTGGCCTTCGCCTTTTTGCCGGCTCGCCCGAGTAAGAAAACATCTTTGAAGGTGTGAAAACGA
>Ga0307514_10001448_pt1 | contig 29002 bp, 34 predicted proteins | sample 16_EM_MG_FD_203088 | JGI IMG/M metagenome (GOLD analysis project Ga0307514, IMG submission 203088) | Populus trichocarpa ectomycorrhiza microbial communities from riparian zone in the Pacific Northwest, United States - 16_EM | ecosystem: Host-associated > Plants > Roots > Unclassified | place... | reverse complement strand
CTGCATCTGGTGAGAGATTTTCCCTACATTGACTGGGTAAATGACTAACATTTCTTATTCCACGATTATTAGAAGCTACTCTACACAAAGAATTGGTTCTAGCACAAGAGTCACAACCTCATCCACATCGCCAATGGCGCTGGAAAGAACTGAACCAGGTCCTTGCAATGAACAAGAGAGACCTATTAGCTATACCTGGGGAAAGAGCTGCCACAGCTGGCGAGTACAGGAGGCCAAAATACCTATGCCTTGCGAGTTAGGGATATCTGTTAGCTATGCCCGCCGAAATCGCCTACCACAGCCGGCGAGAGCTAGGAGACCTATTAGCTATACCTGGGGAAAGAGCTGCCACAGCTGGCGAGTACTGGGAGTCAAAATTCCTATGCCTGGCAAAATCGCTACAACAGCTGGCGAGTACTGGAGGCCAAAATACCTATGCCTGGCGTCGTACAGCTCTGCGTCCTCGTATCCTAAGTGGTCGGAAGTGTGGGAAATACCCATAAGGTTGCATACCACGTGAGATGATCTTGGCAAAGAGTCGAATTCGGGCATATATCAGTAAAAGAGTAGGGTAACCTAATCAAGGCATATATCGGGTCTCCTAATTAGGGCATGTATCGGTATCCTAATCAGGGCATGTATCGGTAGCGGACGAAGGATATAAGCGTAGGATTTGCGCCTGTTCAGAGTTCTATTTTTCCTATCAATCTATAGAGCATTCAGACTTTCAGAGAAGTACAATTAGTTAGCTGTCTAGTAAAACTAAGCTTCGAATACACATATCATCTTCGATACAATTCTCCGCCACGTCTCCCCTCATAACTTGAAATCTTTCAGGAAGTGGGTCCCATATTTCAAAGAGACAAGGAATTATACAGGAAACGTGCTGCCTATTCCTGACTCTGATCTCGAGGTTCTGTCGAAGGTTTTGTCCTGGGTCTCCAAGTCGTACTCGGAGGGGCTTGTGTTTTGCGAGTCCAAACGTATCCACTTGATTGCACCAATCTTGTGGTCAGTGGTACAGCTCCTGCCTAATATCAAGGTGGATGTGGAGAAAGACTTTGACGGCATCCGAGTTTATGCACATGGCCATTTTGAGTTCATTGTTCAGGCCAAGGAAGAGCAGTTTGGGCAAGGTGCAGCCCAGTGTTTGCTGGGCTGTGAAGTTGTGGCTGACCTGAACAACATTCATGAGGTATTTGGTATTGTCACCAATTTCGAAAAGTGGATGAGGCAGTGCATGTTGGCAATGAGAGTTATGTGGGACAATCATGCTAGTGGTGAGGTATATGGTTTTGTTACAACTGGGGAATTGTGGCGAATGTTCAAATACGATGGAACATCTTGTGTTCAAACAGCGGCGCTACTGGTACTATTTAATGGAATGGAGGAAGAAAAGCAGGAGTGGATTGACAAGTACTCGTGTGTGGTGGAATGTATGCTCGTGGCGCTAGCAAATGGAGGGAGGATTATGAAGGATGTGGTTGTCGGATAAGTTTTATTGATCTCGTGCCCAGACTCTTATCTACCTACGCTAAAAAATAAATCCCCGCAGCTTATCTACTTTTTTTTTTTTTTACGACGTAGGTAGATAAGAGTCTGGGCACGAGATCAAAGTTTTATTTTGTTTTATGGTCGGGTTTTTATTAATATATATATACGGTGTACATAGCTAATTAATGGAGGATTTTATTGGAAGAATTGCCAAGGGTTCATGGAATTGGTGATTACGATTGGCGCACACACACAGATCCATCAGATCGCACTCCACCCCGTCTACTACGCATTAGTAGCCACATACCGGTACCCCTACCTATTACATGAAGGCAGTTCTGCCAGGGGATGGGATTTACTTCCAACACCTGGATCTCAACATGAAGCGATACGTTGAATGCGGAGGGGGGAGGAACCAGATTTGACGTTAAATGAGGGAACTGCACCATGGTGGTCCCCGGCTTTCATGAGAAAATCAGGGACTGATGGGGTGAGGTTGTGACCAAGGGAGAAGCAGAGTCTGTGGGTAAGTTCCGGAGGGCCATTGAGCACGATGAGGATACACTCAAAACAAACGACATATACACGCCAGCCAATGTGAAGAAATACGGCAAGCTGGTACCAGCGGTCTGTGGGCTGGGCGACATCCGGATATCACGGCCGGAAATTCTTCACGGGTCGACCAAGGTGTCGCGGAGAGTAGTTGTAGTCCATTTGTTCGAGCAGCTCATGGAAGAATGCAGCAAGCAGAAGCGGAGGGGGGAATGAGTCAATGTGAGGCAGGGAGGGGGAGGGGAGAGGGGTGGGGGAATCGTAAAACCCTCAATAGAGTGGTATGTATGTATTATGAACCCCAGTCATCTCATTAACCATCAACAAAAAAAAATTAGCTATTAGGTATATCGTGTATCTACGTGCTGTATATACATGTACGCTTGACTAAAAAAAAAAACAAGTAATTCCCCATTCCGTTAACTCACCCACTCCATTAAGAAGTAGTAAAACAGAAAGGAAAAAATGAATATCCACTCATCCACGTATCGCCCCAGACCAAACCACCTAGTAAAAATTTGATAAACATACGAACTGAGAAAGGGATCAGGGTAAAAGTGAGTAAAAGTAAGCTCTCCTCAACACCAACGACGGCAACAATAAACAAACATTATATCATCAAATAATCGCCACCTCCCCATACCATCTAGGCCTTTTTAGGTCCCGACCCTGTATAAACCAACTCCGTCCCAAACACTCTATCCCAGAACTTACTCGTGACACCAAAACCCAACTGGTAATCCATATAATGATGTTTCAAATGGTACTTCTTCAGCTCCCTCATGTATTCCGGTAAGTTCTTATGGTGCAAAAAGTAATGCGTGCAGTCATAAAGAATATATCCAAAGATCCCACCGCAAAAAAGGTTCGTCGCACTGTACCAGCCGAAGATGGCGCCGAGAAGGGATTGCACGAGGACCCAGAAGGGGTAGGCCAGGAGGAGGAAGAGTGCGGGGGGCATGACGAGGCGGTATTTGTCCACTGTGAGGAGGGAGGGGTTAGCTAGACGAAGAGGTAATTGTGGGGGAAGATGGACGTACTAGGGAGGTAGTGGTGGACACCGTGGAGCATGAAGTGGAGAGTGAGAAAGACGGGGTGATCTGGCATATGTCTGTACCCGCTAACGTTAGCAAACAATCTAATCCCATGCAACCCCGATGTAAATAGGTCAAGACATACCCATCCAAATGGAACAAAAACCTATGCAACGTATACTCAATCAACGTCCAAACCCCCACTCCAATCACGAAATTTATCCCCAGCAGCGGCAAACTTTGCACCCCCTCATACGCCCTCCACAAGCCATGACACACCGCGGGCACCCATACCGTTGGGACAATCCACCACGGAGCTTTACTCAGGGGCTCGAGAAAATTTCCAAAAAACGGTGCTGAATCCCCCCCCTTGTAGTACCTCGGTCTGTGGACCTGATCCAGGTAAAAATCTCTAGTCCAATTACTTCTGAGAACTTGCATGAACATAGGTTTATTCAGATCAATGAATCCATGTTTTTTAAAGTCCTCCACTGCGTCCGTTTCCTTCGACAAGTCCTCCTCGGATACCAACCCCGTTTTCACAAATCCATTGACTTTTGCTGGGCCATTGGCTGTTTTGGCTACCCCGTTACCGCTGCTGTTGCTGGTAGTGCTGTCCTCATTCTCTTCCAGATTTCCCACGACATACTCCTCCAGAATCTCATACGCCGCCTCAGAATGCTTATGGCTGATTTCAGCTACTAGAATCTCAGCAATGTCCTTCCCAGCATACTCTAGCACAAGGTCTTCTCCCCCAGGATGATCAGCTAAAAACTCAGTAACGTCGAAAACTCGAGTTCCAATCGCGACATAGCAGGATTTCTTTGAATTATGAGATGTGAGCTCAGCTCGGGTGATTGTAGGGAGGGTTTGGGCCGGCATGGCTGGCGAACTCGAATAATGTGGTTCGGATTGAAGTAGGTGTGCTGTGTTGATGCGAGGAGGTGTATTGATTCCGAGGGATTGAAGCTTGTTGTTGACTTGAGACTTGAGAAGACTCGGGGGAATAGCGTGTCGGGAATTTATCAAATTATTCTCGATTTCCTCTCCTCCTCCTCCTCCTGAGGCCTAGAATTCCATCTGAAATACAAAGCTAAGATTCTTTCCCCTTAACCGTACAGTACACGCGATTGTGAAATATGCAATTGCCGCTTCACTCGTTGCTACGGAGCTATAACTGTGCATACGTAATAAGGAACCTGCATACTTCTTGTGCATACATATGTGCATAGTAATCAAGGAGGTAAGGGTCGGGTGGGAAATGGGAATAGAATTCAAAATCTAGTGCAAAGAGGCGGTCTGCTTGTAGTTGTAGTTGTAGGGTACAGGTACAACAAGTACATAGGTATCTAGATACTTCTAGACGCTTGCGCCCAGCCTCCTAATGTCCCTTGCAATTCCCCTCGTGGTGGCACTATACCGTGCGACGAGTGCCCTCATATCACTCCCCGCGCGGTCATACCGCCTCAGGTCTTTTTGCTCGACGGTGCGCTGGCGTGCTTCCAGGTGAGATTTTGTATCCACAAGATGGTGGCTACAGCAAAAACAATTATAGTCAATATCCATGCTAGTAGCGGGGGAAGGGGGGGGGGTGATAATTCTCCAACGCTCTCAGCGACTCTGGGTTATAAATCGCCGCCAGCACCTCCAGCACCTCCAGCTTTACGACATTCAGCTTCCCCTGCATGCCCTCCACCACCGCCTCCAACATGTCTGCCTGGCCCCTACCAAATACCTACCGAACAGCAAACTACCTAACAGCCAAATACCTAGCGAACAGCCCAATACCCTCCGAACAGCCAAATACCCTCCGATCAGCCAAATACCTATGCCTCCTACCAGTCAAAACAGCATCTCAATGAGGTCTTTTCCGCTGTCATACTTAATCAATTGTATAAACTGTTCCATCACCTTCATGATATTGGCTAGGAATACACTCCCGTTGAGTAAATCGAGGCATTTTATGATGGTATGCGTACTCCTAACCATTTCCAATATTTTCCCTGCCTCAGCCGTAGCCTATGCCTGGCGAAATCGCTGTCACAGCCGCTGGGTATTTGGTGCTCTCTTGCCAATGTGCACTTGATTCGCTGGTGAGTCCTGGGAGAGTTGTTTGCAATTACAGTGCGCTGATGTGGATGATGGGGTGAGTACTAGGTAAGGAGTTAGCCATAATCATGAAATTCTCCAAGTCCCCAGGAAATAGGGGCATCACAAGAGTTCAATCACCCAACAGCCAATGTCAGACCTACCATCCTGCGTCGGAGCTTCCATGTTCAGTTGGACGTGCTATCCTCAGTCGGATGTATATCCTAAGTCATGCACGCTATGCTGTTTCATACCAAACCTCCCGGATTCGATCGGGGAGTCCCAAAGTCTAACACACCTAGGCTTCAGATGGAAATACCTGAATGTAGGGGCTGTGAATACTGGTGGATAGTGCACAAGGTTTGACAGATATAGGAGCTATACAAAACCAAGATTAGCTATGACACCCAGTGAGTGTTTAGCAAGCCATGGGAGAGGGATTGCCTATATGTTGTAGACCCACAACTATAGCTGGTAGGTATTTGGTAAGTGTTGGTAATATTAGCTATGAGTATTGGGTAGTATACAGATTTAGAATTTGTGCTGGAGGAATGGGAATTGCTGGGAGCGCAGAGCCTAACAGGTGTAAATCGAGGTACTGCAGGGCAGCGGTAAGAGGAAGCATTGAAATAGGGCAATTGAATTGGAATGTCGCAATTAAATTGAAATAGGTACGTGAATGGGAGTCCTAAGTCACCCATCTTTGCACATTTACTGAATAGGACTATATATGGACAGTCTCGTGACTCCACTGTTCGGGGGTTACCTATCGGCTCTTAGCGGATGCAGGGGCTAGTGCATAACCGGCCGTGCATGGGTGCACGGCAGGAGGTCATACCTTTGTCATCTTTTTGACACAACGCTTCAACTTCTGTTTCTAATATTCAGACCAGACACAAGTAAGTACGCTGTGCTATAACCTGAAAAACCCCCACTGACACCGCACCATTCTGCCTCAGAGTCCCACCAATCTCAAGCCCTCAAATTCCTCAACAATTGGAGCCATCACTGGCATCATGCCTTCCTCACAAGTACCAGACCGAGAGGGTATCGCATCCCTTCTAGATACCGACCTCTACAAACTCACCATGCAGTGTGCTATCTTGCACAGTGGCTGGGGTGACATTGGTTCGTTTCCTCATGAAGGGCCCTAGTTATGGAAGACCTCACTGACGGGTAGGGAGCTAGATGTCACATATACTTTTACAAACCGCACCCCCGACCTCAAAACCCGGAGGGCCGGATTTGAGTGGCTGAGGCGTCAGGTCTCCAGTGAGTCACTCGATTTCGGGTCTCTGTTCCACGAAGCAATCAGTAACGTTAGTGACACCGGTAGACCTGGGATCTATAGCCGTGACCGAAGGAGAGCTTGAGTTTCTCCGAAGAAAATGTCCTTATTTTCCCGAGGGCTACCTACAGTACCTCAAAAATTTCCGCCTTAAGCCCAACCAAGAAGTGAAGCTCGAGTTTCATCCTGTACCCTCGCCCAAAGAGGGTGATGATGAGGAGGAGGATGATGAGGTTGGTACTAGACACAAAGCCTGGGAAGAGGTTACTAAACGCTTACCGCTAGGGGGACCTCACCATCACTATTACTGGGTCCTGGGCAGGCACAATACTTTACGAGATACCACTTCTCGTGCTGGTTTCTGAGTCATACTTTCGATTTACTGATACCGATTGGGACTATACCGCTCAAGAAGAAAATGCTTTTGAGAAAGGTGTTAGGTTATTACAGGGTGGCTGTGCCTTTAGCGAGTTTGGCACTAGGAGGCGGAGGAGCTATGCGACCCAGGAGATGGTTTTGGGAGGGCTGATAAAGGCTGCCGAGGCGCACAAACAAAGCAATAACAATACAGGTGGTGTCTTTACTGGAACCAGCAATGTTCATTTTGCGCATAGGTTTGCGCCCCTAGTCCCTTACGTGCACACAAAGGGACTAAATCTTAACACAGGTTCGACTTGAACCCTATTGGCACGGTCGCCCACGAATGGTTCATGGGTATAGCCGCAATAACTCAAGATTATTCAACCGCGAACCTGGTAGGATTGGAAAAATGGGTGTCATGTTTCGGAGCTGGTGTATTGGGAATAGCCTTGACAGATACCTTTGGCACAGAGCAGTTCCTTAAGTGTTTCAAATCCGAACGGTCCGGCACAGGGTTGACATATGCTGAGCTCTACACGGGGGTCAGGCAGGACAGTGGAGACCCTGAGGGGTTTGTATTAATGATGAAGACATTTTACACCGACCTGGAGAAGGAGACAGGAAGAAAGACCGGCCGAAAAACGATTGTATTCTCAGATAGCCTAAATGTCGATCTGTGTCTAGGGTACAGGACATATGCAGAAGAAAACGGCTTTGCAACCAGTTTTGGCGTTGGCACTTTCTTGACCAGTTCGTTACTACCCATTCATTTCCGTACGTATGATGATCACTAACTACACAGATGATTTCGGGCACCTGTCCCGTCCGAACCGAAAATCCCCACCCCTCAATATTGTGATCAAACTGTCCTCTGCAGCTGGTCGCCCAGCAGTCAAGATAAGTGATAACATTGGGAAGAACACTGGCGACGAGAAGACAGTGGAAGAGGTAAAACGGGAATTAGGATATATCGAAAAACCTTGGGATAAGGAGAAGGATGGGAACATGTGTGACGAGAAGAACAGGTGGGGAGATGGGCTAGCATAAGAGGAGAGGGGCACTACAATATGATCTCCACAAGGATTTAAGCCCGCATTTGCTCACCCCGGTGGGTCATTTACTTGCGGATGGCTGTTCATTATCGCTGACGTATACCCTGCCAGGGCCCGCGCCTGCGCTGGAGTACTGCTTGTTTCGTGGAATTCCTTATTTAGGGTGTGCTGCAACAAAGTGAACATTGATGTCATTTGGGCATCAGGTTTGAAAGCCTATGGTTATTGCCTTTTAATGATTCAATACCCAGTATATAGTTAATAGCCGCAAACAAACTATACCGTGAAGTATTCAGTAGATGTAATGGGTGAGCCATAGCTATCGCCCATATCTATATCATCGTATCGTTAAAACTCGCTTACATTAGTGTGAGATGGCAAGGCACGGGAATTTTTATCTAATTGACTTGGCAGCGCAGAGGGTCTGGTGTTCTGATTACCTATGCTTAGTAAGCGCAAATAGTCTAAGACTAAGAGTACAAGCGACATGGACCTTTGTTCGCCAGTACTCTGTAGATACGGTATATAAAGAAATTTTGCAGCCAGTGCAAATCCCGGTAGCGAACAGAATTATCAACACCATGACGGCGGCAGCCCTTACCATAGCAACAATACAAGATACCGGTAATGAACGCATAGCTATGACGGCTTACTCGTTTGCTGCCTCCACCACTCGCAATTGCAGTTCTGCCGTTCAAAATAGATGGTTGTTAACGTTCTAGTAAAGTTTGAGTTTGAATTGCCACAATAGGCAACACACACTCGGCACCCTCTATAGCAGGTTATCCTATAGAAGCATATCGTGCGTTCCAGGCTGCTCTGGCAAGAATTGGTGGAGTGGTAGTCGGTATTTGGTATAATTATACCAGAGGGTGCGGTTAAATTTGTTTATAAACACATTCGGAAGTTGTCAGGTTGCCATGGTAACTTAACGGTAGTTGCAAAATCCCTCTCTTCACTCCCATCCTGATCTCGTGCCCAGACTCTCTCGGGGCTTGGCGTTGCCTTTTGTGTGCCCCACTTACGCATGCCAAGAGTCACGAGCGATAGTCTGGGTACGACTTCCCCCTCTCTTCTTTCTCTGTTCTTCTCACCCTAAAACAAGGAGAAAAGGTATTGCTCTTTCGCCCACCGCTTCCACTCTAGCAACTCTGACAAGCCTTAGTCAGATACAATGTCCGATTTTGTTTGAGGCAGGAGTTTGACCCAGCCTTCAGAGTGAAGATCCACCCTTGACGATTTCAAAAAAAGCCAATAGTAGATAAGCGGGGGAGTTGAACTGCTCTGCCACTCAAACGTTATGAGCCCGGACAGCGGTTATACTCTCCAACATCTCCCATGGAAAACACATTCATGTGTTTGTAATGCGCCCTTCCGGTGAGTGCGTCTCTTTTCATTTCTGTGTTCCCTTTACTGTGTCGTTTGTGTTCTAATCCCTATCACTTAAATCACCAATCTACAGGTCATTACTTTACAGAATTCGACATCGTGGTTTCCCCTAAATGGGGTCTATCGACCGTGCATCTCTCAGTGACCTCATAACAGCAATACGTGACACGAACCAACCACCTGCACTCGAAAATGACAATGACAGAGGAGGACTTAACTTCCGAACTATCACTGGATCAGTATCTCAATTCCTAGTATGGCTTTATTCCCGTACATTTCTTTTTATATTGTACATGATGCTAATTTTCCATTGGGCGCGGTAGAATCAACTGCAATGGAATCCCTCATACTCTCTTTTCCTTCCACCACCGAACGAATTCTGCACCTTATCAACACTGTTGCCACACTGGATCGTCCAGCTAAATTTCAGTACTTGTGCAACTTACCTGTTCAGTTTGATGAACATATTGTTGATATTACAGCTAAGAGTTGGGAATTATTAGAAGGTGAAGAGCTTTGGAAGGAAAGCTTTGCGCTTTAGAGTTCAAAAAAGCAATTGGGTTTGCAGAGGTAGTGGAGCCGATCTTGGTCCGCAAAACCAGATCAACACATGTTCGGAAAATACATGGCCAATGGAATATATCGGCAGAGGAGGCGCTTGGTGATTTATTGCCAACAAAAATTGGATATACTGCCTGGGTAGCATGTATCGACTATCCTCTCACAGATTGTCAAAAGGTAAAGGAGCTTTTGGAATTGCAAATTCAAGGGTGTCTCTTCCTTATTGCTTTATAAGAAGCGTAGATATCCCCACTGAATCCTCAACTTCCTACTTCTCTTACTGCGCACTAGGCCCAATGTCTGCTTCCGCTACTCGTGATAGGGCAGAAGAAGCCTTCAAGGCGTGGCCAGGTTCTGATAAAAACCTCAATCGTTCTCGCTTGAGTACTGACAAATAAACCGAATATATATCAATTCTCAACTCTCCTAATGCCTTTCTATCCTGATGCTAAACCTCCACAGCATATTGAAGATAAATAGCATGAGCTCTGGAATTAGACCACTTCTGCCTTTCCAGCTTATCTTCAATATGCTGTGGAGGTTTAGCATTAGGAGAGGTGAGAATTGATATATATTCGGTATATTTTTCGGTACTCAAACGAGCACGATTTAGGTTGTTGTCTGAACCTGCCCACGCCTTGAAGGCTTCTTCTGCCCTATTACGCGTAGTGGAAGTAGACATTGGGCCTAGTGCGTAGTGGGAAGGAGGTTGAGGATTCAGTGGGCATATCTAGGCTTCTTATAAGCAATAAGGAACCTTCCAATCGAGGAGGAGGAAGCGCCAAAAGTCAGACGCTTTTGGTAGTTGATATTCAAGCCGCTGTTACCAACTTGAAATTCGACTATGAATGCGTGCTTGCAACTTGAGGCGCCGAACGGGTTAGGACAAAACAATGAAAATGACTTCCCAGCCAGGTACAGAAATTAAGGCCCCAGTCCCGGTATGTATCCTCCTTGTTTGTAATTGCTTCCACAGTCGCTTGTATTCCAAATGGATGCTAATTTGTTACAGACCATTGCCAGTCAAGTATGAGAAGATCTAATCGACTTGCCACGAGGGATCAATTGAAAGAAGTTGGGGGGTATATGGCCGGAAGTACAGTCAGTGAGAGTCAATCCAACGGAAGCGGTGATCTGGATCAGGAAGTAGAGCCTCAAGAAGACTTGAAGACATTGGATTGGAAATCGCGGAACTGGCAAAGAAAACATCGTTTGGTAATGCACAAGTACTGTTATTGGCCATGCTAGAGATTGGACTAGAAAATGTTTGTTTTTTCACCTAAGAATAGTGATGCATTTCGGGTCATGTTACAGTTCCTAGTATCAAAAAACAAGCTTCCAGTTTACTTTGATTATAAAGAAATTGAAGGACCCCTCTTCTTCGTACAAGACCATGTTGGTGAAATATGGCATTGACAGTTCAATGCGAAAGGTTAATAAAAAGAAACACTGATAAAGCTCTCGGGGAGGACTTAAAACTATGTCTATGGAATCGCTACAACGGCCACGGAATAGTTTATCCGCTTCGGATGGTATTTCCTGCACGAGTACCTAGGAGCCCACTCTACATCCAGTTTTTGGAGTCTTGCCTTGCAAGAGGATTCGGATGATGAAATGTGGTTGTGTAGGCACGTGAGGAGAGAGGGTGATGGGGGTCATTGTTAGGTTATGGATAAGACCTTGAGAAGGGACCAATGATGAAAACGCAGCGTAGTTGGAAGAATAGAAGAAATCGTTGGTTTGAGGGATAGAAGTTGTTTTTATTCTCTCCTATTCGATTTGTGGTTATAGGTGGGAATGAACACTTGGTAATATCGCACATAAAAGATTTTTTAAAAAACATTGAGATATGTATACGGCCTTACAAGCATCCTGCATGACTTCCGCCCTCCAATTTTTACAGAAGTAACAATCACTTTGTCTGGTTTGGTTGCAGCGTGCCCCCCATTTATGCTTCATATTTCTTTATTTAGTATATAGTCCACAAGGATAACGTCTGGGGATTGTTGAACACGTGAGGTCAAGATGCTATCTTTGGCAGAAAAGAGAGAACCTAATATCAAAGAATATACGAAACATATAAATATCATACCACACAGATTATGCAAGCTCCGTGCTACGCATGCCCCCATTCTGGTTCTCCACATCACTGATCGCCGTACTGGTATATCTGCTGAAGGCCTTCCCGGATAGCTCAAGTTCGGGATTAATTGCCTTCTCACCCCACCTACGGTAGTAAATACGCTTGATCCACTTCCAAGCTTCGACCCCACCAAAGAAGAGTGTTGCTTCAACAAAGACAATGCCCCATTCCCAGCTGATTGGGGCATGTTTGAACACCTTGTGATTGATGACTGGGACGTAAATAATCGGAAAGACAGTGACGAAGCCGGCAAAGATTGACCAAAAGAGGAATGGGTTACGCCAGGCATGTTTCATCCAGATAGTAGCCGGATTTTTTGGCTTTGGCTCCATGCGGAAGAAGGATCTGCGCATGTGAACCATCTCCCAGGCAAGGAAGAGAGCAAACCAGGTCAGAGCAACAAAAGTTGTTGAGCGGGCACGGAAGACAAGTTCACAGTGTTCCGTATAGTGATTGTTACAATCCTGACCGAGATTTCCATCGCCAAAGCCCCAAACCACGAGGGAGAAGGAGGAAAGGCAGAGCGCAGCCATCCAGAACCCATATACAGTCATATCAATCAGGACTTCGGCTGTGAAAATACCAACTTTGAGATTGTGTGGAGGCCGCGTCATGATATCATCAGAGGCAACCTCCATACCCAGACCCATAGCTGGGAAACCGGAGGTAATCATGATAATCCACAAAATCTCAACAGGGGCAAGAGGAAAGACTGACAGGCCAGTGTGATCTTTGAACGCAAGACCAATAAGAAGAGTGCAAGCTTGGGCAATGTTCTCAGCCAGGAGATGAAGAACGAATTTCTTGATGTTGTCGAACATACGCCTACCCTCTTCGATAGAGTTGAGGATAGAGGCGAAATTGTCATCTGTGAGGACGATATCGGAAGCGTCCTTGGCCACATCACTTCCTGCCATACCCATACCAATGCCAACATCTGCCCTCTTCAAAGCTGGAGAATCATTAACACCATCACCTGTCATAGCAACGAACTTCTTGCGCCTATGTAAGGCCTCGACCATGCGTACTTTTGTTTGGGGAGCGCACCGGGCAATGACCAAGGGCAAAACTGGAAGGTCATCAACCTCTTGGTCGCTTAGCCTGTCGAACTGTGCTGCAGTCATGACCATAGCGGAAATGACATCTGGCGAGAGGGTTGAAAAGGACTTGGGGATAATTCCCACCTCAATTGCAATGGCTTTGGCGGTTTGGGGGTGATCACCAGTCAACATGTGCACATTTATACCAGCCTTATGACAAGCTTTAACAGCTCCAGCAGTTTCAATGCGAGGAGGATCATAAAGCCCAATAAGGCCAAGCAGGCACATCTCCCTTTCAACATCGGCACGGGGATATTCACTCCAATCCTCGATTATAGTTGACCATGGTCTATAGGCAAGAGCCAGAACACGAAGCCCTTGAGAAGCCAGGGTCTCCATGTTCTTCAAGACATCCTCCTTGATCTCATCGCTGAGAGGCGACTGACCTCCAGCTAGCTGAACGGTGGTACAGGCATCAATGACTCTTTCAACGGCACCCTTCATAAAAGCCCAGTCTCGATAACCCTGCTCCTCAAACGAGCTAAAGTGGCGAAAAACAACTGCCATCCGCTTGACCTCAGAGTCGAAAGGGAATTCAGCCTTTTGTTCCCAAGTGATGTTGTCTCCATGAGTAAACTTGCGTCGGTTCCAGTCAAAACGAGATGCAAACACTTGAATTGCAAGCTCCGTTGGATCACCTCTACCATCCCATTCACCAGTTTCCTTATGTTGATTGACGATGGCGAGATTTGCGAACGTAGCAACATTCAAATATTTGGTGAAGTCATCTCTCCCAAGGAATTCTGTAGCGGCTTTCCATTGTGTCTCGGCTTTTACCTGTGCAGCAGTTCTCAGGGCAACGGCAGTAGCACGAGGTGATTCATCGGAGAATGCGATTTGTGCGTCTGTGGGATCTAGAGGATTATTGCTTTCACCAACTGAGTAGGTGCCCTCGGCAATAACCCATGCTTTCTTGACGACCATCTTGCCCTGGGTTAATGTGCCTGTCTTGTCTGAACAAACGTTTGTAACAGCACCCAGAGCCTCAAGGGAGTCGAGCTTCCGGACGATGACGTTACGCTGAACCATTATTTTGGTTCCCACAGCCATGGTAATGGTCAGGACGACCACCAAACTCGCAGGAATCATGGAAAGACCAGTTCTAGATGTCACTGTTAGCTTGAGTCCATGCATGGAACGAATATAAGCAGCCTAACATACCCAACAGCGTAAAGAATGACATCCTGACGATCTTCGAACCCATTGGCAGCAAGACAAATAATTGCGAAAACGACGGCAATGAGGAACAAGAAAATGGCGAGCCAACTGAGCTTCTTTTGAAGGGGGGTCCCCACGGAGACTCCCAAGAACTTCCCAATTTGATCCTTAACAGTCAAAGCACCGGCTTCGATGTAGCGGTGGAAGTGTGCATGTCCATCCTCATTACGGCGGACTTTGCGGACTTTGCTGTCACCGCCTCGGAGAGACTCAGCAATCTTGCCGATTTCAGTTTTCATTCCAGTACTAGTGACGATGCCCTTAGCTCTGCCCCGGGTAACAGTTGAGCTTGAGTAGGCCAAGTTGATTCTGTCACCAACCCCAACTTCTTCGGATTCCTTGAAACTAGTACCCGCAGACTTCGCAACCGGCAAACTTTCACCAGTCAAGAGTGCCTCATCTGCTTCAAAATGTACAGGAGAAAAATGTTAGCCATATATTTAGTGAAGAGACAAGTTATATCAACCGGGGTACTTATTCATTGCTTCATACAGCCTCATGTCTGCTGGTATGGTATCCCCAGTCTTCACCTCAACAACATCTCCAGGGACAAGGTCCACTGAGCGGATGACCTTGATGTGACCTGATCGGATCACTGTAGCGGTAGGCGAAGAGAGTGATCTTAGAGAATCCATAGTCTTCTCAGCACTGTACTCCTGGAAAAATCCTACTACAATATTGATAACCACGACTGCGGTGACGACACCAGCTTCAATCCATGATTTGATCGCAAATGTTACTGCCATGGCCATGATAAGAACCTACCAACAACAAATTAGTAATTACATGAGGCAAAAGTTCTATTCTGTCGTGTATGTACTTACAAGAACCATCGCATTGAATATCTGCTTCATCAGAATCCGGCCTGCGCTGACACCACCACCACCCAGGAGCTCATTCAGCCCAAATTGTGTCAGTCTGGACTTTGCTGCTTCATCGGAGAGCCCATTATCTGGGTCTGTTTGCAGCTGCAGGGCGACTTCATCGGCTGAGAGGAGATGCGGAGGATTAGAGAGTTGCAATGGCACGGGTCCTTCACGACTTCGGGGGTGAAGATCTTTGACACCATCTTGCATCAACTGGGAATGCTGGGTCGGAACGTGGGAAGAGATTTTGATGGAGCAGAAAACTGCAGCTATGATCCAACAGTCTCCAATGAAGAAGGATATGTCTGATAGATTGAATAGATTTGGAAACCAGGAGGACAATTAGTAAAGGGGGGGGGGGTTGCCTAGAGTATGCAGAGGGAAGGGAGGAGGGGGGCGGGCGGGTTGCGTTATATAGACATTTTCATGGGATGGCGATACCTATGCTGGTGCTTCAATCCAAGATTCTACTAGCGGGCTCTTTTTTGTCGCCGTACAAGCCATCGCCATCGCCCATCTGGTCTCGTACCCAGACCTCTCTGCGCTGCCAAGACAATTAAATCTGTACTGTAAAGGTACGACTTGCACAGGCCATCAAATGGCATCAACCCAATGTAAATGTGTACGGTACTCGCTCGCGTGCTTGTTCAGGCCGGCCAATGCTGGCCAATCTCTCACCCACGTGGGAGAAAGAAGCAATCGTGACAGCCTCGGACTGGATATCCATCACCTTGTGGGCCTTTTTTGTGTAAACATTTTTTTCGCTGTGAACTTTTTTTTTCTTTCCTTCAATATCCCTTGCCATATTTACATCACCGTGGGGTCTTGGCGTATCAGTACCAACGAAGTAGGCAGGATCGAGACTAGGAGCGGTGCCTGTCCCGACAAATTCAACTGTGTGCAACCAGATTTCTATTGCAGTAATGTGTCACATGTCTGAGTCTTAGTTTTCATACCGTACCCAACCCCCCGGAAGACTGACTCTGGATTTCAACATACAATTGATGCTCGATCAGCCATTCTGTGGTGCCTGCTCATACTTTGCACCATAGCTGTTCAGTATGGGACCAACCAATTATGAAATTTTGGTACTCTTTCCTTACAATATATTAAATGATCGGCCCACTTGTGCCACCTGCCCACCTCACCAATTCAGGTTTCAATAGAACTAGCAAGGTGAAACCCAAATCATCTACCGGTATTCAAGATTTTAGGAGCTCTGTATACACACTATAACCAATTGAGCCCACTACCGACTCCAACGTTACTCAGCTCGCTTGGGTCGGCTTGGGAAGTGTATGTTTGCGCCATGATTCTGAGTCCTACCCTCCATCACACATTGTTTATGATATCTCATTGTGCAAAGACCTCTCACAATTCATGCATTTGTATACCATTCTTCAGACTGCATGTACCCTGCATGTTGTACACTATCATCTCATGAGACTCAACTATAGATAGCTAACAAGTCCCACAACTTCTCCAACAGGGTTTAGCATTCCGCGGTTTGAAGAGCTTCAATCCTCTCTCACCCCTTCTAATCAAGCCCAGATATCACTAGCTGCTTCTGCGGAGGCAGCAGCAAAAGGTGCATATGTCATATTCCCTCATTTGGAGTCGACCAGTTGGGAAGGTTGAGGGAAAACTATTTGCTGAAACGTCGACCATCTTGCCAGAAACCGCGGGAAAGCTTGCTAGGAAGGTACAGGAGGTGGGTGAGGTATATGTTGCGATACCCAGTGAGTGATATCTGTGAACCCCAGTTACTTGCAGCATGGCTTTAGGGGTTCCAACTCTTCGGTTACTGGTTAACACTTGCACCGCATTGGCGCGACTGACAAGTTTGGCGCACTTACTTTTTTGCCTTGCCTGTCGGCCCTTAGCCCGCCCGCAACGGCGAAAGCGGGAACCACCGTAGCGGCCCTAGCAGAACTTGCCTCTGCTGTTGGCTGTCCCCAGTCCTATACCGAGAATACTTTTTTTAAAAAAAACCAACATCATGATAAGAGACAAAGAGAAAAAATAATTATCACAAAACGACACAATAACAGATGCTTATTGGTGGTTATTTTATCAACATAAAAGATATTTACACTCCAATGCAGGCAATCGAGCATATGTATTTACCATCTCTCGCTTGCCGATTGATCTTTCGGGTGAAAAGCCTCGCTTCCGAAGATTGCCCCATGGTTGCCTAGCCTCCCTGCCACTGAAAGCTTATTTCCAGTGTATACGCTATTACATAGGTAGAAACCCTTGCCGACATCGAGAGCGCCATAGGTGAACCATTCATCGCATACTCCAAACGCATGACTGAGGGGGCATATGTGACTGACGAGGTGCGCCTGGCCCCACCCGTACGCATGGGCAGGATTAACATATCATACAACCCGTTCTCGATCCCCCTCGCAACAAAAGATGCCACTCACGCAATTAATCTCGCTTCTGCCTCTGGAGCTCTCAAGATAACTCAGGCGATTATTGACCATATGGATGTGAGAACTGAGGCGGGATTGGAGTTTGATAGTGGGAATTTGAAGTAGGTTGTGATACCATTAGGTGTGTGTGGGCCACGAATAGTACTGGTACCTACATATGTCATGCCTACTTTTGAAAAAATCACTATGAATTTAGCATATATGTATGGCCTCGAAAAAAAGTATTTTTAAAAAAATTGTCAAAGCTTTTCATGATATTGACCTGTATTACTTACAACCTACCTACCTACCTACCACCTTGTGGGAAGTTTTAAACAAGTAACCTTGCCCATACCCAATTTTATCCTCCCACAAATATACCAACTAAGATGCTTTGTTGGTGGGGGGTGTTCTCGTCTATAATACCGTACCTCTGGTAACAGGGGGAGGGGGGGGTGTATAGTGGTGTAACTTTAAAAAAATTTCATACCGTACATACATACATACTAGGGGTAATCAAATCGAAACCAGGTTCATGTACCAGGTTTGTGTTGGAATGTGCCTTACGCCACTATATCAACTCCAACACTGATCATACCTGGGTGACGTAACATAGCGCTCAATCATGTATATAGATAGGTGATGAAGGTTCCGGGCTCATCAGAGGTTCCATAGCTTCTTAATTACAGAACGCATAACGTCCAGATATAAGTGAAGTGTTCCTTCATTGGCCACATATCTGTACCGCTGCCATTCTGATATAACCACATATTTCAACAATTCCAATAGTTTGAAACAGTCATATTTTGGCACTTGGCAACAACTCTTATTGGCTAAATCAATGGTGGCGTTACCAGAAACCAGAAACTGGTTTCCAAGTTCCAAGTTTCAAGAACGGGAATAGCAAACACCAGCACAGTGCAAGCATGGCAGACATCACATGTGAGTTTGGCTTGTTCTGCTTCTTTATTGGTTACCAGTATTTATACGGCTTAAGGAAGCCATCGGCCACATTTGTAACAATTGCACAGTGTGTCTCGCAGTTTCCAAACCGTGAGTTTTCTATCTACAGATGACCTAATCAGTTATTGATTGGTCGGCAGGACTCATACGATGGGCAACAAGAGCCACAATCCTAAGAGAAAGTCTGATTTCCAGAAGAAATACAGCAAGTCATATTCAAACATGAGCTAGGAGGAAGCATTCGCAAGGCTAGGTTTCAAGGAAAGTGACCTATTGTTCGAGTGCATTCCAGTTAGCCATATGCTAGAGCAAGGAAGGCAAGGAAGCTCTACATTGGAACCGGAACTCATCACTAGGATAACAGAAATGGTCTACGATCAGCTAGTGCACAAACGCAAACATGCCAAATAGCACAAGAGATGGGGTGGAGCGACTGATCTCTTGGATGGAGGACAATCAGGAACAACTGCGGGGCAAGCAAATTGCCTGGCATAAAGAACAGGTATTTGGTGCGGAGGAGCATATTACGGTGAAAGGAATCTCAGAGAAAATGGGCAATATGAAGAAGACTTGGAAGGACGCAAAAGCGGTGCAAGCGCAATCGGGGTGGGGAGTTAAGCTTGAGGAGAGTGAAGCTCAATCAACCAGGTATTAGAGCGGAGATGTCCTTTCTTCTGGCGTTTAGAGGAGATATGGGGGTCGCGTCCAAATGCATCTGTTATGATATATATAGGCTTCAAGAGTATCAATCCCATGCCTACCTGCACAACTTCATGAGATAGATACCAGTGAGTGGCAATGATATTTCGTACTGCAAGGATGTCTTGAATATGCTCTTCTTCGATCTCTTCTAATTCCTCTATTTCCTCCTCTTCCACCTCATCTGATGCTAATAAATACGCATATGCCGCAACTTCAATTGCAGCGTCAATATCCTCTAGAGCTTGAGCTTTATCTGAGGCATGCTTGTAGTAGCCACGGTGGTGATGTTGTGAGCGGTGATGTCGTTGCAATCAAAAACCAAAACCTGGTTTTTGTGTTTGGCGTAGTTATATCTATTTACCTATATTGGTTTAGTTGGTGGCTTGCACTAAAAATAGGGAGGTTCACAACAAAAGTCTTTTCCACCTGCCTATTCTTCTTACCCAACCCCCATTTGCATTTCATATACCTCAACCCAGCTGCTTCGATGGGATGGGATGGTGGGATGAGCTCGGGAGGGTAATTTAATGTTGGGTTTTTTAGGGATGAATTTTGTGGCTCCTTTTTTATCTTACCCTGAATTGAGACTTGGGGGTAGGGCCTTCTTGTAAACGTTGAGGATGCTCTATGTATGTAGGTACTCCGTATCTGTGCGCAAAACTGGTGGATGGCAACACGCTCACTGAGTAACAACGGTCTATGTAATTATTTGCTGTGCTATCTATACACAGACTGGCAGCGTACCGGTAATAATGTCATCTCCAGCAAAAATAAGAGTTCGACCGGGACCAAAGGCAAAATCGACCACCTTAAAACCGCGTAGTCTTACAGCACTCAAACTACAAAAAGTACCGTAAAGGACAAGACGGCAGATATTTTGGAAGAATCATTGACATCTGAGAGAGTGATGATACTAGTGTTGGACAACGTCGAATTGCAATCACGTATGCAGTAGCTGAAGCATGGTTATGGCTTCATCAATGCAAACAAGATGCTATTATCAAAGCTTTCCAGCAAACCGGTATATCACTCTGTCCGACTGGTAAAGATGATCCAAATTGTATGTACGGGGTTGCCAGATCTCACTATTAGACCATGGGAACTTGAGATGGAGTCCGATGAAGAGGTTGAATTTGTTGATGAAGCTGAGATAGAGCAGCCATAGATGTTTAAACATCGGGTCTTTTTTTAAAAAAGTTTTTTATTATTAATTTATTTCTATATACTTATTTCTTTACTTGCGCGACATGCTCACAAAAATTTACATGGACCGTTATTAACGAGTGTGAGAATTGCCATCCACCTGTTATAGCGCAGCCCAACTACACCTGTTTTGTACTCATGTAACCTTTACGCGTTAGCTTTGAAAAAGCGACATGAACCGTTGTTCGCCAGTGGATGCGGTACCATATATAGGCATTGTGGTGATTTTGGCAGGATACTGGTATGAGCATTCCCATGTTGTAGAGCGCACTTTTTTCCAAAGGTACCGGTATGTATGATAGGTATCCCAACATGCCGCGCAACGAGCAAGACCTGCATTAATATTATTGTGCTATTGTCAAAGATACTGTATAGAGCCAGAAAATCACCATGCTCATGAAATATCATGAGTTGTGGCTGGAGACTATGGAGATGCAGAGGCTTACTCGTAGGGCGCCAAGGGTAGCTTTTATTGATTAGTCAACAAGGATGGTAGCAGTCCTTACTAATTGTCGAAGTGCAACTCTTGTCCATATGTGATATTGCATACAATAGCATTATCATGTTCCGAATTACAGCTTCGACTTCCTGAGATTTACCCTGGCATCAGAGCTACTTACCTGTTTTCCGAGCTCATCGCGACTCCCTTTTTAAGTACGTGATTGAGGCCCTCATCACTGGTTATACGGCTTCAAATATCAATTCCGCAGACTCGGTGGTTCACCTCCCATTGGCACCACGGATAGCTACTGTAGGTAATTGATTATCGATATTCAACCCAATATCAGCGACCGGTCGACTACTAAGAAGCTCCCGGACCTTATTATCACATTTACGGAGATTAACCCCGCTGTTTTAGCGGACAGTAGCCCTCTTGCACGAACAACTCCTCAGTTCATTGCGTTTCGGAACCCGACGACCAAGATGTCGTCTATGCGAGGTACGCAGTCCTTCGCACGGCATCTGGCGGTTGTATAGGTTCATGGAAAAGGGGGTGCTGATAATTGGGGCTGTTGCCGGATCTAGGATTGGTTCAGTTCATCGCGGACTTGCGGAATGCGCGAGCCCGCGAGCTGGAAGAAAAGAGGATAAACAAAGAGCTCGCAAATATTAGGTATGTATCTCTTTGGATCGGTGGGGGGAGTATGCTGTCCATTACTGACCCCGCCGGGGGATAGACAGAAATTTAAAGGCATGTTCACCCCTCCACACGGCGCCAATTTATGCTGATTGAGACTTAGATGGTGGTCTGAATGGATATCACAAGAAGAAATATGTCTGCAAGGTAAATGGTATTAGGGCAATGCGGCTAGGGAGCTGGCTGACCGGGGGTAGCTATTATATATCTACATATTAGGCTGGAACGTAGACTTTGGTCATCTTGAAGCCGTAGGACTTATCTCGGCCAACAAATATTCCGAGAAGCAGATTGGGTATCTAGCGGTTACCCTGTTTCTCAATGAGAAACATGATCTACTGCACCTTGTGGTCAACAGCATCAAGAAGGACCTTATGGATACCAATGAACTGTATAATTGCTTAGCACTACATGCGATAGCGAATGTTGGTGGGAGGGAAATGGGAGAGGCCTTGAGTGCAGATGTTCACAGACTGCTGATATCCCCGTAAGTGAGTCCAGGAAAATTGTAGGGTGGGAGTGAGGAAACTTTACTCATACAAATCTTTTTCCAGAGCCTCAAAGTCATTCGTCAAGAAGAAAGCTGCCCTTACCCTACTCCGGCTGTACCGCAAATATCCGGAGATTGTGCAAAATGAATGGGCAGAACGTATCATCGCTCTTATGGACGACCAAGATCTCGGGGTGACGCTGTCTGTCACGTCTCTAGTATTAGCCTTGGCCCAAGACAATCCAGAGGCTTACAAGGGGAGCTATGTAAAGGCGGCGCATCGGCTAAAGAGAGTGGTGGTTGACAGCGAATATACCCAAGACTACATATATTACAAGGTTCCATGTCCATGGATACAAGTCAAGCTCTTACGATTATTACAATATTATCCACCATCAGGTATGCATAACCACCGCAAGTTAAATATGAGTGAGGCTCATGCCTAAGACAGATGATGTAAATGTTCAGAACATGATCCGGGAATCTCTACAGCGCATAATTGATACAGCATCAGACATGCCCAAGAATGTACAACAAAACAATGCACAAAATGCAGTATTATTCGAGGCTATTAATCTTGCCATCCATCTGGACACAGAAACAGGACTGATGACACAAATTTCGGTACGTCTAGGGCGATTCATCTCGTCCCGTGAAACCAATGTCAGATACCTCGGGCTGGAGGCTATGACCCATTTGGCTGCCAGGTCAGACACCCTTGAGCCCATCAAGAAACACCAGAATACTATCATCGGATCACTCCGGGACCGCGATATCAGTGTACGGAGGAAGGCTTTAGATTTACTCTACAGCATGTGTGACCCGTCAAATGCTGGGCCAATTGTCAGCGAGTTGTTGAAGTATCTGCAGAGTGCAGACTATGCCATACGGGAGGAGATGGTGCTCAAAATAGCTATTTTGGCTGAAAAATATGCGACAGAGTATCAGTGGTATGTTGATACATCTCTACGGCTAATAAGCATGGCTGGAGACCATGTTAGTGATGAGGTTTGGCAGCGGGTGATTCAAATTGTCACGAATAATGAAGAGCTTCAGGTTTATTCTGCACAAACCATCTTACAACACATAAAGGCAACGCAATGCCACGAGACACTGGTTAAGATAGGAGGGTATTTGCTAGGGGAATTTGGGCACTTGATTGCAGATAGCCCAGGATGCAGTCCAATTGAGCAATTTATGGCCCTCCAGTCAAAAATCAACGGCTGCTCATCAAGCACTAGGGCTATTATCCTGTCATCATATATCAAGTTTGTGAATCTGTTCCCAGAGATCAAACCACAGCTCCTACAGGTCTTCCGAGCATACAGTCACACTCTTGACTCAGAGCTTCAACAGCGTGCGTGTGAATATCTTGCTCTTGCAGGTCTTCCATCCGACGACCTTCTCAGGACAGTTTGCGATGAAATGCCCCCATTCCCCGAGCGAGCGTCTGCATTACTGTCCAGGCTTCACCAGAAACACGCCGGGACGAGCGATAAGAGGACGTGGGTCATCGGTGGAAAGGACGCAAACCTCGACCGAAAGGAGTTCAATCTGACCCTCAACACCGGGCTCAAGCGGTCGTTCACTAACGGCGCCGGTACTCCGACGAATGGCGGGAACCAGACACCGAATACGGCGTCGGCGTCTCTTCTCACCCCTAACCACGAGCTTGCAGGGCTAGATCTCAACGCTGACTACTCTAGCACGAGCGCATCTACTGGCACGAAGGCTCCACCGCCGAACCTCGCCAGTGCCGCACATCTTTCACCTCACTGGCAAAAGGGATACAATATGCTGTTACTCCGCACAGAGGGTGTTCTATATGAAGATGTGCAGGTACAAATAGGCTTGAGAAGCGAATATCGGGGCCATATGGGCTGTGTCATCCTTTACTATACTAATAAATCCTCATCCTCCATTGGCTCTTTCACGACAACGATCAACAATCCCTCGAAGGACTCCCTGTCCATAAATTCAAGTAACATCCCTGAACCAACCATTGATGCAGACTCTCAAACCCAGCAGATGATCATGCTCGAAGCCAGGAATGTCTTCACTGATCCGCCGACAATCCGCATTTCATATCTCGCTGGCGCGTTGCAGGCACTCACGCTTCAGCTCCCGGTGGTCTTGCACAAGTTCATGGACCCTGCACAGCTGAGCGCGGAGGATTTCTTTAAGAGGTGGAAGCAGATTGGTGGTGCATCGAGAGAAAGTCAATTGGTGTTTGGGGTCGAAAAGGGGAGAAGGATAGATTCAAGCAGGACCAGGAGAATAATGGAGGGGTTTAGGTGGGGAGTGTTGGATGGAGTGGATCCAAATACCAAGAATTTTGTGGGGGCGAGTGTGTTGCATACCGTGCTGGGAGGGAAGTTTGGCTGTTTGCTTCGGTTGGAACCGAATCATGAGACAAATGTAAGCTTGAATCATATGCTAGGGTTGGGGAGTGCTTACTAATGTTGTTGTACAGATGTTTCGACTTACCGTGCGAGCAACAGATGAGTTGGTAGCCCCGATTTTGTCGAAGTTGATGGAGGAGAGGCTGAAGCAGGGAGCCCCGCTGGATCGATGACTTTTTTTTTTTTTTTTTGAGTCTATACGCCTTTCTGCCAGCAAGCTGTGGCAATATTGTGCAGAATCATATATGCAAGTTGCATGGGGTAATAGTATTCTTTTTTTTTCCCTTTTTTCGTTCGAGATTAGAGATCTATTAGTCTTTTAGTAGCTCGTTATTTATGTATGGGGCATTATTAGCTCTGAGGGAGGTATGGTGTGGAATGGGGTCGTATCGAAAGTCTGGGTGGCTATGCCAGTGCGAAATGGCACTAGTATGCCCTTGCTCTCCATGATGAGGTGCTCTTGTAATGCATGTAGTACTATTCGTTCGTAGTACATGTATCTATATACCAATTGTAAACTGTCCAACGAATCTCGCTGCGTCATTACCCTGAACCTCAAGTAACTTAGATATGTACGTGTAGGGACTCGTACTAGTACGGAGTACTCGAGTACAAAATTATATACTTAGGTAATCCTACTTACGTAAGTCTCCGTTGCTGCCAAGCATCCACGGCAGGCATGAATCAACCAACCCCTGGAACCAGACATTTCGGTGCTGGAGACCACAAACGAAAGTTGCTTCGGCTGGTCTGTCTAGAATCATCAATCTCCTCCGACTGGGATACTTACGCTCCTTTTACAAGAAATCGTAGCGCCTAACGCCCACTTTCCTTTCAACTCTCGCCGTCAGAAATTAGCGCACCAACCGTGGCTCTCTTCATAGACCACTCAGGAAACAGGAGTTGATTTGTGAATCGCACATAGGGAAAGGGCAAGGCAAGGATGGCGACGACTGCTACTACCACCACGAAGGTGCGGAGGCCGGAGCCGGCGGTGCTTCATCAAGATACGACTCCAGTTCAGTCCCCATCGCGAGGCATTTTACCCATTCCAAATCTGCGACGGAACTCCCAACATGGCGGCACAAGTCCTCACCTAGGGCAGGAGAAACCCGCCCCTTCATCCCCACCAATAGCGAACCGACGTCTATCAGCGACAGTGGTAAATCCACCGACGAATAGACTGAGTCAAAGCTGGCTTGCGGATACAGCTGGGCTCGGAGGTGCGGACGGTGCAGACCCGCATGGGATTGACTGGGACTTGGAGAAGGGTGTGAAACTGGAGGATATGCGAGCTGCGCGGGCGAAGAAAGAAGCGGAAAGGAAGAGTATGCTTGGTGTTGATGGGATACAGACAGGAGTACGAGATGGGAGGTCATCAAGTAGTCGGCCATCAACGTTACATGAAGAGGAAGAAGAAGAGGATGATTGGAATCATGAACACCCATGTTTCCCTCACCCAAACCCACATGTTCCGCTGGATTCTCCGCTGTTTCAGAGTACGAGGATAATACGGATACCGAGGGATTATATGATCAATGGGGATAATACGCCTGCGTTCTCCATTGTATATCCGGGGATTTTGGAGCCGTATGTGATGGAGGAGCAATTTAGGAAGATCGTGGATACGGTGAATGAGAAGTTGAGGTTGGCATTTGATCCGTGGAATAAGTGGAATTGGGTGGATGCTGTGTGTGGCTTGGTGACGCTCTGGTTTTGGGAAGAGATTTGCCCGACTTATGTGAAGAGGAGACTGAGGGAAGTGGAGGGGATATTGGAAGGGTGGAATGTGGTGCTGGAGGAGCAAGGAGCGAAATTGATTCCGCTGAGGAGGTCAGGCTATATTACAGTAAGTTAACCATGAAGTCTTCTCTATAGGTGACGGAGTGCTGATGAGTTATGTAGCTGGATATACAAATACCGGACCCACTAATGGATGATAGTGAGGGCGGAAGTGTTCTCAATCAAGATAGACCGTCTGGGGAGAATGGAGGGGTCAACGGGGCGCTAACAAAGGAGGCGGAAGCAGAGGCTAGAAAGAGGACACTGTCAAATGCAACAATACCAGCCTTGAAGATAAATGGAGATTTTCATCGGTAGGGCCTTGAAACATTATCAAAAGCAACGCTTCGGCAGTTCATGTAGAAACTTTCCTACCTTGATGATTTATTCTCTTCGACAATCTTAGCCGAGTAAAGCTGTTGTACAGACATTTCGGCCCTTTTCCTCGTTACAGCTTCTCTGATGTTTATTCCGACGAGACGTCCAATACTCGCCTAGCAGGCATATGACGCAAAGTGCATACAGACTCAGTGAATGATATCAAAATATTTCGTTTGTTGTTTCTTGACTTTATTTATCTCACCGGCTGAACGTGTTGCCGTTGTTCAAGCGTCTTTTTTGTCTTAATTTGTAATTTCTTCAACCGTCTTCTCCTACTCTACGCATATATACCACTTTCACCTTCGCCTTCCACTTCCTCTTTCCATTGTTTCTCTTTTATTCCGTGGGGTCATCTCGGGTATTGGAATGATTGGCATGGTGTCTATCTACTTCTGTCCCTCCAGATATATTTCGAAGGTTCCCTGCTCAGCCTCCTAGCTAAATAGCTGTTTCCATTACTCCCTTTCCATACCTTCTAAAGACGTTTTGATTTTTCCTTCGGTATACGGGCAGGGTGGGAATGGGGTATGATTGGGATAGGTAGATTCCCGTAGTTTTGACTTGATTTCTTGATTTTCTAGGAAGCTTTGGCGCGCGGGCTTGGTTATCTCTATAGTCTGTTTCTCTTTAGTTGAGGCCTGTTCATTCTTTTCTACTGCTTTCAGAGTGTGGCCTGTGGGTTTGAGGTTCTTCAGATCTTATTATACGTTTCGCCGGGATTTGAAGTGTCATTGGAAGAGGGATATCGATGTAGAAGAATGCCATAGAATTACCAAGGCACGCCTGTTTATGGATCTATTTTAAACAACTACAAATAGCTGTACCTATCGTTAGAACTAGCTTGTAGGCTGCTGCGCACTGGGGCACGTAGTGACAGGCAATTTTGTGATCTATTCTGGGCTCCGCTTCAGGTGATGATAGTCGTTGGTCCGAAGGGATGGAGGCGGTGGGACGATGGTTCTGCGACGAGGGCGGGTCCGATGCCAACCACAATAGGTACTAAGGTTACGAGTAAACTTTTTCCATCACCGCCTCGAACTCAGGCGATTCATCATTAGGCTCTTCCACATCACCGTCGTGGAAAGCTACACCTGCTCCAGAAGGCTCGCCATCATGGGGTTCAGGTCCTCCGTTACTCATATCCCCACCATCTGGATTAAAGCCCTCCTACACGCCTGAGAAGAAAAGACAATCTACTACAGGTGCAGTAGCGGGAAGGCTGCATTAGGGATTAGAGCCCGAAAATCCACGGTGGAGCAGAAGGACTAGGTATGAAGCAAGCATGAAAGCTCAGTTGAAGAAAAATGGCGAGAAAGCAGGGGAGGAGAGGGAGGCAAGGAGTGGATGGGAAATGTCCCAGGTTTGAAGTATCATTGGCCAGTACTCGAGCTCATATGCATCCCTTGTATGATAAAACTGACCTGCTCAATTGTGACTTCAGTAAAAAAGATCTAGACCGATGATAAAGTCTGAACGTGGGCTCTGCTTCTGTAATCGGACCAATAACAGCCTCACCGTTACCTGTTAGAATTTGTGTAAGAGAAAAGGGAGGCTGGCGCCTTGAGGATCGTGAACTGGGAAACGGGGCGAAGACTAAACAGGCGTCCAGGTGAAGAAGCAGGAGGCCCAGGTGAAGCGTCAGGCTTCATGTCAGTACTGGTACAGTACTTCATGATCAGCCTGAGGAAGAGTTGCGACATTGCGATATAGTGACTTATGTAACTATGTAGATAGAGCGCCATTCAGAAAGTGTGCAGGGCGCATAATATTGAGTGGGTGAGAGCAATGAGGTACAACAATTGCTCCCAACGGGACTGTATATATCCATCTATCACGGTTCAGTCCCTGACAGCTTAAATGTATTGGCTATAGTACATAAACTTCTGCGACCATAGACTGACATCAAGTAATTTAACACAACCGACATATTTGTATGGGTTCTACTTGAATCTCTGAGCACATACTAATTTCTGGTTATAAAAGTCAGGCGAGAACCCCATGAACGACTACTCCATCGAGTATACAGGTTTCCCCACATTGAGCGATGTCTAGACCACTTATTTCGATAGCTCAATCTCTCAGTGATTATGAAGGAGATACCCAATTGGGAAAACAGCCGCCACCAGCTGTCTATCCAGATATATCTTCCCTTGCTTCTCCTCATTTTCCGTTTCTCCTCCCCGCACTTTTCTGTTCTCGTTAGTGTAGGTAGATAAGAGTCTGGGCACGAGAAAAGCACTTTCCACTGTCATATTTTCAATCGGTATCGCTCTATTTTCAATTATCTATCTATCTACAAAAATGTACTTTGAGTGTTGCACTATCTTTTTACCAAATTACTCAGACTTTGGGTAAAGCTACATACAGCTTGGTGGCAAA
>Ga0307514_10001447_pt1 | contig 29031 bp, 22 predicted proteins | sample 16_EM_MG_FD_203088 | JGI IMG/M metagenome (GOLD analysis project Ga0307514, IMG submission 203088) | Populus trichocarpa ectomycorrhiza microbial communities from riparian zone in the Pacific Northwest, United States - 16_EM | ecosystem: Host-associated > Plants > Roots > Unclassified | place... | reverse complement strand
GGGATTGTGGGTAATAAATATTTCTAAACGGTTGATACAGTCTTAACCGGGTCATTCGAGCTCGCTGGTATATATCTGATACATATATGGCTGTACTTAAGACAATGACCATATACCTATCAGCTAGCTCCTAAAAATTCAGCCGACTGGTCGAGTCTTGGGAGGGGGGGTGGTTGGAACTCTCAATTACTTGACACACGCCGATCACTGCAGGAGGCCACGCTACGGTGGGAAGATAGGTTTACCTGTACCTCAGACAGGTTCGTAATGGACTGTATCCATACATGCTCTGTTAACAACACTCCTTGTGTAACAATTCTGGAGAGCCTTTCCATAAGGATCCTGAAGTGTGGTTCATGTGCCACCACCTAGGGACGGCAGCAAAAATTTCTAGAAGAGATCGATCACAGAGATGAAAGAAAACAGGATCTTAATCCCCCATTGAGGCCCCAGTGATCTCGCTCTGGACAAGACCATGGCTACTCTAGTAGGAGGAATGGTAATCTGTATCGTCACAATTCACTATTTTATTCGGAGGCAAAGTGGAAGGAAATGGGAGTTCCGACATGAACAGAGAGAAGGAAGGTAACCCTGGCCAAACTCGTAGCGTACCTCCTCTCCAACAGGATTACCACCTACTCTAACTGATTTCTCTATCTTGCCATCTCCATCAGAATCTTCGTATATACCACCCCAACTACAACCCCAGCTATGTATCCCGCTCCGGCACTCGAGCCGCCTACAGAAAAGCCCACCTCCCCAAGATAAACCAGTACCAGGAAGTAATACCGATGAGAGCATCTCTAGAGGCAAAGGAAAGGAAAAACGAATTCTTTCTTACGAGTGGAAACCTAGCCCAGTAAGTTTACAGCCGGCCAGTTGGTGGGGTTCTGACTCGAGTAGTGAGGGTACGAGGCACAGTGGTAGAAGTGGTATTAACAGCCCAAGCAGAGCAAACAAATCAATATTGTATGGATCTTAGTAAAGCAAATGGCTAACTCCCGAGTTTCAGCCTCTAAGCAGTCATCACCAATGAGCCCCGACAGTGGGGAGCACCTAGAACGTCCTACCACTCGACTACACACGCCAGTGACTCTCCAGAAGGATTGGAAGGGTGAGGAATAAGATGCCCCTTTATCTGAAACGATGAATGGTACGTATTCCGAAACCCCCACCCTGGGATTCTCCAACAACTACCGAGCCAGAATGTAGTTTGATAAGAGAAGTATGCTTGGAGCTGGGGGGCGCTGTTTGTTTGTATTTTTTTTTTGTTTTTTAGAAAAAAAGTTGATTCACCCACTTTAATTTCTCTAGTTAAAATAAAACATCACCACTACCCAGTCCCGCCTGCAATATTCCCATCCACATAACTATCTTTACCAATGAGAATAAACCCATAAAGATATAGAACAAGAACCCAACAGCACCACCACCCAGTTTTTCGTTACATAGCTATTTATATGATGAAAATCGATTTTGTAGGAGTTTTGGTTGTTGAGATAAGCTCAGAAGCTGACCTCAAGCCCCAGCGTCTTGCAAGAAATATGAAAGGCGCACTTGCCACAGGCATCACCCGGGGGGGAAATGCGTAGACGGATGTGGCAGAAGTGGCACATATATGGGAGAGTGTATGTTGGACATGCGGTACCACCCCTCCTCTGGGAAAAGGACAGGCTCCATGTGTCACCCTGTGTCCCTCGCCACCTCACAACCAACACTATTTGATTCGAACCCACCTTCACTTCAATGCTCAGGTGTATTAGGCTGAACCGTAGAAGTGACTAGTTTGGCATTGCTAGTGGGCTCTGATCGTACAGATATTAGCAAAATGGAAGAAGTGTGTGCTTGGGTTGGGCTCACCCAGGTTGTCGACTACGAGGTGGGTGCTGATTTTGGATGTAACTCGGCTCTCTTATCATGGTCCTCAGGGGCCTGCACTGGTGGCCTATCAGGTGTTGCCACCAGTCTGGAGGCGGCTCGGTGGTGATTTCGATCTCTTGGGGTTCTTGACGGGTCGTTGGATTTTTCCCTCTGGAGAATTACATATTCTTGCTCGCATCGGAGGAGCGGCGAAGTGGAAACACATGGACCAACCTCGCTGGAGGAAAGAGGAAAGGGAACGAGAGATGTGGGGCAGCGTAGGGGAGCATTTCCCTACTCTACTCTACCCTACCAGGAACTCCAGTAGCCTAGGAACGCGGCAAATGCGGCCCCATAATGAATCTCCTATGTTCAGGGACAAAGCCGAGGGTATTTGTACCTAGCCATCTCCTTTGTGCTGCGTGGACTAGGAAATTAACTTGCCTCCCCTTGGGTCCACCCAGGGTCCAGGTGGCTCGTCATACCTCCCCTGACAGTGGTGCACATAACACCTGAGTAAAGAATTTTTAAATTAAAAAAAAAAAGAGGCGCACACGAGTAATGAGTCCATATAAAAAAATCACTCAAATGCCGTGCCTTGTTATTCTGGGGACACCGTGGTTGCCGGGACCCACTGAGCCACCCTAAATAGGCCACATCGACAATCGTCCCTCTGTTTATCTAGCCCTTTCTGAGGCCTCTGTGTGTGTAAAAGACATACCAGAACTCACACGCCATCTGCCGCCAATCATCCACCGGTTGACGCAATGTCCATAACTGCTACTACCTCTGGAACTCCGCAAGTCCCACTAGCATATTCCCCCATCATAACTCAATATCACCCAACCACCACGATGCGCGAGTGGTGACTCATTCCATTCATACAGTGACATTCTTTGCACCTGTATCATTTTGTATAAACAGTTCCTAGGCTGTCATCCAGTTAGCCCACGCCTGCAGCGTGCACCAATCGCTATCATTAGTCTCTAGACTATAGATGTATAGTAACTTCAGATGGGTAGGTACCTAAGCTCGTACAGGTTAGACACAACTCAGCCGTTGAGGGACCAGTCAAAAATAGCTTGTACCGCAGAAAGCAGTACTAACAAAACCAGGACAGGATACTGGATCCAATTCAACAGGACTGCAAGTCTAGAGCTGGATTGAAGATAAGTTACTGCGGGAAGTAAATCAGTTGGTGTGTCATTCAGAATATAATATATTGTGAGGTACTTCACTGCATAGATGATAGGTTACTGCGGTAAGGACCCTTGTATCGACATTGAGCCATGAGGAGTTACCCTGAACTCCTTTCTAGATTAAAAAATTCCACTACTTATCCTACTACACAACACCAGTTTTTTGTATGTAACTTTAGTCTCGTTGACATACACAGATAGTTAAGGGATAATAAGCATATACGCTCTTTGGTATATCTCCTCGCTCGCCCTCTGCTAACATCCACTGGTTAATCGCTACTCCACCACCTCACACGTAGACGTACCATGTGTGTGATAATACTGTCTTTTATATCCTATAACCTCTAATACGAGGGAGCAAAGACCAGCTCTAGGGTGGGATAACCTACACACATGTAGGTGCAGTTTCCCGTCATACCCTACTTAGATAGACTGAATACGATTAGTGCTTTTGAAGAAAAAAAGGTCCCCCTTTATATGCACTGCGCAGGGTTGGCAGGTCAATTTGCCCTCCCCCCATCCACCGGGGATTCTGAGCAGCTCATCATGCCTCAAGATTAATCATACCCCTCCCAGTAGGAGTACTGAGTAATTGAAAAAGCAAAAAGTATGGTGGCCCGGCGGCCATAGAACAAAAAGGTAGTAACCCAGCTGAGACTCGAACCCAGATCACCCGCCTCATACCCTAGTGCCAGACATGCTTGACATATAGCCTTATCTAGCAGGTGTCTTACCATTAGACCACCAGGTCGTTTGTTGGAATAATATGCTAGGGTGAAACACTTAGAGACTTTATCTCCAGGCTTACCTAGTCCATATGTTATGGCTCACCGGTGGAGTAAGGCACAAGGGGTGATGATACAGAGTGATGGCGAATGTTGATATACAAACTCCCCTTGTGATGCATATGCATGATATCGAAGGCCGGATTCTGAAAGTCCTCCTTTGTCGGTAGGTTATGCAATCAAGCTGCAGACATGTGTGGATTCCATGGCCCTGTATGTAGTTCTGCACCCGCCAGTCTAGTTAGATAGTGGACCTGGAAAGTTGCCCCGCAGTAATTCACAGCCCCTCTCCAGTTGGCGGAGGTCAGTGCCAGTATTGAACAGGGACCAGCTCTGGGGTGGAATAGCCTATATGTAGGTGCGGTCTCACCATAGTTTAGATAGTCTAAAATGTGAGTAGTGATTCTCAAAATAAAAATGAAAGGCCCGCAAATAAAGCAAAAAGATATTGGCCCAGCTGGGACTCGAACCCAGATCACCCACCTCATACCCTAGTGCCAGACGTGCTGGACATATAGTCTTATCTAGCAGGCCTCTTACCATTAGACCACCAGGCCATTTGTTGGAAGGCTATGCTAGGACGAAATACTTAGAGGCACTTTATCTCCAGGCTTATCTAACAGGCCAGCTTCAGTAGTCCAACTGTGTACAGTGCATATGTTGTAACTCGCCTGTAGAGTAAGGCACAAGGAATGTGATACGGGTGATGGCAATTTGTGATACCTAAATCCCCCTTATGGTGCATGGTAGGTAGCTTAGGGCTGGATTCTGGAAGCCTTCCTTCCTCACTGGGTCATATATATAACAAAACTACTGGCATTCATTGGAAGGGCGGAAGACGATAAATGTGAATGCAGAATCGCTCAGAATGCGTTCCATTTGATGCAATGCCCACTGATAGGGCATAGGAAGGGGAGAAGGGAAAAGGAGGTATGGCGGGGCCTGGAGTGGTACCAGGAGGTCGCGGAATTCCTCCGGCGTTGAAGAGGGTTCCATGTAGGTTTCTTTTTCTATTTATATATCTAACACGGGGGCGAGGGAGCAGAGACCGACTCCAAGGTGGGATAAGAAAAGTTGCTATGCGAATTTACTTTCATATTTTGCGCCTTAAATAAGTCTGTCTAACAGGCCCGTGAAGGTCTGCAGTAAAGCAAAAAGATATTGGCCCAGCTGGGACTCGAACCCAGATCACCCACCTCATCCCCTAGTGCCAGACACGCTGGACATATAGGCTTATCTAGTAGGTTTCTTACCATTAGACCACCGGACCTTGTTGTTGAACAAGTGGGTAAGCATGCCGCCTTGAGGAGCACGCGTGCCAGTACTACCAGTACGTCAGCACGAGTCTGGCAATGATGAAATCTTGCTAGTCTCGCACCAATCCTGCAGTGACGGTAAGGGTCACCTTCAGCAGTGGCTACATAGATTCCCAAACATGGAAAGCAGTCACCTCCAAGCATAAGAAGTTCTTCCTGAGTGTCTATCAATGGACGGGAATGGATTGGAATATCTATGGGGATTTGGTGTGAAGTACGGGTGTGTACAACCCCGCTGGATAATTTTACCACTGTATTACCGTACAGTCAAGCAAACTCTAAATATAGATGTGAGAAGAGGAACAGCCTTATGGGAGGACCCGGAATGGTGCAAGAGGAGTGCGCGAGTGGGTGTTGGACTTTGTTACAAGATAGGCGCAAGAGGGAGGGACAGGTACCGGCCAGGGTGAAGAGCCCAGGCGGTCCTTCGTCATGAACTAGGTAGATAGTTTGAATACGAGCAGGTCACCAAAAAAAAGAGAACAGCCAGCCTCAGGCAAACTGCAAATGTATGCTAGTCTCCTCTGCGAGGGTGTTGTGCCAACCAGACTACAATCCCACCAATACAGGACTATTTAGTGCTACATAAACCTTACTCCACAAAAAACCCTTATACTGCATATAAAATATCACTCCACCTTCAAGCCATTTCTAATATATATAGTATGGGCCTCTGCCTCGTCACTATACCCAACAAATCTTCCCCCTCGAGTCTACCCATCATTATCCTGTACATTCAGGGTAACTGGTTTTTGTGCGGTAACCCGACAGTATTTTTGCATCGACGCCCAACGCTCTGGTTAAAAAAAACCAAATATATAACTAGGCATGAGAAGAGGAGTGGTTTTAGTCTACGAAGATACCAGTCTAGTGCATACTCCTCCAAGCACGCTACAACCCCACATCCATCCAATTCTTAGACTATAGAACAGCGTTCCAAAATAATATCATTAAGTAGTAGTCTCATGCCAATGATTGAGAGAATATAGAGCCACCAAACACCAAACTACAAACCACTCGTATCAAAGAATTAATACCATGACTCCCACATCCCTAGCATCGAAAGAAAATACAAAGAGCTATCTCCTCATCACTTGCACAATCAAAAGAAAAAACATCAAACGCCTCAAGTACATGAAGCCACCAGTATCAATAAATCGAATTTCAACAGCACCACCCTGTAAGCCATAATATATTACCCCCCTTATAAAACCACCTTATAAACACCCAACTTCCCACACCCACACTCAATCGCTACTCGATGTTGACGTCGTTGAAGAACTTGAACTCGTGCTCTTACTCGACGTCGAACTTCCACTCCCCCTCCTACTCATACCCGCCACAGCCGCCGTAGTCAAGAATGGCACCGCACTCTTCAACTTGCCCCTCAACCCACCCTTCTTACTAGCGCTAGATGTACTATCTCTCTTTCCAGAGTCCCTCTTATAACCCACTCCAATGTCAACTAAATGCTCTTTCTCCCCTCCATATCTCACCCGCACACTACGGCGACCACTGCTGTGATTTCGGAGGTGCTCTGTTCCGATGTGCACCGTGCGGCGATGAGCGTCGTCTGAAGAGTCAGTAGTACTACTGCTCGTGCTGCTGCTGTGGTAAGAGTGGCGCTTTGCACGATGAGACCCATCAGAGTGATATTTCGCAGAAACCGCGAATCCATGACCATGGGCACTGCCGGAAGTTGTGTAACGCCGCTCGTGATCATGGCGGATGGCGGCGTCGGATGAGTCGGAAGAATAGATATGTTGCCTACGTAGCTCAGCTCCGTTTTGGATTGCACCGTGCATAGTGGCCGGGTGGTGAAGAATGGAGCCACCCGGGACCGGGGTGGTGTGGTGGGTGCTGACAAGGACTGGTGATGTGGGTACGGAATCACCTGCCTTGACGAAATATCGAGGCCTGGGAACGCCGGGGGGGTAGTGACCTTCACCCGGCCCTGTTGTGGTCACTAGCGGTGCATCAAGGAGGAGGGACTGTGGTTGATGGTATGTACTTGGGATACCGGACAATTCGGGAGGCGGCGAGGCATGCACAATGTGGACGTCCTCCGGGTGATACGTTAGCATTGGGTAGCTTGTTGAGGGTTCCGCATATTCTATCCTTGGATAATCCCCCATTAATGCCGAAGCTGATACCATTGACATACTGCGCCTGCTTCGAGAAGTTGACCTTGACCTTGACCTTGAGCAATGTTTCCTCCTGCCCTTGCTCTTGCTCCTTTTTGATTTCTTTGACTTCGACTTTCTCGATCTTGATTTACTTCGATGCCGGTTCTCGACTGAATAGACAGTAACGTGTTCGATATCAACCTCCTTACTAGATCTTCTTGAGCGCCCTTCCCTACTTATGCTCCCCCCCCGGCCCTTACTACTCCGTACCTCCACGTGGTATTGTGACACTGCGGTTTTTTCTGACCCATGTAATCCGATCCCGTGTACTCTCCCGCGAGATGCGGACCGAGCCCGCCTTGTCACGACTACTTCGCCGTGGCTACGTTTCGAGCTCCGATGACTCCTTGACCTTCGTGGGACTGGTGCACTACATGCACCGCTCTCGCTTCCGCTGTACTCAACCCAGCACATCCGCGATTCCTCTCCAGTCCGAAAATCTCTTGTCGTTTCGACAACAAGCTCCAAGGCTGGGACCCTGGAGGAGAGCATGGTAAGTATACGGGTATATTATAAAGTGTGAGAAAGCTTCCAGCTCAACCGAAAACAGTCCAGACGATGGAACCAGAGGTAAGGGGGAAAAAAATTGTACCGACTCTTGAAAAAACACAAAAGGAGGTGGTCAGAGGAGGTTTTAAGTATGTGGGACAAACTAAATTCGAATTTCATCCACCAGCTCCAAGTCTGATCTCTCGCCACACTAATAATAGAGACGTCCAGGAGGGCGCTTGTGTCCCGATAGGTGCCAACAGTCAACTGCAGTCAACATTCATATATGTAGTACTTCCTTACTTAGCCTTCCGCTCTCACAACTTGTCTTCAGAGCCGCCACAGCGCATATAGCGTATGGATCGTGGTGTGTTCAGCTGCAAATTGCGGTAGCTTCCATCCAATAAAGTATGTACAGTACAGTAGGGTAGGATGGGGTGCCACCAACTGCACCGAGCGACTGCATGTGTGTGGAAGCTACTGCACATGCAACGAGGAGGCATAGAGTAGAGGAGAGTAGAGTAGAGCAGAGTAGAGTACTCGTATGGTACAGTACAGTGAAGATGACCAGAGCCTGCCACCCACAGTGTGGTATCGCGCTCTTGTCGGGTGATACAAGTACCATCGAACGGAATTTGGGGGGCATTATCGGCATTAACGCTCCCCACCATTGGAGCCTTTTTTATTATGGATTTTTGGATTTTTGGATTTTTTTTGCTTTTTTGCTTTTTAGGTTGCAGCCTCGGATCGTCGTGTGATGTACTTCCAGTATGTGTGATGGATGGTTGGTTGCAGGGATGCTTCCTGAATGCCGGGGTGAAACAAATTGTGAGCTCATCAGTTGACATTGAAACGAGACCCTTACTATACACCACGTGCCCAACTCGCGGAGCCCCAATGTGGGCGATATGCCAGGAACCGATCGCTAGGTAAATAGGTACAATACAGCACCTGCACTCTTCTTGACGTCATTAAAAGGGGAATGGCCGACTCTCAGCAATACGAATACAAGCTTCTCCCGACATGTGCATCTGAGAGTAAACATCCCGCGGCATATCAATATGACTTTCTGAAATACTCATACTGCTGTGAACAAGCTGGGGAGAATCACAGGTGCCGTGATCGATGGGACAGTGATTCAGTATCAAGGCATCCCATATGCCACGACTCCCGGGCGATTCAAGAATCCCCATATGAAAGGATATCTGGGGGAATTTGATGCCATGAAATGAGGATATTAAATGACCGGGCCTGCTGTGATTCATATGCTAACGTGGTTTGATGCAGTTCGATTGCTGAGAAACCTGATGCGTCCACTCTCAATGCACCCCTCTCAATCTCACCGCCCGAGCGGAAAGTGATGAGCGAGCTGGCATGTGTAAACCTTGTCATCGTGACACCAATCCCGCAGGTCTTCTATCCAGACAGTCATGGAGTACCTAAGCTGCTCCCAGTCATCATATGGGCTCATGGTGGAGCATACCATATAGGGTCTGCTAATTTTGCTGCCTATGATACTTCCAAATTCGCGCAGTATGCAGCAGCGTGCGAGCATCCAGTTGTGGTTGTTTCCCTCAATAGGAGGCTCGGAACTCTGGGGTATGCCGTTGCTGAGGATGTGGGTGCCCAGGGAAACTATGTGCTCAAAGACGAGAGATCAGCTTTAGGATGGGTATTTGCCCTCTGTTATAGTGTATACCAATCTGCTATTTCCAGGTCAGAACAATATTCAAGAATTCGGTGGAGATCCCAGTAATGTCACATATCTCGGAGAGAGTGCAGGAGCTGGTACATTTTGTTTTTTCCTTAAGCCATCCTTTGTAGCTCAGTACTCAGATATCCGTCTGCAGCCTCCAGTTCCATCCACCTCTACTCACCCACTCCACTCTTTAACCGCGCAATCTTCCTATCTGGTCTTGCCAGTCTTCTCCCACCCTGCCCCCTTCCGGCACACACATTTCACTTTCGGAAGTCCTACAGAAACTCGGAATAACAAAAAGGTCAGAGGATGGGGAAACCACAACAGTCCCACCAAGTATGGAAGAACTGCAGCAATTTATGGACATGCCGGCGGAAGAAGTGGCTAAGGTGGCATTCGATGTAAGCGTTGCACCCACGGCAGATGGTAAGTTTATACCCCCACAAAAGTGACTGGGACATGATGCTTTCATCCGTGGTGGGAAAGAAGAAGGCGGGTTGCAGTGGCCAGATTGGTGTGAGGGTGTAATGGTAGGGTCTTGCAAGGATGAGGTATGCTACTGTCCCCCTCTCCAGATAACACACCCTACTCAGGGTAATCCAACAATATAGTATGCCGTGTTGCAACTAGACGGGAAAGTTGAAAGAGTTCCAGATCCCCTAGCGCATCTCCGTAGACACCTTTCAACCGTCCACCCGGAGGACAAAATCAACAAGCTTCTTGAAACTTTTGGTATTCCCCATCTATACCTAGAGGTGACCTCGTCCAGCGGATGTGCATTATGATCTCGGAATACAGCTTCCGCCGACCAACCTGGGACTTTGTCGGCCACTTCTCCCATCATGTGAAAGACAAGAAGCTTTATTATGCCCAGATAGATATGATTTCCCCACTCCAAGGCCTGAGCCATGACAAAGCATATCATGCTGTCGACATAACACTCGGGTTGCAAAACTTCAACAAATCCAAGCAGCTGTGTGGACCTCTCGAGCAGAACAAATACATTAGGCTCGCCAACTCGTTAGCAGACTCCTGGCTGCGGTATGCGTATGCTAAGGAGCCTTGGACACCATATCGTCGAGCCTCGGGACGTACGGTCAAAATCTTTGATTATAGTGAAAGTGAGGTTGATGCTTGGCCATATGATGCTGGGCGGCAGAAGGCCAAGTGGGACGTAATGGAGGAGGTTGGTAAGCTGGATGAGACTTGGAGAGTGCTTCAAGGTTTGTCTTACCGTACCTGATGGCACACCTATCATCCCCAGAAAGCAGCTCTCTTGAAACACCAGACGGGGGTGGCAGAGAGGTAAATATTGAATGTAGTGCTACAGCGCAAATGCAGGTTCTCGCTCCGTATTATCCCGAAGCAACGCAAATAAAGAATAAATATGAGTTTACTAGTAACCCATGGGGTTCCTTAAGCATGAAGCAGTCTGGGTGAAGGCAGCCGCCTCTGTGATTAAGACCAAACAAGTACAAATACCAAACCCCAGTTACTTCAGTTCTTGCGAGGAGTTGTGCAATCCCCCATTTCTGCTCCCCTTGCCTTTAGTACCCATGCAGTCAGTACCCCAGAAGTGGTAGTATCCTAGTATACTGAGTAATATATATATATATATATATATATATATATATCACACCCATACAGATACACTCCTAGCATAAGTTATACTTTCAGCGTACAGTATGTGCTATTGAGGCCTCTTTTGTTCAGAAATATACCCACTTTGCAGTCACCTTATTTAGTAAGTATGCCAGTTGGTCACACTGATATCATATAGTACCAACTGTAGTAATTTCTTAAAACCATCAACACTAAGTAAGTTGTATAGTTACTATCCTTACATTTTGTACTTTGTCAGTGAAACCTTTGTTCAGGGCGAATAGGTACACGAAAACGTTCTGGTTCTTTAAAAGCACCAAGTTACACGCACTGCTGTCTCTTATTAGGTTCCAATTCGCAGTTTTATTTGGAACATTTTCAATACATTCACCGAAACAACTCCCCCCTATCTTGTACTTTAACCCATATCAGAGTACATGCTTTTGATCACCTTGGTAAATTTCAAACACTGAGTACTTCCGAAATTAGTTTATACAATTTGTCTCTATAATTCACTTTGGCCTTTCTGCGTAATTAAGCAACGAAATCTTTTTATTTCGTTTTGTAACTCATTACCCGTATCTGGAAGATGAATCCAGCTTGTAATTACCCTGATATTTCTGAAGGGTCAGCCATACTCCATTACCAATACACCTGGGCAAGTGGCCATATCTAATAATACACCATATCCACCGCATGGCCAGTTAATAAAAAGAATTATCTATGGCCCACACGAAGGTGAGGTTGGTCATCCAGCTCGGGCCATGAGAGGGCATTACCATTATTGCCCTTGTTCCTGACCGCACAACTCCTCGATATATAAACACATGGGCTGAGGCCCTCATAGCTATCATCACCACCACCATCACCAACTCACTGGATAGCGCCAACATCCAGTTGGCTATTCAGCCAAATATTTAGTTAGTTTCTAATACTGACTCTCAAACCTCCATAAGCCTAGAGTAATCTCCTACCTCTATTCTAATGGACTCCGAGTTCATATCATCTGGTAAGCAGGCTCCTTTGCAACTTCCCCTCATCACAGTCGATAAAGCCATTCTTGAAGCTCTAAAAGTCCCTCCCCCCGAGCACCATTTGGATCATCTTACTGGTGAGGATATAGCTGAGCTACTCCCTCTTAGTCAACACCAGAGACCCTCCGGTAACGCCCGATTAGTCAAAATTGCAGTGACTACCCACGAATTTCACCGTAGTCTCAAGAAACTGATCGATGGGGAAACTGACAAAAACATGGCCTCAATTGTTGAACTATTCAACGAGAGCCGTCGACGCCTACTTCACCCCATACTCGGAGTGTTAAGAAAAAAGTACCAAGACTTCATCCAGGTTCTGCCCACCAAAAAGGTGAAAGTCCGGGAGGCTCACCTTCGCTCCCAACTCATACACTCCCCAGAGAAGTTGTCCACAGAAGAGTACACTGAGGCTATTACCGCGCTGCAGAAAGCCATTTCAACCCCAATGAAACATCGATTTTCAAAGCGCAAAGCCTACAAAGCCTCATTAGAGAGGGTATTGGCCCGTGAAGAGCAGAGCTCGAGACTAAACCCAGTTACATTGGAGCCCCTAACACCAGACCCCCAAAATATACGAAAGCGGGGAAATACAATACCTACTGATGAAGAAGAGACTCCAAGTGTAAGAAAACGCAGTAAAACAGTCGCCATGAGCCCCGAAGAAGAGCTGGAGAGAGAGCTTTTTGGGTCCCCCGACTGTGGCGAGGATGAGGACGATCATGAATCAATTGAGCAATCGTAAACACCCAGTTGCCACCCCCTCTACCTCCTCAAACACCGGAACTTTCAATGCACAAGTAGGTTCGAGGTGAAGACATCTGGACACATGCATTAGCTTGAAGACTATAATGGGGGGCCGAGTTCTGAATTTGCAGGCTGAACCTATTAAATCTAGTTAATTCTAACTCCCTCAAATATAAATTCTATATTCCTGTATCGCATAATAGAGTACCCGATATATACCCATAACCATAGACCCCACCCTACTGCCAGTGAGAGCCAGGACTCCTCGATAGATCTGAATCTTGTTCTATATATGTAACAGTGATACCGATGACTGAATAAATGTCGTGTGGGTATATCTCAGAGAGTTATGAACGGAGTTACGAACAGAATCTTAGCACCAATGTGGGCTTCTGCAGTATATACTTGTATCTACTATGCGTGCTAGTATTATCATCATGGAGAAGTCCACCAATAACCCTCAAGGCGGAAGGGTGCTACTCCTGACCACAGCCCCAGATTTGCTTATAACATAACATAAACCTAAATACCACTAGTTCATTAACTCCCAAGTTAATACTGCTGCATGCATGGTTTGAAGAATATATACTTATTATGGAGAACTTGAACCTATTGCTCAACTGCCCCACACCACCCCATATGATACCATCTGTCTTGGTCTAGAGTTTATAAAAGTTGTTGCAACAAAAAGGTCGCGTGGCTCAATCGGCAGAGCATCGTGCTAATAACGCGAGGGTTGTGAGTTCGAGTCTCACCGTGACCATTAACTTTTGCTTTGCTGTTGGTTTCATGATTCCGTATCTCGCAAACTACTTCCTTTTTAGGCATTAGACTAGCTTGTAAAGTAATAAACTTGACATCTCATTTTTAGAAGCTCTAGGTGATGGATGAGTGGAGAATATTGTCTCCTCCGAGTCTGGGTCCCGCATACAGGCAAACCCCGCTATAAGGAAGTGCAGAAATCCGGCCAATTTCTTCACTATAGCGAGGTTTCCTTATAGCGAGTAGTCACGTGATGAAATAAGCAGGGTGAGAAAAGAGGGGAGTCTTCTGTCGGTCAGTTTGTACTTGTATCTACCTATCACACCAATCTACCTGTCACGGAATCTATTACTCTATTTACCTCAATTACCTCTACCGATTATATACTATGCCTCCACAACGCAGTTTTGGACGTGCTTTTGGACGTACAGCATTAGAAAAGTGGAAGATTTGTCAAGCTCGAGGTCAACGAGCAGAAGAAATGAAACCGGAGGAATTTTGCAAGTTATCTGCAAGACCTTACATTTTACTTTCAATCACTTTCAGTCTTCTCCTGAGATTAATATTCAAAATCTCTTTCCCATGTTCAACGATCTCTCACTCAGCATCTAGATGTGCACAAGACGCAACCCCAGCTTGATAGTTGGCTTCAGCACTCAGCTTAGTCTAGTTGCACTCTTATATCTTGCCGCAAATTTCATTATATATATCAAGTATTTTTTACCTGTAGCTAAATTAAGAAACCGCACAGGCACTTCACTTTCACTATAGCCCTTTTTTCACTATAGCGAGGGCGAAATAGCTGTGTGCAGAAAAAATTCGTGGTGGGGCTTCCGTATAGCAGAGTTTTCCGTTTGTCGGGGTTCCTTATAGCAAGGTTTGCATGTATGTATCCCCTAAGCTGGTGCGTCTTGTGGTGGCCTAATGAGGTGTTTTATTTTTATACGAGAGCCCTGTTGAAAATATCACACCAAACACCCACCCGCTTCGTTGTTTCTAACTTAGTTATACTCTACTTTTGCTTTCCCATGAAGCAACTTTAACCTGGGGTAAAATCCGGAAGCTACCTATCATTTGGTAATGTCATTATGTCTACTGTCTTTACACATGCGTTAACATGTGTCGCCAGATTCATGTATTAGTACCGCTCTGCTAGATAGAACAGTTCAAGCAACGCATAGCTGATACGCTGCCTAATCTGCATAACATGCATACCTATATATTCCCAATATGAGCGACAACAACTTCGAAGGACGAAGCCTTTGAACGATATCGATAACCGGAAGTCTGTACAAGCCACTGAAAGTTACGTTCTCGCGTTTGCTTCTAATTTTTTACCGTAGATCTTCGAATTTTACACTCTCGCCATCAGGTCAAAGTTTCAAACCTTCGACTCTGAAAAGTGGGTGCCCGTACGAAAAACTCTGACGTGGCCTTGCTCCAATCTCTGATTGGCCCAAGGCCTTCACACCTTTCTATGGTTTTCGACCGATTTCTTTGAGGCTCACGAGTCAGCTTCGCGCAACTTCATTCGCCAACGCTTTCATCCAATAAAATTACTTCGGGTCACGGAGGCTGAGTCCGGGCAACTTTTACTAAGCAAGATGGCGCTGGCAACCTGGCAACCCCCAAGGGGGTGTTGTTCGGCCCGGTCAAGGACTGGGGACGCCCTGGTATCAGGGTTTTGAGGAATTTGGGAGACGGTAGGGTACGACAGTACCAATTGGAGGATGTTACCAACTGGGCGGCAGTTGGTAGATTTAACGAGTTGAACAGGGAGCATGCAAGACAGAAAGAGCGATGGAGCTGGGTACGGAAACTCTAATTGAGAAGGTCACCCAACAGGAAAGAGAGACTAGGGAGGAGGCAGAGGTTATCAGGGTTACGGATCCCTCAACGGCAGAAGGGCGTTTGAAATTCTGTCGAATCCACATTCAGGAAGTAAGCAGCCGTGTGTAAACCTAACAGGGCTGGGGAGGGGAAAGGGAAAAGTTGTCTTGGCACTCTCTGTTGAAACACATGATATGCATACGCCACTGTTGCGGACAATGAGCTTGTGTCCTTGTTATTGATGTCATTGTTCAGCTCTTTGTTTCTTTGTTTCTTTGTCTACAGGCGCTGAGGGTGTGAACGCTCTGACCGACTAGTTACATCGTTGACTACATCACTGATTAGTTACATCATGATGATGACTAGTTAGGGATAAAAGGGATATATAACTGGAGGAGAATGAGGAACAGAGATCAAGATATATAGCGAAGAAATATAGCATATCAAGCATATATTCTCTTACATATGCAATATCCCATTCATAGCCTGTAAAATTTCAACAGGATTCTTGGCAGACGACAGCCTTTTAAAACATTTGCAACGTCCATATCATCATAACTATGATCCACAGGTTATGAGCCGCGATTACCTCCTATCTATCTTTTCTACTCGCAAGATGTCTGCTAAGCACGCTCCAACACATTCCCCTTCTTCTCTGCTTTTTTGCTGACCATTATTCGCAACGTCCAGATCCTTCTGAGAGCGGAATATTCATCTGCTTTCTTTTTTGAGAATCATTACTCGTATTCGACTATGACGAGAGACAAGTAGGTTGTCCAATCCCGGGGCCGGTCATCCTGCTTTCCCCCACCTACCACCTAGATGTGCACACTTAATAAATTCGTTGGTGGTGCTAGCAGGCTACAGTTGTTACATTACAACACAAACCGACTTTTGTCCCTTTGGCCCGTGGCCACACTCAAAGAGTGGGAGTTTCCGGGCTCCCTGATGAGCTGGAAAGGAGAAGGCATTGGGGGTAGACCACCCAGATATTCTCCCTACAGTCAATAATATGGCATCAGTATTCAGCAAACAAGGACAGTATGAGAATCGCTGGAGTGGTATAAGCGAGTATTGGCTGGAAGGCACCACCCACACACACAAAATACACTCCGTGGCCTCTATCTCCACTATAAACGCGGGGCAAATCGAACAGGCACGCCTGTATGTGCCGAAGAGCCCTCGTAACTAAATCAACAAAGCACCTCTTTTGAGGAGCAATGACACCAAAGATAATTGCTGTGTCTGCGGGAGTTCTGTTAAGCAACCTGGGACGAGAATGCTGTTGAGGCATTTCTTGTACAAAACCGCGAGCAGTATCGGCTACTCGATAAAGATATTCAAATTCTTAAAAAGCATCAACTTACTTTACCTCAAAGGGAAACAACTTAAGTGAGACTCGGATTTCGTCTCACTAGGCATATTTGCTAATTACTATGATGAGACATAGATCTCAAGCGAACATTCGACGATGACTATAAAGAGCATTTTCACCGACTCCACGATAAGGCTGTTAAGCTAAAGTTTACAGTTACTTCCAAGCTGGAAGTAGGGAGACGAGTAATCGATCAGGCCGAGCTCGTTTCATGCGATCCAATTCTTCCGATTTCCGCAATGTCTGCGCTCCTTTCGTCGGACTCAGAAGACGATGTGCTCACGAGGAAATGCGCATCTGAAAATGATACGCAAAAAAAAATTTGGTACATTCTACCACAAGGGAGATGTGTCATCCATGACACACTTTTCCTCAGGCTCCCCAGGCATATTCATCAGATGCGGGAACCTTTTATGAAGTTGACGCTTCATGTATGCCCAGGTGTGTTCAATTGGATTTAGGCCGGGAGAGCAGGCAGGGTAGTCAGCAACTACCCAGCCATTGTCTTGAACCATTGGCGTGCGAGTTTAGAAAGTATGGATGAGTTGCCCTGCATAAATATTAGATCATCAGTGCCCAGACCTCGCTCGAGGCAGGCATCAGGAAGGGCATGGGTCCAACATATTTTTCAGCACTATTTCGCCCTTCAAAGTCACAGTGCTGTTTTTGCCGGCTTGGTACTTTTTTGGGGGGTAAATCATTACTCGTATTCAGTCTATCTAGACTATGACGAGAGGCCGCACCTACTGGTAGGCTATCCAACCCCGGGATCGGTCCCTGCCCCCCTACTCCCCTTGTTACGTACAAAAATTAACGAACTGCTGCCTCAGGAACCTCGCCACCTTCCGGCACCACCCAGATGCCGCTCCGCCTCCTCGATCGTCCTTCCCCTCCCGCCTCCCATCGCAGCATGTGCACGGCTTGGTAGTTGGGGAGGAGGGGTATAAGCACCTGTGGAGGAGGCATTTGAGGGAGAAGGTTGGATGGTGCCCAGAGGGTTGGGTTGTATAGGGGTTGTATGGGGGGATGGGGGGATGTTTGGCGTGTAGTTTGTGGGGGATATTGCTATGATTCGTTTGATTCTTTTAGGAAAGGGAAGCCAATTCTTTTATTAGCTTCAGAATTATTTTTATACTGAAAGAATGGCTAAATGAATTTCGAGTCTCTCAGCAGAGGATGAGACTACCATGTGTCCCTTGGGTTGAAAAGCATAGCGACCCTGCAATAAAAGCTTAAAGTTTATTAATACAGCCAAAACAGAAGCAACGATATTGCCGAGTTTTCTTGCGCTGGTTGATACATATATCTAAGTATTACAGGTTCATACCTTCAGGTTGTTGACCAAATCAAATAATGAGAAATTACGGAATCATAAACGCCGTACAAGATATAGTTATTAAGTAATGAAGTATCTAATAGCCAGTAATATAAGGGTAGCTGGTTGGTGCTCTAGCACGCAGTTGATCAGCAATATTAACTGTCTGTAGGTTATGTATTGTATTCATCACGATAATATTATTATCCTGCCAAAGTTCAAATAATATTAGTTCTGGAACTGTCAATTCTTGTCATGCTCGACCAGTACTTTAAATTCTTACACAGTGCTTGCCATACCTTCGATACAAATACATCTCTAACAGACTTTTGGGATGTACTTACTGGGAAGAGAGATTCTGCCTTATGTTCAAAGTATCTACTGTCTCGAGAGGTTGATATTCATATTCTGTACATTTGGTAGGTCTGAGGGAGGGTTTTATAGGAACCTTTTTTTTTTTTGCTGGCAGTTACTTTGTGTTTTGGAGGTACGGCATGAATAGTAATATCGATGATTTCCCTGAAATTGATACAATATAAAGCATCCACTGGTGAACAACGGTCTATGTCGGTCGGTTTTCAAGACATAGACCGAGCTTATGGTAAAGCTACTTGTTTTTTACCTTGTATATATATCGAATTTCCTGCGTGAGCTCGGCGTATGTCTTGAAAAGCGACATAGACCGTTATTTGCCAGTCAATGCGGTAATACAAGAGTGGCAGACTAGGTATATAATGCAAGAGTGGCAGGCAGACTAATGCAGGAATGGTGGTGTCTCGCCAATATATACATTGATAGGTACCTAATACCAGGAGCTCAATCCAGAGTATTACTGATGTACATAAGTTTTGCCTTCTGGTTTCGTTTCATTCACAGCCTAAGTTGAGATATTTATTACAACCATGTATTTGCATATAGACTAAGACAGTTCCATCGAAAACCACAGGTAATAATAACACCACATACCTCGTTCGACGGGCACCGGCCTCCGTAGAGAAATACCGCATAATCGGGGAGTGAAGACCCCTAGCCTGCCTGTCTCATATGCAAAACCAGCCTATGTTGGAAACACAAAGCGGCCAAGTAGTTTCCCAACCAATCTAATCATATCCATGAGTTTCATTCGCCAACTAACTAGAACAGCTTCCATGGCTGCCTGATGATGATGGTAGGCTAGGAGGATTGTAATAATCCTCTCCGTCGTTATTCGTGGATCTGGACGCGCGGGAAGATATTCTATTATTGACTCCAAACGAACTCAGTTGATCGACATAGGTAAACGGCCTATAAAACGGCTTTTACAAACCGCCCAATGGTATGATTGATAGACGCTGATCAGTACGGAGGAGGGGGGTCGTGCCAACCAGACTAGCTGATGGGTGTGGAGAAGGCATCCCTGTCGGGAGGGTTCGTGTTGCATGCATCTGCGGGTGTCTCCTCTGCGATGGGATCGTGTGAGGCTCTGCAGATCTGGCTATCAGTGGAACCAGCTAGAGCTATTCCGGTGCTTTATCGCGTGAGGGCCTGCCAAGACCCCCCACGTATCATATGCTAGCGCGCCGTTAGCTGCCAGAGGATAGCCGTATAGGATCAAGTGAGGAACATACCTACATAAATGTGCTGAGACTACTCCGTAACTAAAAAGTAACACCTTGGGTCTCTTAATTGTTATCACACTGCAGAGATCAGTCAGGTCTAACTGGTCTGGTTCAAGGTCTAACCTGCTTCTCCTAGTTCAACCTAACGGCGCGCTAGCATATAACTCGAGTAGATACGGTACCCACTTCAGCGTAGCCGTCAATGCACCAGGCATCCATTGTTTATAAATATGGTTTACCTATGTGTTTATCTATCACAGGCTTGAGGCTATCATTGATAAATATTATAAGTGGTTGTAAATAATTCATTAGATTACTGATCAAAGCCTCGACACTCCACCCTTCTCAGGCCTATCTACCCTACCTAGGTGAATGGCCGGCAAAGGACTAGGCAGATACGGTATGATACAATGTCACACAAGGACATATTCCCATCTACCGGCTTATCCAACTGCTCCGCGGGACTTCCTTCCGCAAATGGGACCGGCATGGCAGACCCTTGCATTCATGCAGTAAGCCTACAACTCCTCATGCAAAAGCAGGGAAGTTATGTATTGTAGCTATGGACATGTACCCAAGAAGGATGTCTACAAGAACATCAAATTACCTACCTCTTCTCTGAGATCGAGTCCAACATTTCACTGTTACTCTACATACATCATGCGGTTCGCGTACACAACAGTTATTAATGGAAGTACTCTCCAGGTCGCCGATGCAATTAATATCTGCACCTGCCGGCCACTAAAACCTAAACCACCAGCTCTACTCTATTTACAGAAGCCAGCTCCCATCCGGCACAGCATCCCATGATCCCCCTTCGTGCAACAATACCTAACACGTCCACAGCGCATTGTATGTATGGCACCTTGCTTAATGTATATATGCATATAACCGTTAGTTTAATATTGCATAGATGTTTAAGTATACCGGTATGTACAGAACATCATAAAGCGGCGAGTTGGTTATTGTATAAAGCACGTGATGGCATCAATAGGCCCCAGCCACCCAGTTGACAGCCCAGTTTACGGTGATTCTGGAAATAATCTAGAATGGCACTTGAAAGGATCTCCAGTGAGACGAGCGTGGATTTTTTTACCGATGCCCAAATATATCCCCCCTATGTAAATAATTAACAATACAAGATGTAAGAAAATATGAAAACATGCCGTGAAAAAAAACCCATATGCCCAGCAACACGCAAGTGTTAAAACCAATCCACCGCGGTGCTCATTCGTAAAATCCAGAACAAAATCAAACACAGAAAAGGGAACAAGAAGCTTCTAGGCTGGCGGCGTCCATGTTGGAGCATTGATGATGATACCCATCAAGCAACCAGCGATGATACCAGCAATTGGGAGGGTGAAGATCCAACCTGCGTAACACCAGGCAACCATTCTCCAGTTGAGAGCCTTAATATCACCGTTACAGAGAGCGACACCCATGGTAGCTCCGACAATGCACTGGGTGGTGGAGATTGGGAGAGAGAGGCGGGTAGCCATAACGACTGTGACAGCGGCACCAAGCTCCATGGAGAAACCACGGGATGGGGACTGGAGAGTAAGGCGGTTACCCAAGTTCCTCATGATGTTGTAACCATAAGTCCAGAGACCAATGACAATAGCAGCACCACCATAGGCAAGTACCCAGATAGGAACATCAGCCTGCTTTTTGATAGTACCCGTGTGCCAAACAAGATAGATGGTAGCAAGTGGACCGACAGCGTTAGATACATCGTTGGCACCGTGAGCAAAGGAGGCAGTGGCAGCAGTAAGGACTTGGAGGAAGGAGTAGAGATGCTCAGTCTTGTTGTCGAAGTGAGCAGCACGGGCGTGAACGTCTTGAATATCACCAGCCAATCGAGATTCCTTGGACTGCTCAGCGACGACATCCTTCCGGACACCATGAAGGAAGGCATCAATGACAATCTTGGTGAAGTTCTTTGGAGTATACCATGGGCCAGCATCCTCAGCCTCAACAGTGGCTAAAGGCCTGTTGTTGCCGCTAGCAACGGCCTCTTTCTCAGCATCAATGCTGTCTGCGTCGCGGGCTGGAATCTCTCCACCATGGGCGCGGGCATCCTTCTCGCGCTTCAAGTGTTCCATGTCACTGATAGTGGAGGCTTTGATGTTGGCAGCCTCAAGGTCAGCACGGGTGGCATGGCCGCGGTAGTAGTCCTGAATGAGGTTGATCTGAGTACCCGCTGGGGGATCTGGAACTGGTCCACGCTTGTAGAGGAGCGGACCAAGGAAGAAGTGGTACCACCTGAGAGTCCAGTCCTCTTTGACGAGGAGTCGGTGGAGGTATGGGATGAAGAAGAGCAAGCAAATGGCGATAACACCAAAGGAGACACCGAGAATGCATCCAACGATTTGCCCTGCATTCCATTTGTCGAGCTTGAGGGTTGGCGCACCCTTCCAGACGATAACCATGGTGAGAATACCAGCAGTAAAGCCAAAGTACAATGGGACCATCAGGAAACCCCACTTGAGAGGATTGGATCGTTTGAGGACACCATATTTGGTGATCAAGAAAATGATGGCAGCAAAACCACCCGCGATAGCTGGAGCAACAAACCAAGAAGCAAAGATTTGGGCGACACCCTTGCCTTCCCAGCCCCAAACAACACCGTCGGCACCAAGAGTAGCAACACCCATTCCGATAACACCTCCGACGATACAGTGACTAGAGGGCTTATCAATCTTTACGATCAGGCGACACCAGAGAGAAAGATCAACTTACGTTGTAGAAACTGGCATACCAATCGCAGTAGCAATGGTGAGCCAAGTGGAGGATCCGACCAAAGCACAAACCATTCCCAACATCAAGACAGCGGGTTGGTGTGTGAATGCGTCGACCTTGACGATTTTGTTTCTGATAGTATCCGCAACACGACCACCAACCAAGACAGCACCACCGAATTCCATCACTGAGGCAACCAACATCGCCTGCGGAAGGGTAAGCGAGCGAGAGGAGACGGAAGTCGCGAAGGAGTTAGCGACATCGTTGGCACCGATATTCCAAGCATCCTATCGAAGCGAAACGAGTTAACGACAGCTCGAGAAAGTATATAAACTATGTTTGGCATACCAAGAATGCAAAGAGCATGCCTATAGCAAAGAGGTAGTCATATTGGTGCAGTATCGTCATCCTGGAGATCTTGCCTTTCCCGGCCAGGTATATGGGGGGAAAGAAGTTGTAGAAAAGTGGAATTGAATTCCCAAAGCCTCTTCCAACGGGGAGTGTCGAGTGGTTGTGAATAAGGAAAGAGTGAACGAATGGAGGGGATGTTATCAGGTATTTATGAAGGTACCCTACAAAGTAGCCTGTCACGATATTGCTTCAGAGATCCGCATGCCTTCGTTCGGTTGGTTTCTGCTTGGGTTGCCATTCGTTATTTTTTTTTCGCTTGTGAACCCATCCTACGCTGCTATAAGCCATGATGAATTGGGCCTGAAGCACCAACTACCCCCAGTATGCAGGTATCCCAGACAGCCCAGATTCATGGGCCTGGTTTTCCACTGTCAGCGATCTCCTCGGCCAGGGCTCCGTCGCGATATTTGGCGTGCTTACCTACGCCAATGAAATACCTTGTATCACACGACTCAACCAAGGCGAACTCCGGCATGTTTATCCTCAATATGAGTATCCCCCCACAATGTCTTGGGACTTGCGCCGGTCACACCATCCATATGCAAGTGTGACATATGTAATCTCAGAGGATCGTTCAATGGTTGGCCTAAGCGGTAATCAATCGCGTGCTAGGCTCTTGGAAGTTTCTGACCCCGCTGGAGCTTGGTAAGAGGTGTTAGGTAGAGGGGTGTTGAGAAGACCCCCTCCCCTGTCTTTCCGCCATACCAGTAAGTGGTCTTGGGATTAAGGTTAATTTTCGGGTAAGCACGAACCTGGTCAAATCTACCTAGGACACAGGGTATAGGAAAGCACGTGCTTGCTCGTCTACCTACATACTCTCTCAAAGAATAAAGAAATTGCCCTTACTGCCGGACGAACTGATCTCGTCTTATCTACCTACACCGAGCTGGTCCAAATTGGAGCGATGGAAATAACCCGTTACCGAATGCATGAAATCAACTGACCTGTCAACTGCCCTCTGGAGTAGTATGAGAGTTTTTTTTTTTTTTGGAGTGTATCATATTCTGTTCCCCGAAGGCCGAAGGGCGCCATAGACGATGGGACTGTCGTGGTTAAGAGTAAGGCTATGCTGCTGGCCAATAATTGATGAGCGGATGGGTCTCCGCTGCATGAGTCGAGTATTTCGCCTCGTGAGTGTTTTGTGTACTGTATACAACACTAACATTGTACCCCCCTGAGGTTGCTGAAAGGGAAACTCGTCTGAAAGTTACATACCGGAGAAAGTTTCTAATTTCCTTGCACCAGCCAGATTACTAGTACCTGAAGGAACAGCTGCTAGTATAATAATATCTAGGTAGCAGCTACATACAAGCCAAGACTCGCTTCTATCAGTGGCGTCGTCTCCACGTGGGGAGAACTGGGACTATCTATTGGTCACAACAGGGACAACCGGTTAAACTCTAAGGAGCACGTTCTTGCAAAACAGACCCTAATTGGCTGAGTCCAACGTCGTTTCCACAAATGTTAATCATGCCGCTTTTAAGTAGTCCCACCGAAAAAATACCATATCACCCCTGAACTATTGCGTGTCAGTCTCGAACTTTCCTCTCGTGGGATTCCGACAGAAAAAGAAACGCATGGTTTAAGCTTATCGAGATGCCCCCCCACCCCCTCGGCGATCTTGCACTGTCAATCAATACCCTCACTTGCACTAGTACCACAAATGTGTTGTACTGATGATGACGTGAGGTTGAGACTGTAGAAGGTCAGGTTGCAGAATTGGTTGTCTATGAGACTGAAATTCCAGCTTTGAAGTTGGCCGAGTCCTTGTGTTGTCTTTTGGAGTAGACTTGATCCTATAGACTGACACAGCCTAAGGAATTTGTATTGGAGCAACCCTCGTATGACCCAGCAATCTCTTGAGTACATAGTTGTACCATAAGAGTGTAGTCTTGTGTCGTTGCGTTTACGTCGAGCGCAATTACCATTTCAGGAGATTACAATGCAATCACCAATGACTAAAAACCTGTGATTGCCCCAAAATAGGTTTAAGAAAATGCAAGAGCTTTGAATTGTAATGGGCTAAGTACAGTCTCTTCAGAACACTGAATGCAACCCCACTACATCTCTTCAAGTATTTTACTCAATATCTCCAAACAATATGATACTGGGGTGACTTTATTACTATGTATACCCTATTGAGTCGGGTTGGCTTTGGTATATACCGTATATACATTCATTGATGCATTGTGGCGCTTGCTAATGAATCCTGCATGGGATATCAGTTTCAGTGCCGCGTCGATGCTATGGCTCGGGACCCAAATTTATACAAGTTGGTTATTTTGGATCACATATATTTTTATATTCGCCAGCCGCTTGCGTGAAAGCAGATAATAATATTTACAGATGGGCCTGATTCTTTCATATAATATAATGCGGGGTCAGAACTAGGGCAACCGCTAACATATTGCACCTGGTTGTGATTCGTGCAATACAGTATATTTTTATAAATTAGCGTTCTCCTGAATATATGATTACCATGCACAATTCCATAGGTAATCCACCCCAAGATGAGGTCGATATTCCAGAAGCGAGCTCCAACGTGGGCCCAACGGTCTGCATCCTGCAAATTTCCATCTTGCAACGGGTATGCAAGCGAGTACACCGCCCCATTAGTCCGATAGTTTTCAGGGGCTTAAGGCAGCGAGTTGGCCGCAGAATGGTGTGTAGGCCAGCCGTGGTGAATCGTGTATGCATGGATATGGGGCGTGGTACTCAATAAACCTGCATGTCCTCTCACCTAACCGAAAAAAACAAGAGGACCGTTCACACAGGCCGCAAGCATGTCTATGGAACCATTGAAAGTTACGGAGCCTCGCTCCTGGGACGATTTAGACTTGTTGAATGTGAGAAACAGTCGATCCACTGTTGCTGGTTCACCAATTGCGCATAAAGAGATATTGACATTAGCGGTCACTCCCGAACTCGCAACGGCACCTTTTCTGTACATGGCCCCTGGTCATATTCACTTTGTCTTCAACGCGCACTCGGAGCGTCATCTATTGTGTGACCCATACCCTATAGTTCGAATGTGTCAGCCCCCTGATTGCAGCTCATAACTATTCATCGTTCAACTTCCTTTTTTCTCGCTTCCCATGTAATGAGTACCCCACCTGATTCTGCTCTCTCAGACATGAGCTTGGATACCTATGTCTCGTTGTGGCTTGCGAACCTGAAATTACGTTAGATTCTTGCTAGTGCCAGGTCATCGATAACCAGTATGTCAGGCACGGAACCTGCATATGCGGCTCGTGGTTCTTATGACTACGTAGTATGTAGGTCTCTCCTTACACGCTCGATATTGGTAAGAACGGGTAGTGTATGGAATTCTCGAAGTCGGTATTGCAAGGTACTGTTTCAAAATTTGTTAGCCTCCGTCCGATTGCATATGGGGCAGCCATTTGCCACCACTATACTCACCGATCTTGTACATGTATGAAAGGCAGAGGTGCTGGATGCGTTCAGAAATTTGTTGAAGGGTTGTAGAGGGAGCTGCGCCGTCATGGAAGGGTCAAGCCTCGTTCGTGCTTACGTCAGCGAACAAGTCACTGATTTATCAGGTTGCCCAGTAGTCAACTCCTCGTGACCCCGGGCAACTCGCCTTATTCTACTTACTGTTGTAATACTAGGTATACATCTATCGTGTGCCATTGTTCGATCTGGTACGTACTAATGTACATACACCCCCACATTGGTAGTCAAATTAAAGTAGTATATTATGAGATGAATGTCTCAGACGTATGCACTGCTTCATGTGAAGACAAGCCCCTGAGTTCCAGAGTGGAACATACCGTATCAGCTTGAATACTGAAAAGAGTAAGTTTTGGAGACAGCTGACCCGTCGTTGCATAGGCACTACCGAAGTAGCAAACGTACATGGAGGTTGGACACACGACTTCCTCAACCACGGTGCCCCAGTTTCGCCAGAATTTGTATGGGGAAGTCTTGATACAGTAGGTAGGTTTCTTATATCAAATGTGTGGTTCTGCATTGTGCGAATTGTTTCTCACATAGAAACCAGACTATCAAGGTCTTATTTACTCAACTGTGTCTGCTTGTTTGAGATAGATTGTTATCCAATTCAATTGTACTAGTACCTATATATTCTCCCAGTAGTACAGTTATGTCGTTCAAGCAGGTTCACACCAGGACAAGAGCCAGATGATATTCACTTCAGCATTCACGACATCTTGATTATGATTATCAGGATAGTACCAAATGGTGGTTTGACAAGAAGTATCTGGAACTTCCAGACCAGCAAGATTTTTAATATCAAAAGATTACCAGCAGCACCAAACAGCATAGCTACACAACTGAGTAAGATCCACCTAACAACTGCATGAGCTCGTAGTGTGAAATAGGGTAAGTTTAGAAGTACAGTATATAAATGGCATTAGATATTTGAGAGAGCAGTGTTGAGGAAGATGGAGGGGCTGGAGAGGGCGGAGGTGGAGAAGGAGTTGAGGGGGCTGGGGGAGGGAATAGAGGGGGAGGAAGGCCATGAGATACGGTACAAGTGAGGGTATTTCTATAAATATAGTGTCATATATATTTCGAGTTCTCAAAAATAAATGAATGAGCGAATTGCACTAAAAAAAATTGACCACTAGCCCCATCGGAGAATGACATGCTTTTTGTGCCAACCAGACTAACCTTTTACCTCCACTACCAAGGCCATTTGGGACTAGTCCCAGTAATGACTTCACTGACTAGTATCTAGCACGGGAAAAACCGGAATTCGTCCACCAAGGTGGCTCCCAACTACCTACACCTACCTACTCCCCCAACCTTAACTTTATTTGTTCCGCTACGATGGATACGTATCATACATCGGAGAATGACATCCTTTACCATTGGCCTTGAATTTGATTGGCCGACAACGTAATGTGGCGTAATGAATGAGCAAATTGCCCTAGAAAAAATTCCCCTTGATTTTCAATTGTTCCGCTACGATGGATACACATACATCGGAGAATGGCACCCTTTACCGGTACCGCAGCTCCCCAAACACCTCCCTCCTTTACCTCCACTACCAAGGCCATTTGGGACTACTGTAGTCTCAGTAATGACTTCACTGACTAGTACTAGCACGGGAAAACCTCCCTGAGGACAAGACCCGTGCCCCTTGGCTGTTAGGAATTCTTTGGGCGAGGCAGGATTCGAACCTACCGTCGCACGGTACGGTAGGCAAAGATCTGCCAAGCCGCTAGGCGACGTCTGGAGCGATGACTGGGGCCCATACGAAGTATAGCTCGCTCCCTTAACGTTGGTGGCGTAATTTTTTTAGTGCAATTTGCTATCTTTGAGAACCCCTATTATATAAGCACATCTGTCAGCCACACAATATCTAGTGCAGCCGAAACAGGAGCGCAGTGAAGTCTGGAGATTAGGATGGTTTACGCTAGATTTATAGTCGTTTTTTTGGCAGGGAATATCAACATTGGATCCACTCTTCGGACTAATTTGGTTATAAGAACAGAACGAGCTGAGGGGGGCCTACGACGGACTAAACGACCCAAATGGCCAAAAGTCAATTTTCAATTTTCCTGCGTTGCAACCAGTAAGCCACAACGCCACGGTAAGCTAGTCAAGTTAATTAGGTGTAATTATAAACGTGTGGAGAGGATTTGCATTACTATCTTCGACAGCGCAGTCCGTACACTCTCTGGATCCATACACCGTACCTACGTATGCTAGCTCTCGACTCCAGCACTCCATACCTACTTTACACGCTCTATAGGTAGGCTTCCTCCACGCGACTCGGTAGACTTGCTTGCTAATTCATATCTAGGTTGAACTCTACGTGACCCCGAATAACACACCCCTTCCGGTGTCGCAGACTCTCGATGTCATGAAGTGGGCTACTGGTGGGTAACACATACTACTGGGGCATAGGCTAGGGCGAAAGGTATGACAGTCGTGCCGTTGGCTGGCATGAGTGTGGAGAGGACGGTAAGTCTGCGATGCGAAATCAAGCGTACGTATGGATAACTATAGCGGAGTAACTAGCAATCAGCACTGGCAGCTAGGTGACAGGTTATCAGGTGTAGGCCGTAAGGGATGAGGAGGTATCAAGGTGTCCAGTCA
>Ga0307514_10001446_pt1 | contig 29056 bp, 29 predicted proteins | sample 16_EM_MG_FD_203088 | JGI IMG/M metagenome (GOLD analysis project Ga0307514, IMG submission 203088) | Populus trichocarpa ectomycorrhiza microbial communities from riparian zone in the Pacific Northwest, United States - 16_EM | ecosystem: Host-associated > Plants > Roots > Unclassified | place... | reverse complement strand
TATCGTATACTGGGATATTGGGTAATATGCTGGTTTTGGCAGGACATGAGCTGCCATGTTGTAGAGCGTAATTGCTTCCATAGATCTGAATTTGGCCGGAATGGTCTCTTTCCACTCTGCTTGCCTAGCATTCCAGGATTTTCGAAAATAGCTAGCGTGTTGACCAAGGCAAGGGTAGAAGTAAGGGAGATTAATCAAGAATGAAAGGATGGAATGAGGGGTAATTTCGAAGGGTCTGAAATTTTGAAAGGGGGGAGAGGAAGGAGGGGAAAACTGGTGTAAAAGTCGGTTATTAAGAATTGGGGATAAAAAGGTGAATTTGACACATATGTATGTACGTATGTGAAGTGGGAAATGTGGTTGGGAGTTCAGGGTAACCGCAAACAAAAATCACAGATGTTTGCAGAATGTTCCATGGCTGGCAATAATTTGCACATGGAAACTGGCAGAATAAACAAACAGTAATAGAGTGTTCGTGGAAGATAAATAAGCCGCTAAGAGTGCCGGATTTTGGATTTCACCCATGAATTTCACCCACTATATAACGAGGTCTTTCCCACCTACCGATAATCCACCTACCAATCAGTCCCACTCTACGCCGCAATAATGTCGGACAACAGAATCGTTAGACTCACCAATAAACTCACCGCAAGAGGGCATGACTTACGAGAAAGATGGAATGCGGAACTAGGGAAGCTGGGGGGGGGGGAAATGGGAGTTTGTGATGGAGATGGCGAGAATAAGCCAAGAACAAGCTGAAAAAGTGGCTTTGACTGCTTAGATTGTAAAAGAATGGGTGGAAGCATGGACAGACGAGTATTTGAAGAAAATGGAAATCTCTTGGGAAGCCGTGGAAACAGATCTAGCATTTTCCACTACAATCATTCCCTTGTCGCAATACTACACCGAGTCGGAAAGGAGGAAGGTGAATGCTAAAGCCAGGATAGAGGAAGCATGGGGAGTCAACTGGGAGGACAAGTTGGGAGAAATGCTGCCACCCTGGCCAGCTGAGGAATTCTTACGGGAACTCGCGAGATTTGCAGAAAGGAACAGAGCTTGGGATGCGGCCAAAACACTTATGGAAAACAATATCGCAGAGCGGCTGGCCGCAAGGCGCACGAAGAAATATAAGTGGCTCACGTCAAGGGATATTGCTGAAAAGACTGTAGTGGAAAAGAAAAGATTACAGGGGAGAAAAGCAAATAATAATGAGGAATCTCTTGCGGGCCAGGAGGCTCCTACTTCAAAATCCCTCTCTCCCAACCAAGCAATGAACCAAGCAGCGATCTCGCGGGGATACCCCCAAATTTGGAAGCTGTCCAGGAGCCGGAAAGCACTCTCAGATCAAACTCAACAGCTCCGCAACCCTTGCCAACTCAACTGGTGGATGGCGAGGATTTAGGACAAGATAAGGATTTGGATGAGGTGGGAGATGCTGGAAACGCGGAAACGAGCGCTATTGGGCTGATTTATGAGCTGATCCGAACCTCTGTTATTGAGCTGATTCAGAGACTTTTTGGAAGCTCTGTTAGAGGGGTATGAGGGTCTGGCAGGGTTGATGATAATAGGGAGCGACGTTCTGTCATTTGCATGACAAACGGAATATCCCCAGTAGATTTAGCCATAAGTACAGGATTGCTGTTCTCGGTCCCAGTCTCTTATCTACCTACGCGCTAAAATAATTATGCTCCGGGGAAAGACAGGATTGCCAGAAATGCCCATAGAAACAATATTATCCCGAGCAGCCTTCGTCATACAACTCTTTGAATTCAACACATTCCATGATACCAATGAACGACATAGAGAAGGAAAACAGATGTTAACCTTACCGAGCAGGTGTGGCTATCCGGCAGGATGCAGTTCAGTAGAACAGACCCTATACCTTCCGCCAGGAGGGTGTTACCCCCTACATTTCCATAATATGGTTGGATCCGTTCGAACAATCTTATGTCCGATGTCATGTGGGCACTGGCACATGTGTCGAATTTCTAGGTGTATGTGATTATTGACATTGCTCAATTCACCCGATGTATAGGCTTGAGTTGCAGCTGGATTCTGCTACTTGTTATCATTTGGTTTGGCAGCTTTGTCCTGTTTGTACTTTAGCTTTCTGTAACTAATATCACCGGGGGTGAAATTCAACTATTCAGCTGGTTGGAGGAGGCCTCCAGCTGATCATTCGATGTGAGCTCTCTCATATGGTACTGGAGTTCTGCATATGAGGGGTTGGGTTTGGTGTTAGGTTATCCAGCTTGACTGGAGATGGTTTGAAGTGTTTTAGTTGAGAGGGTGATGTCGGGGATTGATTATTCGGGTATTGATGTATGCTGGCGATGTCGGGAAGACATGCTGATTCAGAGTATGTTGGGGTGATAATCTGTATTGTGCGTGAACCTCTCCAGACTAATAACCTGTTTGAATACTTACCAATGACGCTAATAAGGGCAGCGGTGCAGATGTGTGGCCAGTGAACGATTTAAGCACCCACACAAAAAAAAATCGCTTTGGGCACGAGAATAATCAGTGAAGGAACAGTTCACCCCGTATGAATATGAAGACGTGTATAATAGCATGTATTCCAGCGAAACGTGCCATCAATCACTTCCATATAACTTAAACTATTGGTGCTACTGCAAGATGTTACAGCCTAGGTATAAGATGGGGATATCTGTCTTCTCCTTCTTTCTTCGCCACTTTCATGCACACTTACAATCTACTATACTACTAAATGACCAGTATATCCCGCAGTAGAAATATTTCTATCTCGCGACATAATTTGGGAGTGAATTAATGATGGGCAGTAACTGGTCCTGGGAGTTCCTCATGGGTATTGACCTACACACAAGACCCCCCCCTTTTGTTTTGTGAACCATCATTTCTCGCATTCAGTCTATGGCGAGAGACCACACATACAGATATATTATCCCACCCCAGAGTCGGCCCACTTAGAGGGGAATAGAGCCTACTCATTACCACCAATGAGTTCCTAGCAACCCCCTGGAAGTATCTGTATTCATGAGATCTCTCCCACAACTTAGCCACCTCAGGTATAATACTTAATGAATTAGATTGATTTCAGCAGGTACAGGTAAAAGGTCCCCTACCCAGCTAATAGAGAGGTAGGTAAGTACCCAACTCGTCACTAACTGCAGTGTTCCAGGGCTACCATCTCTCCCAGAACTCAAGAAATGTGTTCTCGTGGGGCACGAGAACAAAGAAATGTAGCATCAAATCTACGCGGCATTAGCAGAGAAAGGCCAAGTGGTATTGAGCTATGGATTTGGTAGCCATAGGTAAAATACCCAGTTGATAAATAAATAACCAGGCATGGCTAACATCTTTTCTAATACTACTCATAGCAGTTTTGCCGAAAAAAGCATTTGCCCCACGGCGGGGTATGGCTCGGCAACTGCCCATCCCACCCCCCCCGAGATACCCAGAAGACTGGTTGGTTTCTATAAAACTGTGATAAACAGCACGAACATTTGATATTCGTGCTCCGGGGATCTTTCTGTATCGGGTCCTGTTTTCTCCAATGCCAGAAACCCAGAGATCGACCAAGTGGGCTGCCCTGCATGCTGTTGCCGGTGACCAGGTACAGTAGCTATTGGGGAGATGACTTGAAATGGTACTATGTAGTTACTTGGCTGAGTCTCATGTGCATTCAACAGTTGTAAGCAATTTTCAATTATCCCACTAGCAAAAAATACTCGTAGCTAAAGCTTAAGTACATGCAATCGAAATAAGGGCATGGGGTAAAAAAACAAAGAAAGAGAAAAATGTTGCCCTCATATGATGTATGGCCCAGTCAGCAAAATTCCCCCAACTAAATGTGAATGAGATCCGATCCCTGGTAGAGCCCTCAATGCAAGTAATAAGTAATGGAAGATGTCTGTTCAAACCTAAAAGTGTACCCTTTTCTGTTTTCCCCACACGGCAACCCCCGTAAATCCCCCATTCACCCACCCCCCAGTCGTTTCCTTCCCCGACAAGCTCCAGTTTCGTTCCTGTGACCTCCGTCACGTACACACCCCAACTAAAACCCCTTCCCTAAATATCCCCGTCATCAACCACCCCCCCATTAGCCACCCCATCCAATCTCAAAGTTCTAACATTCGCAGTTCCGTAGCGACTCAAAGTTCCCGTCCCACGAGTCGCACTTCCGGCGCGAGATCTCGGCCTAACACTCTGACTACCCTCCATCCTTGCAGCTCTCGACTTGGGGCGGGTGGTCGCGGTCGCAGTCGCATTTCCAGAATTTTGCTTACTATCCGTACCCGGCTTGATTACAGATGCAGCCCTAGCAACACTGCTGACCGTAGGTTGCGCTGCTCCAAGTCCCGTTGCAGCATAAATAGTTTTGACTGGACTAGTACTTCGCTTAACTGGGCTACCTGATATCGAACTGGTCCAAGGCTTCTTGTTCTTGACAGGAGAATGGGACCGAGCTTTTACTGGACTTGGGGGTCTCCCCTTTGCCAGACTAGCAGTGGTAGCAAACTCCCATCTGTGCCTAACCACGGTAGTCTCCGCTCTGCCGGCTTCATTCAAATTCTGTGAGCTCTTGCTCAGGGCTGGAGGTCCACGAGACGCTGCTTTCTGTATGAGATCTGCGGGTGGGGCATTTGGTGGACGTATGATACTAGCTCCGGATTTGGATCCCATGGAAGATGTGGCATTTGCAGGAAACAGAGCATCGAAAAGGTCTGCTTTGTTGCGACGGTTTGCAGTCTTTTCACCCACTTGCTGAGAGATGTTGTTTCGGTGAATTGTCAGGCCCGGTCTTGCAGTTGATTTAGCCGGTGGTGTAGGCAACACCATTCGTAAGGTAGGCTCTGAATCAATAACCCCTGGGCTCAAAAGAGCTCCTGGAATTGGGTTCGATGGATTCCTAGTACTAACATAGGTCTTCCCAACTTCGAGTTGAGCCTTTGTAAGGACGTTCTGTCCGCACCAAACGCTGTCCGCACCGTCAGGTTGTGGTGCTCCAACTCGTTCACCCGCGTCCGCAACACTCCAGTTCTCAATCGTCACCCTCTCCAGCCTTGTTGCCGTGGCTGGGATACAGCCAGAGCCACTATCATTCTTGCTTGCATTCGCACCGGGAGTGCTGAATTTAGCACCCGTGCGAGTGGCAGGATGCTTGACCCTTGGATCTGATGCTTCCCCCGCATAATTGTTCCACGCAGCCATCCCGGTACCGTCTCCGATGGTGCCCTGTGTGCTCTTATGACCACTCTTTGGCGGCAGGAAGGGCGTAGTAGATATCGAGAGACGTATTTCTGCAGAGCGTTCGACCACATTTGGCGTTGACATTATGGGGAGTGGGTACGCTCTTGTGTGCGATTTGTGTTTGTTGAACAACTCATTTACACTCTTCGATAGGATCGAGCCGCTTGATACAATATTCCCTTCTGGCAAGTCCCCTGCTCGAGTAGCCACGGTGGTAGCGGTCTGTAGGACTGACGGACAAGGTGTACCAGCATATTTTTTGACTTTGTTTCTCAATCCGACATCGACAAGTCCGCTCTCATCGCCAGCACACACGCTTTCCATTGTGGTGGCGGGGCTGCTACCCGACCAACTACCTCCGGAAGAGCCAATATCATCATTGTCAAGCGGGAACATACCAGGCGGGCTAAGTCTCAAGTTCCCGTCTGCATCATATCCTGGTAAACCGAGCCATCCTTTCTTGGTAAATCCAGTCATGCGGATTACAATCACGGCCTCCAAATGTGGTCCCAGACCTGGTGCAAAGGCAGCGTCGTCAATGGCAACACGGCGGCGAAGAGAATCCAGGGACCATCTCCCATACCCCCCCTCCTGAAATCTCACCAATTCTCCAACAATGTCAGCGAATTGCTGCTCGGCTATTTCTGTGAACGCTGGGGGAAAGGGCATGCCATCACTCCCAGTGCTTAGGGGAATGAGGAGTGCGAGTTTATTTTGGGTCCCTTCTAAAAGCGTGTTCAAATTGTTGATGAAGGTGAGATTCTGGCCAGCAGCAATCTTTGCTGCAAATTCCTGCGTAATGGGAAACGAAACCTTGCGTGTTTTAGGGGTAGTATGATTGCCTCTAGCATCCCCCTTGGGTGCAAAGGTACGCCAGATTATGAGCTCGTAGTGAGGGAGGTCTTCAGGAAGAGCATCAGGTACGCAAACAGCGTCAGCTCCACCTTCGATCTCCCCACTGGCGGTTGTATGACTCGCAGAATTAAATGCTGTTAGAGTCATGTTAGGTGAAACACCAACTACACCTTCGGCATGCACTGAGAGGCTCGTAGGACTCTCGGAATCAGGTGCTGTTCGAGCCATGTTGGAGGAAGGGTTGATGGATGTTCGTGCTGTGATACTCAAGCCAGCCTGTTGGGCGTTGCTTGTAGTTGGCTTCCGGAGGTAGCCGGGCACTGAGGCCTTCGTGGGAATTTGAGGTTCTTTTGCGGCGCCCTTGGCAGCCAGCGAAGCAGTCTCCTGGGTGTTGCTCGCCCGCAGTTCAGCCAGTGCCCCGTGCTTGGTGGTCTTGGTGAGCGCTTGAGTTTCTTTAAAAACACTCTTCAAAGTGGTAGAAACAGCAGCCTTTGCTGTCATGAGAGGTGTAGCAAAGAGAGCTCGAGTGCAGCCCGGAGTGGCCCTTGCTGATGATAAAAGAGCCTTCTCCTCGTCAGTCAACTTTCGCACGTTCTTCCCTGATTTGTCGGCCAACTCCTCCGCTATCTCCCAGCTGGGCTTCCACGAAACTTCCCCTTTAATCCAAGGGACTTCGTGGATCTTTCGTTCGGGGAGAGGTGTAACAGGCAGCCCCTTTGCCTTGTCCTTCAGGGCCTGCTCCCGTTCACTGAACGTTCGACCAGTAAATTCCGTGTTATAGGCTCGTTTGATAGGAAAAACGGGTGTTTGTTGGTGAAGAAGTAAGTTGTTTTTCTCTGGGGATAGACCGCGTAGCCTCAATTTAGGGATTCTGAACGAATCTGTATCCACTGTCCTTCCGGAAGCTCTAGGCAGCACCATAGGGGCAGCTGCCGAGCTGGATGTTGCCGAGCTTGTAGGAGTCATCATGGTACGCTGAGCGAGGCTATCGTGGGTCGAGCTTGTACTCGCCTTTACAGGGCTACAAGAGACGGAATGCATTGTGGTAAATGCTTGTTTGTGGTGTTTTGATTATGTTTGTTGCTTTCTCACAGTGGGGGGGGAAGAAAGCTTTACTAAGTACTTCTGCCTACGGATAACACGTGAGAGTTTTGCTGGAGCTTCTCTCATGTGCGAGTGATATCACGGGAGCTGCACGCGGACCCAAAGGGCCCAACTTGCACAAACCAAATTGTGGCTACTTGCGGAGGATAAAAGAGCTTGAAGTTCTGGCCAAACGAACCACATGCAGAGCACTAGACGCCTCACATAAAGTCTATAACAAACTCTACGATAACTCCACTGTTGAATATTTTCTACTTTTACGCCTTTCCCAAATTTCCTACGTTCATAACCTCGTAATCTTACAAGTTTAGGATGTATTTCCTCTACTTCTGTTTCCGGGAGTTAGCCAGGTGAGCATTCTTGGCATTGTGGAAACTGATGCTTACATAGTCGCAGATATTGTGCCCCCTCCTAAGGCTCCACAGAATAGACTCAAAAAAAAAAAAAAAAAAAGTCCTCTCGACATCTCGACCATGCGACCCCATGGAAAGAAATCGCAACTTATGTGGGTCAAAGCTTACCCACCCGCTTGTAACTCGCGTGCACAATATAATACTGGTTAACTCTGCACTAAACTAATTGTCTCGGAGCAAGATAGGAGGCAGCCCTCCCGACCATCGATGGCTTTATTCCCCAATAACTTGATTAGAATTTCTGCTTTTTCATGCCCGGAGTATTGCTATTGAATTATGCCACGGGTCCCAGAGCAAAGCTTGCAGGTATTTCCGAGTTTCTACTGCACGAGACACCAAAACGGTCGGTATACCCACTATTATGTACATACTACAATACACAAGCTCGCCGCCAGCCACAATGCCAATTATGTGGCTGGATCTATGGGGATACTGCTTACTGGATGTCCGTTGAGAGCGTTGGTATTTATATGCTTGAAACAGTCTTCCTACATAAGCCACAGGTGCGACACTCACGGAATCTAGTTTGCCCAGTGACCAAAGTCCGAGGGTCTGGTGCCGAGACTAACCAAAGTGTGCTTCAATTCAGTAAAGATGTTTCACATCTGAGTCTCACTCCCAAACCGAATGCCCTTGCACACAAACCACGAGTGGAGTAGAGATTATTACTTAAGTACTACGTGACATTCAGCGCAAGGTAATGATAAAGTTTATAAAACCAAACAAAGTTCCCGGGTTCAATCCTAACTCAAACCAGATGTGACCCCCTATAACCTAGATTCTATCCCTTAAATTCTCCCCTTCCACTGGTAGCAACCCCCCTCAAACTCCCCAATGCCCCCATATATCTGCATCCTAACCCTTCCCTAGGAGCTTTGTTGTTTTTGCACAAGATCCGCCTAGATCGGCTTCCCCTCATGCATCAACCTCGAAACGTTTCCTCTCCCCAACCCCACGGTCACCCCAGCTGGGGTTGTGCGATCCCCAGCCTGACTAGCGGTACTCTTAAGCCTGGATTTCGGACGCACCCATGGAGCTTCCAAAGCGCGGAAACCCTCAGTCCTAGCGGCGCTAGCTGCAGTGGGTTGAGTAGGTGCAAATGACCTTTTGACTGGGCTCTCGAGGTGCTTGATGGGGCTATTTGCTCGGGATTTGATGGGGCTAGGAGGTCTCTCCTTTCGGAGGCTAGCAGCAGTGCTCTCTTCCCAGCGACGGCGGACGGCTGCAGCTTCACTGACGGCGGCTTGTGTCAGGTCTTGGAGGCTCTTGGTTGGGTGAGGGAGGGTTTTGGTGTATTGTTTGGCTCCATTGGTATGCACCTGTAAGCGTAACGCAGACTTGGAAGCTGCCAACGTGCCACTGGTTTTGCGAGCAAGGCCCATCCCAGCTTTGCTCCATTGGGGTTTAGCGGCCTTTGTGTCCGCAGCATCCGTCGTGACAATAGCTTGGGTAGCATGAATCTTCGCGGGTGGAGTCGGAGCAACCATGCGAAGCGTAGGTTCCTGTTCAAAGAGCCCGGGGCTCAAAAGTGTTCCTGGAAGTGGGTTAGATGGGTTCCTGCTACTAACGTAAGTTTTGCCTGCCTCAAATCGACCCTTCACGAACACATCACGCCCATGGGTGCTCTGAAGTTGGGCTCTTTGAGTGGTGGCTGTAATATTCTGGGAAGAGCAAGTCCCTGTGGTAGGTCTCTTTGGCTTTCGTATTACACCTAGGTCGAAAGAACTAGCGATACCACCTGCCTGGGTAACGGTGGAAGTACTTGCCTGAGGGACATACGGTGACTTGATTCCAGGTGTATTGGGAACAGCAGGTTTAGGCATATGTGGGGTAGGGACTGGGCCCGCACTGGCATCGTGGCGAGCCATATCAGCTCCATCGCCAGTGGTACTCCGGGCGTGTCCATGATGGCGAGCAGGGTCAAGTGCAGGAAATGGTATGATTGATGTGGAGAGGTGAACCCCAGCATGGCCAGGACGTGCCTTGGTTTTGCTGTTGGTGAGTGCACCTGATGCAACCGGAAGAATATCAGGAGTCTCTCTTTTGAGGGTAGCTTTTAAACTCTCAAGACTGATAATTGACATGTCCTCATCCCTGGCATCGTCCTCGCCATCTGTGGAACCTGGGCTTGGGGGGCGTTGCTCAATAGGCACACCTGCAGGCTCCTGACTGGGATATTTGAGGACAGTGGTAGCACCCCCTTTGGAGGGCATGCTGGCTGTATGAGGTGCCGTGGTTGGGGGACTTCTGTTCACGGTAGGCAAGTGCTGAGAGTCAGCGGGTGTGGAAATTATGGCTGTTCCCATGTTTGCAACCCTCAAGGCCGCCGAAGAGCCATGCGTAAGTCTTGCAAGTGAGGGCGGCAGATTCTGGTCTGGAGTGCCAGTGTGCATTGCTTTTTGGGCTCCCGCAATTTCTGAATGAGGGATGGTTTTAAGATTTCCGTCTTCATCAAAACCTGGCAGCCCAACCCATCTATTGTCACAGGCTTCCAAAGCAATCACTACCAAAGATTCCAAATAGGGTCCAAAAGAGGCCAGCTTGCCTCCCTCGGGGATAACCACACGTCTCACCATGCCATCAATCGACCATCTGCCATACCCCTGGACCTGATACGAGATTATTTCACCAACGAGATCCGCAAATTGCTGCTCAGCCAAGTCAAGGAATTCTGGTGGAAACGAGGTACCGTCGGGTTGAGCTGTAAGCTGGAAACTGAATGAGGGGTCACTAGTGACTGGGGTTCCCATTCCTTGGGCTGAAATGAACTGGTTCAAGACAGTAATGAAGTCGGCTTTTTGACCATTAAGGAGCCTTCGCGCAAGTTTCTTGGTGATTGGGAAGGAACACTTGTGTGTCTTTTCCGAAACCTCCTGGCCTCTGTCACTCTTTTTGATGGGGAAGGTACGCCAAATAATCAATTCGAAGCGGGGGATATTAGCAGCGTTAGTGGAACCGGTGGGAGCACCGGATTCAGTCCCCGTTGTTGACGCGGTGGATGCCAGCGAACCTTTATCTATGGTCTCAGAACTCCGAGCTCCACACATAGTAGTAGTAGTAGTCTCCTTTGATGAACCCACGTTGTTTCCAATCTTGCCTACCATGCCAAGGTCGCTCTCCCCGGATACCTCTCTGGACATAGAATTACCGTTCCTCCAAGGTACCTCGGCCATAGTTCTGGTGGGGAGTGCTGGAATGGGTTCACCTCTAGCTTTCAACTCAATGGCCCTTTCCCTCTCGCTGAAAGTTCGCCCAGTAAAGTCAGAGTTAACAACCCCCTTTGAAGGAGACTTTGGTCCCGGTGATTTAGAAAACAGGTTCCTATTCAATGGGTGTTGCGTGAGATTGGACGTCACGCCCTTTATGGGCGATTGGCTTCTGCCTCTGACACGCGGGACCTCAATTGTACCCGTGTCCGAAATGCCTCCTCTGCCTCGAGGCGCGGTAGTAGCAGCAGGCAAGCTAGTCGTAGGTAAGTCCATAGACGCCCCCAATGTATGGGTGGCAAGCTTCTCTCGAGAAAAGCTTGCATTCGCCTTTATGGGGCTAGAAGAGATGGGTCGCATTGCCGTGCCTGTAGTATTTCCTTCCGTCAGTGACCTGCGAGGGAACAGAGGATAAGTGTGGGGCATACTATTGTGGTGGTAATCAAATAGCTGGCACGAGACTGGGAAAGATGCTCTGTTTGTGTATCAATATGGTAGGGTGGAGAGGAGGGCCGGTTTCCTTTGATAAAGCGGGGGACGAGGACTGAAACTAGAGCGGGGGAGGTGGCGCCTTTGTGATGGTGAACCGTCCGTGACAGCGGATTGTCGGACCTCTATTTGGGGCTTGTGCCAAACAGACTATAGGCCCTGGACGTGAGTAAGAAGTAAAAGTAACAAACAGAAAGCTTAGGTAAGCCATGGGGCCTGATAATACTTCACCGAAGCTGTTCAGCCAAACCCTAGCGACCAAACGCAGTATCTACTCGTACAGTGGACTACAACCACCATTAGGTATTTTTGAATTCACTTTACACCCTGGGTAGGGATAAACACCTGGAGAAGACTTGCTCCTTGGAGACCATGCCAGGCGTAGGTTCTGCTGTCCCCTAGTGAGTTCAGGGTAATAATATTTCCGCTCGTGGATAATAGATTCCCCAAATCAGAATATCTCAGAAAATTACCTACTAGGACACACTTCCCTTGTGCTACGGCTGCATGCTAATGCAATAGGCGTTCGGGACTTGGTTGCAAGGAAGTATAGATGTTGTAGTCTAATTAGGGATGTGGCCGCAGGCAACAAAATTGCATGTGTAGTTTTGATACGGCTATGCAGCCGGACTGGATACCACACTCGAAGTCACCTCAACGGGAATACCTCCGTCCGTATTTCTTATGCCCGGATATTTGATACGTTTCAACCGCCTTTTTGGCGCATGCATCCGCTTCATCAGTCTCTGGCCGTTTCTGCGAATGAATCAATACCCAGGAACTGTGCAGGTGTTTAGGCCGACATTGAAGAGGTCGGAGGGTGATACGGTTGGACGATATGGCTGGAAGCGGCGATTTCAATCGGCCAGCGAGGCTGGAATAACAGGGAAAGAGCACTCTAGTTCATACACCTTGCGAGAATCGGGGAGGTGGCGAGATATGGGCAAGTCCTGGAGGCGGGGGGGCGATGGCAGCCGCTGCGCTTGATGACATTCTAGGTGGTTGGAATTAAGATATGGATTTTTTACTTGCTCTTGATCCGAAAGTAACAGAAGTGTACAGGGCCCTCAGAGCACTGAAGAAATCGGAATGGGAACGCGAGGTGATAATTGTTGGACAATCGAAGCTATGTTGGAAGGCGGAATGGAAACAACTGCGGAAAGAAGTGAAGAAATCGAAGGCAGCATGACGGCAGCTACATAAGGATATTAGGGAAGCAAAAGAGGAACATGTGGCAGGACTGGGTAGAGAAGGGGCGCAAAGTCTGGGGCATCGCCAGAAACCCATTTGGGAGGAGGGAAAGATGCGACGAGCTGGAAGGTGGGCGAGGAACGTACAGCACGGACCAAGAGAAGCTCCAGGCATTCGTCGCACACAACTTGATAGCGGACCCGGAGAATCCAGAGAGCTGGTGCAAGCACAGGCGAGACACGTGGTAGACCGTGACGGTCGAACAGGCACTGCGTAAGACGAGGAACAACGCACCAGGGCTCGCCATAGTCTAGATAGGCTGAATGCGAGTAATGAATCCCCCCCCCCAAAAAAAAACGCACTAGGGCAAGACGGGATAAGTTGGAAGCTGGTGGAAACGACCAGTGGGGCGTGACTCGGGCAGATGATAATAGAGACGGCAGTGGGACCAGAATATCAGAAAACTGGAGAGCCGGCGTCAACCACGTTCAGCCTGCGAATTTTTGGAAAACGCACAAAGCTCAACAACCAGAACTCGGATTGACTAGAGGACAACACAAGTGAAAAGACCATGGCGGCGACGACAAGAATATCGATTTTTCGGAAAAGATTTCGCACGTCGAGGACCTCTTTTGTCGACATTTTGAGGATCGAGAAGCGGGGAACCTGCGATTCATCCCGGCCACACTGTACGAGAGCCTGGTGCCAACAGAGATCGCATGACATCATCACCCAACCAGAGAATTGATAACTCCCACACCGAAGGCCAGCCAATCACATAACCCTGCGAATACACGGCCAATCGGATATTGAAATGGTACGCTATTACATCGCTGTACCTTTTACGGGAAGCCGGGACGGGGAGGGTGTGACCCGGCGCGGTCTGCCCTCCCCCCAGGTGGGAAGGGGTTACAGCGGGGTAGTCACTCGGTGGGGTGGTACACCGTAGTATTGACGATGAGGAGTGGTGCGGGGCAGTGGCAGATTTGATTATGTGTGGAAGAGAGAGGCCATCTGGGAATTCCAGAAGCTGCAGTCCATCGCCATATTCTAAATAGGATGAATGTGATTTAAAAAGCTGGGGTCCATCGCCATAGTCTAAATGACTCCTTGAAAATAGAGGTTAGGTGATAGGCTTACCTAAGTATGCCAAGCTCGTGAACATTAGCCATCTGCCGCACCTCCCCACACCATATCCGCCTGCACTTCTTCCACTCACTAATTCCCTCCATTTTCTATTATCAGGGAGTTCGAGTTGCGTATTTTGGACTTTGTAGAAATATTTGAGTACCCTCTTTACATACTTCCTCTCTTGTTCCTGTTTACAGCGGCCAGGATTCTGAGTTCCTTCCTGTACTTAGTTATGGTAGTAGACTTTACCAATAGAGGCCAATTGTATGCCCTGGCGAGATGCACTCAACGAAATCCTAACAGCCAAGGGGCACGTGTTTGGTCCTTAGGGAGGCTTTTCCCGTACTAGATACTAGTCAGTGAAGTCATTACTGAGATTAGCCCCAAATGGCGTTGGTAGTGGAGGTAAAGGTGAAGGAGGTGTTCGGGGAGCTGCGGTAAAGGATGTCATTCTCCGATGTATGCATCCATTGTAGCGGAGCAAGTAACGAAAATAAGAATATAGCTCTTGTTGAAGTGGAAACCTATAAATCAACCAGACTAGTCGCTTATATGTCATTCCTCAACATCAATTTTGGTACTAAAATACCCGTAAGGTTGCATACCAATAATTGCCGAATCTGGAAAGAGTCAATTCCCATGGCTACATAGCAGTTCCTCTACCAAACCAAAACTACTCTTCTAAACCATCAAGATACCACCTATGTGGTGTCGTCACTCCATTTCAAGCCAGGAAGGGCGCATTAAATATTAGGATAATTTCTTTGATTAATTGGAGATTCCCGGCGTCCGTCCTAGTCTATCACGGAGAGAAAACCCCACATCCTGGATGAGACAACTACCACAACCCACGTTTGTAAACAACGGGAATTCAACTCGCCTCTCTGGTCTCGGCTTCAGATGCCCTCCGGCAATGACACCGGCTCGGATGCTATGTATGTACATGCAAGGATTTTTCCCCGAGCTCTCACAACCGCTTACCATCCTCCACAGGGGCATAACATCAGCACGACTCTTAGGCAATGTCTAGTCAATGATCGGGCAGTGCTAGCAACAAAATATAGATGCGATTTCCCGATCACGATCCTACCGCGCACCTCGAATTCCACCTTGCTGCATGCCTCATCTATGCGAAACGTTAACCTAGCGCCTCAGATTAGTGCTGATGCAAGCGGCAGTCGCCAAGTCTGGGCGCTTATTGTAGCTAGCCTTTGCTATTTTCGGCATCCATATTTCAAGTTCGCGAGACTAGGAGGTATCCCACGTTGGATTTCGCACGACATGTCATAGCAATTCAGCCTTGCTGCCTTTCAGAAACAAGCCGAGGTTTTCGGCTGGACTCCCGTCTTCTTGAAGGATATCATGAAACTGTTCTCTATCCCTGCACCCGCTTCCCAAGTTTCGCCTTTGGTGCTACCGTCAGCGCACTCATGTTGAGCGTGCCATAAGCATTGACGACATATAAATGAAGGGGTACATAGCCTAGCTTCGTCCCCTCTTTCTCTCGCAATCCAAGCTGTTGCGTTCCGATTTGGTTTTTCGTCTTTCTTAGTAAATATCATTGGATTTTCTCCATTTTGAAGCGTCTTTGATTAGATTGCTATTGGACATTGAATTTCTTGTCTCATTATTCTCCTTTGCAACTCTTGATACCCACGACTGCATCTAGCCGGTCTTGGAATATTTCTATTCTCAATAATCTAATCAATTCGACAAGCAATCCTCCAGTTCCCAGCATACATCAATATCAGAATGTACTCCAAGCTCACCTTTCTTACCTTCCTCTCTGCCGCCTTTACCTCCGCTATAGCTGCAGAAAACACCACCTCCCACAACAAGGCCATTACCGACGCCTACCTCGTGTGCTCAAACCAGCCTGACAGCACCTGCCCCAACACCTACAACATGGCTGATTGCCTCGAAGGCATTGAACCCACCATATGGGAGAAGTATGACGCAAACCACAACGCCACCGATATCTCCACCACCCCTCTCGGGGAGGTTATCAAAAATGCCAAGCTCAAGACTTGTGTGTGCTCTGAATCCCAGCTCCAGGGATTGCAACAGTGCGTCAGCTGTGTTCGTAAAGAATCGAAGTTGGTGGGGACAATTGATTTATTCGGAGTTGGCTTTATTACTGAGCGGGTTTGCGGGGTGGTGTTGCCTAGCTTTGAATTACCCCAAGAGGGAAGAACGGATGACATTAAGGTGGTCGATCCTACCTCGACAACGAATTTTACTACGACTCTACCGGCGAATGGGACGGGTGCAGCTCCTACTGCGACACCCCCCCCAGGTTCGAATGGGACATTACAGACTCCTACTCCGACACAAGCCAGAGACCAGCCATCAGCATCTCAGTCTTCAGCGGCCGCAGTGGCGAATGCGGTGGTTAAGCATGTTGCTGTGCCGGCGGGGATGGCAGCGGTAGTGGCATTTGGGATGTCCTTACTTTGATCCGATTGTCACGGCTCTCTTGTCGCTGAAACCTGTTTCTTCTGCTCCAAGCAGTGAAAGCGTTTTGCAGTTGTATGGGTGGAGTGGAAGGCAAACTGATTTCCTCATTGTGTATTCGCTGCTGCAGTTTCGGAAATTCTCTAGTGTTTCTTCGGGTTTGGCGCTATTGGTGTTTGGTATTACATAGATATAGAATTAAAATATGACGAATCCTTCCGTGGCATATTAGCAGCCCCCAGCATATTTCCGTGCAAGTTGTCACCTCAACCGCTCCCCTCCGCAACCCCTTTCTGTCTAGAAATGCACTTGCGTTCCATCTCCATCACGAGCATCCGTGCTCGTGCCCTGAGCTTCCAACTCGCAGTGGTAGTGCTTCCCCATTTTATGCGTAGTGTGGAGGTGGCTATGGGTTTAAGATCCGCAAGGGCGTTGATTAGATACTCGCTATACATGACTGAGCTGTTCTCACATGCGGAATCACGTGATATGCAGGAGAACCACACTAGCTGATTGGGAGAAGGAGATGAATCTCCGTACTGGGATGCCTAATGCAGCTAATTGATTCGATAGGACAATAGATCCATAGGATGCATGTATATAGCGAACTCTACCATAGTATATATTCGATCTTTACGTCATGAGGAAGCCGCAAAAAGCCCATGTAGACTAATGCAACGATTTGATATCCGGAAAGGCTTCAGAGCTGGTGGAAATGCCGATTTTCGCCCCGCTCAGGTGCCAAACATCCCCAAAATTCAAACTACATCGCGCCGGTAACTACCACATTCCTCCCCAGCTCCCCACACAACCCCATAGCAGCGCGGGTAAAACAATCAACCATAAAACAAACATCGCGCTGGTGACTCACATCCCATCCCAACACCCGAGCTAGTGAGATTCCAGCCACTAGGTCAACTGTCCCAATCATACCTTGTGGTCCGAAACACCCTCCTGCCCATCCTCAAACTCGTAAATTCCACCGGGTCCCCATGTATATCACTAGGGAGGACGCCTCCTGTCCCTGCCTGTCCTCCTTCAACAACCACCTTATCCCCACTCTCTTCACCCCCCTGTTATCCTCTTCAATCCACCTCCGCATGGTGCCTGGCATATCCTTCAGTGGTGTCGCGTGCATAGCTACTGCTCATGTAGTTGGGGGGTCCTTGGATGTGGGGGTGTCTCGGGGTTGGGCGTTGTTGGTCGCCGCGATATCTCTATCCAACTATGCTGTCATTATCCTGTGTAGGTGCCCTCCTTTCTCCTCGTGGTGGCACCTGCTGCTTCGGCTTTGGCGTCTCCGATCGAGTGCCTTGCGGTTCTCTGTGGAGCCGCCTGGTGGCCTTTCTTAAGCGCCGGTGGTGTCGTCTGGATGGCGACTTCCGCGTATAACCGTGGCGGGGTCTCCGGCTGTGCCTCTGTGCCCGTGTGGGTGGTGAGCGCTCGCTCTGTCTGGGTCGAGGTGCTGCATATCGGTTTCTGGAGCCTCTCCGCCCCTTCCTTGAATCTCTCCGCGGCTTCCTTTATGCTTGTCCCTGCCCGACCTTGCCGTATCCCAAATAGACACTCTGTTGCGCCTTCAGCAGTCCCTGCAAGTGGAAACACCATCTGTCACAACCTTCCTCATTATTCCTCGGGGCCAATCTTATCAGAGTGCGCATTGCCGCTACGAACTCTCTGCGGATCTGCACCACCGGATCGGCGGCCGCTGCGAAGAGCCCCACTCCCTCCACTTCCGAGTCCGGGTCTCCCCCGACCGGTGGTGGGGCCACTGGTGGTGTCATACTAGATGCGTCACGGCAGCCAGAGTACTCATCTTCGGACGCACATCGCTCTCTATTCCATTTCCGACACAGGTAAGGAATCGCCATCCCTACCCAAGGCAGCGTTCCATTTCATTAGCAGATTGGCCATGGAATCGCAAGGTGATATGATTGGCTGGCCTTCGGTGTGGGAGTTATCAATTCTCTGGTTGGGTAGTGATGTCGTGCTATCTCTGCGTTGGCACTAGGCTCCCGTACAGTGCGGTCAGGAACAATCGCAGGTTCCCCCGCTTCTCGATCCCCAAAATGTGGAAAAAGGGTTCCTCGGCGTCCGATATCTTCTGTGAAGGGCCGATGTTCTTCCCGTCGTCGCCGTGGCCTTTCTTCTCGTATTATCGTCTAGCCGATCCGCGTTCTGGTTGTTGAGCTATGTGCGTTCTTCTAAAAATTCACAGGGTGCCGTTGGTGGTTCGAAGCCAGCAGACTGGCCATTTGCGAGCGTGTTCAGGGGTCTCACGCCTTTCTCAAGCGGCGGTGTCGGGGCCCAGTTCCGCAGTATACGAGCTAGATGACCAAGGGCTTTCAGACCATTACTTCCCATTCCATGGGACAATTGCAATAGGGCTACAATTTCGGCGTTGCGTTGCCAGCCAACCAGTCTAGCCAGCGGAGTTTTAACAAGAGGTAGCCGGAGCCTCGCACCGTGCCTCCGCCAGCTGCTCGTCTCCCTAGGCTGCTTATTCCTGGCTTGGCTGCACTGTCTCTAGTAGATACGGGCCGTCTTCACCGCACGCATGGAAAGGCGTACCATAAGGCCTGAGGGCTTACCCTGCCCCGCCTTGGCCCACAAGTGAAAATTTCCAGGCATCTACCTAGGTAGCGTTAGCTATTTAATCCTTCTTTCTCCCTTCCCCCATCCAACTTTCACCATCCCCACGCTTGTCCATCACTCACTTTACCAGCACAACACTACCTTCTAACATCCTATGCTATAGCCAAAACAAGATAGGGTTTTCATACCTGAATAACTCCACCCTCAGCCCTTATAATCTCAGTCAATACAGGCCCCGGAGATTCCGGCTAATACCAAAGTCGTGCTTTTGCCCCTCCCTTACTGGTTATCCTCGGATCCATTGAGGAGCTTCGCCTGGGCCAGTAGTTCCTACAACTGCGGGCCATAAGTGGGAAATTTCCGTGTGCAGGCACGGTAAGGGTCAGTCCTTTCCCTTGTTTCCCCGCCTGTTGACACTTCTGCGCGCTAATACCAGCCCAGGAATGCTCCCTAGTTGCAGCCCTCAACAAGGCCTTGGCCAGGAGCCAGGAATCCAGAAATATTTCCTGTAAGTGAATACATAGTTTCGGTTTGACTTCTTTCGCGTTTTGTCTGACAAGCCATACCCAGACTTTGGATGTAATGCACTGCATGTATTGCAAGGAGACCTGCATCACCCGCGACCTGAATAAATTAAAAATATAAGTTTAAAATCAAATCGTTGATTGGTATGGGAACCACCTACGCGACCACTTCTTGAAGTTGGGCTAATCAGCGAATATATAAGTCAGGGTTCGCAAAGCCCACATTACGACCTGGGGTTAGCTGAACTCCACAAGGAATCCAGTCTCAAGCTCGGACCAGCTCTAGCTATGTCAAATAGACATAACCTTTTTTGTTAGCAACCATTTGTTGCTCTCAAATAAGAACATTAATATACCGCACCCTGAATGTGGTGCGGGGCCTGGTGAGGAGGGGGTAGCCATGGGCTCGACAAGACCGTTCTTCTGCTAAGCAGTATTTCCTCTCCGCTTCTTTCAGGTTTCAATGTTGATCAGCATATTTTTGGCTCTAAATAAGGGCATTCATATACCATACGTTGAGTGCGGTGCAAGATCCTTTCAGGAGAGAGATATTAGGCTTGCTTTGTACTTCCTCTTGGCCTCTCCAAAGTTTCATATTTTCTTAGCGTTTGCAGGTCTTGTTTGTGGCTCTGAAGGAGAGTATTAATATACCACGGCCTTCCGCACGATTGCTTGGTAGCAGATCGACGAGTTCTCCACTAGTGTAAGTACGAAATCAACATGACAAGGCCTGAGGGGTGCTGACGGTGTTTTTAAGGTTTGGGGTCGCCAAGCTTGGGTTAAAAATGATATACCCAGATGACTGGGACCCAGTTGCAATATGCGTCCTTCGCCACCTGCAGGATCACCATCTCATTGCCGCCTGAAAGTGATATATATCCCGAGAACTGGGACCCTATTGCACATCGAACCTACGCGTCCTCCGCCATCTGCAGGATCATTATCTCATTGCAACAGCAGCCGGGCCTAAGATTGACAGGCCCAGATTGGGGGGTTGCACGTCGACTTATTCAGCAGCACTCCAGTGGATACTTCTGGAGTGCCGAATATCTCGAGGTGCGGGCAACCACGTGGGGTGCGGAACATCTGGAGGTCTGGATTCACCACGTGTGGGGTGCCGAGCATCTCCAAATATGGATCCACCACGTGTGGGGTGCCGAGCATCTCCAAATATGGATCCACCACGTGTGGGGTGCAGAACATCTTGAAGTCTGGATACACCACCTGTGGGATGCAGAAGGTCTTGAGCTCTGGGTGGTTTTTTTCTACACTCGTGGTCCAGTCCAGGGTTCCATTCCGGGTCACTGATTTCTCTCGTAGTCCTGTACCATAACACATGTGTTCCTACGTTACAGCCTAGATTCCCATCATGCTGCAGTGTTTAGATGTTTCTTGTTGCAATATGAAGCAAAATCTGGTGGTTATTCACCTATATGCCTAGGGTCCTCCGAAAGCATATGTGACAGGGATTGCGATCAATGATTCTTTAAAGAAAAAAAGGTGACAGGGATCTCGTTTGGGAGGTATTGCAGGAGTACTAGGCGTTCCTATTGGGCCTGTATATTAGTATTTCCAGTAGATTTGTTATTTGAACCGCCTGCGGGGAAAAATCCCAATCGTGTTGGATATTACCCCTGTCTCCCGGCCGAGGCTTGAGGTGATGGCACAGGCCAATTCCGATAGTCTACCCGCAAAGTGGGCACTTTCCCACATTTTGGGGATACCGGAACACTAGAATTATATCACCATTCCTGCCAGCTCCATGCACTAGTGGTGGGTGCCGTTGCCTGTCTGGTGGCCGGAACGCTAGCCTAATTGAGCCCTGCCGCGACACAACCACACCTAGTCTGTATAAGATACCTGGGTAAGTGACTCGAAAGCTATTGGGCTTTCCTCACCTTACAACATTTGCCAGCACTAGCGGGAGCTAGGAAAACACTCACTCCAGACTAAATGACCAGTAAACCCGCTGCAGTAACAAATACAAGGTCGAGAATCACCAATCCATCTCGGTGAGGTCTGGGTGCACAACAAGTGTACTCTTGCCTGTCTACCACTCCTGGTGTTATGAGTCGTCGCCTCGTGTGATTCCATAGGCGCTGATTGCCCTCAAGATGTCTAGTGTTCCCACTCTGCCTACTATATATATGTAAGTTAGGTCTCCCATTTCATTCTGGCAAGTTAGGCTAACTTGAAGTGCTGCCACCCTTACCTTTCGGGAATTTAGGCATCGCCATACTCTACATAGGGTGAATGCGATTAATGATTCCTTAACAAAAAAAAAAAAAGGTTTTTTTCGGCTCCGAGCCTATCATGGGGTACGTAGGGGGAGGGTGCGTGGTGTATTACCGATCAAGGGGTGCTCCGAGAGTGCTTTGGCCTTTTGTTTAAGCCTGAGTTAGGTACCCGGATACCAGTTCGTGCTTCTCGCCCCCAGTTGTATCTTCTTTCTTACTGCCTGAAAAAGAGCTCGAAACAGGGTATACAGGTGGTCAGGTGGGACAGAGACTGGAGCCACCTACGCAAGATATGTTCCAGCTTACCCCAGTTGTTTCTCTGTGTGATTTTGGAGGCCCACATAAAGGACTCGGAGGAGGAGATAACAGGGGGGAGAGTAGAGTTTCGGGATGGCCTTGCTCCCTGAAATATAGAGTAACTATGAGGCTGGCCTCTTCCTCCGGGGTAACACTCCAATCACCTATTAGCCTTACTTCACACAGAGAGAATTCTGTTCTCAGCTCAGCTCATCTGCAGGACCCTATGGGCCTTAGGCCTAAGGCCAAAGCCCCTAACGGTATGATATGTGGCTTGTGATCCTGTGGGGGTTGGAGGATGGCAGAGTGATGGTAGTCTGGTTGGGGAGATGGGTGGGAAGGGGTTGGTGGGTGGAACCAAATCCGCTGAGGTGCCAGAGAGGGTGGAGTGGGCGTGCTACAAGACGGAGAATGAGGAAGAGCTAGGGACACATTGGGTGCCTCACTGATTAGTCGTTGCGTGACTGGGTTTCAATGGAAAATGTTAGCCCTCTACCTACCTGGCATGCGGTGGTGCGCCCTGGGAGCGGCCTACATTACAGGTGTCTTAGATACTTTATGCCACATCACGGTTCTCTGCAATTACCCATGATTTGCAGGAGGAAATATGCAGGTAAGCGTACGAACTTAGAGGGGGGTGGGCAGTCAGCTGCTCTACTGGGGGAGAGGCCTATATATCTGGTAGCCTCGTGCACATATATACCAAGACATGCCAGCCTGAAGAAACTCTGACACGGGGGAATGGGCACTTTATCATAAGACCATAGTGTTGTAGCTGGAACCCACTGGGTTTTTCAGAAAAGTGGCCAGGAGAGCACACGTGGTTTGGAAATGCGGCTGTTCAACATAACTAGCCCCCTACAGTTTGTGTTTTATTCTGTCCTTCATCCCGCATTGATGGCAAGGGCTGTTCTATTGATTGCAAAGTCTTCTGTATGGATATAGGATCACAGGCCAGGACTCAGTGAAGAATGGGGGGTGCAGAGTGCAAATAGAAGAGCTGGAGGGAGGAAGGGTAGAAGAATGGTCGGATGGAAGCAGAATAGACGGTAGAGCCGCGGGGGCCACGAGACGGGAGGGCCTATATCTCGGGGAATGGGCAACGGTAGCAGACGCGGAGGAAGCAGGACTATTACTAGCATGGAGGGACAGCGATGTTGTGGTGCTCGATAGCCAGGGGGTGATACAACGCATGGCGAATTTACAGTACGATAAACCAAGCTCGTGGATAGAAGAGTTGCTAGTACGGCAGATGCAGGAAAGGCCGAGAACACTGATGTGGGTGAGAGGGCATCGGGGGGTGCAAGGGAACGAGATGGCGGATAAGAGAGCAAGACGAGAAGTAAAAAAGGGCAGAGGAACACCGGTAGTAGCGACTCCCCGGGGTATTAAACAAGAATTCCCGATATACCCCAGGGCGCCTGCACATTTCGGATGGTCATCTGCGGCAGTGAGAGGACTCGTATATATGGTGACAGACAAGGGTCCTCAACAGCAGTGGTCATGGGAGATAGGGAAAGTGGATACATAATGGTGTGTGTGCGACGGACGTACGCCACAGAACGCGGCGCACCTACTGGGATGCCCATGGGTGGGAGATGGGAAAGGGAGGGCGTTCGAGATGATATGGAGGATGGGGGGTGGTGTGAGGCAGTAGCGCGGTTCATTATGTAGATGACTATGTGTATATATATAGCGGGAGGGGGCAGGGACTGGCCCGTGAGGGGGAGAGAGGCCACCTGGTTAGCCAGGAGCTGCAGTCCATCGCCATACTCTACATAGGGTGAATGCGATTAATGATTCTTTAAAAAAAAAATTTAAAAAAAACAAGCCAGGACTCCACATATGACTCCCCCTCTTGCCGCTTGTCTTTCCGGGTATCCGATCCAGCGTACCCTGTATTTCACCCTGCCCGTAGGAGTGATTCTCTTGTTTATCACCTCTCCTGCATAGTATTCTTCGCCTTCATCCACAGCTAAGAGACGATCGTAGTCTCGTTCATAGGGGTCGGAGCCCGGGTTGGGAGCGGGCTCGATGTGTTGTACTGACAGGATGGGATGTATCCTGATGTATGAGGGTAGATCCAGTCGGACGGCCCTGCCCCTCCTCAGGATTTCCACGATCTTGAATGGGGTGAGTTTCTGGGCCGATAGCTTGTTCTGTCATATTGCTTCTGAGGGATATTGTGAAGTTGTTGGTCTTGTATTTATAAGGACTTAGTAAAAGTCATAGACTTATAAATATCAAGATTAAGTTGTTGTAAGTGATAAATGTGTTGAGGGTAATTGTCCCGGAGGGACGAGGAATTAACTGGTTGATCTCTTATATTGAAGTTGTTACTATCGAAATGATGAAGAAAGAAATCAAAATCTACCGGAAAAACAGGCCCTATTTATATGTCTCCCAGATTCCGCCAAGCTGGTCTTTTCCATGTCGAACATTTACCGCGTAAATGTTCCTGACTCATATCTTTCCTTCTTCCTTCGAAATCTCTTTTTACCGCGACATGCTTTTCAACCACCTTTCAACCGCTGCCTCCTTTTTAACCACTTTCGAAGCGCTCGCATGAAAATCAGATAAGGCAAATCATGTGCAAAGAAATAATCAGATTCTATGAAATCCTCCTATAAAGGTAGTGTCGCTACCTGTTACATAATCCTTGTAAAATATGTGAAAATGTAGTCTTCCCCGATGGTCAACTTTGTTAAGTGTATGGGAGAAATAAGAGAGTTGCAACGAACTTATATCTTCCTTACAGATATAGATCCACTCGGAGCGATACAAAGTCCCCTGGTTTGTAGGGAGAGTGTTTTTTTTTTTAATTAATCATTAATCGCATTCACCCTAACTAGAGTATGGCGATGGACTGTAGCTCCTGGTCGACCAGGTGGCCTCTCTCCCACACGGGCCAGTCCCTGCCCTTGTCGGGGAGAGTGTCTGTTCTCGTAGTATTTCTTTTGCGCTGCCGCTGATCTTCTGATACAATCTTTGGCCTCCTGGATCCTCATTTTCACCTTCTCCCACCACTTCTCCATATCTTCAACGCGCAAAGGACACTGGTAAGGATACTACAACAACGCAGACGACGACGGCTAAGCAACATTACCCTGAACAACTGACATCGGCCTTATCACTTTTCCCTTTACCACATCAGATGGGAGCGCCTTATTTCGATGGGACAGATGTAACGGATTTTATCATCCAATGGGCAGATTTAACTATGGACTGGACGGATGGGTTGCGAATTAAAAAGGTCCCGTTGTATTGCGTTTTTGCTCTGTGTCATCATCCTTATATTCAGTCTTCAATTCAGCCGCGAAATTTTCCCAGCTGTTTCCATCAATATACGACTCCAGAGTTTTCACATATCTTCCAACCATCTTTTCACAATACAACGGGACCTTTTTAATTCGCAACCCATCCGTCCAGTCCATGCCCATGGGATGATAAAATCCGTTACATCTGTCCCATCGAAATAAGGCGCTCCCATCTGATGTGGTAAAGGGAAAAGTGATAAGGCCGATGTCAGTTGTTCAGGGTAATGTTGCTTAGCCGTCGTCGTCTGCGTTGTTGTAGTATCCTTACCAGTGTCCTTTGCGCGTTGTTTTCCCAATGATGATCCTCCATGATCTGGATCCTCGTTATCCGGCATTTTTTTTGTATTTCCGTGATTTTTATCCGAATTGATAGGTAGAGGGGTGTTCGAAAGTATAGAATGAGGTAAAATAGATCCCCAACTAGGTTGAAGATACGGGCGATTATTTCTTCGAAAAGTCTGACGAATTAAATTCGTAATGCTGTGATTCGTTTTACGATTGCGATTGCGATTGCGATTCCGATTCCGATTCCGATTCCGATTCCGATTCCGATTCCGATTCCGATTCCAATATTGATGGAACTGCTGTTGTGCGTGCTGCTTCCAATTTCCATGTCGATTCTTCGAGGGATACCTCCCCCCTTTAATACCTTCGATAACCCAACACATCACCCTCTTCAACAATTCACCGGCCAAACCTTCCGTTGTTGAGGAGTGACGTTGTTCATTCAAACCTAACGATATGATACCGAAACTAACCATAATACCCGTAATAACCATCATACAGGTAAAAACCTTTAAGCTCTGTGGAAAAGCCACAAAACACATCAAAAACACAAAAACCGGCGACGTAATATTCACATGAATATCCATCGTGAATTTTCCACCAATTGAGCGTATGCGTAAATGCCGTATTCGTATGCGTGATATGCGTAACCAATTCCGGTGATTCTCGTTAAACAATACCTAACAATCCTGCTGCCACAGCTCTCCGGTCGAAGGGACCAATGTGAAGCAGCGACTATTTTATCCGTTAGGACTAATAGCGCTATGTTAATTCCGGAGAGGCGTAAGAGCTGGCTGGATATTTAGGAATGTCGAAAAACACCGAAAAGACCGTAGATACCGTAAATAGCGTAAAAGAGCGTAGATGACAAACAATGTCGAGCGTTGCATAGCGTTAATTAGAGCGTTGAGCCTAGCGTTAAGCGGAGCGTGTGTAGAGCGTTAAGAGCGTTAAGAACGTTAAATTCATCGTATCCATATTGATTTTATTGAATATTGTATTTCTCATCGTATCATTGCTTATTGTCTTCCTTCCCATACAACTCATCTTCTTCAACCGTTGGATGTTGGTCTTTTTTCTCCACTGCAGAAGGCTTATGGGAGGGAGGTAGATCGCCTAACTCGTTTTGGAAATGTGGCTATCAACAAAGGAAATTTCCTACCTCTGTTAGTCACGGCGAGAACAAAAACCTACACGAAGGAAAATATTCTAGGAGCCTGGTGAGGCAGTGGTTTAATTCCCCCGAATCTACGAACTGTTTTAACCAAGTTGCCAGCGCGAAATCTACATCACCCCCACCAGTATCACCTACACCTCGCAACTCAGCTGCCATGCTCCGAAAAGTAAGACAAGCTAAGCTCTTGCTACAGCGCAAAGATGAAGATCTTGATCGTGCTGAGTTGGCTGGAGTAATCGACTTGTTGGAGAGGTTTGCAATCAATACCGACAAGGACTTGCAGCTGGAACGAGATGCACTAAGAAAGTGACAACAAGTACAGAAGTTAGCAGCTCCTGTGAATAGGAAGGAACTACAGACCATAGAGGGCACCGTACCTGATGGTGCAGTCCTTCATAAGCTCTATCAACAACGCGATCGTGCTGAGAAGCAGAAAGAGGCTGCGCAGGAGGCCCGTGCGCAGCGCATGTCTCAACCAGTATCTCGGAAGAATAAAGGCAAGACACCCCAACCACAAAAGGTATCCGTCCACTTTGAAGAATCCGAAGCATCCTGGATATCTCAGGAAACACAAGACGAGTCGGGATGTGACATGGAGGATTGGGAATCGGATCTTGAGGCCCCAGCAAATCCAGACTCCTCACTTGAGTCCGTTATTATGGTGGCTACCCCCTTGCCCACTCGGTATCAACCTCCCACATTGTCCCATACTCCGTGCAGACCTCGTCATGTATCTCCTATTGTTATTGGAAGAAGCGTTGGATCTCCTATGTATCGTGTAACTAGGTCTCGGGCTGCTAGAAATTAATGACGTGAATTGATGCACTTCCCGGTGATGATGCACTACCGCGTGATGGATGGTAGGAGGACAGAGCGGGAGAACGGTGGAGCAGGCATGGGATGACCCAGAATGGACTTCTGTGGCGTTAATAGTCTCCTATCATATACGTAGCATTCAAGGGGTGAAGGGGCAGAGGCCAGCCCCGGGGACGGGTAACGTACGTGTAGATGTGGTCTCTCGTCATAGTTTAGTTAGACTGAATACGAGTAATGAATTCAAAAAAAAAATACCCAAATGTTTGTAGATAGGCTGAATACGAGTCATGATTGTAAAAAAAAAAGAAAAAGTATTCCAAGATCAAGAAAAAGCACTCCCCAGCACATACATGTACCTACATCAGTTACTTACACTTATGGCGAGCGAGGATGCAGTTTGAATGAGTAGTAAGGTATTACAAGTCCGCCAAACTACATAGGGTCGGGCCAGGCCTAGGTCGCAGGGTGTAAGTACCAGCAATAGCGAAAAGCTGGTACATGAACACGCGCTATGCTTTGGTACACCAACAAGACACAGTGGTCTCATGGTAAGACCCCTCCCATGTAGGTCCTGCTGATTACAGGCAGAGGGGAGGTGATTTGGGTTCAATTCCCAGCTGAGCCAATATTTTTTTCTTCCCCGTGCAAGGTACTGTTCCGGGCCCCCGCGAGAGCGCAGATTCACGAGAGGCCCGCGCCACTCTTTTTTTTTTTTTAAAAAAGAATCATTAATCGCATTCATCCTATATAGAATATGGCGATGGACTGCAGCTCCCGGAATGCCGGGTGGCCTGGTTCGCGGGGGGCCCGGGCCGCGCGGGAGACGAATTTATTCTCGCGGGGAGCCCGGGCCCCGCGGGAGCAAGCTATCTGCTAACAATCTTTTTTTTTTTTTGAAGTCTCAGATTCCGACTTAAGGCTATGACGCTTTATTGCCAAACTCGGAAATGAGATAATGTGCACAATCAAATAAATAGGACTTTTTTTTTTTCAACCACGCTATCCTCGGTACAAGTAAAAATCAAAAAGAAAGGCGAAAAAGTAGAACAAAACACAATTGCCCAGTGGGAAAACAGAACTGGGATATAGTAAAAATAAAAAATCTTAAGAAAGAATAGACGGTCTGGAAACACGAATAGTACTATAGAGATCTTGTTCTTTTGAAGACCCTGCAGAGGACGATTAGAGGTCTGGAGTTGAACAAGATTGTTCGTACATTTAAGGTTTTGAGAATGGCAGCCGGTAGTGCATTACGTTTAATAAGCGAGAGGAGGAATTGGTAGTCTAAGTAGAGTAGGTACAGTAATATATTGAGACGGGTCACCGATAGTAATAGTGAACGTTGTGGTGAAGGCTTGCTGAATTAAAAATCAAAGCAAATATACAGAGTGGAGCAGTCGCGATCTAATATATATTTACATTAAAGAGAGAAGCACGAGCCCGCGGAAGAGAGAGGCCCCCTGCGCCATCGCTATAATCTAGATTGGCTAAACGCAATTAATGACTCCTTAAAAAAATTTTGAAAAAAGAAGCAGCAGCCGAGCTAACTATCCCAATGTGCACCGTTTGGCCAAAATGAGACCGCTGTGGCAATGGAAGATTGTGGGGTGGCGATACGTACTAAATCGGCGATAATTTCTAAAGTGGTGATAATTCCTAAAGTGGCGATAATCACTGAGTGGCAGTAATCTCGGCTTGGTAAACACCTATATCCGAGATGCTAAGTGATAAAC
>Ga0307514_10001445_pt1 | contig 29064 bp, 31 predicted proteins | sample 16_EM_MG_FD_203088 | JGI IMG/M metagenome (GOLD analysis project Ga0307514, IMG submission 203088) | Populus trichocarpa ectomycorrhiza microbial communities from riparian zone in the Pacific Northwest, United States - 16_EM | ecosystem: Host-associated > Plants > Roots > Unclassified | place... | reverse complement strand
CAATTTGTTCATTTGCCATCGGACGAAGGAGTCGTAATATGGGTTGATGTCTGTAGTCAAGAACGATCGACGCCAATCGATACGTGTCCCCAAGGCCTTGTGGTCTTGCTACACGAGGGATTTTTTTTAAGTTTGAGTCACCGTTTGACTTGGTGGGGCTTACAATGGCAATTGGTGGAAAGTATTCCAACCAATAATGCGGGTCGGCGAACTTCTTGGCCTCCGATCGTGGCACTCCGATGGATTCCATTATCTGGAACTGGTATGTGTGGCCAGTCGACTTGGCTTGTAGCTTGCCTTTGGTTGCCTTGCCTACGGTGGTGCTTTTTGAGGCAGAGGAAGTCGTAGGTTCGTCTTCTTCCTGGCCGAAACGCTCAAAGTTCTCTCCAAACATCTCCATTTCGCGGACGATCTTGTCGGAAGCGGCCTATACTCGCAAGGATACGACGCATACAATGAGCAATTGAACACACGCGGGGTTTTAGGCAAGTGCGAACCTTGATTGGCATACCGGTACAATGAAATCCATGGGGGAACAATGCCCTTTTGCCCAACAGCCTCTGGTAACCCGCGCCAAATTCGATTTTGGAGATCGTAAATGCGTGACCCAAGTGAAGAGAGCCGTTCATGTAGGGGTATGGGAAGTTCCCAAACCACTTGGGGTATTTCTCCTTGATCTCTGCGGGAGACAGTCCAGCCAGCAGATCTGGGGTGGGGGCGTCGACGTGGAAGACCTTATCGTCTTCCCATTTCTTCTGGTATCGTTTTTCAAGGTCTACCAGGAAGTCGCGCTTGCCCGTCTGCAGAGGGACAAGTTAGATGATGACCTGAGAGAGATGGAGATGAGGGTGCGCACCTGGGCCAATTCCATTGTCTGCGCTGTAGCGGAGGAGGCCATTGTTCTGATTCTAGAGAGAGGGGGGATATATTTACAAGAGAGAGATCTGGAGAGGAACGTGGCCCGAATGATTGCAGGCTGATATCGACGGTGGGCCGTGAATGAGACCCACGCGTTCGCCCTCTTATCCTTTTTTCGACTCGTGTCGATCGAGTCAATAGTTGGCAGAGTCGATGAAACAAATCGTTACAAACGATAACAAACAACGATAACAAAAAGTTTCTTACAACCACTACAAACTTTTTTAATACACGACCGCGACCACATTGTTCGCCTCCCAGCTCTCGTCGTTGCCATCCGACCCGATTTTCAGTGTCTGTGTGTCCCCCCACCTGATGTCGCTTCAAACTCCATGGTTCTAGCTCGAGTTCCGTTTAATGTTTCCGTATTTTGTCTTGTGGGCGCGCCCCCCGCGGTCTGACTGAAATACCCTGCGGGGTCGCCACAGGATGGGGTGTGAGAGTCTCATCTCCCCCCAATCTATCCCCTGCGAGCATGGTTCCCTCCTCCTGCACGAATCCCCCGCCCGGTGCAGCCCCTTACCCTGGCTCTGGCCTCTCTATCTCCCAGTTGCTCACCGCCCTCGATCAGAAGATGCCCGCTGAGATCGCTTGGCTCGAGTCCAACGCAAGGTCTGGGGGTGTCCTTGTTCATTTCCGTAAGCCCGAGGTATGCGAATACATTTATTTCACCGTTCCTTTGTAGTTTGACGTAATATCTTGCAGATGAACACCCTCAAGTCCCATGCATTGCAATTTCTGAACGCAATCGACCACCTTACCAACTCCGTGCAACCAATGAACCTCATCCCACCTGAGATGGTATCACGCATAGCGACATACCTCATCGATGAGGTTGAATACTATCGTCCTCTTCTCCTGGCCACCCACATCTCTCGATATTGGCGCGAAACCATCCTCGGCTGCTCCTCACTCTGGAATTCAATCGATTCCCGTCACCCAAAGTTGGCCATTGCTTGCATGGAACGGTCGAACGCAGCCAGGCTGGTCGTCCAACTCCGACCGAACGTTACTCAGGACTTTGTTTTCAATTTACAATTACACATGAGGAGGATCAAGGCGCTGGATATCAAAATGCCTCCGAGCGATTTTCAAAAACTCCTGCCACATTTGGACCCACATTCGATGAAACTGGAATCGATGACCCTGGATCTCAACTCGATGTACCCATTACCGAGTGTTTCCTTCCCCCCTCTACTTTCCCTTGACATTTCGGGGTTGAAAGTGCTGAAGGTGCAAAACGTTTCGCTGATGCCACCATTTTTTCGTCCAACAAACCTTTCAAAACTGTCGATCATCTCTTCCGACGGCTGCTTGTCCAGTTTCCTCGACCTTATTGCCGCAAATCCCCACCTCGAGGAAATCATCATCATGTCCCGTGTTTCTGGCTTGGGCTGTCCGTCGGGGGATATCATTTCCCTTCCGCACCTCAGGATTCTCAATGTCGCCCTTCCCCGGCATGCGATCCGGGCGCTCCTTCGCCGTGTATCTCTTCCCCCGAGCGCAAACCTCACCATCACAACCGCGATACACGAGCACGAGCAAAAGGAGTTCCTCCCAGCTCTACTTCCAGAGAAATTGGACCCTCTACAAAACCTTATGAAGATCGAAACTCTCACATATCATTATTCCCAGATTGCGAACCATCAGGCTCTTTGTGGGTCTTCCTATTCTGATCTACCACAAACCCATCTCCATTCCTCAAGCGAAGGTTCGTTCACCTTCCGCTGGACTGCCTTTGCAAGATTCGACTTGGCATTCTCACCCCTCCCCCTTTCTCACGTTCGGCACCTTCAGCTCAACCTTGACTGTGTGTACTCTTTACGGGGCGCGCGGGTCGAGCGGGTCGATCGAAAATTTTGCCAAGACCCCCGCGCCGATGGTCAAGATTGGTGTTCCGAGTGGCGTGGAGTATTCAGGTCACTTAATCAACTGGAAAGGTTGACAGTTGTGCGACTCAGGGACGTGGCTGAACTGGTGGAACTCCTGACGGAGTACATGGAGACACCTGGCTCTTCGCCCCAATCGGACGTCTGTCCTGTCGTAGGTCGGGACCTGGAGCACGGGAATCTCTGCGTCTCAAGCATCCGTTCTACCCTTCCCTTGCCACGCTGGGAGGGTTGCCGGACGGATTCGCTTTGTCCATCGTTACACACTCTTGAGTTTATTGAGTGTCACTGGTTGTGCAGCCAGTTCTCAATATTGTTCGACTTCGTGAAACGCCGTGCCCTTTCCCCTCCGCAAGACCCACCCATGTCCTCTCCCGTTTCCTACCATACCTTGACTGAGCACCCTCCCTCAAACGTTTCTTCGATCCGTCACATCCGCATACAGAACACTCGTCTTTCTCTCTTACCCTGTTCTCAAGACATTGAGAAATTGAAGGGATTAGTGGATATCGTCATCACAGAGTCGGGAACACCAAAGTGCACTACGTCACGAGGCGTGGGGGGCCACAACCGGTTGGGGGCCGGTAGCTGTGGGAGAAGGCCCCCACTTTGTGGGGTGTGCGGAACTGACCTTGGGCTGGACTAGAGACGTGGGCAGCTTGGTTTCATTTTGGTCGGTGTTCGGATGCCAACGGCTTATACTATGGACTGGTAGGAGTTGCATCGCTACACCTTTCGCTACATCGACTGGAAGTTCAGTTATGTGTTTATCCATCGTTCTTTTTCTGATTCAATGTCCTTTTCTTTCGTTTTTCACTCAGACGGGCTGTTGACTATTCGGGCAATGGTACACCTTGCGCATCTGTGTAGTACGTGTTGCGAGGAATCCATTCCCACGACGGTTGGCTTATATTCTCCACGTTAGAAATCCAGAACTGGGCTAGGTTTATATTGATATCCTATGCTGGTCAGGTCACGTTACCAGCCACACTCGGCGTTGCGCGGAGCTGTCATCATGCCCTCGGAAATTGCTCTTAACCTCTCCGTCCTTGAGCTGCTGCAGTCACTGAATGAGAAACTCGATTCGGAATGCACAAGGATACGAGAGATGCGTTTTCCCCGTGGGCTGACTTTTGCTGCCGTTCTGGAAGCCGAGGTGAGCGCACCTTGATGGAACCATCCAGACCGATCTCACAGTCAGATCTCAGATCGAAAACCTCGAAGCCAGAGTACGCGATGTTGTAGAACTTATCCCCTCTTTACGGAACATGCTACGGCCTGTGAATAGGTTGCCGTCCGAGATTCTCTCTCATATCGCCCGATGTTCCCTCGATGAAAATGCCACCAACGCGGGGCCGATCATCCCTCTAACCCACGTATGTCGCTACTGGCGCGAGTCAATCATCTCGACACCCGAAAATTGGACATTGATATCGAGTGAACGAATCAACCTGACAGAGCTGAGCCTGGGGCGGTGCAAGGCGGCTCCTCTAAAACTGTGGCTCGACATGTCCCAGATCATAAACAATCCCAGGTTCTCTGACCTGGTGGCGCCCCATATCCGAAACACTGGAACCCTTCGCCTCGGTCCCCTTTCGACCATCGAAGAACTCGTGCAAACACTCCCGAATTTCCCTCAGTCAATGCCCAATCTCCGATCGCTGTCACTCTCCAAACATGTCGTCTGGGACCAGTCCAGTGACCCATTTGGACCATTCCCCTCCACTCTGACATATCTGTCACTGATAGGAATTCATCTTTACCCCTCATTTCTGTGCCTCAGGAATCTTACGGTCCTGGTGCTTCGAAATTACCAGTTCAACCTCCACTGCGATACCCTTCTGAGATTCTTAGAGGAGAACCGCTCGCTTGAAAGTGCGACCCTGGAAATACGTTTCTCACTCCCTTCCTTTCGAATCCTGCAGCGCAAAGTCGCGATCACGAACCGACTCCAAAATCTCTCGATGTGTTCCACAAATGTAAGGGACAATGGTGCATTAATCTCGGGCATAGCTCTGCAGAGAGGTGCGCATCTGGGAATGACCCATTATGGTCGGGATGCGGGATTGGGTGATATTCTGTCTGTAATTTCCATGAATCACCTTTCAAACCTACAGTCACCCACCTCCTTGGGATATCACCCCGACAGAAAGAGAATTCTACTGTCCGGGCCAAATGGAAGCTTTTCATATTCCTGTCCCTTTGGATCAGGAACCCCCTTCGTGGAGTTCCCTCTACTCCCTCTCACCAAAATCCGAGAAGTTCGCCTCGTGCGCCACGTGTCGACACCAGTGGAAGCCCCCATGAATGCCATGGTGTTCCTTCCCTCGCCCCTTCCTGCCCTCGAGGTACTCATCGTAGAGCATGAACCCAATCCTGTACGCCTCCTCTCCGCTCTGCTCTCGGCTCCACCTTCTTTTCCCTCATTCAAAACCCTTGCTTTCCTAAATTGCAACCTCACCGACGGTTTCATGGAGGAACTGGCGCGGTTTGCTCGCAACCGTAAGAACACTGCCTCAGCCTGGTTGTACCGGGTTGTCATCGTCAGTTCGAGCGGAAATTTTCCGAGCGTTGCCTCGATTGATGCGCTCCAGAGGGATGTTCTGGTGGTTGATGTTCGGATGGGCAAGAAGCTACCGACGGACCTGGAATGAGAAGGGTCTTGTACGCTGATGGATGGTCCTTCTGCTGTACACGCGTATCCTGCTTTGTACGTGTATTTACAGTAAGGCTTGTAACGATCGATATCATTTTTTCAAATATAGGCCAAGGAGTGCGACTATAGCTCAACGCGTGCGGGACACTCCTAAAGGTTCACCAAGACCATCATGACTCCTCCACCGGGTTGGTCGGATTGGTACAGTACTCACTCTCGTCCTTTCTAATACCACCGAAATTTAGTCAGCGCCTCGGCCATGCTGCAACTTCTTCAAACACCAGTCACCGAAGATCACCAATCCCTGCGCCCTCGTACGAGTTGGCTTTCGTCATTCTTGGTCAGGGATTCGCGTGTAAGGTATACGCGTCATCGTCATGTCCCATAAATCTTTGGAATCGGGCTCGGTCCAAGCATTTTTTGGTAATCCACACTCGGAACGAGGAGATCGATGCTTACTAGAGAGGGGGTTCTGCCAGAAGGTAAAAAGGCTGACCCTCCACCATCCTCAGTTCCCTCACCAAACTCATCCACCAAATCTCCAGACTTCACCCAAACCTCGACAACTAGAGGAATATGTCGCCCATCGTTCCAGGAAGCAAAGTCCTCGTCACTGGCGCGAACGGTTTCGTCGCCGTCCACATCGTTGATACTCTCCTCAAGAAAGGGTACTCCGTCCGAGCGACCATCAGGTCGGAATCGAAGGGAACCCACCTCAAGAAACTCTTTGGGAAATACAAGAACAAGCTTGAACTCGTCGTCGTACCTGATATCACCAAGGTAAGCGTGGGCCAGGCCCCGCGAGGTCGGGCATCGAGTTGACGGGATGACATTCTAGGATGACGCTTTCGGTGACGCTGTCCAAGGACTCGACGCTGTTTTGCATACTGCCTCTCCCTTCCACTTTAATATCCAAGATCCAGAAGGTGCGAAGGAGCCTCGATGATCAATTATCTATGTTTGCCTCCGGCTGATCTCCACGAATAGACCTTAACCGTCCTGCCGTCGACGGTACCCTCAGTGTTTTGAAATCTGCCATCAAGACACCGTAAGTCCCACCACTCATTCGGTGCCCCTTCCACCGTCCTCATTACTTATTCGAAATCGCTCAGTGGCAACATCAAGCGTATTGTCGTCCTCTCCTCCGCCATTGCCGTCGGTGTCTTCAGGCCAAATATCCCATACACCGAAGAGGAATGGAACGATGAGGCTGTTGAGGACGTCAAGAAGAAAGGCAAGGACGCGCATCCGTTTTTCAAGTATATCGCTTCGAAGACTCTTGCCGAGCGAGGTACGATGGATGTTACACTCAAGGCCCTCGGTTTGGGTACTTACATAGGATATGCATTAGCCGCTTGGGAGCTCTACAATGAGAACAAGGCCTCTTTGCCGTGGGACTTGACCACCATCCTCCCACCCTACGTGAGTTTCCCCGTACCCCACCTTTACTCGCGGGAGATCCTGACCACAGGAAAACTCCACTTCTCTAGATCTTCGGCCCCAACTTGCACGAAGTGGACAAGCCCGAAAACCTCAACATATCCTCGCAGAGGTGGTACAACTTGTTCTTCAAACCCGATTTCAGTGAACAAGAGCTCTTGCAAGCGGGCGGCTGGGTCGACGTTCGGGATGTCGCCGCAGCTCACGTCGCGGCTCTTGAGAATGCAGAGGCGGGTGACGAACGAATCCTGCTCTCCGCCGCATCCACTCCGAACCAAGAGTTCATCGAGGCCGCCAAGAAGGCCGCAGCTTCTCTCGGGATCGAGGGAGTTCAAACGGGTATCGCGAACTACGACCGTTCGAGCGTGCCGGGCTTCGTCAGGTATAATGAAGAAAAGAGGGATAGGGTCTTGAGGATCAAGATGACCTCGGTAGATGATTCTGTCAGGGACAGTCTTGTGGATTTCAAGGCGAGGGGTTGGATCCCAGTCACTCCAACCCCCATCCCCGTCAGCAAAACTACACGTTTCTTTTCACGCATTTTGTGCTTGTTCGGTATAAGAACAAGAAAGGCGTCGTGCTGAAAAGCAGTTTTTGTTCCCGGGACTTGTAGAGTACTGGGCTTGTAGTTTTTTTCGTATACTTCCGTCCCGCCAAACTTTTGTGCGGGTCACGTGCCCTTGGACATTTGTTATTGTCTCTTTGTCATCATCCCTTTCCTCGCATCTTAACATTAACACAACGACTGGCCTCGTCAACCCTTCCATAGGGTTCGAGCGGTAATATACTACATCTGATCTCTGATTTCTCAATGGTATGACGAACTGGCGGTCGACCTGAGGACTCCCGGAGAACTGGTTGCGGGCACCGAGCCTTGAGTCTCGACGCGTGTGCGGAGTTTGTCTAAGGTCAGACAACGTCTTCCACTACCCGACCAACCGTCACCAATCTCCTCGTCCACTCCCTCCCCGGTAGCAGCCCTCCACTGAGACGCAGACTTCAACTCGAAGCTGATTGGGGAACCCCCGCGAGAAGCAAAGTCGAAGGTCTTCCAGCCATGGATGAAAGTCTTCGAGATCTCGACGTCACGGACGTGTGGCCGGAGCCCTGATACTTATGTAATATCTTGTAGATACCATGAGGCCAACACCGTGGCTCAATGGCCTCTTTATCTCTTTCGGCGCATGCCACTCGGTGGCCCGTGTTGACGTGTAGATCGTGAACATGGCCCTTGGGAAACCTAACATAAAAGAGGGCCCTCCGTCACGCCAGCAGCCACACCCATCGTTGCATATCGCCACCACCATGCCCTCGGAAATCGCTCTTAACCTCTCTACCCTTGAACTATTAGAAGTCCTGAATGAGAAACTCGCTTCGGAATGCACAAGAGCGCGAGGAATTCGTCCCGCCCGCGGACCGACTTTTTTCGCCACCCTGGAAGCCGAGGTGGGTATCACGCTAATTGGCGGTGGCGGTGGGATCTGACTGTCAGACCTCAGATCGAAAACCTCGAAGCCAGAGTACGCGATATTCAAGACATTGTCCCTTCCTTACACCACATGTTGCGGCCTGTGCACAAGTTGTCACCCGAGATCCTCTCTCGTATCGCTCGATGTTTACTTGACGAGGATGCCATCGACTCGGGGTCAATCATTCCCCTGACTCACGTATGCCGCCGTTGGCGTGAGTCAATCGTGTCGGCGCCCGAGAATTGGACATTAATATCCAATGAACGGGTCCGCCTGGCGAAGCTGAGCCTGGAGCGGTGCAGGGCCGCTCCTCTAAAACTATGGCTCGACGCGTCCCAGGCCAGAAGCAATCCTAGCTTCTGGGATCTCATGACCCCCTTCGCGCAAACGACTGAAACCCTCCGCCTCGGTCCTCTTTCAAGCATTGAAGAGCTCGCACAAATACTCCCGAATTTCCCCCAGTCAATGCCCAATCTCCGATCGCTGTCACTCTCCAAACATATCAACTGGAGGCAGTCTGGTGATCCGTTTGGACAGCTTACCCCTGGTTTGACGCGTCTCTCGCTAGTGGGCTTCCCTCTTTACCCCTCGTTCCTGGCCCTCAGGAATCTTAGGGTCCTGATGCTTCGAAACTACCACCTCGATCTCCACTGTGATACCCTTCTGGGTTTCTTGGAGGAGAACCCCTCGCTTGAAAGTGCGACCCTGGAAATACAGTTTTCACACAATTCCTTTCGAATATCGCAGCGTCAAGTCGTGATCACGAACCGACTCCGAAACCTGTCGATAGGTTCCGCCAATGTGGAGGACAATCAGACATTAATCTCAAGAATAGCTCTCCAGAGAGGTGCACACCTGGAAATCACCCATCGTGGCCGGAACGTGGAATTGGGTGATGCTCTGTCTGCTATTTCCATGAATCACCTTTCGAACCTACAGTCACCCACTTCTATGGAGTATCACCCTTACCAAAGAAGAATCCGACTATCCGGTTCAAGCGGAAGCTTCTCATACTCCTGCCCCTTTGGACAGGTAGGCCCCTTTGTAGAGTTCCCTCTACTCCCTCTCACCGGAATCCGAGAGTTTCGCCTCGTACGCCACGTCCCAGCACCGGTGGAACACCCCATGCACGCCATAGAGTTTCCTCCCTCGTCCCTCCCCGTTCTTGAGGTACTTATCATAGAGCACGAACTCAAGACGTCACACCTTCTCTCCGCTCTGTTCTCGGATCCATCTTCTTTTCCCTTGTTCAAAACCCTTGCATTCTTAGATTGCGATCTCACCGACGGTTTTATCGAGGATTTGGCGCGGTTTGCTTGCAACCGCAAGAACACCACCTCAGCCTGGTTGTACCGGGTTGTCATCGTCAGTTCAAACAGAAACTTTCCGAGCGTCACCTCGATCGACGCGCTTCAGAGGGATGTCCCGGTGGTTGATATTCGGATAGGCAGCCAGCTGCCAACGGATCTGATGTGAGAAGGGTCTTGCACACTGATGGATCGTCCAGGACCCGTAGACACCTGCGCGCGTGTTCTGTTTTGCACTTACTTGTACTTACAGTCAGACTTGTAACGATCGATGTCATTTTTTTAAATATAGGCCAATAGCTCAATGCGTGCCACTCCTAAAGGTTCACCACAACCACCATGATCCCCAATATTGCCCTCGAACTTTCCACCGAACAGCTCATCAGCGCATTGAATGAGAGGTTGTTCATGGAATGCACCAAAATACAATCAGCAACGCCTCCTGTGTCCCGCGTTCGGGTGGCCACGTTGACAGCTGAAGTACGATCCTACGGACTGAAGAAAATTACCGAGTATTGACAAGATAACCCACAGGTCGACGCTCTGGAGAAACGGGTCAAAGACATCCTTCACAAAGTGATCTGTTTGAGGAATCCACTCCAACCTGTGAACCGTCTCCCTCCTGAACTCATCGCATTGTGCGCCACCTTCACCTCCTGTATCGACCCCAGGCCGATCATCACCTTGACCCATGTCTGCCGCTACTGGCGCGAAGCCGTCACCTCCAGTCACAAAAATTGGGCAGGCATAGGTAGCGGATGGAGAAACTTGACCCCTTTGTGTCTCGAGCGCTCAGGGATGGTCCCCCTGACCGTTGACATTCGTATATCAGATGAGAAGGACTGGGACACCCTTGAGGCATTACTTCCTCATGTCTCTAGGATCTCCGACCTGTCTCTCACCGGGCGCTCACCAGCGGAGGATATGGCAAAGAGACTTCCCGGTTTCTTTTCGTCCAATCTCACTTCGCTAACACTCAAGAAGACTTCGTGGTCTGCTATCGGGATCCTACGATCAAATAAAATCCCCGCACCTCCACTCTTTCAGAACTTTTCCAACCTCAAATCGCTCCACTTAACTCGAGTTCCCCTCTACCCTGCGTTATACAACATCCCGTCCCTCGTGAAATTGCAACTTATCAGTTACGCGATTCCCTTCGGAAGCTTCATCAGGTTCCTCGAGTCCAATAGTGCCCTTGAAATCGTCACTTTGAGCCTCGAGTTCGTCAAGGGCTCGGTGTCGACTGTTCCCGAAAGGGTCGTCGCCCTTCCTCAGCTTCGACACCTGGCATTCACCTGCGACAATGCGATTGATGCGAGAGGGTTGCTTTCTTGGTTGTCTCTTCCCCGCAGCATAAAGATAGAAGTCCATGGGTCCCATCACGACCCGTGTTTTGACTCGACTTCATATCTGCCTTCTCCCCCCACACACATCCAGGACTTACTTACTCCCATAACCACCGTCAAGTACAGAGATTCTGAGAGGGTGCTCCACTTATCCAATAACCATAGTTCGCTTTACTTGTCTGCTAGGGGGGACTCGTCGAAACTTTATGGAGAACTCGACCTTTTTGCCACTAGGACTGTCCGCGAATTTCACCTACTTCCCCCACAACATCATTATTGCGGCATTCCTGATCATCTACCCGAAGCGTTGGAACGACTCCCGGCATTGGAAGCTCTTGTTATCTCCGGAACTTCTATATATCCCGGAGCTTTATCCGCGTTGTCGAGGGAGCCAATTTTGTGCAGATCACTCAAAACCATCGCGCTCTTCGATTGTGAAGTAACTCAAAGAATGATCACGGAATTGGAAAAGATGGTGGCGGAACGCCAGGGGCGCTCGGTCGCCGCTCGGCTGCATCGGGTGGTGATTGTTAACGACAGCCGCGAGTTACCGAACCTTAAGTTGGTCAAACAGCTCCAAGGGTTCATAACGTGTGTGGATGTCGGGGTTGGCAAGGAGCTTCCGCAGTTACTGTAATGCGCAAAATTTCCATGTTTTATGTTCGGCTCCAGGGTACATGCTCGAATTGCGAAACCGTAGATTCTGTGCGGAGGGACGAACCGCTCATGCTATTGAAGGCGTCGTGCATGGTGCTTGAGGGTGATTTTAGAGGAATCGCACTGATACTACATATACACGTTAACTCTCTCGGTAACGAGACCAAATCGAGTGAGTCGATCTCAAGAACTTTCTATTCGTCGCGTAAAGTGCCGACGGTCAACACCAACTTCACCGGCAACCACTTGGTGTCGTCGATCCTATCGGTGCTTCCGCTTGGACTTCGTTTGTACGGGTTCGGGCAGTGGGGCTTACTCCAATCTTACCAACTTCCGGGTCGCCGCCTTCAACCTAATCCCAGCACGTACGGTGTTGAGCTCTTCCAGGGTACCACTGGTGTTTCTGGCGGAGTCTCCTCGAGTACATTCGCGGTCAGTGTAATTCACTGGATCCCTCTAGGGGGAGCCGTACTGGATAACGACCTGCCCTTTTTCTTCAACTCCGCGAGGGCCCCGAGGCCATCTCCAATCAACGTTTGGTGCGTTGTGATAAGTTGGCCCAATTCCAAACATTCACATGCGAACTTTTCACCTAACCCCATTGTCACCAACCAAGCAATGAGGTCAGCGGTGAACGTGAGGTATGCTGATTGCGCTTGATATACAGTTCGACCTCCTTGCTGCTCACGGTCGCTTCGATCTGTGGTCTCTCTGCTACAAGAAATTCACCGAGACCTCCAGTGTCTACCGCGTCGCTTACAACAATACGTTCGATTCCGAGACCTGTGTTTCCGTTTACTTGAACATCGTTCCCAACTAAGCTGTCAGTAGACGAATACTCCCTGCAGTGTTGTTCCGCATGAACCGTCATTTATGATTACGAATGGACGCTCTTTTGACCCCAGCTTGACTGTGTGATACCGCTTGGTTACCCCTAGTACCAAAGGCCGTACCCTCAAGGTAGCGACTCAGCCTCGAAAGCCAAAAGAGTAGTGGTAGAATATGGGCAGGGGGACGTTAAACGCCAAGATAAATTTCGGGGTGAGGACTCCCATACAGCCACTAGACTCCCCCCCCCTCCTCAAAAACGTTCTTGATAGTGATAGGTGATGATGGGGTTATATATGCAACAACTAAAGTACAAAGGTTTCGGTATGCAACTCTACGCCCCCAACTTCTGCAGCACTCCTACTCAAACTTAACTTTGCCACCGCATTAGTCATCTCTCTCGTCAATCCTCTGGGTCCGCTAGCGCATACACCCAAGCCTCCTCCCAGACCGACCCATCTCAACCCATCCAACGCGTCATCTGCAGGGGGAGTGATCATGTCGCTGAGTAGTTGACGAGCTGTAGGTCTCTCCGTCATTACGACGGAATTCGGAATCGGGGGCACCGTTTCCGGGTCACACAGGCACGTAACAAAGATTGAAATGTGAAGATCGAGCGAGGCACACCCGGCAACGGCGGTGGCGATGTCCATCAACATCGGGGCAACCCATTGGATGTGACCTACAGCCGTCCAAATGAGCGAAATCTCAACCTTGAAGAGTGCGCCGCTGGTGGTACCCACCGAATGATCGAATACACCACGCGAATTCAATTCTTTTCGTCCTCTCGTGACCTTTCCTCCCGAGCCTTACTACTTTTCCAACGATGTCGTCCAACATCCCGAGCGCAAACGTGACACCCGACCCTCCGCTAAATAGTAGCACGCTTTCATACTCCCCCAAGTCGATGCTACATCCGCCATACGGTCCATCTATCATAACCTGCACAGGGACACCGACGGTCTGACCGTTCCGTGGCTTCTCCGTCTCCACAGTACCGAGAATCAGGTCATTCTCGCGTTGGGCATACGCATGCAGTGCCCTTGACCAATCTCCGACCGCCCTTGAGCCCAAGGTGAGGGTTCTTGAAGCAATGTTGGACACAGGAACAGGGGCGTTGAGGATTGTCAGCGGATGAGATTCAAATAACCTTCCTTCAAAGAAAACCCTCAGACGAACGTGTTGACCAGCGTGCCAGCCTTGGTCGCAATCGTGGACGTTGATCTAATGGCCAAGTTAGTTAGTTATCTCCAAGACGTAGAAGAGCGGATCAGTTCAGACCAAAGTCATCTGATTCCCAACCGGCACCAACACCGCATCCTTCACCCTGGATCTGATCAACCTAAATAGCAGATCGAACCCGTAAAACGCGAGGCATGGAAAGATCCACGGTTCTGCATATTCGGTATGGACGCAGACTGTGATGAAGAACGCAGCGTATCCGAGTGTGCTATATTACCGAGCCGTCGAGCGAATGATCGTGAGCGAGCGTACAGAAAAGCTACCATTCACCGAGACTTACTGAATTATGAAAAAGCCTTGATAGAACAACCTCCTCACAGGCAGAAGGCTCGTCAGGACAATAGTACAAAGCACTCCGAAAGCTGCAATACCCGAGGTCTCCTTCTGTTGGCCTATTATAGGAACATTGTACTGCAGATGTTGGTTGATCCAAAGGCTACCGTGGGTAACAATCGCGAGGAACAGCCCGCGTCCGGCCCATCGGTGGACAAAGTTCAGCTTCTCGTATCCGTGACCAGGACAGAGGAAAGACACGACTGAGTTCTTCGAAGAGAAGAGGAAGACTACCGGGAGTTGTGCGAGTGCAAGGAAGCCTATGATTTCGTCAGATGAAGTGATTTGGAGTGCACGAGCGTCAGGTTTTCTTACCTGCCCTATTAGCATTTGTTGCGAGTTCGGATTTGAGCACGATGCAGCTCACCAGCGCAACGAAATACCCCACCATCAATAGTACTATAATGGGTCATCAGAAAGCTATCTGAAATGCGAACGAGAATCGCACTAACTTTGACCGACGCTGATATCAAACCCGGGCAAGGTCCAAGAAAAGACGGCCTTTCCACGCTTGAGATTAACCCCGAGTCTCCAAGGTGTTCTGTGTTCCCGTAGCTGTCGTTCCTCAGCAAGGATGTAGGGGGTTTCCTTCCATAGCTCCACAACCCCAAACATCCCGGTGAACGCTCTCCCCTGCTTAACGGACCTATAAAGGCGTGGGAGAGAGACGACGATGCCAGCCGCAACGACGGAGGTCCAGGCGATGGTGAACTTGCGAGCCCACTGCGGGTCTACCAAATAGGAGCTGGATGAACGGCAAACAAGCGTAAGTGTTGTGACGAGGTGAGAAGGGAGAGGCACACTTGTATTGCTGGAGATCGCTAGGTATCTGAGCCATGGTTGAGACTGGGTAATGCTTTCCCTTTCAACCTTGATTGGATGCAGGGTTTCCGGAGTTGGGCTGGTCGGCCTCCGGTCGCGGTATCTCTCACCGGGAAAGCTACCTGGTGTCCGAGGGTAAACGACGACGGAAGAACAAGTCCGTGGGTGAGAAGTTCAAGCCGAGAGAACACCTGGGAACCACTGTCAGGCACCTTTGCTGATGTGTTTGGATCGAACAAACTTTGGAGAAAAACTTTTCCCTTAGTCTTTTAAGACCCAAGCTTAAGCACATCGGGCCCAGGTACATCTATCTACATGCCCATACCAGATAGGGAACCGCCCGATAACTGGTCTGAGGAGCAACGACCGCGCTTACGCAGTCATACAAACCGGTGGTCTCGGGCCGGGTCCAACGGTTCGAATTCCGGTCCTCAAGTATAAGTACTATGTAGCACATCGGCGCACGCAATACTTATCTGATAAGCGTGGGACGGTCGAAGGGAAATGGTCATCTAACGACGGGCAGGATTCGTAGGAATAAAATTACCCTCAAGGGCGACTGCTACTTTCTGGGTCAGAGATAATCTCAGCAAATGTGAGTTGCGTATCAGCCAAACGATATCTCCTCGAACGAGGCCGAGCCTATGAGAGGAACTACGGATGGAGCATTTTGCGTCCTTTCGATCCATCCTTTGGTAAACCGTTGATATCCACTTGAGCAGCACGGGTTTGCCGAGGGCAGACGATCTCTCGTTGATATGTAGATGAGCATCTGTAGACTTGTGTGCGCGGGATCCTCCAAGAGAGGGCTTTCAAAAGCGATCGTATACTTTGCTCCTTCTGCGTTCATCCACTGGGGGAGGGAGCTCAACACCACCTAATAAGCACCGCGAAAAGAAGTTTCTCATCTCTATTGTCACTGCTGCACGCGGCTCCATGAAAAAGCACGATGACAACCGACATGTGTGACATTCGAACGATTCTCCTAGTACAGCACAAGGGACTGCAATTTCCCAAAGTCCAACGTTCCCAAACCGGTGAGCTATCCCATATGGACGTCGGCATGATGCTTTGAGCGAGAGACAGTGGGGGCATATACTCACCGGATCCCAACCAGTAGTTGCGTTGAATCCATCAGTTCCACAACCAGGGTTTTTTCCACCCTATGAATCTCGTGAGTACGATGATCGAAGTCTCTACCCCGAAATTTTTTTGGGGGGGAGGTGACGTACAACGATGTCAACCAGGCCAGCGGCACCCTTAGAATACAAAAATGGGTTGAGGAACCCGAGCGATGGGAGGCCGTGCGAGATTCTGTAGTCGTTCAAGAGCGAGACTAATCCGGCGACAGCCTAAACCGAAGTGGAAAATTTCAGTTTGACGCATAAAAAATTTGACTTGTGGATTAGTACGCACCGGAGAGCTGGCACTGGTACCACCGATATGGGTGGTCTCACCGCCGATGACCACCCTGTACTCGTCGCCACGGGCGGCAACATCTGGGAATCCACGACCACTGGTGCTGTGGGTGTGGTAGTCAGCCACATTGTTCAGAGGTAGTTCACAGAAAACGAGGCGACAGAAGCCGTACTTGTAAAGTCCATGGTAAGCACCGTTCAATTTCTTGATGTAGGTTGTGACAACCTGATCCTGATAAGAGGGTCGAGTGAAGTAATTCGAAAATCCTCCTCCAGTGAAGAATATGGCGGTCTCGGGATCAATACCGGTCGTTCCTCCGACAGCAGTAACGAAGGGACCTGAAAAAGTAAGCCGATTGGCGGTCAACGGTCACAAGTTACATGCGAATGGGGGAAGGCTTACAGGACGCGGGGAACGCCGGTTGGAACCGCGTCACATTCCTTCCATCATTCGTCTGACAGTCACCGCCTCCAACACCCGAATCACCGCTGCTAAACAACACACTGCTTCCACGAACTCCGAGTTGGGCAAACATCGCGCAGACGGTAATGGCGTAGTCGTGCGGAACGGTTTGTTCGTCATCTCCATAAGAGGTCGTGATCGTCTGGGGGATCTTTGGTTGAGCTGAGACGTATTTGAACCAATCGAGGTACGGTTCGTTTGTGTTTTCTGTAGGATAGCACCAGAGGTGAATTTTGGGGTGATGAACCCAACATCGCCTCAGACGTACCTGGAGTGAAATTGTCTGGAATAAAAGGCGGAGACCCCCCCGTACTAAGTGAGGAGATCAGTCGGAGAAAACTCGACTCTGAGATTATCTGTACGTACCTGTAGTAAACGTTAGGAGTTGGCCAAGACAAACCAACGGTGTATTGAATGTCCAGGTTGGCCTACACCAAAGAAAAAGTTTTCAGATGTGCGGTGATTACAGGAAGAAGGGATGGAATAGTACCTCAAACCCAGGTTTGCTCTGATCATCCCCTCCGCCGTTGATTTTCTCGGTCGTGAAATTGAATCCGACGGCCTTTGGAAGAGTCGCCTTGAGGAAGGTCTAAACACAAATGGAGGCGTGGAGATTAGACTTTCACGTAACGAACGAAGGAATGCTCGAGTGCACACCTGCAGATCCTTGTAATTCGCGAATTGTCCCAGATACCCTGCGGCTCCAAGAATGTTCTTTCCCGTAGCGGTAGGCTTGTATCCGGTCGCGTTATATAACGCGAACAAACACGTAGGCGTAATATCGTTAATACAGCTGTTAGGAACACCGGCCTGGGTAGACCCAGTTCTAAGTGTCAGGTCCTGATCATCGACGGGCTCCTTAATGTGAATATGGGACTTCATAGCCCGCACAGTACCGAAGTACGTGGTAGGTGCGATGACGGATATGTGCTCGTGTAAAACACTCGGAAGGCTATAGCTAGTCGTACGGACGATGGTCTCGCCTGTACCAACGTGCCTATACACGTAATATTTGGCATTGAGCATCTTTTCGACCTTGCCGATTGGGACAGTGACAGTTACCCAGTCGCCAGCATCCGTGCGCGAGAGGGAGGAAATGGGATCGATGCCGTGGTAGGTCAACCAAGCTTCGAGGGATTCGATGGCCGTGGGACTCGGAGCTATGAGTTCGTCGACCTCCTCTTTAGAGAGGTGGTTCCCGTATCTAGGCATTCCGGAAACGTCAGGGAACGTTGGATAAAGGAAGCGTGTTTCACCACGCACCTGTGATGCTCCGGGTCACTAACTTGGTACAAGTGCTCAAGGAGCTCGTCGAATCGCTCCTGCTTCAGCCCAAAATTCATTTTGAGCGGGTGATGCGCAGGAGGTCGTCCAACTTCAATCCAGCCTTTGGGAACGTCGATCCATTCGTGCTTCACCCTCACCTCCTCCCAGCGTTTGTTGAATGTGAGAGGGTTCGAGATGGCGGTCTGGAAGGCGCCAAGCAAAGCAACAGCCCAAAGTAAGCGCGCCATTATCGGGAGAGGGGGGACAGTGCACGCCCTGCATGGCGTCCTAGGCCCTCGCTTTATACTAGAGAGATGTGAATTGATCCGTCACCCACACGCGCGCGCATGTGCAACACACCGGAGCCATGTGCTAGACTTGATGTTGGGAACCGAGGACGGGACATATTTGTTACGGAAATGTGTGCTAGTATGGTGTCGATCACTTGGACCAGTGGCAAAATTCAACTGACTGAAGTTTCTGGACATCAACCCTGTTGCGGCGCCGCTCCTGAGAGAGTTATACCTCTGGGTGCAACGAGAGATCAGTCACCATCCAGCTACATAAAGTGAGGATATTGTATCAGACACGTGGAAGCCTCCAGTGTCCCCGAGGTTGCAATGTCTCACTGCGAGAGCTGGGCGCCTGCCATGACGTACCTGTCAAATAAGGAAACTAAATGGTTCCCATATATGGTAATATTATCCTAATATGGTAATGTTCCCGTGCAGGTTTTATCTGACAAGACTATTCTACACATGAAAAGAGCCTGGCTGTCAGTTCAGAATGTTTTTAAGGTGATCGCAAGTGCGCTGATTCTTTCGAGGTACCGCTCAAGTAGCGGTCTCTAAGTGATCGACACCATATATCGGCGCACGGTACGTCTGGTATGGAACAATCAAAGCGGAACGAATAACGACAGTGAGAACAGGAGTTCGAGAAAATGAAATTTCCCTCGGGAACGGCGGACTTCCCAGTCTGATTCGAACTATCCAAGACTGGAGCCTCATGGTCCGGGAATAAGCTCAGCAACCGTGAGTTGCATATCGGCCGAATAACATCTCCCCGAACCCAAGGCCAAGGATGATGGAGATTATTAATGAAGCGTTTTGCGTCCTATGTATTTCATCGGTACGCAATCACCCACACGATACATGGCACTTACATGACGATGAGCATGAGGGTGAAATGCACAGCCGTTGTACCAAGCGAAGCGATACCCCGAGGGATATCGTATCTAGGAACGAAAGGAGGGAGCGACGACAAGATAGCCTTGAGTTCAGTTGGTGGAGCCCTCGCCACCCTGCGACGGTGGGGTTAGAGAACAATCAAGCCAATCTTCTGTCCCACTTACTTCTTGTTCCAGTACGCATTCATGACAGCCGTTGCCGCAGAAAACCACCTATCCACAATAGCCAGCATGAACACCCCTACGCACGTCCCGAAGATCGCCCGATCTGTGTTCGGAATCCACGGTCCAAAGAGTACGCTATCGCCCGGAGTGAAATGAAGGTACATTTTCATGGTTCCGCCCCCCATATCACCTCCCATATGATCATGTTGGGCGAGTACCAACAACGGAAGAGAAAATATCACAGAAGCAAATGCCAGAAAAGACATCATGGTCGCCGTCGTCAAGATAAGGGGGACTGCGTGGGAACTGCTGGCAGGTAGCGGGAAGTCACGTGACCTATCAGCTCCCTGCAGTGGGGGTCCGGGGTATCTTGTTACCAGGTAGAGGTGGAAAGGGCCATTGGGCGGTTTCATGCCAGATGTCTGTGCACTCGCCATTTGAGACGATCGTGTGGGGGAAGCGTAGGGGCGTAGAGGCTCAGATGTCACTCTCAAAAGGATCGAGGATAGGTCCAGAATGCGCCAAACAACGAGGAAGAATAAAGTCAGAAGGCGGGAGGACCGTCAGATGACTCAGGAAGCTCGTCGTTTGTGTGGGGCCGCAAGGCGTAGACGTAGGATTCGTGAGTACAACGCTCCCACCTAGTCTATCCAGCCAAAGACTAAAGATCTGATTACGCCACACGGACTAACCAGAGAGGCAGAGAAACGCTAGTAGGTCACCGGTCATGCTTGACGGCATCGAGGAAAGTCAGGAAAGTCAAGAATGGCTCCCAGGTGGGGATGAGAGAGGAGGACCCGGGTTCTGAGGTATTTTCACGGGTTTCCATCTGAGTTCGAACTTTAGTGATTCGATCCGATTGGTCTGTAAAACCCTCAGCCCCTTGCACCGGGCATCGACGCACGTGGGTGGGATTGAGTTAAGTACACAGGTATTGATGTATACAGGTATGGATCGTAACGAAAAGCGTGAAGGCATCATCATGAGGTGAGAAGACGAGATATGGAGACGAGAGCTTGGAGAGAAGAGGGGTTTATTGTAAGGTGGTGCTCACGGTACCGCTTTGAGCTTCAGTACCGACTCCCAAACCTACGCCGCGTTCCCACTCTTCTACGACCAGTGCAGAAGCGGCAACACAATATATCAACGAACAAGTCCCAAATCATCACGAGAACCTGTGGAATACAACGTGAGGACCACGAACGGTGAGGGAAACGTGTCAAACTGGGAAGCACTCACTGAGACGATAGCATTGATGATGATGATGATGACGTCCGCGATGGCTGTCACGATGGTGTTGATAATACCGCCAATAGCAGAGACGACGGAGCCCTGAAGACTAACATCTGTAAATTGTTCTCTCGTCAACTCGTCAGATATCTCACCATTATGAACGGAGGTGGTCAGGTCGTGGGTGAAAGTAGGAGGCAGAATGTGGCAGGTTCGTGGGGACTTGGGCAGCCATCGAGGGCGGCAGGTCACCCCTTATGTACGGTTCCTGTCTCAAATGAGCGCTCCCGGCGGATCTGACCTTGGGCGCACTGAGGAGCCAGTGACAGCGGTGACGTCAAGGGTATAGTGATCTGAGCGTTATCTCATGAACACAGCCGCTCCTTGAACACGATAACAGCAGTGGGGGGTTTATCGAACGAGCTAATAAGGGATAGAGCCGGCAGGCGGTAGAGCCCGGGATATTGTGACGAAACTAAGCACCGGGATAAGTAGATGAGAGCTCACTGTGTGCCAGGGGCGAGAGAACAAGTTCTAAGGAAAATTGAACGGGTAGAAGTGTTAGAGTCTCGCGTATATTACATGCCGGCGGACGCAGGCGAACCCATGGGATGGTTGACCAAATAGCGGGTCTTGTCAGTAACCGAAGAATGTGGAAATATACGATACTGAAAGACTTGGGCCAGCGGTTCCTCCTGCGGTTCCTTTCCTTTCCTTTATCGCCTGGTTGCTCGTTTATCGACGCCATCATCTGGGCCGACAACGTGTTACCTCATGTTAATTGGGGCATTTACTCTGAGAAACCTCGCAGCACAGCGAGTGAGGGTGTGAAAGTCTGCGTGCTCAGCTCGCGACATCGAGAGCTGCGTTCCACGGTAAAAGTACGGGGTGGGGCGGTTCCTAGTCGTCGTTGTGGCTGCTCAGTGACAAGGTCTTGGACTTCGCAAATTTCTCACTTTATGTCCTACCTGTTGTGACATCATTCTCTCACGGCTTTGCTTGCAGTACTTAATGTACCCGAGCTGCACCCCGGTGCATCGCTCCTTGGGTAGAAAAAATGCGACGGGTGACTTTTCACACGTCACCAAACACTGATTGTGTTTCCCCAACAGGGATGATAGGCGATTCTCGAGTGCAAGAGGTAGATCTACGTCTGACCAGTGGACGAGACACGGCAGGGGTACATGCGGCCCGGTGTGTTGGGCAGATCATTTTCCCCATTTGGAACCGATGTCCCTTTTTGGCTCAGCCCAATTCTGCCCGTTTCAAATTTTCCTAATCGAGATTCGACCAATTCTGTTTCTACAGTGTGAGAGGAGAACTGTATGCCAAAGTGCATGAAGTAGCCCCGAGACTTGGACGTGTGTTGGGCAGAGTTGCGGTCCATCCATTCTCCTAGATGGCCGCCGGTGCGGATCGGCTACGAGGAGTGCGGACCCATTCAAGCTGTTCCGGTCATCTGTCGAAGAACTCCGCCCTGTATTCCACTGCGGGTTGAACGCACCTCCCACTCGACGTCTTTCGTGGTTCCCTCGAGTTTCGTCTCATCCTCAATTTAGCCCACGCGACAAAAACCGGACAACCCAAATCTACAAACCACCAAACACGCGGTCGTGCCCTCTCCTTCAGGATGTCTCACGGATGTCTACTTAGGTGAGATGGGGTTAACAACTCCAATGACTTGGGTGAACTAGTCACTAAGGATTACGCGAATAGGACCGGGTTGAATTCGCATCTCATATCTGGCGCCGTGGCGATGACACAACTATTGAATCGTGCGACGTCCTCGTGGTGGCCATCCAGCCGACGACGGACTACCCACAAACGACCCCAAGCTCATGTCCGCCATCTTTCGAAAACGACCTCTGGGGGCGACTGGGACAGGAATCGGGTCAGGTCCATGTACGAAACCTGCTCATGGTTGTGGTCCCACTTCCACTGACACCCCGCAGCAAAGCGACAGCGGATTATCGATGCTACGAAGATGTTTCTCGACATCGCCAAAGAATCAGCAGATGTGTTCCCTCCCCTCAAATCGTGTTTGGGAGGCGTCACTGCGCTCATCAAACACTACGATGTAGGTTCCTGTTAGAAAACGCCCCAACTCCGCTGACGGCTTCATACCAGCAAAGCAAGGAAGTCGAAGACAAGCTCGCGGACCTCATCCCATGGTTGACCAAGCTCAAAGAGAATGCGACGTCAGCCACCGCCGACGGCAATCACGAGGAGGCAAAGAGGCGCGAAATATTAACACAGTGCGTGGCGCCGTCGTCTTTTTGACCCAAGCCAACCCCTCTGTAGATCCTTGGAAGATATTGGGAAGCAATCTCAAGCATTGTTGACCAAAGGAAAGATGGCTCGGTTCCTGGATAAAACGCAAGACTCTCAAGCCGTGATCAAGCTCGTCGAGGACCTTCGTCAAGCTATCTTGATCTATCAGGTAAGCACTATCGGGGACCTTCAGGACCGGGCAAGCTAACGTTTCGGAACAGCTGTCGCAACAACAATCGATAGAAAACCAGGTCTCACGCCTGACTGTGAGCTTCCTCTCATGGAATTTGTCGTCGGAACTGACAATCAGTGGATCGGATAAAGGCTTCTTTCAACACACTCTTAAAACTGCGTGAGGTAAAGCAGCGTGCTATCAACGCAAGACGCCGACTGATGTGTTAATAGACGGTGCCGGGGGTGGGGAGAAAGATAGAGACCATCCTTGCGCGGTTGGGTCGGTTGAAAGATGAGCTCGGGAATGCCGCTGGCGATGGAGGCGAGTCTAACCGACGAACAATTCTGTTCGAGTGGGTATCATTCGATCTTTGTAGGCAATTGTCGGTCTTATCCCATCTCAGAGCTCTCGAGAGAATCGTGGATGAATTGCAGCCCCTATCCAAGCGCTCTAGTGCACCCGACTACCAGGAAACCGACTCAGACGGGCAAATTATTTCCGAACTCGCGGAAGACCTCAGGGATGCCGTCATGGAATACCAGGTTGGTCTTGGTCCTCCAGTCAGCTACAGGACACTTAAGCGCTGTGCAGCTCGCTCAACAGAAATTGTCGCATGAGCAAGGTTGTCGATTGATTGTACGTGCTTAGTTACTCTGTTTGAACGTTCACGAAATGGTAACGATATATCCCAGGCGACAGGTTAGCCGTGTCCCCACCGTCGATCGACGCACACTCATGTATCAACAGCCGAATCATTCGTGTTGAACAACTGTCGCCGTGCTCAGGGTGCCGAATATCGGCACGGGAACCGGAGTGGTTGCCTGAAGGGGACCCGAGCGAGCGTTTTGGACGAGATCGAGAGATGGACTGAGGATTTCGACAAGTTTCCGGTCTTCTGGCTCAATGGACTCGCGGGCACCGGGAAGTCGGCGATCGCACAAACAATCGCAGAAAGGGTGTTCGCAGACGGCCGTTTGGGAGCGTCTTTCTTCTGCTCAAGGGGTGTTGAGGATCGCAGCAACCTCCAGTTGATCTTCCCGACACTTGCGTTCCAACTTGCACACAAGTACCCAGCCTTTCGATCTTCACTCATTCCACTCCTCCAGTCCGATCCAGACGTCGTCCACGAGTCGCTCCAAGATCAGATGCAAAGGTTACTGGTCGAACCGCTCAGATCTGCAGACATCTCGACTGTCATCGTGATTGACGCCCTGGATGAATGCAGGGACGAAGAACCAGAGTCTGCCATCCTCCTTGTGCTGGGGCAGTCGGCTCCGAGTCTTCCTCGAGTCAAGTTCTTCATCACCAGCAGACCAGAGAGGCACATCATGACCGGGTTTCGTGGCCCGCTGCTGGAGAAATTAACCGACGTCTTTGTTCTCCACGATGTTGAACCTCAAATTATCGGTAGTGACATACGGCGCTTCCTGACACACGAATTATCCGCACTCGCACATCGACACGGTGGGTGCGAAGGTTGGCCGACGGATGAACAGCTTAACTTGCTGTGTCGAAGGGCCGCCGGTTTCTTCGTATACGCCGTTGCGACGGTCAACTTTCTCAAGCACAGGTTCAAAGATCCCTCTGACCGCCTTGACATCATCATGAAATCTCCGGAAAGCACGGTCCACGAAGGGAAGGCGGAATTGAAGGTTCACGCCAGCCTCGACTCCCTCTACATGTCGATCTTCCGGGAGGCGTTCTGCAAAAACGATGTCGAAGACCACGCAATGGTCCGCTCCGTGCTAAGTGCTGTGGTCCTAACCGCAAACCCCTTGTCACCATCCGCGATCGCTGATTTGATGGGTTTTAAGTCCAGCGAGGTCTTGCGACTCCTCGAGTTGATTCAGTCACTGCTGGCGCTACGCGACGACATGGATCACCCCATCCAGCTATTCCATAAGTCCCTCCCCGACTTCATCACCGACCCTGCTCGTTGCAGCGACCCGCGGTTCTATATCTCCCCCAAATATCACACGGAACTCGCACTCCGTTGTCTCAAACGAATGGACCATCTGGAGAAGAACATGTTCTCGATCCCCGACTATGCCCTGAATTCCGAGGTGAAGGATTTGCAGAAAAAGGTTGAAGAGAGTGGGATTCGTGGTGCGATGGAATATTCGTGTAGATCATGGCACAAACATCTCATCGTGACGACGCACCGGACTGAAGATGTGGTCTCTGCTCTCCGTTCTTTCCTCGAGGGAAGATTTGTCTTCTGGTTGGAGGTTTTGAGCGTTCTTGGTGCTGTGGGTGACGCTGCACGTGCACTAAACATGACTATCAAGTGGTTGAACGAGGTGTGTCCAGATAGACAGCTCGATTACTCAGGCTCTCGGTATTAACTTCAAGGCCAGATTCAGGTATCCGTCGACGTTAAACCTCTCGTGGACACCACCGCCGACTGCCTCCGGTTCGTGACAGAATTCTTCGAGATCATCAGCCAGTCCGGCCCCCACATTTACCACTCTGCACTTGTGCTCGCCCCTCCTTCGTCGGTGGTTAGGAAACTATACGGGGAAAAGATCTGCTCCAATGTGTCAAAGGTTGTGACAGGGATCTCCACCTCATGGGATCCATGCACAGCGATTGTTGGGCTTGCATATAAATTTCCTCTCGCTGTTTGGTCACCATGCGGTCAATTCGTCGCGCTCAGTTTGAGGTTCGCCATAGAAATCCGGGACTCGAACACCTTGGAGAGATTATCTGTCCTCGGGCCCCCTGATAGTGTCGCTGGGTTCAACCCCCGCTCACTTGCCTTTTCTCCTGATGGGCGTCTACTGACCTGTCTCTTTGAGTGAGTAAACCCGTCCCATGGGTTGTTTTCCGCATGCCCTTACTCACCTTTGCATCCAGCAATTACCCATCCACCCCCCGCTCTGGGATGGTTACTATCTGGGACATTCAGGCAGGGGTTTTCATCAACAGGATCACTGTCGATTACTATGGAGTTCTCGCCGTGAACCAAAGGATAATTGCTCTCCTTGGGCGAGACGCCTTCTGCGTATACGACGGACTCACAGGCAGACGGTTGTGCGATGGTACACTCCCGCCATCGCGTGTGGTTCGGTTTGATGCCCATTGGACTCATGGGGATTCTTTTCGGTTTGCCATGAGTTCAGAAACTGACGGGGAACTCGTGACCGGCGTATATGAACTTCAACCGGCCTCATCCCCCCCACTCGTCGTCGTCAACTCGTTTCCTGCTCCGCTTCACCATGGAGAATTTTGTTTCTCCCCAATTACCCTCCACGCATGCTTGTATACACTGGACGAGGTTGTCATTCTCAATCTTCGGGACTCGAAAGTCCTATTCCAGTCCAAAGGGCTTCAAGGGTACTCGGATCCAGTACCACGGTTCTCCCCCGACGGGCGTTTCTTTGCGTTTAAGGCACGGGAGCGGGAGATTACTGTTTTGGAGAACACGCCCGCGGGTTACGTGACCTGGAGTGTCCTCAAGCCACGATTGGAATTCGAGGAGTTCTCGTTTTCACCCTTTGGAAGCTCAATCATGAGTTGGGGCCTGGATGGAATCCAGTTGTTGGACTACAGCAACCCCCGCAGTGCCCCTTCTCCTGCCAAGATTGGTTCCGACAACCAATATAGAAGACATTTGGTAGCATATTCCCAAGACGGCACACGCATCATTACTGCACGCAAGGGAAGTAGCGTCGTCACGGTCCTCGACACATTGTCAGGCACTCCGCAACGATCCGTTAATACAAACGTGCCAATCCTGGGCCTTGGGATCGTTGGCGACACCATATATATCACGGACGCTCACGAACTCGTCAGCTGGGATCTTGAAGCATGTGGGACGGTACAGGGTGCTCGTGGCGCTGGTAGGGTGACTGTCAACCTAGCCCTCCACACCCGCGCGGATGATGTGAAATATGCGGTATTCTCCCGTGACTGTTCCCAGATTGCCTTTGCCACCTACCACACCGTTCTCCTGTACGATGTGAGGGCACAGGGAATCGTCGGTCAACATCGGGAGGACAGAGAAATCATGACCATTTCATTTTCTCCCGGCGGGTGCGATCTACACGTCGATTTTTTTGATGGAGGGCTCGGGACTCACCTCCGAGTCGTGGAAATGGAGACGGGGAGGGATCAGTGCTGTATGGACACGACTTGGTTCGAGTATGGGATTATTCGATCCCACCATAGCTATGGTGATAGGGATGAGTCACAATGGGTTGAGGATTCCGGAGGCAACAAGGTCTTGTGGTTACCCCCCAGTTGGAGGGCGGAGTACATATCGGCAGTAAGGTGGGATGGTAACTTCTTGGCCTTGGTTGACGGTACAAACCCAGTGCCCATTATCATCGAATTCCAACCACGATCCCTTCTTTCTTTAACTTGCTCAACGGATACATGACACCCCCCTTACCGTCCACAATTTGACCTCGCCGTTGCTACTTGTCCTCGAACGCGTTTGCCTCACTCTAAACGACCTTTTGATTTTCTTTGTATTACACACGATTGTAGGTGGCACCAAACACAATTGGTGTCCCCCCTTCCCTCCGAGTGACAGCTGACACTGCTGTGTAATCGCATACATCTTTCATGATATTACACGACACCGAGAATGTCCAGAAGGAGGAAGTGCAAAGTACCTAGGGAGAATTGTTCATCAGTAGCCGTACTGATGGAGATACGAACACCCCTTCCACCACCTGGTGCAGACTGAGTAGAATCGACGACTTTGCAACCCCCGTTCAATTTTTAGACCCGGGGATATCATGCCGAGTATGATCGTGTGAGGAGCGCACACGGGCGAGAGCTGAAGACCTCGACCACGCCGCCACGACCGATCATCCATCATTTCGTGGTGGGGTGACTGCGCAAAGAAGATAAGCAGAGACCAGCAACGCCCATCAAAGACTTGCACCCGCCTCACTTTGCACCGCCGGGGGTCAAACGGCACAATACCCACACCAAATAGCCACCGGAGAACATTGGGCCACGGACAAGTGATCGGTTCACTGTGACCGTTTACATTCCGATCGAGCCTCTCCCCTTCCCACCGCAAAGAACGCTCTTCCCCTTCGATTGGGGACTCACTGGGAAGGTGATTCACATACACGCAGGAACCTCAGAGTTAAGCTCTTCCGACCTCCCACCTAGTCACTTTTTCCCTCGTCCCGAAGCCGCCGTATAATAGCAGAGAACCAGTCTCGATGTCGCAAAGTGAAGTGCAAGACGTTAGCAAGTCCTTGCACGCGACTGGATGATTGAAGGTGGGGACGATCAAACGAGCCAATGGACTCCCGTCACCTCTGATCTCAATTCAATCGGCGGCGTCGCCCATGAAGATGTGCATGCGAACGAGTGATCGGGGTACAATAGATGCAGCCACCAGTGGCGCTGGGGCGAAAATCCGGTCCCAGTCTACGAACGAAGATTTCAACCAACACAACTATGAATGGCGTTCTAGAGTGTGGCAGAGACGATAACTTGTACCGAACTACCCCTGAAATGGAGGCGGCAGAGTCCAGTAAAATTTGCAAAAGCTTGCGGTGGCAAAACTCGGAGCAGAAGGTGGCTCCAAAGGGACTGTATGAAAAGGGACGTGATGATGGTGTACTTCTGCTCCAGCCACGCCCAGGACAGCATAGCAATCGCCACAATCGAGGTCAGCAACGGGCAAGGACAGACGAGTTGAATTTTAGTCGCATCAATAAAATAGACAGGGGTCAAACTCAATTATCAGTTGAAAAACGTGGCGTCAGAATTAGAAGAGGGTAATGTGTATACGTTCGTGATAAAGTCGAGACTCAAGTGATACAAATTTCAATACGTACATGTTGAGAGGACCCGGACCACCTGTGTTTTAGTCCCTTAGTCAACGGGGTACCCAGTAGGCCGCTTCGGTGTGTGAATTGGGGAATGCATCGGGTTGGCGACGTATTGATTCAGTTGAGACGTGACGGGGAATGACGAAGCCCGAGACCGCGCCGACCGGTGATATTATGGG
>Ga0307514_10001444_pt1 | contig 29115 bp, 30 predicted proteins | sample 16_EM_MG_FD_203088 | JGI IMG/M metagenome (GOLD analysis project Ga0307514, IMG submission 203088) | Populus trichocarpa ectomycorrhiza microbial communities from riparian zone in the Pacific Northwest, United States - 16_EM | ecosystem: Host-associated > Plants > Roots > Unclassified | place... | reverse complement strand
TTGAGGGTTTAGAAGGTGAACGCATATCTCAGATGTGTCGATGCACAGGAAGCCAGAGCTGGCGCGGAGGGGATCGATGGAACGACTGGGTGTGGGTAAAGCAACGCCCGGGGAGGTGTTATGGCGCGCTGAATGGGCGTCTCCCGTGGCAACTGCAACGACTATTCAAAATCAAACTCCAAAACGAGGATGGAGCTGTCGTTGAGTACTGGTTAGCCATGGCGCTCACCACAATACCGGAAAACTCGGGTAACTTGGATCCGGTCTCGAAATTTGTACAAGTGAGAAAAGCACCGTCAGCCGTTGCTTTGCAAGTTTTCAGCGTGGGAAACATCGTCGGCTGCGCGCACGTAATTCCAGAGATAGCTACTAGTACTAAGACAGGAGATGGACGGAACGAGCAATGGATTGTCAATAGCCACATACATCTGGCGACTTGGAATGATGTGTATAATTAGTAAAGAGAGAATTGCATTTTGCGCGCAGGTAGAAGGAACGCGAGGAGAGATTTTCGCAGCGTCACCCATCGCCTTGCAATCCCGTATAATTAGTAAAGAGAGAATTGCATTTCGCGCGCAGGTAGAAGGAACGGGAGGAGAGATTTTCGCAGTGTCACCCATCGCCTTGCAATCCCGTATAATTAGTAAAGAGAGAATTGCATTTTGCGCGCAGGTAGAAGGAACGCGAGGAGAGATTTTCGCAGCGTCACCCATCGCATTGCAATCCTGATGCAAGCACGTACCCAATGAACCCATTCCGACATATGGTCACGGTTGGCCACAACGGCAGAGCATTCGTTGAAAGTACGAGACCGACAGAGCAAGAAGAAACGGTGAAACAGCGATCGGAGGGCGATATGCAACACGACGCGTGGTATTGATGCCGGGCGGGGAGTAATCCGCCACCGGGGTGTCTCTGACGCCTCTGACGGAGCGTGTCCACTCTGACGGAGCCATTCTGCCCGGACGGAAATATTTTTTGCTGATGATTGATGTGCACGAAGCCTTGATTACCCAAGATGCAAGACCAAATATTGTTGACACTCTGTTGATGCTGAGTTTCATAATGTGGTAACGTATGTGTCATGTGCTGATTCAAATGAAAAGGCTGCCACGACATCGTCTATGTATTATTACCACATTGCGACACTTAGATTACCCAAGATCTAACACCAATAATTGTTGACACTCCATTGATGCTCATATTCAGGATGGGACAGGGAGCGTGTCGGTATTATTTTGAACTTGAAAGGCAGCCAATACCTTGTTTGTGAATGGTTGCAACCAATCGCCACTTAGGTTACACAAGATGCACAGCCAAACATCGTTGACGCTCCATTGACGCTTATGTTCAGAATGGGGCAGTGACCGTGTCGTATACTATTTTGCCAAGGAAGGCTGCCATTATGTCGCTTATGGATAGCAGTGACCAGGTCACACTTTAATTACCGTACTTACCATACTAAAAATCGTTGATGCTCCGTTGACACTCATTTTTAGGATGGGACAGGGAGCCAGATTCTATTCTTTGTGACTTGGAAGGCAGCCAATTCCTCGTTTATGAATGGCTGCAACCAATCCTCACTTAGGTTACCCAAGATACACAGTTGAAAATCGTTGACACTCCGTTGAAGATCATTTTCAGAACGGGGCAGTGATCCTGTCGTTTACTCATTTGCCAAGGAAGGCCGCCAGTATGTTGGTTACGGATAGCACCAACCACGTCACGATTCAATTACGGTATTTACAAGACTGAAAATCGTTAAGACTCTGTTGACGATCATTTTAATGTACAGTCTAGTCAAGATCTGCTACCATCGATAAATGCAATCTTAAATATTTGAACTTTGTGAATGCTTTTCAGTGTGATGAGGACTTGGCTTTATGGCGAAGTGGAGCCCAGTAATATTCCAGCAGTTGTCGCTCTCATTCAGTTAAAAGTTATATGTTATGCCAAATAATGCATATTACCCGCTATAGCTTTGTTTATTAACCAATATTCTCACATGACTGATCAAGATTCTTCGATAATAATTCTCTAAAGACAATTCTCAGTCACACTACATAATAAACTTGGTGATAATACAATGACGCATTCTGTCCTACTTTTTCTTGATCCCCTTATTCCTTCTCCTTTTCATTATATTGACCATCACCAACACCTTTTCAACCTTCTTCTTTGATCGTTGTATAGGCTGAATCAATCCAGGAACATTCCGTGCAACACTCACAGTCCGCAGCTACAGAGTTTCTGAATCCTCACTGCCAATGTCCAGTCCCATATCCGATTCAATGTCTGCCTCCCAGTCATCTTCGCTGTCGTTTGGATTATCCAAGTCCCCATTCCAGTAGAGCCAATTTTCGGTGTCTGAAATGCTTTCAGATGAGCTATCCTCATCACTTTCCGCAGGATGGTGGGCTATTCGTTTCATTCGGCGGACATTCAATACTTGAGTTTGTCCTCCTGGGAGGTCCTTTGCAGACAAAGCTGGTGGCACAGGTGAGTTTTCAGACAATTTAAATGCAGCCTCACCATCATGATGAAAGTTTGACCAGGATGCTTTGATGATCTGTTCAGTATCTGAAATGTATCCTACGGCTGTCATCTGTTTATTTTGAGTGCAAGATTCCTTCTGTGTAGCATGTAGGGTTTGACTACCCTGCCACATCTCCAAAAAGTCGTGGACCTTGGCCATTCGGTGCAACTTCTTTTCCTCCGCCTCTCTCTTCATCTCCTTGTCGTTATCAGTGCTGCTTGGATCCAATACTGGGTCATCACCAGCCAGCAATCCATTATTGGCTTGAGCAAACTGCCTTACTACAACTTTGTCCCGAAGAGTCTCACCTGTCGTTTTCGACTGCCTCCACCCGATCACATCGTGGCCAAGGGAAAAATTGGCCTCTACTCTGACACCGTGAGGTATGATAGAGAATATGTCGTGTGCGACATTGAAGAGATCGGCGTACTGTGAGTGTGTTTCTTCTTGCTGCCGCCACCAGTCGGTGATATCCGGTAACCAAAATGTAATACTAATCTCCATTGGGTCGGAGTGGTAAGCATTAAGATTCAGATTAATTTGCCCCCAGTTCTGTGGTAATTCAGAGGGTGAATTCAAATAGAGCCTTGTGGCGGTCAATAAGTGTGCTGCACGATCACTTTGTCTGGGTATTGTTTCAGCCACATTGTTAGGCTTTAAGTATTCTTTATCATTGCTGGACAAATCATATGGATCGTAGGAAAATTGACCAGATCTAGAAGCCCTTGCGAAGGAGCTGAGATTGTTGTTCACTGTGTTTTCGGGCTTAGTGACCGGCGAACGTCTATGTTTCACACAGTATTCATTTTTGACATACTTCAGAAAGGCTTCCTGGTATTGGGTAGTATCAGAAGTCTTGTCTTCTGGATTAATATCCATTCCTTTGTCCCACTTCCTAAACGATCATAACTTCTGGAAAGGATCACGGATATGTGCCGAAATGAGAAGCATACCAGTCATTGGAGTCACTTCAGTATAATATTTGGACAACTTTTGCCATGCACACTTCACAGCAAAGAAGAAGTCTTCCTTCCATTGTGTCTTTTTCTTGGCTAAAGCTCGCATCACACTGTACATGTGATCAAACATGTCATTGTAGACAGTAATGACGTGATGAAGAGTAAAGGTATGCCATTTCGACATCCACAGGGTCCATTACCGGAATGGCTGTAAAACCTCCATGACATACTTGACAATAGTCCACGCATCCTGAGTTGTGAACAGTGGCCGGTAATCGTAGTATTTTTGGTTTTAAGCCACTCGCGTGTGACTTCATGCAATTGGTAGATGCACTCGAGTAACTCCAGTGTCAAGTTCCAACATGTTTTCACATCCATAATGGGTAGTACTGCGATCCGGACTTTGGCATTTTGACAGTCAATGAACTCGTTTCGATGACCAGGCATCAGTGTATTCAATACAGCAAGCATTATCTGCTATATGAAGGTCAGTTTCAGCACTTTCAAAATATGTTGAAATATGTACTTTCTCAATTATCTTTGCTAAACCTGGTCTCATGGCCCACACCTTGTTAATTCTAGCATTGCCCTCTTTTCGAAGTCTTTGACTCTTCCCAATGTCTGTGCTTTCATTCTCTTCAAATTGGTGATTGCGCTCATGGGCTTCCCAAGACTTGGTGTGGCCTTTTACACCCAGACTACTCATGAATGCACCCAAAGCAAGCTGAATGACGTGCACCATGCATGGAATGTGGTTTCTCAATGCGGGCCACTCAATTCCGGAGGCCTCAAGAGCAGTTTGTAGTTCGCGAGTCGCCGAGTAATTTCAGGAAGCGTTATCAGTTGTAATTCCAAGTAAACAGCCATCAGTCAGTTCAAAACAATCAGGAGCTTCCTTCAAATATCCAGCTAACCGTGCTCCCGTGTGCGGACCCTTGACCTGTAATCCCTAATGAGCTTTCGAAATACGAAACGAATGGGCTATCAACCTCATCAAATGCCAGTTGTACTTCTCACAAAGCCCAATTTCGATCCATATCATAAGCAATGACTGACATTATTGCTAATTTGTTCGTCAATGTCCATCTGTCTAAAGGTAAACTAACTTTGTTTCTTGACGGCAAATGCTTCCTAATTGCATCCACTGTCAGTACGTATTCCCTCCAGCAAATATTACTAAGGATGCTGGCTGACAGTAATACCAACTCGCTTCGTAATGCATGCTATGACCATCGTAGCTCGAGGTTTAATTTCATGTTCAATGGAGGATGAGCCAAAACGAAGCCTAACACGAGGTACCGATTCCAGGTGTAGTGGTGAAATTTGGCAGTTTGAAAGTCCTTTGCTGCCAGTTTAAAGCGTTTTGTCTGTCAATTCAGTAAGTATACTTAAAACCTGAATGGTAAATTTGATTTTCCTTTGCAAACTTACAATTGGAATACCTTGACTTCCTTGCCACTTTAGTATGCCCAAAGCTGTTTCATTAACCTTGGAACAAGTCAATTCGGTTACCTCTGACACTGTTAATTCGTTTAACTTGTCAATATGCACTTCTGCCAGCAAGTGTTTGCCCATTGAGCTGGTCCCATGTTCTGATGGATGGCGAAGAACTTGATGACAAACGATATATATGATGCCGGGGCTGCCAGTACCTTCAATTCCGCAAGGTACGTAGAATCGCCACAAAGGCGTGTGTCTAGCGTTATTCCAAGCAATAGACCGCTTCAAGCCTACATTTATTGAAGCCCACCAAGCATCCAAGATAATTTGTAAAGTAAGATCGCTTGAATAACGAATAAAGACATGTTCATTTTTTGAAGATATTATAACCTCTAGCAACGAGGTATTTACAGATTTTGTATCTGACATCGCAGTCGCAAATTGAACTCTACGTAGTTGGATCTTGGTAATAGTCAAAAGATACGTTATAGTCACGTAGAAAGCTGGTTCTTAAATATTGACTTTAGAGCTACAAGGAAGAAAACAGTCAGACCTGTGAGACATCGCATGCATATTTCTGAAGTTGAATACAAGGGCATACAAAGACGAGACAGTTGCAATATCATCAGTAGCAATTTTGCCCATAAAGGCAGCCAATAGTATGATTATGGGTCAATGCCGCTGCATTACTGTCTGATTATCCAAGATGCAAGCCCAACAATCGTTGACGCTCCATTGATGCTCATTTTTAGGAGGTAGTAGCGATATTTTCACTACCATTTTTGCCTGGAAAGGCGGCCAACATTATGATTATAGGTGTACACCGTTGCACAGCCCTTGAATTGTCCATGATGCAAGACCAAAAATTGTTGACACTCCGTTGACCCTCATTTTTAGGAGGTAGTAGCAATATTGTCACTATGATTTTGCCTAGAAAGGCAGCCAATAGTATGATTATGGGTGTACGCCATTGCACAGCCCTTGAATTGTCCATGATGCAAGACCAAAAATTGTTGACACTCTGTTGACGCTCATTTTTAGGAGGTGGTAGCAATATGGTTGTTGGCCCTTTTGCCCATAAAGGCTGCCAATACTGCCATTATGGCTTAATGCTGTCGTGCAGCCCTGTCATTATCCAAAATGTAAGACCAGAAATCATTAACGCTCAGTTGACACTCATTTCTCGGATGGGGCAATGAGCATATTGCTTGTCATTTTACATCTAAAGCCGGCCAATAACTCCTCCTTGGATTGATGTGACTATACAACCCTTTGATTGACGAAGAGATCAAACTAAAATCGTTGACGCTCCATTGAAACTCACCTCAGAGATATACCAATTGTCATTCTGTGCACAATAATTTTGCTTGAAAGTCATACCGTCATTATTGACAGCCAATATGCCATTTCCAGGTAGAATCATTTGTATCCAAAAGCATTGATGTCTCTCAGTTTCTGAGCCACCACTATTCACATCATCAGTCCGATAAATGATGTAGCTTCATCGCATTTCAGCGCTTTCAGCCAGTATGTTAAGGCTTACAGATCCATCAACTAATTTTAGATATATAGAGCCCGACTTCCTGACCTTTTTTTTTCCAGCTTGGTTTCCTCGATTTCCATGACGTACGATAACCAATTTCCAAAATCTTGACCATGTACAGCAGGTCTGAGTGGACAGTTATACAGTTAGCTGTATGAACTAATGCTGCATGATGGCTGCCATTGATCTGGGTTCAGACTGCGCACTGACCACTTATCCTATAACTTGTATGACATCACTGAATTAAATTTTGTTAGTAAATTTCATCTCTATTGTAGGTTTTGCTATTTAATGTAACCGCAATAGGCAAGTCGATATCAAGTTTGCTGGCCATCTGTCCAACCGATTTGGAGTCTAGAACATTCACCTGGCCTGTACGACCCTTGCACACACTCTGATAATATATTATGTTTCCCAATTTGGTCACTAAAATCAGGGAAAACCTGACACATAGCAAAGTAGGTACACAAAGTCCTTTTGCGAGAGATAGGTCTTCAAAACTAACTATTTGGCAATGTATACCTCCGGCGACGAGGGAGCTGTCACCATTTCTTTGTTTGTATCTGATTTCTATATAGTAATTAACCTGGGATGCTTCATGCAGAAGTAAAAGCTTACGGGTTCAACAGGCTTTGCATTCTGGATAGGCATCGAATCAGTCGCCGCATCGGGCAACAGAACCGGTATGAATTGTTCTGACTGTGGTTTCTCTGAACCCAGCATCATTTGACTACTTCCTGGTCGAGAAGTCACTGCCGGCATTTCCGATTGTCCTCAGATGATATCAGGAGTTTTCATATGCTCTCCAACTGTTGTCGTGGATGCAGTGGCTGCAGCCGTATCTATTTGGTGCTTGACAACTGCCGGAACCTTCAATTCGGCAGTCCCGTACTTCATAACTCAGTCACAAAAATAATTGGCTGCATCCTCTTATCCCGGTTGGGTCAATGCGTCAAGCCTCATCTGTGTCTGCCGAAATCTCTCCATGTGGTGCCGTACTGTTTTGGAGATTGTGTCCGTCACCCAGCCAGGTTCATCATCATCACTGAGCTTGCCGAGCTCTGTATCTTCTTCATCATCTTCCTCATCTTCCCCATCCTGCTCATCATCAGAACTTGCAAGATCGCTCAGACTGTTTCCAATAGCATTCAACATCTCTTCAAACTTTGTTTTGGGCTTTCCAGTTGTCGCCCCCATGTTTTCAGCAGTAGTCATATTGTTCAGCTCTTGCATAATCGCTGTCTCTGCATCTTGAACTCTCTTTGTTCCCACAGCAGTCTCTCTCTCCACAAAATCCTCGATTGATTTCTCTTTCTCTTTAATGCTTAAAAGTGCGTTTCATGTCTTTTCTCCGCCATAAGCTTTTTTTTAGATTGTAAGCTGCGCAATGCTCCCAATGCTCGGACCCTTACTGCCTCCTAGCTGCTCTTGCCTTCATTTACTTGATGCTCTCGATGTGTGGACTTCTTTGACAATTTGCTGTATATGCACATCGGAAGTGGAGAAAAGTTCTTTTTCAGTGCATTGACCATTGTATCGTGTGTTGACCTTGTTGTTGGGCGAGATGTTGGATGTTGCAAGATATGGACCTCATGGAGGCAATCTGAGTCTTGTATGTCAAGGTTCATATGTTTAATCAACTTGAACGAAGCAAAATCTGGTGTTTTGACCGTCATTTCAGTTGGAATAGTAATGCTAATCGTACGTTATGTGTTACGGGGGTAACAACACATTAAGTAACTATACTCATTCCGTCTGAGTAAGTACTGGTGCGTACGACCATATGACCCTATTGCGTTATCCTTAATCACTGGACAAACCCGAAGTCAAAGCTTCAATTAATTCTGCCTTAGTTACTGTGGTTCCGAAATCTAGTTTAATATTTCTGGAGCAGTCATTAACTCTATGACTTCCTTTCCGGTCGGAAGGCCAAGCGCAGCACAAACACTCACCTGCAGTTTTCCTCCTTCGGATTTCTTCTTTGTGGATTCCTTCTGTTGAATGATAGGACTTAACAATCTTCACCTTTTCTTAAGAACTTTCTTCGTTGATAATAAGGGGTTTATTCATCCAAATCGAGTTCTTCCTTTAGCTTCAAGAGATGCGATATCACAGAGCCTTCGTGATTCCCTTAGATACTCCTCGCACTCTTTAAGCACCTTATCTTGTTGATTCAATTTGTCTCCTACGGATAAGTCGCTTGCCGCTTTCGGGATATACTTTAATGCAGATGCTAACTCGGATCGTATTCGTAGATCATTAATATGAGTAACCAGTCCTGATTGTAATCCTATAACTTAAGAGATCCACCAAACACTCTGAGCTAGAAATATATACTGGTTGATTCTAGCGAATGCCATAATCTTTTCGAAGGGGTATACTATTATATCGTAATCGTTATCGAAGGTTATTGTCATTCCCTTTCATATCACAGTAGCTCCTCTTTGAAAGGTAGATCCTTCTAGATGCGGGGCTGCCGCTATACAAAGCTAATAGATTCTAGGTATAGATATAATAGGTATAGGTATCATAAAAACCCAATAATAAGTAAGGATATTTCTCTGCTGGTAGGTTTTTGTTTTTCGTTTCGAGTCTGGTTTCCCTTCTCATTGCCGGAACAATCTGATCTCTTTATAGCTCCTTAGCTTCCTTCTAACTGGAGCTATGATCAAGTCTTATCTATGATAGCCATGTATCTGTGCGTCTTACATCTCAGCAGTGCGCCTGGTAGAGGCGACCCCGTATTATCATAATACGTGTTCATGTATGATATCATATCCAATGACTAATCAGACCATAACTTCAACTTAGACATCTCGCTCTTGATGAGTTTGTTTGGTAGTTACTTGCAGGCTTATTGGATACCAGTCCGTGCTGTGGCAACGTGGACCATTGACATGCATTACACATTGCGATCCAGACTCATGCAAATCAATGCAAGGTGTTCACTCTTGGCTTAAGCCAATGTCATATAAATCCCTCAGTTACGTCGTGCTTAGGTAGAGGCAATTCTCATGATCCCCGGGTGTGCTCCACCATTATCCAACCCATTACGGAGAAGGAGGTTTGGAGCCCTGTTACTTGTATTTGACATTCAACTGCCGTGCATGTTCCATATGCATGTCCTGGATAGAATCTATGAGTGATAGAAGGGCCACACGACCTTGGCTTGCTCACGATTGGCCACTTAACCACTTCTTGTGATTTAATGTAAACCCCCACTAAAGGGTACAAAACTCAGTCCTCTGTCTGATTGACCGAATATGGTATGTGTTTTGTGCCGTTATTAAGTACCGATATCACTGCTAAGGGAGAACCCCTAACATTATGACTTGATAGTTAGCGTATGTTTCATGTAAGATCCCGGCTAGGTGTTGAAACAAACATCACCAGATGACCTTTCCGTTGAAGAATTTCCTTTTTTATCTATCAAACACAAGATATCCGCTGTCGTTCACTTCAATGTATCCCTACAAACAAACACACGTACATCATTGGACCGGCTAACTGCAAATTGCAGGACTGTTGGAATCACCTCCAACTTGCAGTGATAGGCAGCTGGATGTATCTTGAGTAGAACGTGCAAGTTGACAGTTATTCATTCCCTTGTGACCTGTACCTTACTATATAGTCCTCAGGACTTTCCACTTTTCGTTATCATCTTCCTCACCGTTTCCACAACACCAAGTCATGCGTCCACAAGCACCTCAGCCCAGTGTGATTCAATCCGAATCGAGCCGAACCACGGGTGCTTCATCTAATGCATTCCTGGCTGAGACACAGCTGCAACGCAGACACCAGTGAGTTCACTGCAATGCTGCAATTGCAGCCACCGAAAATATGGCCCAGGACGCACATTTGAAATGACTACGCAACACGAGACACAGCAATACTAGGCAGCAGCATGCAATCGAATGTGAGTAGCTCCATATAGGTATAGAAGGCGGTCAACTTACAATATAATGTACAGCTGGCATATGTAGAGAGCTCCATGATCAAATTATCGCTGCACGTACTGGCAAACCTCCATGATCGACGAATGCATTTGTCCGCACAGTCCACGAAATCGAACATCATGATGTCGTCATCTCTGGGATTTTCACGAATGAATTTCATGATAAAGATCCCCAGGAGTGGACCAAACAGGCTTTAAAGACTCTAGAGAATACTACGGAGTCGTATATGGTTGAAGTAATAGCCGAAGCGTCCTCCTTGAAGCAGCTACTAATTTCTTGTAGGTTTTTGTTACGGGGGTAATAACACCTAAGTTCTATACTTCTCTGAGGCAAGTATATAACATAGTGAGTACAGCCGTATGATCCATATCCTTAAAATGAATTGTCGGAGGATTCCGCAGAAGACTCCTCACAACTAGATTCAGTGGGTGACCCAAATGGAACCGGATGGTTCTTAGCCTTGGGATAACCTGCCATTCCTTTGTCTAGCTTAATAGGTCATATGCAATCCTTAACCCTATAACCTCCTCTGCTGTCTTCGGGCCAAGCACACCGTAAACACTCTCCGGCGTTCTTCCATCTCTGAATTTCAGCTGTGTCAATGACCTCGGTTCTCCCAAGAGGTTCAGCCTGTATTCTTTGCCTTCGGCTCAACTTTTGCCTAGTTATTGAGGTCGGGTTAATTCGTCCTGTCCGAGTACGTCCCTTAGCCTTAAGACCAGTTATGTCTCGCAGTCGACGGGAATCTTTCCGATACTCATCACTCTGTCTAAAAACGCGATCCTGCCTAACTTCAGCAGTGCTTTCCGGTATCTGACTCTGCTTATCCGGAGTAGCCCTAACTTCTTTACCAGATGTCGGCTTCTCTTGCAATGGATCCTCAACAACTGTTCGTCCGTGAAGCCTATCGATGTATGCCACTAGCTCCGGTTCTAATCCAATGACTGACACTAGCCACCAAATACACTGTGCCACGAAGATTTGCAAAGTTCGTCAGGTGTGGGATATAATCTTCTCCAAGGCGTATACTATGATATCGTTGTCGTTCTCGAAGGTTATAGTAATTCGAAGAATAACACTTCTCGGTGCGGGGCTGCCGCTACAGAAACCTAATAGATTCTAGGTATAGAATAATAGATATAGGTATCATAAAACTTAATAATGAATAAGGATATTTCTCCGCTGGTAGGTAATCGTCTTTTTCGTTTTGAGTCCAGTTGTCCTCTTCATTGCCGGAGCAATGTGATCTCTTTATAGCCCCTCAGCCCAGTTACTCTGACTGGGACTATGATCATCGCTCACTGATAGCCACATATCTGTGGGACTTATTTTTATGCCCATTAGATACCCTTGCGTCGTACACCTAGGGATGCGCGTATCGGACAGGGCCACGTATCCCCAAGGTCAACGTATCCATGCATGGTATCTGTAAATCTCATGATCAGACCATAACTTCAACTTTGACATCTCGCTTTCGAAGAGCTTATTCGGTAGATAACAGGCTTATCTGGATACCAATTCCGAGCTGTCATATAGTGTATCATGACACGAATTTGTTGCGAGCTTAAACAGTGCAAATCAATGCAAGGTAATCGCTTCTGGCCCTGGGCCAATGTCATAAATCCCACAGTCATGTCATGCTTAGGTAGAGACCATTTCTCATAACCGGGGTGTGCCGCACTGTGTATCCTCCCGTTACATGTAGGCAGTGAAGAGCCCTCATTCTCGCATTAGCTAACGACTGTCGTGCGCATGCGTGCTCTTGTCCCGCATTGATCCAGGAAATGAAGGAAGTGTCGCACGGACCTGTGCTACTCACCACAAGCCGTTTGATCCTTCCCATAACCTTGCATGAACCCCCGCTAGAAGGCATGCTACAGCTCCTCCCGGAAGTCTCAGCATGGTATGTGCTGTCATAGACTTTAATCCAAGGCTGTGGTTACTGCTAAGGGAGAACCCCTAACAGTTTTCAACATGTCTGCTACTATGGCAAGGCAATGAGGTCGGGTACAGCTGGAACGGTCCTATATGTGCCTTGCCATAAATATGGCGAAAATGGCCACAGGAGGGTTTTTGCGTGCCACATTAGAGGAAATGCAACAACTAATTAAGAAACCTCGTGCCGAAGTCCGAGAAGACATGAAGCGAGGAGTTGAATTTCCTCGGCATATGAAGCTGAAGGCTGTGATGGAAAGACACCCGGCAATGGTTTATAAAAATCATATGGCCGGCTGCCTTCCATGCCAAAATGGTACAGCAAAGAATCCGCAGACATGCTGGAGGTGCAAAGGACCGACTGCACCTCCACCAGAACCTGCGGCACCTCTGCCCGGAACGCCATCTCCACCCGGAACGCCATCTCCGCCCGGAACGCCATCTCCGCCCGGAACACCATCTCCGCCCGGAACGCCACCTGCACCACCAGGCGACATTGAGGGAAACGAAAGTTATGAAATGGAAGGTATGCCATCCAGGTGTGTGTATATGCATTCTCAACTTCCAAACACTCAATTGTTCAATCGTAATGCATTTGCCAAGGATAGCAAGCGTGAGAAGGATTTTTTTCCAGATTTGCTTAGTACACTATCTGCTGTGTGGAAATACCACTGACATTGATTTTGAAGACGATAGCAGCCTTTTGAGCAAATCTGAAAGTGAGGACGAGAATTGATTGAAAGGAATGGAAGTTTTGAGTATTATCATTAGCTACAATTAGCTGACACTTTAAAGTATATTTTAAAGGATATATTTGTATGCACAATTAAAGAACAATGTAGTGATAAATGAAAACATACATGAAGAGGATAGAATGACTGCCAAAACACAGTAATTGATATTCTATGCCAAAGTACATGATTGCATAATGTGGATATGCCTGTGGCAAAATGAGCGTCAACAGAGCGTCATAGATTTTTAGTCTTGTAAATCAGGTAATTGAAAAGCGACATGTCCTTCGTTATGCATAAGCGATGTATTGACCGCCTTTAAACGCCAAAGACAAAGCAACACACTCCCTGCCCGATCTTGAAAATGAGCGTCACCGGAGCATCACCAATTTTTGGCCTTGCAGGATGGTTAATCAAAGCACAAGATGGCCACCAATGTCTATATATAGAGTTTGGACTGGCTTTATAGGCGAAAACGTTTATGATCACTGAGTTGCAGCATTGCAAATGAATTAAGTTGTGATTGTCCAGGAGGCTGTCACGGGATGACCTCTTCCTTATCAGCCCATAGAGCCTGCCAAAACCTTGTTTATAGATGTCTGCAATTATTTGCCACCAACATTACCCAAGATTCAAGACCAAAAATCATTGTCGCTCTGTTGATGCTCATTGTCAAGATGGGGCAGGCAGAGTATAGTATTCTCTTTTGCCCAAAAAGACGGCCAATAAAATGATTATAGATAATAACGATTAATTCACATTTTAATAACCTGACTTACAGGACGAAAAATCGTTGACACTCTATTGATGCTCATTTTCACAATGGGGCAGAGAGTGTATCTGTTTCTCTTTTGCGTTGGAATACGGCCAATACCACATATATGATTGTTTGCATCCAATCGCCAGCTAGATCACTCATGACACCAGACCAAAAATCATTGACGTGCCATTGACTATCATGTTCAGGATGGCGCAGGGAGTGTGTATCTCATGCTTTTAGTTATAAAGGCGGCCAATTCATCCAAACAGGAAAATGGTGTGCAAAAGTTAATATTCTGTGATTAACAGTAGGGTATCTAAATACGACCATAAATAGAAAAACCCAATACACAGAACCGGAGATTGGATCTGACGGGTCTAGCCAAACCCGGCAAAACCCGCGGGTTGATGGGAACAGGTCCGTGTCTGGGTTTGCCCCGCCAAGACACTGCAGGTTGGGTTTTTAACCAGTTCTGGAACCAAACGAAACGGTTTTTCTGGTCCAAACCCGGACAGCTGGCGGGTTACATGGACCCATTGCTAACACCAATGAAGCAAATAAAGGCAAGAGTGGGTTGGAGTCGGAAAGGGTCCGAGCATTGAGAGCATTGCGCAGCTTATGATCCAAAAACAAGCTTTGGGCGGAGAAAAGACAGGAAATGCACTTTTTAAGCAACAACGAGAAACAGAAATGGATCAAGGATTATGTGGATACAGAGACCACAGTGGCAAGACAGCGAGTTCAAGACGCAGAGACAGCAATTATACAACAGCAGGAACATAAGAGAGATTTTGAAAAGGCACAATGAACAACCACAAAGCCTGAAACAACATGTGTGGAAATGTTGAATGCTCTCCGAAACAGTCTGAGCAATCTTGCAAGTTCCGAAGATGAGGAGAATGGGCAAGATGAGGATGATGATGAAGTAGATACAGAGCTTGGCAACCTGAGCGAAGATGACGAACCCAGCTGGGTGATGGGCACAATCTCCAACACGGTACAGCACTGAATGGAAAGCTTTCGGCAGAAGCAGATGAGACTTGACAAACTGACTCATCCAGACTGGGGGGATGCGGCCAACTACTTCCGTGAGAGATATACGAACTACAGGACGACTGAATTGAAGGTCTCTACAGTTGTGAAGCCCCAAACAGATCACGACTGCAGCCACACCAGTACTGACAACATTTGGAGAGTTTATACAGACTCTTGATATCATCCCCAGAAAATCACAAATGCCACAAGTGACGTCTTGACCGGGAAGTAGTCAAATGAGGCTGGGTTTGGAGAAACCTCGTGGATACAATCGCATACTGTCTCTCATGCCTGACACGGTGCCCGATTCGTCACAGATGGAGATTGCATAGCCAGTTCAACTAGTAAGCTTTCACCCTGGCATATAGCGTCCCATGCTAATTACCCTATAGAAGTCAGATTCGGACGAAGACATGGTGACTGCTCCTGCATCACTGGAGGAGTAGATAGCTAAATAGGTATTTTTGACGACATATCTCAAGTAATAGCAATTTGTACCTACTTGGATACATGTCAGCTTTTTCTTGATTTCGGTGACCAAATTGTGAGACAGAATTATTTGTCAATAAGTATGCAACGGTCGTATGGGCCATGCGAATGTTCTAGACTCCAAATCATGTTGATTGACACACAACAAACTGTATATGGTGTTGCCTGTTACGGTTAAATGATAAAGCAAAACCTAAATTAGAAACACAATTTACTCAGTTTAGGTCAGTGCTGTCATGCAACCAATAGAAGGAGCGGTCAAAGCACATGCGAAACCCAGATCAATGACAGCCGTCAGGCAGCATTATTCCATGCAGCCAACTACATAACTCTCGGCCCAGACCGCTTGCACATGGTCGAGAAATTGATAATTGCTTTTGGTACATCATGGAAATCGAGGAGAATGAGCTGGATAAGGCATGGTGAGGACATTGGACTATAAATATCTAAAACTAGTGTACAGATTTTATGCTGTAAATTGCCGGCCAAAAGTGCTGAAACACGATGGACCTACATAATACATTATGCAAATGATTTGTATTGTGGTGGCTCAGAAACTGAGATGTCTCAAAGATCTTGGATTCAAACGATAATACATAGAAACGGTATACTGGCTGCCAATACTGATTGTATGCATTTTTTGTACAATTGATAAGCACCCAATGACTGTTAGTATGTCTCTAAGATAAGCTAAAAGGTGAGTCTCAATGGAGCAACAACAACTTATTGTCTAACACATTCAGCAATTACATCCCTGCATAGTCGCATCCATCCAAAGAAGAAGTATTGGCCGTCTTAATAGGTAAAATGGCAAACAACAAGCTCCTTGCCCCATCATAGAAATGACTGTCAATGGAGTATCAACAATTTCTGGTCTTGCCTCCTGGATAATCACTGGGCTGTACAATGGCATTTAGCCATAATCAGAATATTGGTGGCCTATATAGGCAAAAATGCTAGAGACGATATTGCTACTACCTCTTAAAAATCAGTATCAACAGAGCATCAACGATTTTTGGTCCTGCATCTTGGATAATCTAAGGGCTGTAGACCGGCATTAACCCAGAATGATTTTCTCTGCCGCCTTTATGCGCAAACATGCTTTGAAAGATATCACTTCTACCTCCTAAAAATGAACCTCAACAGAGTGTTAAGGATTTTTGGCATTCCATCATGGCAAATCTGAAGGGTTTCGCTGCAATATTAACTCATAATTGAACTATCGCCCACTTTTCTAGTCAAAAATGATTGTGACAACATGGCTACTATGTCCTAAAAATGAGCGTCAATGGAGCATCAACAACTTTTGGCCATGCATCATGCAGAATTCAAGGGGTGTGCGGCGACATTAAGTTATAATCAAACTATCGCCTGCCTTTCTAGGCAAAAATGGTTGTGAAAACTTTTCTACTATGTCCTAAAAATGAGTGTCAACGGAGCGTCAACGACATCTGCCCTTCCATCTTGGACAATGCCAGGGCTGTGAGGTGACATTAACCCGTAATCAAACTATCATCCATCTTTCTAGGCATCATTGCTTACGACAAGATTGTAACTATGTCCCAAAATGAGCGTCAACGGAGCCTCAACGGAGTGTTAATGGAGTTTCAACGATTTTTGATCTTGCAACATGGATAATCTAACGGCAATGGAACGCAGATAAGCCACAATGAACCTATGGGTAGCCTTTATCAGCAAAAATGGTAGTGATGATATCGCATCCACCTTCTACAATCGAGTGCCCACAGAGCGTCAGCAGTAATGTGGAAGATCAGAATGCTACACAGCAATGAACTGCATTGTATGGGTCCTAAATTGAGTTTTACGCAGTCAGTCTTTGCAATCTGTCCTTGTATACAACTTCACAAATATGCTTGCAATGTCTTTCAGATTTGATTTTTTTGCTTGTAGCTGTAGAGTCAATATTTAAGAACCCGCAGTCTGCTATACTGTATCATTACACTCAGCAGTCTCTTAAGTAGGATTACCCAGCTTTTCAATTCCTACTGCCATGTCGGATTCAAAATCTTTGAACACCTCATTACTCGAGGTTGTGATCACTTCCAAAAACAAATGGATCTTTATTGGTGATTTGAATGACCTTACTTTGCAAATCATCTTCAATACTTGGTGGGCTTCAATACATGTAGGCTCAAAGCGGTTGATTGCTTGCAATAACTCTACACATGGGCCATCATGGTGGTTCTATTTACACTGCAGAATTCAGGAGACCGGCAGCCCTGGTTTCATATGTGTCGTTTGTCATCATGTTCTTCGCAATCCATCAGATCATGGAACCAGCTCAATCTGGAAACACTTGCTGGCAAAAGCTCAAATGCCAAAGTTAAACAAATTAACAAAGTCAGAGGTTACTGAATTGACTAGTTCGACGGTCGATGAAACAGCTTTGGCCATCCTGAAGAGGGAAGGAATTCAAGGAATTTCAATAGGAAGTTCGCGGAGGAAAATCATATTCAACATCCAGGTTAATCCATATTGATCAAAATGACAGACAAAACATTCCAAACTGGCGGCTAAGGACTTTGAAGTTTTCAAATTTCACTAAAACACATGGAATTGCTATCTCATGTTAGGATTTGTTTCGGCTCATATTCCATGGAACACAATCTCAAATCTGGTGATACAACGGTCATATACAACATTACGCGATGTACTAGTGCTGCTGGCCACTGCAACCCATAGCAACATTTACCGGAGGGACTATGCACTGACCACTAGTGTTAGCAACGGTTCCATTTTCGGACCGTTTCTACTATAGCGGTTCCAAGAAAACCCGGACCCGGCCGGTTCGGTTCCGGTTTTTGCTAAACGGTTCCCGCAATTAAGTCCACCAATATTGATTACCAAATTTAGAGCTTGGTATGTGAAATATGCTGTTTTCCATGGCGCATCATTTGGTGCTTTCCAAAAATCGATATCTTTAAAACTTAGCAAGTGGCTTTGAAAATACTGTCATTTTTGGCCCGAAAATGGTGTTTTTGCGCCACCACTTGAGGAGTTTCAAAGATGTCGAAAATCGGAGCCGACCAAAAGATGCGCCATGCAAAGCTGCATATTTCACATACCAAGCTCTAAATTGTCTGATTAATATTGGTGGACTTAATTGGACAGTTCACTTAAAAAATCGTCGATTTTTGATGTGGTAAGGCCGTTGCCACGCAGACCTATAAAACCGGCCGGTTCCAAATATGGAACCGTTGCTAATACTACTGACCACAGATGCAATTATGAAGCAGGTGCCTTCACCAAATAAAGTTACTTTGGCTTTGGATGAATGAATATCAACGAACAAACTAGCCATAACATGGGTCATTACTTACTATATGGATCGGAATTAGGCATTGCGTGAAATTCAACTGGCTTTTGATGAGGTTGATAGCCTGTTCTTTTCCGCTTTCGAAAGCTAATTAAGGATAAGACGTGCACCGCCACCATACTGCAGCAAGGCTAGCCATACATTTGAAGGATGTGCTTTATTATTTTGAGCTTACCAATGGCCGTTTGCTTTATATTATAACTGATAATGCTTCAACAAATTACTTGAGGACACACGAGCTGCGCCCAACACTTGAGGCCTCTGGAATCGAGCGGCCGGCATTGAGGAATCATATACCATGCATGGTGCATGTCATACAGCTGGCTTTATGTGCATTCATGAGCAGTCTCGGTGTAAAAGGCCGCACCAAGTCTTGGGAAGCCCATGAGTGCAATCAGCAATTTGAAGAGAATGAAAGAATAGACATTGGGAAGAGTCAAAGACTTCGAAAAGAGGGCAATCCTAGAATCTATATGGTGTCAGCCATGAGACCAGGTTTAGCAAAGATAATTGAGAAAGTATGTATTTCATGATATTTTGAAAGTCCTGAAACTGACCTTCATATAGCAGAGAATGCTTGCAGTATTGATTATGCTGACACCTGGTCGTCGATACAAGTTCATTGACTGTCAACAGCGAAAGTCCTCATTGCGGTACTTCCAATTATGGATGTGAAGATACGTTGGAACTCAACACTCGAGTTGCTCAAGCACAGATACAGTTTATCGCAATTCACATGCGTGTGGCTTCTAAATCCAAATTTCAACGATTTGTGGCTACTTTTCTCAACTCAACATGAATGGACCAGGGTAAAGTATGTAATGGAAGTATTGAGGCCATTTCGATATTGGACCCTGTGGATGTCGAAGAGTCATACAGTCACATTGCATCGCCTTATCACAGTGTACAATGATATGTTCGATCATATGGATGGTGTGATGCAAGCTTTGGCTAAGACAAAGACTCAATGAAAGGAGGACTTGTTCTTCGCTGTGAAGTTAGCTCAACAGAAGGTGTCGAAATACTACGCTGAAGTGACTCCAACGACATGCATGATTCGAATGTCTGGACATATCCTCGATCCTTTCCCGAAGTTGCGATCGTTTAGAAAGTGGGACAAGGGAATGGCTATTAATCCTGAGGGCAAGGCATCCTGCACTACACAATACCAAGAGGCCTTTCCGAAGTATGTGGAGAATGAATACTGTGCCAAACATCGACATGTGCCGGTCAATACACTCAAAAGCTTACCAAGCAGCAAGCTCATCCCCTCTGGAACCGCTTCAGGATTGTGTCAATTATCCATTGATTCATATGATTTGTTCAGCGATGATGAAGAATACTTAACGCCTAACAATGTGGCTGAGATGACACCCAGACAAAGCGATTGCGCAGCACGCTTATTGACTGCCGCCAGACTCTATTCACATTTGCTGTCTGAATCATCAAACAACTGGGGGCAAATTCATCCAAATCTCAATGATTCCCACTCCGACCAAATGGAGATTAGCAGTACATTTTGGATACCGGACATTACCAACTGGTGGCGTCAACAGGAGGAAGTACACTCAAAGGACACCGATCTCTCCAATGTGGCGCACGACATAGTCTTCATCATACCACATGGTTTCGGAGTGAAGGCCAGTTTTTCCCCCGACTGAGATGTCATCGGCTGAAGGCAGTCAAAAACCACAGGCGAGACCCTTTGCGAAAAGTCATTGTACAGCAGTTCACTCAAGCCAACAACAGGATTTTGGCAGACACTCACCCAGAATTGGATACATTAAACCCAGAAAACGACTTGGAAATGAAGTCAGAGGCAGAGGAAAGGAAATTGCACAGAATGGCCAAGATTCACAACTTTTTGGAGATGTGGCAGGGTAGCCAAAACCTATGTGCTACCCGGAAGGAATCTTGCACTCAAAACAAGCAGATGACTGCCGTGGGATACATTTCGGACACGAAAGAGATCATCAAAGCATCCTGGTCACTCTTTCAACATGATGGTGTGGCTGCATATACATTGTCAGCTAGCTCTTGTTTGCCACCACCTTTGTCTGCAAAGGACCTCCCTGGAGGATGAACTCAAATATTAAATGTTCGCAAAATCTGGAGAATCAACTGTCATCCAGTTGAAAGTGATGAATATAGTGCACCTGAAAGCATTTCGGACACTGAAGATTGGCTTAACCGGAATGGGTACTTAGATAATCGAAATTACAGCAAAGACGATTGCGCGGTGGACATTGAATCTGATATTGAGCCCAACAATAGCATCAAGGATCCGGAATGCCCAGAGCAGCAGGATTTGAGTTCCACGCCAAATGTTGCAGGATTGATTCGGCCGACACAGAAGTCAGCAAGAGAGACAGAAAAGGGGTTGGTGACGGTCTGTACAATCAAAACTAGGAGGATTAAGGGAGTGAAGAAAAAGTAGGACAGAATGCATCAATGTTTCACCCACTTATTTCTGTATCTTGACCAAGAGTTTAAATTAGAGATATAATATAGACGAATAGTGAGCAGTAGCTTGTGAATATAGGTTGATAACCAGATGTACAGTAGGCACAATGAAGCTTTTGGCAAAATACATCAATTTTAATCATGTGAGAGCGAACAGTGCAAGAATGTTACTGCGCTCGGCTTTGCCACAGGGCCTAGTCTCAATCTGTCAGAAAGACTAACAATACATTCAAATTGTGATTAAAACTATTGTTGATGGCAGCAGCTGTCGAATGGACAATACATTGCAATGAGCTTCAATGAAGCATCAACGATTTGTGGTTGTGTAGGTATGGTAATTAACCTGTGATTTGTTCTCTGTTATGTATAACTGATGTATTGGCAGCTTTTGTAGGCAAAAGGGACAGCAAGACGGTCACCGCCCCATTCTGACTGTGAGCATTAATGGAGCTTCAACAATGTTTAGCTTCGCATCTTGGATAATTTATGTTCCGATTGGTTGCAGACATCCATTTTTCAGACATTGGCAGCCTTCACTGGGAAAACTACAGCGGCATGCTCCCTGCCGCATCCTGAGAATGAGTGTCAATGAAGCGTTAATGATTTTTAGCTTTGCATCTCAAGTAATTTATGTTCCGATTTGTTGCAGACATCCATTTATCTGATATTGGCAGCCTTTACTGGGCAACCCCACAGTGACATGTTGCCTGCCGCATCCTGAGAATAAGTGTCAACCAAGCGTCAACAATTTTTAGCTTGGTGTCTTGGCTAATTTGTGTTCCGATTGGTTGCAGACATCCATTTATCAAATGTTGGTAGCCTATACTGGAAACTACAACAGCGACATGCTCCCTGCCACATCCTGAAAATGAGCATCAGTGGAGCGTCAACAGTTTTAGTTGTTGCATATTTGCTAATCAAGTCATTGTGCGGATCTTCATGTTCAGAATGGGATTATTGACCGCCCTGATAGGCAAAAATACAATATATCAAAGGTAAAATACCGATTCCAAACTAATCAATATTGCAAGCTGCAAAGCATGCAAAAACCAATAATTGGTTGTTCAAAACGCGATTTTGATAATATAGTATTAACAAACTCCAAAAACAAAAACCTTATATGAATCTATGGATGGACCCGCTGGGCAACCCAGTGACAACCCACCCAATTCAGACAGGTTGAGATTTTACCATCGAACCATACCAGAGTTGACAGTTCGGGTTTATTGACAATTCGGACCACCATTTGCGCAATGGTTCAGTTTCGTCCCGGACCCCGACCCAAAGTGACAGTCCGGAACTGTTGCTAATACTTGTCCTACCACTCTCTTTCGATTTCTCTCGTCATCCTTCATGTTAGGGGTTCTCCTTTAGCAATTGTAATGATACATGTTTTAACGAAGCAGGTACATGTGACAAATCAATTGAGATGTTCACATGCAAAACACCTACCTGCGAATAAGTGAACATGTTTGTCAGTCAAGTGGGTCTTAGCGGACTTACACTTGAGCCGTATGTCGATCAATTAGTGAGGGCTACGGCCACACTAGCAGATTCAAATATGATGACACAATTATATCACTATATCTGGGAAGTGAAAAACCTTCAGTGGTGCGCATAATTATTGGCCACACCTATTAAACCTTGTCCAGCAGGACAACACATAGTTAAGTTGCGATAACGCAGAATTACATGTGCAGCAGACGTAATGCAATATGCGAGTACAAGGGATCTGCAATCTCATGCGCAAAGCGGTCAGAGCAACTTGTGGCACTCCCCGGTCCACGGAAGGTCGAGACCTAAGCATGCAGTATCTGAGGAATTAATGACATTGGCTGAAGATAAGAGGCCAGAAGCAAACTGGCTTATTGAGTTAAGACTGTATGCATTGCAACGTCATACTCGATAAGAATACGAGGTTGATGTGTCAACATCTACCCTTGCGGAGTATCGGTTGGTTGCTGATTAAATCTCTGACGCAATGCTGAATAGCCAAATTAAAGCCCGAGGCATTTAATAGTGAAGAGCTATTAAAACATATTGCGATAAATACTGATAAGACTAATGTCATCAGATGTTCTAGCTACTGAACGAATGGGAAGCAAGATGTCGACCACGAGGTTATGAGCTGTCATTATTTCCATTTGATATCATGATCATGAGGATGGCCCAATAGGGGACATAGTGTCTTAAAACCACTCATGCATGAACACGATAACCAAAGGGAATTCATGGCAATATCCATGGTGCACTTCAGATGTTCCGCGGATAAGCTATCAAGTAAGAATAGTGTCATAATGGAAATCCGAAGGCAAGCTTGACCTGAGGAACCGATTATAAAAAGCTCACACTGTTTCAGCAATGAAAAGAACCAAGCTCTAGCAGCAATCCACAGTCAGACATTACCAGCGAAGAACACCTTAAAATATATCTTAAGATTTCTATCTACCAAACCATCAAAATTACTTCCCTATTTCACTTACGTGAATACGCTTTGTATATGATCATCGAGACTCACACTTTCACAGTACGCACACCAGAAGGTTGTAGCAACTTTCGGCCATCTCGTACAATACTACAACGAGCGGGGTTTAACCCACATCTCCAAAGCACTTTTGTACTCAGCCATTATCGAAGGGGTTGGATACTAGGTACAAAGGTACATTACTACCAGACTGTTGCCATATAAAGAGTGGTCCAAAGAGCGACCGTGGACTGACGAGGAAGAGTGGTAAGCTCTTATTCTTAGAAGAATAAGAGATTGAGTCTGGGAAGACAAGGAGAGTTGGACAGGGAGATAGGCGGCTGTATTTAGTCTAATAAATGTTGTATTGATTATTGGGACTTAAAATACCCCCGTAACACTTCACACATTTGCAAAGTGTTTAATCACAATTTCGTTTTCAACATCCCTTGGATCATGCAAAGCGTACCTCATCTGCATTCAGCTCGTCACGGCAATTGTTTTACACCCTCACAAGACCCTTCTATACCTATTGCCTGATTTATGGTTATTATTTTTTGTTAAGTTCATACCTTACATGAACCATGCATGGTCCTTAGATAGTAACCAAACAATCTCATTGCATGGTACAAGAACTAGAACAAGGACAAACCAGCGAGATATGACTGCAGAGCATGCTTTTAGTTGTCTTTGTGATGAACTTAAGCATTCAGTAAACGAATCAGGGCGCTTAGATGATGCTAAGCAAAGTGTTTCCTAGCTGAATAGCACTCAAGATGATGTCGCCGGATCAAGAAAACCCCTCCACGCCCTTATATATATTCACCTCACCTGCCCACCTTACTGGTAATCTCCAGAATCTTTGACACACCCTCCTCACCTCTGCTACTGCACCCCATTACCCTTGATGATATATTCAATATACCCGATACTTTTTTAGAGTAGCAAGTATTCGATATCCACCCCTCAATCATTGGCCACCATTCAGAACCTGAAATGTACTGTAATGCCAGCTGGTTGCCGAAATCAGTCATCACAGATGCTAATACGATCCAGATGCCAACTCTACAAGTCCACGTCTGGGCCAAGATCATTGGTGTTGGAGTCAGCCAATGGGCAGTAGAAACCATGGGGATTTGGCAGGAGAAGGGAGGCTTGACAACACAACGGAAAGATAATCAAGTAAGGTAGTGCGTCTGGGAGATTGCCCAGTCCATGAGAATCATCAACAAGCAAGGTGCCAGCCCCGAGCAATAGAATCTCCTAATCAATCATTAATTTAATCAAATCAGTGATCTGCCGTCAAAAAGGCCGCTTTGCAAATAGTACATGGCACACAAGACTATCCTCGATTGTCAGGAACTCATGGCAGCACTGGACAAGATCACAGAGGTCGGCCTTCGCCAAAGGAAGAATCAGATGGAAGAAACCCCAAGTAAAAAGAGGAAATTCGTACATGTTGGTTTATATATCATCACCCCAATGCTTCATTTGCTCTTCCTGATTAGGTGTAGATAAACAAGACGACAAGGAAGAAACCTCGGGTTACTGGTCATTGCCTGTGCAGGGAGACAATGACGCCTTGACCGATTTCCTTGTCGAGCCATTTAGCTTTATCATTATCTATGTGGATCCCTACATTGCTAGGAAGAGGGTGGGTGAAAACAATACTTAGCTATTCACATCGCACTGGCCTGGGAATGATAAATCAATACTTCCGATAGTTACATCAATTGTCGATACAACTATTGTGTCAATCATGACTGCTGCAATCACCGGTCTCCAAGACCCCTGCTGGACAATCCGAGAGCTGTGGGGCTGCCGGGAGGAGGCGAATGACGATGGTGGTCCACACACTGATAATATTTCCCCAATCTATGATAACAATACAACTGCATGATGGGTAAAGGCGGCGATGAAATGAAACAACCCAACACCTTTTGCGTCATTTACTTGTTCCAGGGGTTCTTAATCCCAATAATCAATACAACATTTATTAGATTAAGTACAACCGCCTATCTATTGTCTCTTTCTTTCCTCGTCTTATCCTAAGACTCATCCTCTTGCACTGTTATGCAAGAGCTTTCCAAACGAAACCTCCTCCAACGACCGTCGCCTATATCGACGAGGATTAAATCTCCCCATCGAAAAACCACTCCTTCGAAAACTCCTCAAATGGTAACTCGCCGGTGTTCAGATGCCTCCTCACCAGGTATTTGATATTGTCGTGTTTGCAAAAACAAAAAACCTCTCGGTCAGTGTGGGTTAAACATTGCTCTTCCAAATGAAAGAGAACATTGCCGAATGATTCAACAAGACGTTGCAGAGCGTATTCGGATTATGTCAGTCGTATTCCAGGCATAGGTTGCCCAGTCACAAGTATGGATTAAGGTAGATATTTTTAAAGGTTTTTTAAATAGATAGAATTCTTAATAATATTTTAAAATAGTCTTCGGTGTTCTGACTGTTGACTGTAGATTGCTGCTTGAGCTTATTCTTCTCATTGTCAGAACAATGCCATCTCTTTATAGTCATCTTCAAGGGATTGTACTCCCACACTGCGATGCTATGACTATCACTCATGCGACAAGGATCATACGTATGAGATATTATACTGATACGCTCCTGATAAGAATCAGGCCATCCATTGTTCGTTCTTGTGTCATAATGTGTGTCAGATGAAACTTCAACTTAGAAATCTCGCTATCCGTATGCATCAGTAGTTGGAACATCTGCCGATCTTGGTCGGTAGTGCTTATTGCATATTACTGCCTCACCTTACGGCTTATAGACATGCATCATAGATTTAATCGGCAATCAACCGATACTATGCCAACGTAGAATTTGATGCGTCAGCTTATATCAAATACGAGTCTGACGTTGCAATGCATGCTAACTCAAACCAATGAGCAGGGTTGCTTCAGGCCTCTTATCATCAGCCAAAGTCATAATTCCCTCAATCACATCATGCTTAGGCCGAGACAATTCTCTTTGGCCAGGGAGTACCCTGGTTTTTCTTATCTTCTGAGACAATAAGCCAAGGGTCCCACTTACTTGCATATTGACTAATGATTGCTGTGTTTGTGTGTCGGAGTAATCTCCAGTCCAATCAAACAAATCCCTGCTAGTTTCTAGTAAGTGAACACAGTTGAAAACTATGCACACAGCTGAACCTAAGTTCCCCACTATGGCAACATAGTTGCATCGTCTTAACTGACTTTGCTAAAGAATGACGTTCCTTTATTCAATCGGCACGCGACTTTTACATACACAGCTAAGGAGGTAATAAGGTCTCTTTGCACATCATAAATAGGTGTTATGCATATCACGTGACTAGACCGAGAGTAACTCCGTGACCTGTATTCATATAACTAATGCAAGTACCATTATTGCTGCTAAGGGAGAACCCCTAACATCACCCCCTTCTCTAGGACCGGAGACCTCAACCGTGCTCCGTCGTAACAAGTAATAAAGCAAAAGATACCACTCAACGTACCAATGCAATAATCAAACAATAACAAGTATATAAAAAAAATCAAAATTAAACAATACAACAAAAATCAATATTTATTCTTCTTTTTCTTTTCATAATGTCCATCTCTTTGTACCATAGGATTCTTACTGTAATAATCCTTAAACAATTACTCTGAACTTTCGGCCACATTTTCATATGTTTCCCATGTATTTTCATCATGCAAATAACCTTCCCACTTAACCAAATACACATGCTTCGCCGGATCGTCATCGGAAGAACCACTTGCGATAATCAATTCCATTTTCCAACCTGCATTGTCAGCCTCAATTTACACCACCCATTTCTTCAGATCGGAGCCTCAGTATTATTCTAACCATGCTATATTGATCATTGGATGTATCTTCCAGGACTCTGGTAACTTCAACGTACAATACAGCCCGTTCTTTCCTGTCGCTATAACTTCGAATGGTTTGAACATCTTATCTTCCAGTTTCTTGCATCGTGTGTTTGCTCTTGTATTTTTTCCGTGAAGCATTACCAATTCTCCTTGCTTAACTGATTCTATTGACTTTCGTTTTTTGTCATAATATTTCCGCATAGCCTCGATGGAAACTTCTAACTGCTTCGATAACTTGTCGTAAACTGATAACATAAAATGACCATACAGTTCCGAAGCTGGATTCCTAAATTATACTTCCGTTGGCCAATTCCATCTTGGTTCTTAACAATACTTTGCATAGAAAGGAGATATTTTCGTAGCTGAATGCTTAGAGTTATTATAAGCATATTCCGCCATTGCCAGCATTGATGATCCATTGTTTTGTTCGTAGTTGCCATAGGACCTCAAATAGCTTTCTCTGACTTGGTTAATTCTTTCCATCTATCCATCCGACTGAGGATGATAAGCCATGTTCATGCTTCTCTTAATCCCCGAATAATTGTATAAATCGGCAAAGAATTGTCCGGTAAAGGTTCCATCTCGATCCGAAACCACATCTTCTGGAAACCCGTAGTACTTCCATACGTTCTCCAAATAGGCTCTTGCTACAGTACGTGAATCCTTTTTTCCTAACGGAATAAAATACGCCATCTTGGTGAAATGATCCACCACTACCAATATCATAGTAAATCCTTCTGACTCAGGTGAATCTGTTATAAAATCAGTACTAATATGTGTCCATGGTTTGCTGACGAGTTCGAGGGGATGTGAAAGCCTGTACTTCGCATGTCGTGGTGCTTTCATTCTTTGACAATTGTCGCACTCGTTGCAATATTTCCGAACATCTTTTTCCATATTTGGCCAATAGAAATTTCTGGTAAGTAACTCCATAGTTCGTTCCCTTCCAAAATGACCTGCTATCTTCGAATCGTGTTCTGATTTCATCACCCTCATTCGCATTGCTTCTGGAACATAAATCCTATTTTTCCAGCAGAGAATATCATCCTGAATCTTGTACCCTTTATCCACACTTGCTTCAGTGGTGACTGCTTTACAAATAGCAAGGTAATCCTTATCCAGCAACGCTTCTACCTTAATTCTTTCCTTTGCTTCCGGTAATAGCCGCTCAATGTCAATTGCTCCTATTTGAATCTCTTCATCGCTTTCTCCATCAGTTTGCATCACACCTATTTCTAGCCATTGTTCTTTTCTTAACATCATCTGATCTCCAGTAGATGTCGTACCCCCTTCTCCAGAGGTGAATGCCGGGCACCTTGACAAAGCATCTGCCTTCTGATTTGCTAAACCTTTTCAGTAAAACAATTCAAAGTGATAGGTTTGCCGTTCTTCTCCCCACCTGGCCTGTTGTAATGGCGGCACGTGACCCGGGGCCGGGTAACGGCCATTCTATATAGTCGGCTCGCCACAAACCTTAGATCGCTAGCGATAATCTTACTATACATCTACACCTACTATCACTCGCATCCACGTTTGCAACCGTATTCCTATAATTACCATCCGTATGCCTACGAGGCCGAACGCAGGCGTACGTG
>Ga0307514_10001443_pt1 | contig 29131 bp, 27 predicted proteins | sample 16_EM_MG_FD_203088 | JGI IMG/M metagenome (GOLD analysis project Ga0307514, IMG submission 203088) | Populus trichocarpa ectomycorrhiza microbial communities from riparian zone in the Pacific Northwest, United States - 16_EM | ecosystem: Host-associated > Plants > Roots > Unclassified | place... | reverse complement strand
ATGACATCTACATTGGGAAAAGGCTCTGCTAGATGTTGAAATTTCCGAAGAAAAATTGCCATTAAAAACAACCCTTTGTCATCCACTTAAGGTTGTAATTTCCCGCCCCCTGGGTTCCACAGTGTTTCGTTGCGTACAATTATCGACTCGGTCTTACTGGTTTGGCAAACGGGCCGACGGTGCTGCACGAGGGTGGTACTACCAACACGGGCCTTTGGGATGCCCAGCATGCTTTCCAATGGGTTAAGAAGTACATCTGCGCCTTTGGAGGTGATCCGGAGCAGATCACCGCTGTCGGGTTTTCGGCAGGCGCTTCAGTGGTGCTTTTCCAACTGACGGTATGCTTTCTTCGTTACCGACAAATTTTGACTGACGTTTTGTAGCGGTTTGCCGGTCACAATGAGCAATTGTTCAACCGCGCCTACGTCAAATCTCCAGGGTTTGTCCCTGGCGCTGGCCACGAGCATGCAGAGGTTGGTCCATTCTGCTATACTGGTTACGGTGAATCTGACATATCGTGCAGAGATTCTGGCAGAATGTCTCCACCACGGTTGGCTGTACTGGCGGTCATCTAGATTGCATGCGCAAGGTTAACTTTACCACACTAAACACGGCCGCCAGTGCCGTTCAGGGGAACTACAGCTACCAATTTCAACCTCGCGTTGATGGGGATTTCGTTGCTGACACTTACGAAACCCAGTTCTACCAGAAACGCTTCAACTTCAATGGGTCCATGGTACTTAGCCATGAGCTGCACGAAGCCAACGGTCAAGCGTATTCTGGTGTCAACACAACCGCAGACGTGTCGACCTACCTGAAAACATTTTTTCCAGCTATCACAGATGATGCCATTGAGCGGGCTCTGGAGCTTTACCCAGAGTCTGAGTATTCCAGTCCAGGGTTGCGCTTTTCTGACATGAAGCAATCATTCGACTTGACGGCTCATAACTTGGCTGTCACACAAGCTCTCAACAACAAGACCTGGAACGCTGTAGTGGCGTTGGGTTCGGCCACCCACGGCGCTGACCAAAGCTACTACTGTCCGTGTCCCATTTGATAATATCTCACACTCGTGGCTAACGTTTGTATACAGGGTATAGCACCTACACCCTCTCCTCTTCGACGGGTTCTTCAATGGGTTCTTCAGGTGCTTCTCCGGGCGGTAGCTCTGGGCCCTCTTCGGCGGGCAACTCGACGAGCAACTCGACCTCTAGCTCTGGAGGTCCCCCAGGGGGTTCTTCCGTCAATTCGACGACTGCTGTAAGTCCTCTCCAAGGTTCTTTTAAGAAACCTCTTCCGCTAATCGTCTATTTTCTGCCACAGATCTCGATGCAGAAGTATCTTCTCTCGTTTGTCCTTACAGGCAATCCGAACACTCTGTGGGCTAGTGACAAGCTCTACTGGCCGCAGTACGACAATGGTACTCAAATTGTTTTCAAAGACACCTTCTCTCTGACGCAGGATGATCTGGCTACTGATAAGAGCCTGTTCTGGAATAAAGCACTGTGGTATTGAACTCGAACGGTGGCACGATGGATATCTATAAGTGGATTGGACACTTTTCTGCATTTTTAAAACATTTATGTTCATGACTGACCTTTCCTCAAATTGTACTCTTTCACATGTTATATAAGTAGTTTTACAAGTAATGATAATGGACACAGGTCTGATCGGTAACGACTAGTGCAGAGGCACAGGGTGGCGAGGAAGGTCATATTTTGTTTCGTTTTCTGACACCCACAGGTTTCAAATCTTGCGATGCTCTAAAGCAAAGCGAATTATATGCAACTTGGCAAAAAGAAAAAAAAAGATCACCTACTTGCGATTCTTTCCCTTGCTATCCATGTCATCTACGTCCATCATATTCTCCCTCTCTCTGTCCAAATGCAAGGTACCCCTCCTAGTACTCACCCTCTCGTTAATGACGCCAGTCAAACCTTTTTCCTTCTGCTTATCAAAGACCTCTTTGAGATTAGCTTGTAAGTGTCTCTCGTATTCCTGCTGACGATGTTTTTCTGCGAGAGACTGAGCGGCGATGGTGTTGAGTTTTGCATCGAGTGTGGAGAGGACTGATGCTGTTGTTGATGCCCTGCAAAGTTGACAACTTGATCAGAACTCGTCGAGGCAAAAGAGATCTTGAAGACCCCACCAGTCTTTCAGCGCGGCCAACACATCCTCCAACTTGCCAGGTTCAAGATCTCTTCCCATCGTATAAGTGACCTCGAGCTGTTCTTCCTTCTGATCGAGCTTGCCTTGCAGGATGTCGAGATAGATCGCGTCAATGATCAGATCTTCGAGTTCGCGTATGGACGAGACCTCAAGGGCTTTGAGAAGATCTGCATAAGGTAGAATCTATATGGTCTTATCTTTTAAAAGAAAGAAGAATGGCGAGTAGAAAAGGAAACAACAAACTCTTCGTTCGGCGGCGAGTGAGACGATGGTTAGATATTTCAATTTCGTGGTCTGGGCGTTGTTCAGTGGTGGGAAATTATCCTGGTTTTCTTATGGGAGTTGTCAGAGAGTCACATAAAAGAAGACTTGTCAAACGCACTCAGATAATCCCCATATGTTTTGTAGGCAAAAAGTTGCAATAGTGCAAAGTGTTTCCGGTATTGTTCACCCCCACCCAACTGCCCCGATCAACTCGTCAGTCTCTTTCCAATATCTTTGTTCTGTTCCAATCCAATCCATTTGAACTCACCTCCTGGATATTCCCCAACTCTAATAATTCGCCGAACACGAAGACTCCTGGTGCGGTAGTAGCATCCTCAATAAGCCGAGCTGCGGCTGCGCCTTTGGCTGATTTAGCCATGAGGAGAAACGGTTCTAGTTTTGAAGCGTGTTTTGAAGAGTCCATTGGTTTGTAATTTCGAAGGGCAGAGTGCAAGGAGTTCAATGAGAGATGGTACTAGACGGACCGCGTATCGTGGGAGTTCTCCCATCTTCCTTCCAGAGCGGCCGCATTCATGAGACTAGACATACGTTTCTACTATACTACAAGCTGGAGATTTTTTCTGCAATGTCTTATTCTTCTGATCTCTGCCCTGTTTCTGGCTGTTCTTCCTATTGCTTACCTGGAGCTATACTCTGAATTGAGCTCGCCGGTTACCAGGCTTATTCCGACGTATGGGTCAGGCCCTCCTGCATTTATTGGCAACGTATCACGATTCCCTATCATCACCTATCCAGGAGTCGTGAGCGATGTTGCCAAGAGTCCTGAGCTCTTAGGAATCGCTTCATTCATCACCATCATTTCTCTGCCCTCACGAACTGACCGTCGTAGAGACATGGAAACTCTTCTAAAACTACTCAGCGTCCCAGACTCAGGTTGGAGGTATTTTGATGCAGTTAAAAGCACAGATGAACGAGTTCAAGCTGTGATGGATTGGGTGCGACTCGTACGCACTACGAACGTGAAGTCGCCTGGTAATCCCGGAGAGAATTTCTTTTGGCCAGATAGAGTGGAAATGGACAAGCTTGTTGAATCAGACGTTTTTCTTGATATCTGGCATACGGACCCTTGGCCTTCACCGTTTGGTTCTGGTTCCGTTTCTGAGTCTGAGTCCGGGTCTGGCATCTCTGCGTTTTCCCCTCCGCCCCACAAATCCGATCTCCCGCTCATGCTATCTGCAACTCAAGACTTCAATTTTCTTGCTCATTCTTCCCAACAAGCCATACCGAATCACAGGTTACTGACTCACGCCCGTCTAGCTTGCTGGTTCTCTCATCTCGAAGTGATCCACCAGATTGCAAATGGTCCCATTCGTCATGGGGAGACAGCTATTGTGCTTGAAGATGACGTGGATATGGAGTTCGATATTAAGGAACAGCTTCGCCTGGTCTGGTCTTCTTTACCCAAGGAATGGGATGTGGTCTTTCTAGGTAGTTACATTCATCGCAGGCTCCCACAATTTCTGATTGCGACGCAATGATTTCTGCTAGGTCATTGCTGGTCAAACGAATCGTACCACCCCTCTCTCATTTCGACCTCTTCAGACACTATTTATACCCTCCACCCTGCTCATAAACCTAAATGCACCCATGCCTACGCGCTAACTCGCACGGGTGCTCGCCGTCTCCTCCTCCATTTGCGTTACCCGCCGTTTGCGTTCTCCCGCGCGATCGACCAAGCTTTAGCGTGGCTTGTGGAAAGTGGGAAGCTTCAGGGCGCGTTTAGTGTCGTACCGAGTTTGGTTGTGCAGAGGAAGGTGAGGGGGAGTGATGTGTTTCCTGGTGGGAAGGGGAAAGGGAGCAGATGGAGAGAGGGGTTGAGGAAGGGTGTTTTGAGTAGTATTTTATCTGACCCGGGGGTATGATGGATATGTGTATGAAGAAATGCAGCGTGGACCTTACCCTGGCCGATGTGATGTACCTATTGATACCATCATAGAAATAGCACATTCTGCAGTGCTGGTCGCATTGACGATCAAGAGAGAGAGAGTAAGAGCTTTACGGAGATTGGCGCGAGTGGGAAGAGATTGAATGTGCGTCCAACAAGCCTTCGTCCCACAAGTTATCGCTGAAACCGTGGACCAGAAGGTATCTGAGTTGTGAGATTGTACGTAGTACAAACTGTGAGATAAAATCGGAAGTACTGGAAGTAAATTCGTTAATAGGAATTGAACCAGCAGTCTTCAAACGAGACGGCAGCAGTGGCCCATACCATGGCGTGGTGACTCGTGCTTTGCAAGAATGGTAGTGGATGAGCCAGTTGTTTTGGTCGTACTACGTCGTAGGCGCTCGGATGACATCTTATGAGTCTACTATAGCGAGTGCAGTCTACTACGTGTGATGATTTTATTGAATAAAAAATGTGGCACCGATATCAGAAGTACAACTCTCAATTAAACTGTGGTAGTGGCTCGGGATTATGCATACGCCGACACGGCCCACCGCCTGGCGTCAGCTTGACAGTGAGATTAGAGGTCTCTTCAAGTACCATCATCAGAAATCTATTCGGACGCAGTCAAATGACCTATGTACACTCCAAGACTCAGAGTGCTTCAAGTTTTCTAATTCGAACACATGGTAAGTATCACCTACAGTTATTTGCCATCCGCCCAGTGCCACTGAGTCTTTAACTCGTCCGAAAGAACTACATGAAACTCAGTTATTCGTTTCGGCTTTGGGGGGAAAAACAAAACCCTCAATTCTCAATCGGGGGATCCCACGCGGTCTTTGCCACCACTCGGGCGAACGAGAAAGGATGGCAACAGGTCACAAGTTTACATTTACCGATCAACCAATCCATGAAGAAGACAGCTCGGATATTCCTGGTGTGTTGCTGCTGAGACTATTTACGTGTTAAGGTCAACCCCAAAGCTTTATTACATGTACAAGGCTCGTATCCCCGTTTCAACGCGACGGCGTTTAAGTGTACCAACGTAGAGCAATTGTTTTACTGACGTGAGACGTGAGAGAAAGAAATCACCAGAAACAAAAATGACATTACGGGAGAAAGGAAAGTACTCGTGAATAATATTCAGTGACATTTGAAATGACACGGAAGACGTAAGTAAATCATAAGATGACCATATATGGCAATGAACCACAAAGTTTGTTGTCCAAATAAAGACAGTAGGCGATCAGAGATCATGCATCACTGCATTGTATAATAGCGGTATCTCAGGCGAAAGGGGTATGCTGACAGGCGTCTTGCTGGTACGGCTTGTGCAAGTTTGAGTCAGATCACAGTAAGATCGCGTCATTGTCCACATTTGGTTGGTTTTATTACGGAACGCCTGAACGCTGCATTTGCGAAAATGTGAATTTATCTCTGAAGGAAGGCAAACGCGTTCGTCTAAAAAGACATTGTTGTGACTATGTGACGAAGTCCGAAGGCATAAAAAGCGAGACAGGCAGCACTTAGGTTCCCCAGCATCTTAACCTCAGAGCTTGCTTACTAGTTGAATATGTCATCCTACAAAGTCCAGAGCAAACAGACGAAATACTACCTCGTCAGTGACGGAACTGAAAAGCCTGGCGAAGAAGTCAAGACCATCCCTGCTGACGATGTCAAGGATCCCAAGTCGATTGTGCGAACTCCTTTCATGATTGTTTTTTATAACCGCTGACACTACTTTGTGCGGCGGCAGGTTGTCTTCATAGAGCCCCCGGTCAACACCAACGTTTTGGCCACTGTGAGAGGTAATGCCGGATACTACGCTGCGCCTCCTGATGTGGGACCAAATTTATCTCCATTCAATCGATTTGTGTCTAACCTCAGTTGTAGGACGATCCCCGCACTGGTCAATTCGTCACCTGGCGCGAGGAGCCGTACCAGTGGCACGTCAATCAAGGCATTTATACCACGTAAGTTAATTTTTCGGTGTATCCGAGCATTTAGGAATGATCGTCGCGTTGCAGAATCCACGTTCCTAACCAAGACCTCTACTGGTATGATAAGTTTAATGTCGGAATTGGTCGTCGTGTATGTCCTGTGTCACCTGAATAAGCAAAAAAAAAGCTAATTAAGATTTGTACAGTTCCGTCTTGACCCGGGCAGAGATGCTTTGGAGGAGGAAAATCACTTCATTATCGAGAGTGTTGAGTAGAGGCTAGCCAAATCGAATCCATATGCAGTGAATGTAACATGTATTAGTATGTTGAATGGTGTTGAATGCTGACCCGTGATCTGTTATGTCTTTGAATGAATCGAGTTGTGAAGACGTGCTTATTACACTACAGAACAGTCAGGTCTCCATGAAAATAACTTCACAACGGGTTCAACTATCCACTTGAATTCGGGTACGCGGTGCACCGGCTTAGTTTGGTACGAACTTGAACGTAGGTGACATATCTCGCGAGCTTGGTGTTTGAGTCTATCCTTCTTCCGAAATCAGGGGCCCTAAATTTTCTGGACGTAAACGCCACGCTGGAGACTTTTTCTCTGCAGACCCTCATTCTTCTGATTTTCCCTCTGTTTCTGGTTGTCGTTTACCTTGAACTATACTCTGCAGCTGCCTCCAACCTGAGCTCGCCTTCTAGACTCACTTCTTCTGTTCCGACGGATGCATCAGGCTTGTCTTATCATCCAAAGTTGTCAGTGATGTCGCTATCCAAATTTGCAATGCAGAACTCAAGTCATCATTCTCCATCATTGGAGGTGCCAAAAAGTACACCATCTGACTTACAAATTACTATGTAGTACCATAATTTTTGTGAAGCGTCGTTGAGAGGGATCATGGTGTTGGACCAGAAGCCGGATCAGAACCATCAAGCGGGATTTAAATTTGAAAGCGTGACGGATCATCGATCAGGCATCACGGCGTTCAAGGCTGGAGATGTGTTTTGGCGCCCGTCAGATTTAAAAGCACTGCTTAGGCGTATACGCACCATCTTACACACACGACAAGAATGAAGATAAGACAAGAGTCGAAATTTAGAGGGTGCTCTAAGTATCGTTTTTGAAAGAGAATCACACCTAAGTTACTGTTCCCTCGTCAACCAACTAGCCTTCGCTTTGTATTAATATTCAAAGCTTTACACATCTTTCACGATCTCAGCGCCATCAGACTCTCGTGATGATCTCATGTCGAGTCAGACTCATTATTAATTGGCTTGCAACTTGCTCATTTGCCACTACATCCACTCGGTCTTTCAACAGACATCCAAAGAAAAAAGACTATCGAATAGTTGCTCATCATGCTTTTCTCATCATCCAAATTTTTTGTCGCTCTTTCCGTCATTGGAGGTATATCGCATTGTTCAGGCGTCTTCGCGGTGCTTCTCGAAATTACCTACGACATAACGAGTCGCAGCGTTGTCGCCAGCTGAAAATGCCGGATCGACGGTGCTTACACAATCGGTATGTCGCACGACGACCATTCGTATATGACTGGTGACGGGAATGTTTTGTAGCCAACCAGCAAATCGCAAAAATGGGGGTGGCCAGATGTCAGAAAAACGACCCAAAAGTAGTAGTACCTTATGAAGCTTCCTTTGGCACAAAGGCAGACGCGGTTGACGGCGTCAGTACCGCCGCAGCGCAGGTGGCAACTCTTTCACAGTGGGTCAAATCGCAGCCGTCGATCGCTCGAAGGCAGTTAAAAAGTCCCCTTGGACCCCATCGGATATCAAATTCAGTTCCACATTCCATGGTTTGTCCACTTTGCGAAGGGCCGTACTACAACAAAGGATCGTAGTGCGATAAAAGGGCCGTACTTCCACGAAGGGTCACGCTCCTACGAGGGGTGCTGCCAGGAAAGGCGACCTCGCTCATAAGAGTCCTACTGCCACAGACAGTCGGCTCGCCTCAGAAGGTAGATCTAAGACAGCAGTTGGGAGTCTCAAGGCAGAAAGGGCCAACAACCAGAGACTGAGCATCTCCAAAAATTTGATCCAGAACTAAGGGAAGAACACCAACCAGAGGTATAAAGCAAACTCGAGGTAGCAGGACTGCCTCGAGAGGAGGGAAGATTGCACCTAGAGGCGGGAGGTATGTCAATACCAGAGGAAAGTGGTAAACAAGCAGGACTGCTTCCGCTAAGGTTCCTCAACCGAATACCTCCGGATAAAGAGCTTGGAAATTGTTGACAAGTTATTCGTATACTATCCACATAGTAACGTTGACGAAGCAAATTCAATCGACCTAGACAGAAGGAAATCGTGAAGGAAGAGGGCAAGTTTCACACGTTCTAATAAGTTTCACGTGCACGAGCAATGTTTCTACGCAGCTGATTATGTTCGAGTTTTTGAAATATTTCGCGATCCTTGTCTTTCCAGTTGGCTATCTCGTTCTCACCTCTAAATTTCCGGCGCTACGTCCAAGCTTTACAGTGTTCAACTCATCCAACAGACCTGAACAGACTCCCGCTGAGAGCGCGCCAAATAAACCACTGAAAAGCATAATGCAGTCTCCGAGAACAGACTTAGCGCCTCCTAAAGATGATCCATTTACGACGGAGCAGCTGAAACAATTCGATGGGTCTGATTCATCGAAACCGATCTATGTCGCAATCAAGGGTCAGTAGTTCCATTTGCATCTCGTGGTAGCACCTCACACCTTCATTTTCGATATTCTTATAATCAGGCACTATTTTCGATGTCACACATAAAGCGGACGTCTACGGAGTAGGAAAACCTTACAATGTGTTCTCAGGCAAGGATGGATCAAAGGGTCTTGGGTTGTCGAGCTTGAAGCCCGAGGATGCAGTGGCAGACTATAGCACTTTGGAAGAGAAGGATCTAAAGGTTTTGAACGATTGGTACTCTTTCTTTTCGTGAGTCCGATTTTTTTCGTATCTGGTACTTCGTAACCTGACTAAACCCTCAGAAAACGGTATAATATTATAGGAAAGGTTGTTGATAGTTAAATAATTTGGAAGGTTAATTCAAATTGCATTTTTGGCACTGCTTTGCTTTTGTTACTCCAATGTTTTTCTCTCAGTGGATTTCACACCATCGTCCCATCTGCTGTTGAGAGCTGTAAAACAGGTAGGAAGCCATCTTTCTCTCCGCGAATCCATAGAACTAATACATGACAAAAATTCAGATGGGTTATATATAGTGTGTGCCGTGATTTGGCCGGCCAGCCAACCGCACCGAGTGTACATACAAATGGGTTCGAATATGCCTGTGCTGCACTGGGGGTTGTAGATGATGATGTCGAGGACATCCACCGATACCCCAATGCAGGCTTTTCTCCATTTCGGCTCGGCGAAATTCCTTCCTTTACAGAAACTCAATATCGAGTGTTGCACAAACTTGGACAAGGCTCCTTTTCTACTCTATTATATCCAGATAGCAATATGTTGCTCCCAAGATCTGTGTGGCGGATGCCGATCCCAAGCATGAGTTTGAGATCTTCACCCGGCTCTCAGGTCTGCCGAATTTTACTGCAACTTTTCATGGCAGGGACCGAATGGCATGCACACTGTTCTCGTGTTGAACGTCCTCGGAAACCTGCGGAGCGTCATTAGTAAGTTATCGAAGAAACCCCGACACAATCTTGTTTGGAAGCTATGCCACGACACACATTCGGGCTTGCTGCGCCAGGGGATCGTGCACGGAGGTATGTACCAGCTTGCAAGGTGTTACCCACTAACATGGCGAATTAGATCTCCACGTAGGTAATATCAGGATCTTCTTGCCCAACCGAGACTCGTCTTTCGCGAGTGCGACCCTTGATAGTTCGAGCACAACTGGTGGTTGCTTTCCAAACAACTGTGGGAGGTGTGGACCTCCAACATAGTCTCCTTGTGCACATAGCCTGCTCAGTGGTTCGTTGTCAATCTGGGTCCATGGTAATTTTCCTGGTATACAATTCCCGTCCTCTTCATGCCCCTCAGAACACTTTCAGATGGTTGACTTGCTGAATCCTAGGACATAAGAGAGCCCACCTCTTTTCGAAACCGTCAACGTTTCTCCACACATCCGAGTCGTTCAAAGCCTTTCTAATGTCATCACGTCAGTAATTTTCCTTCCTACAACCGGTTTATCACCTACAACGTTTATCACCCACAACAGGATAGTCACGCGCGGCGGGGACGGATGGTAATGTTATGCTCGGCGACTAAATCGTGAGAAAGTCACCAATGGTGGAAATAGTTCCGCGTATTACTATCTATTATACTTGACAATGTACATTGATATACTCTGACCTTCTGACTTAAATTAATTTCTTGAGACCTTCAATGTCGGGATTACGGCCTTCTTCAAAGCCAGATACCGACCAGGATCTACCCTCGTTAGGCAGCAGACGACCTTCGTGGATATCATCACTTTCCGAACATGAAAACTCTCATATTATCAAGTCTCGTTCTAAGCGACGTAGGAAACAATACGACGAAGGTAGACCTCATACTCGAAGTCTGGGGACTCATGACGGGACTATTGAGAGGGCTCGTAAACCGAAAGTCGAAACCGAGGCCAGTTCTGAGCAATTCAAGAAAGCGTCAAGCGGAGCCCCTCTACTAGAGTCTCCAGACGAGGGTAAACGGTTTCGCTCTAGTTGGGAAATCAATGTCAAAGACTTGGTGGGGGATGCAGTTGGCAATGTTCGTTCCGTGTCTTGCGAATGTTTCTTTATTGACACTGTCTCCCAGATGAGTATAAGCCCAACCTCACGCGACATCGTGCTTGCTGCGTATGTTGATCTGCCCGTGCTTCATTTCCAACATTCTCTCATAAGTTACAGTCGGAGAGGGTTATTTATTATAGATCTTGAATCTCCTTTTAGCGTCCCGCGTTTTCTTCCTCAAGGCGGAACCTGGGATGTCGCAGATGTGCAATGGAATCCTCATCAGAGCCATGTTCAATACATAGTCTCTACCTCAAGTGAAAAGGTGCAAGTAGCTCTGATAGATCGTTGAAAGTCTTGGCTAATATGGTTACTCAGGCTTATTTGGAACCTGCGCTTGGGAGGAAAAACTTCTATCGAACACATTCTCAAGAGGCATTATCGGGCCATTACTGACATTAATTGGCATACGACAGAATGTGATCTAGTCTGTAGCATAGGTATCGACTCATGGATATGGGCATGGGACATCAGGACACCCCGTAAACCTATCTTTGGTGAGTAGACTCCTCATTACTTGTGCTATCTTGGGCTGAAAAACGCCCATATAGGGCTTTCTCCGTTCAAAAGTAATAAATTGTGCATTTCAATGTTTTCTCCGCTGATATTGGAGGTTAGCTGGTGGTACTCAGGTGAAGTGGAATTATAAAGACGCAAACCTGCTGGCATCCGCCCATTCTGATGAAGTATTGATCTGGGACAGGCGTGTATGTCAGGAGATCTCTGGTAATAATTTAATGTGACCATTTCTTCAACAGAAAGGTTCGCTTCCTGTCACGCAAATTCAAGCCCACGCATCTAAGATCTATGGCATCGATTGGTCTCGTTCTTCTCGGGAGGAGATAGTGACATGCTCTCTCGACAAAACGATCAAGACATGGGACATTAATTCAACCAATTCCCAACCTAGGAGACTCATCTCCACAACATATCCTGTTTGGAGGGCGAGGAATTTACCCTTTGGAGAGGGCATTCTTAGCTTGCCTCAAAGAAGCGAGACGACGCTTGAGATGTACGCCAAAAGTGAAACGCAAACACTTGTGGAGACTTTTGAGGGTCATTCTGATGTTGTAAAGGAATTCGTCTGGAGGAAAGGGCAGCAAGGTTTTGCTCGCAATATCAAACGAGTTTGACAATTGTCTAAGGTACCTCACAGATGACTTCCAGTTAATAACCTGGTCAAAAGATCGCACCCTTCGTTTCTGGCCAGTCGATACAACCGTGATGGAGGTAAGGCTATTTCACCCATTTCTTGCTTTCGTTATTCAGTGGCGAATCTAGCAAGTTGGTTACCTCCCAGGAGCCAACCGTGGTCGCTCCAAACTCACTCGCTACGAGATGGAACATATGAATACCTTTGCTCACCAGCCAGAGGTTGAGCAAAAGGATTCCTCAGCATTCTCAGCACCATTTTTGAATCGTTCGATTTTGGCCGAAGTTCGTGCACCCTTGCCACCACGGCGGGCTCCATACACAATGCAACCTAGTCTCGCATTTGGACGTCCCTCACCATTAACATCTGATAGCGAGCAAACGGACGTCACACCTACATTGACGAATACCAAGCCTATAAGTATTTCATCTGCCTTTGTTGCGATCTCGAGGTCAACTGGTGGCACGATGAGTAAAGCTGGAATTGGTTCGAGAAGTGTAGCAAAGGTTGATCAATTGGCGTGGTTGGCTAGTGTGAAAGTTGGTAGTAAAAGGGAGAGTAGTTCCGGAGCTGGCAGCGGTGATGGCAGTGGTACACCATCCAGGTTGAGTTCAAGGTCACGACCATCTTCTGGTCCCGAACGCAGTCAAAGCGAGCTTGGACCTCGACAAAGAAGTGGAAGTCTGGGTCGGATGGCTGAGGATAGGGGGAAGGAAGCAGAAAACAATCAATCCCTACAAGATGAGTGAGCCCCCGTTTCTTCTCTGTCCAATACTAGCTGCTGAAATTCTCCCTTGAGAATCACATCCGTCTTGAAAAGGCTAGCAGCATCGAAAATTAAACTCGAGAAGCATGATTTGTCGAAGAAGAGAACATGCACACTTGGATTACACGGCCCCTGGGGCGAGACTTCCTCTGTCTTTATGCGAGTGACATTTGCCTTTCCTCGGGATTATCCTCAAGGCACTCATCCAAATGGGACACCCACTATTGAGGTGGAACATAATCCCTTAATCCACATGAGAGACCGCGCTTTTATCCTGAAACATCTCCGTCGCATACGAGAACGCAAGCGTCCTTGTCTTGAAGCTTGTCTACGTTTTCTCTTGTTTGCGGAAGATGGGCAATTGGAAGATGATTTGAATTCGGAGTCATCTTCTGATGACGACCAGCCTTCTGGGAAGAAGACGAGAGAGATCACAATTTCTCTGCTGCGAAATAGTAAGAACTTGACTGAGCCGAGAACATCGCAAGGCGCTTTCGGACCAAATGGTTAGTTTTACCCCCGGAGAGGATGCCAAGTGACAACACCCAAGAGCTAATTCTATAATGCAGGTGAATTGATTTGCTTCTTCCGAGCGGCACCGAGGGTCGTGCGGCATAATATACGTGGCCTCTCAGAAGATGTTACAACATCTAATGAAGAGATCCAACAAACCCAAGATCAAGCTTTACTCCAGGCGCCACAGCAAAAGACCAGTTATTTCCAGTCTCCGGCTCTCGTCGCAGATGCAGTTCGCCGTTTGAGCCTGGCAGCGGCCGACCGCACTGTGCAGCCAATTGATCCAAGACAACCCGAAACTGGAATGACTATCCTCCGTGCCATGACAAATCTTCTTACTCTTCCACATCAGAAACCTCGTCGCGACTCTGATTCGAAACAAAATCTTTCATATGTTCGGAGTACTGTGTTTTTTCTCAGTACAACGACCTTGGCTGGTGCCGATCGAGGGGTGGCCGAAGATTATGCTTTCACTGCTGATTCGTTATTAGAAGTCTGTGAAAGGAATGCTGGAGCAGCAAAGGAACACGGACGGTACGACCACGAACGGGTATTCAGGACTTTGAAAACTTTGTTCAGAACATCCCCGAACGGTGGAGACAAATTCCGGCCGTTGGGATTTTCGTCTGATGCATTAGCTAAAGAAGTCATATTGAAACTGTGAGTTTTCTTATATTTTATTTCTGGCAACTGCTTATCTTCGATTTTCTAGTTACTCGGAAGTTGCGAAAGAAAAAGATTTGCAGTTGCTTGCCATGATTTCAATGCTAATTTTACAAACGGAACACGGGCGTGTTCTGCCAAGAAGCGGAAGTACGAAAAAGGAACCAACCCCAGCACAATTGACCTCTTCTCGTGGCAGTGGCCTCGATTATTTCAGCTTGGCGAAATCCAATAACCCCACCAGTCCTATTACATCTACCTGGGCACGCGTAGCGTCTCCAAAACCACTTCCTTTAGCCCCATCAGTATCGTCCTCAAATTCATCACGAGGTTCCTGGTCCAGCTTGTTTAATAGCGGAACGATGCGTCAATTTATGAGCGGCGTCCAAGATACATTATTGCTGACTCCTTCGGAGAATCATCCTTCGGAGGTGCCAGTTACTTCCCCCGGTCCACAGAATACAATCTCGAAGTCGGCTGATAGAAGCGTCACCCGGATGCCTGACTCTCCTCGTTCTGGGGCACGACGGTCAAGAAAGAGTTCTATACTGATCCCGCCAGCCATTATTTCCAAGTCGTGGCATGAAAATACGACAAACAATTCTTCGAGGAACTGGACTCCATCATTATCCACCATAGGTCACAAACGACACTCGTTGCGATTCGCCGAATTGAATGGATCTGTACATGAAAAACATGTGGTCTTTGACCCACCCCCGTTTGAGGAACCGTGAGCATTCTTTGTATGATCCCATGAAATGGTTTTGACACTCTCCACATGTAGTGCTGGCCCATTGTTTGATGCCAAGTTTATTGAACAATTCAGGTTGAACGTCTACTACTATGCTGAACTTCTATTCAGATGGCAATTGTATTATAAACGTCTGGAGCTGCTGAAAGCTGTAGATAAACAGGACATATTGGCCCCGTCAAACAAGATTGGGCCACATCGTATTGGTATGTCTTCCGACGTTATAAATTTTCTGAGAGGCGCATTCAACCACTGTTGGCAGGCCTACATCGACTCTGCATCCGAAGTGACTGCAAAAACATTCTGCCTGATGGAGGGAGCGCATGCCAGTATTGTGGCTCTCCAGGTTCCATGCCCAAGTGTACCGTCTGTCGGCTCCCTGTTAAGAGTTGGTCCCAGCATTCTTCTGCCTTCATTGTCATCTGACGTGATGAACAGATCTTGCGCGCACCTGTGTGCTCTGCTCACATGTTACCCATGTATCCTGCTGGAACTCTCTCGAAGTCACTGTTCCTATCTGTCCTGCTGGATGTGGCTGCTTCTGCGGTACCTCTGACGGCGCAGACACCCGCCCATCAACTCGATTGGGCCTTACACCTCCTATCTCGACACTCCTGCTGGCCACTGCATCCTAAAGCATGCGATTAGGTTATTAAGAGCACAAGACCTCTCCCCTGATCAACTGAATTGAACCTGATCTCGCGCCTGTCAGTGGCCGTTCTGTAGAGACGTCACCTCTGCTCTTCTAAACGCAGTGTTTATCGTGTGACCAATTCGTCCACTATACGACCTCTGTAAGGTTTTTGCCTCTTTTCCAAGGAGATTACGAACAAGTCCAATATAGTTTTTCACCTGGTATTTTCTTTGTTCATTTGTATTAGATTAGATTACCTGTTGAGACTCGGCAACACATTGTGAAATACTCCAAAACATTCCTAAAAAAGAGCTAAGAGCTCGCACAACCAGTGCTGAGTAACTGCTCCATGGCAGGTGCAAGCACAGTGCGCACGATTGTCAGCCGTGTAGGTCGGATTCATGATAAAAGGTCAGGGACGACGTCTGTTTTCTCAGGGGCACTTCCCACCCATATCCGTCGACCTTCATGCCAAATTTATTGTAATCTGACGACTTTGTTATGTATTTCTCCAGAAAGACTATCCTTACGAAGGGCAAGAAACCTCTCTATGCTGCGTCGAGAGTCTTGAACGCTTCTTGTGGCTCTGCGACTGCAGTTGTTGCACGATGTTGGGTTCGTAGTACACACAAGACTTCCGCCATTCTGAGGAGTGTCAAAAACCATGGCTTCAGTAGAGCGTACTCTTCAAAGACTGGGGCAGAGGGTACCAGTAATAGCGGGCCCGGGACACAGCTACCATTCTATCGTATGTCCTGCCAGCCAACTCCAGGACCAGTATACTCATTGTTCTGTCAGGAAAGCTTGTCAACGCTTGGACACAAACCCCAACGAAATGGTATCCCCTGCCGCTCGCAGTAGGTGCATTGCTGCTCGTCGCTATTCAGTATCGGAAGAAGGTGAAACAAGCAAAGCAGGAGGTCGACGTCAACGAGGATGGATTGGACATCATTAAGCTCAAGGGTCCTTGGCATGTGTGTACTCGTCCTGTTCTGAAATTTTGCTTTGCTCACCCTCTGGATTTACTAGGTTCATGTCCTTGGCGCATTACCACTTCGAAATATGTCCCGTCTTTGGGGTTACGTCAATTCATTTGAACTGCCCATCTGGTTCAGACCTTATGGATATCAAGTTTATGCTTATGCATTTGGTTGCAACTTGGACGAAATCGAACCTTCTGACTTGCGAGCTTACCCTAGCTTAGGGGATTTCTTTTGTCGGAAACTGAAGATCGGAGCTCGGCCAATCGATCCAGCTGCACTGGTTTGTACCTGACGATAATTTTTACTTCTCGAATCGTATTGACTTTTATTCAAACAGGTGAGCCCAGCAGACGGGACAGTATTACACTTTGGCACGGTACAAGGGTCGAGAGTGGAACAGGTCAAAGGCATCACATACTCCTTAGATGCTCTACTGGGTATTGAGCGACCTGACTCGCCCTTTTCGATTGTGGAACGCAATCCGGAAATGTCTGTCGTGGATCACCATGAGTTCGCAGTTGTAAATGGTATTGAATACAGTCTCGAGCAATTAATTGGATCCTCGACGCCGCCTTCACCTGGTAGTCTATCACCAACGGACGAGTCCGACCCTGCTAATGTGGCAAACCCCGTACCTGCGAAGTTTGGTGACCAGATTGATGCATCTGTTGGATCAGATCGTTCTGAAGGGACTTTGGTTCACGATGCGGCTGTTGCACTTCAGATGGGATTGCGGCCCTCTCTAGAGACCGCTACATCAAGAAAGCATGTCAAACCCGGAAATTCACTGTTCTTCACAGTTATCTACCTTGCCCCTGGCGATTATCACCGCTTCCATAGCCCTACAGCTTGGGTAGTTGAGAAACGAAGGCATTTCGTTGGTATGTATCACATAGATATTCAATGGTTTCCTTATTTTGACTCGAAGCCTTGAGGTGAACTGTTTTCCGTGTCACCGTTCGTGGCAAAACGATTGCAGAATCTATTCGTCCTGAATGAGCGTGTCGCCCTTCTTGGACGCTGGAGGTACGGATTCTTTGGCATGGTCCCCGTCGGTGCCACGAATGTCGGTAGCATCAAGATTAACTTTGATAAGGTTGGTGCCATCCACCACTGTTTTGGATGCTGTTAAACTCTTGTTTTAGGACCTCCGCACAAATGTCCGTGGCAAGCTGCCCCCGCCTGGTACCTATACGGAAGCGGTATATTCCGCCGCATCGCCTGTCCTGCGAGGTCATCCACTAGCGCCTGGTGAAGACATGGGCTGTTTTTGCCTCGGAAGCACTGTCGTGCTTGTGGTTGAAGCTCCAAGCCATTTCAAATTTGATATTCACCCTGGACAGAAGGTGAAGGTTGGTCAGAAGCTAGGGGATGTCCCAGACAAACTTAAGGAGGACTAATGGCCTTCATGTGGCGGATTCGGGTAAGAAATGTTGCGAGCTCTCAACAGTACAACATCTTAGAAGAGAGTCGTGTTCTTTTTTGTTCTGGCATCATTATATCACCACGTCATTGCATGTTGAATTTTCTTGCATTTCTAACAATGTTTTCATTACGTTCTTGAAGCTGCTGTCCTACATGATCTCTAAATCTGGTATATTTGATGTAGCAGCGTCGGATACAATAAGTCCTGGGAGTTCTTCAGATATCTTACACACGCCCTTGAGTCTACAACTTCAGGTATGAAGTTCAAAGCTTTATGTTGTGGCCTTCTGGGATGGACTGCAGTATCGATTGCTCAACAGGTTCAGTTGGCCGATGTTGGTGAGTTAGAAAAGTAATCTTGACCGCCAAAATACCACCTATCAAATGAGTCTATAGGGTCCGTACGAAACTCTTATGATCATGGGTTGTTCACTCCAATAGAAGATCTTTCAGTGCTTTCTGAGACCGCATTCACGACGCTTCGGCATCCTATATTCCCTAATTACAGCGTGAGGATCAAGAAGTCCTCATTTTGCCATGAAGTGGTCAAGTGCGTAATCCTAAAACTCACAAGAGGACTTTGACAATGAACGTCAGCAAAGGTCTTACACAGGATATATAGACATAGAAGCACGGCACATCTTCTTCTACTTTTTTGAGAGTAGAGGTGACCCCGACAAGGATGACGTGATTTTCTGGACCAACGGAGGTGTGTCTCGTTGCTTGAATCTGTTCGGACCTTCGTGTGGCCTCATGCAGTGTGCTCAGGCCCGGGATGTTCATCCTCGCTTGGCTTGCTCATGGAACTTGGTCCTTGCAGATTGACCGATGTGAATACGACGAAATTCCATCCCGAGTCTTGGAATTCAAATGCAAACGTCTTCTTCGTTGATCAACCTGTTGGTGTTGGCTTCTCCTACGCAGAATATGGCGAGAGCGTGGTACGTTCTACTGTATTTCATTTAGGTATTAACTGAGCATTTTTTGACAGAGCAACACTAAAGACGCAGCTAAAGACATTGCCGCCTTCATTGCAATTTTCTTTGAGCATTTCAACAAGTTCAAAGGCAGGGCATTCCATATGGCAGGTGAATCTTATGGAGTGAGGTTCACTTATACAACTCATTGAGTTAAAGAACTGTACTAACAAGTTTCTCTGTCTCAGGGAAGGTATATCCCTGTCTTTGCCTCTGAAGTTTACGACCAAAATGTCCAACTGGCGAAAGCTGGGCTCACACCCGTTAACCTGACCTCGATAATAATTGGAAATGGCTTTACGGATTTCCACACGATGATCGCATCCTATTACGACTTGACGTGCACATCAGTCAGCGTTGCACCAATTCATGATATTCAGTGAGTCCATTGATATATTTGCTTATTCCGTAGAACTAACCAGCGTTACAGAACATGCGTTAAAATGAAGCAATTGGTAAGCTGAGGGCCCTTGCAGTATCTGAACTTGCTCTGAATGGACCAAGTAGCTACCAAAGTGCTTACAATGGACAAAAAGCTCCTGCGTGGATCGATTCGAACCAGATGATTGTCAATTAGCAGCAACTTTCTGTTGGGACAACTTCGTAAGGCCGTTTTATTCGACGAGTAAGTATCCCAAACAACAATTCTGAGGATGAACAACTGACAGTTCTGAAGAAAAGAATCCCTATGATATCACTCGTGAATGCGAAGGCGAAATCAGCGAGACCTTGTGTTACCCTGTGATAAAGTTATTGTCTTTCACACCACTTGCCTCGCAATGGCTGACGCATACTTGACAGACAAATATCGCAATACCTTTCAAGAGATGACGTCCGTTCCAAACTCGGCGTCGACCTGGCCGTTCCATCTGAGTTCTTATCTTGCTCACCCTTTGTTGCAAATGCCTTTGCATCCCAACTGGACCAATTGAGGCCCACTTATCACTATGTGGCTGCCCTTCTCGAGCGCGGTGTGAAGGCACTTATCTATGTCGGCAAGAACGATTGGATATGTAACTTCATCGGTAATGAAGCCTGGACTTTGCAATTGGAGTGGACTAAACAAGAGGAATTTGCTAACCAGCCACTGAGAGAGTGGACCGTAAACAAAACCAGAGCTGGAGTGACTAGGAGTGTGGGCGGTTTGACTTTTGCCACGGTGGAAGGAGCTGGGCACATGGTTTGTCACTCTTCTTCACTTCGAGTTTGAAGCTGAATTCCGTTCAGGTACCTTATGACAAGCCACAGGTGTCGCTGGAAATGGTTAGGAGATGGCTGAGTGGCGAAGATCTCTAACCACCTTTCTAGATCGATTCATTATACATTCATAAATTGAGCTGAAATTATCAGATTGATTCAGCTGGGCAGTGTTCGCTACAATACAGGTAGTATACAGGTAGTTAAATTTTCCATCAAAGCTCTCGCATTTCCAGACTATCAGAACTGTCATGTCTTTATGAACTACGCCGTATTCAATAGATTCTTATGCCGGCATGGATAGTACAGCCGCGGAGGAGTCGGGAATGCGGGATGTAACGTTTATAGAATCATTGATTAAAAATTTACTGAAAGAGCATATGCCATTGTGCTAGTTTGATGTATAAGAGTGGACAGGTAGCTCAACACCTTTTTGACCTCCAGACACTTCATGACTATCGGCTCTATATTCTGCATGTACACCCTCTGGTGCATCCTCTGAAAACTGTGTCGTGATTGGTCCAAGCTCTAGATCGTGCTGATTTACAAATTCGACATTGTCTGTACCCAGTGCCCTATCAATTGCAGCTGTGTGAAACGTGTTGTCCCGATAGAAGCCGAAGCGGATGTTTCGATAGACATAGCAGGACATGTTGTTTAGTATGACTATAGTTGGGATGCCGAACATGCAGGGGGAGGTCATGACGAACGCCACCATGGCGAACACAAGGTTGACGGTGAGAGTTAGCCTGGCACAAAGCATTAGTGAAGTCAGATGCAATGACAAGGCGAACAACATTCACAGATAATAAACCTGTCCGTCACGCAAAATAGACCTTGAGAAGGTAGAAAGATGCCTTCCCAATACCATAACTTTGAGTTTCGCATGTTTTACAGTGATGTCGGCATATGAGTAGTGCATCAGTGCCCAGGAAGTCGCCGCAAAGACGAGTGTGTCATGCACCAAAGGGACGGTCGCAGCGAGTGCCGAAAATTTCTTCGCCTTCATTTCGGAGCAGAGGTTCGACTTGCCAACCCTGAAGGCTGAGTTGCCTTGCGCAATGGCGATGACACTTGCAAGGACGGAGAGCCACGAAAGGGAAAAAAAGGCTATGACAAATTTGTTGTTATTGTAAAGTGCCGAGACGCGCCAAAGAAATAGCAGCAAGGTTGACGGAAGAGCGATAGTGTACACGAAACTAATTTGGCGAATATAACCGCAGTTGCCGATCGGTGCAGCTGATAAGATGGCATGGTTCTGAATATGGGCTCAAGGTCGGAATAATAAGATGCACACTCACTTTGTGTGATAACAAGGCCTAGTACGTAGACAAGTGTTGCAATTCTAAATTCATGTTCAGTATACGAGATTGGATAGAGGCAAGGAACTCGCCTTGAAATGCAGTAAACAACAAACGAACAGTTAATCCGATATTTTGATGACAATTCATAGTCCTCTGACAAATGCACAATGATATCCCAAAGAAGAGCCTAGATATTAATTTATCAGATGAAGTAACTTCCAAGGATAGTCGAGCTTACTGATAGAGACCCAACGGCGATATACAGTTGAAGCGTCATTTTTTTATCCAGTCTCGGGGTCACCCAAATCATGGGGGCGGATGGGTTAAGAAGCTGGGGCCCAGGATGAGTTGCATTACTGACGGCTGCGAACATGATTCGAAGTCTGAAGTCAAGTTCAAATTATCAGCCTGGAAGACTTCGAGGGAAGAAAAAAATACAGAAACCTGAATGTATTGCAGAAGACATATTTATGTACTAGTAGTACGTGACGCACTAAATTGGATCTCGATGATCCTGACCTTTCAATGGTCACGTCTTTCTGTTGTTCGCTGGGCGCCAACGGATAACCGATACAAATATGTCAGTAAATTAGCGCTCCAAATTGTATATTGTAAATGGGTTTTTGCCACCGTCCAGATGCCAGAAAATTCAGATCCGATGAGCAATATGAGGTTGAGTCTTGAAGCTTGAAGCTTGACCGGTAACCAAATGATTCGCATCTTGCCGGTCCATTTTGATTAGTTCCGCTGGGCGCTTCACCAGATTGATTTGCACAAATCGCGAAGCTTGAGAACATCTCCTCACGAAGCTGTATCCCTTGATTTTTTTCAGCGGCTTGGAAAACGAAATTAATCCAAAACTTCCGATCTGGGTGCGTGGTGTTCAGCCAACGTTAACATCGTTCGGCTTCTTTGTCCGGTTCTTGATACCACCTGGGAATGTTCAATTGAATTGAATTGGATTGAAGAATACATTCCCATTCAAGTGTTCAAATGTCAAGCCAGGAGCCAGATTCCGATGGCTGACTGATTGGCCATGCACTATCAAAAATATCATGGTAGAATAATATTTATGCGACAATCGCTTGCCGAAGACATTACAAACCCCAGCTCGATGCATACAACTTGAAAACCGTATTGAGGTCACGATGGATTGGTGAACCCAGGTTTTACGCTTATGTCACTATATGAATACCACAGGAAGTTGCCACAAAGATGAGAGTGTCATGCACCAAAGGTATAGTCGCAGCGAGTGCCGAAGATTTCTTGGCTTCAATCACAACCATCACTAATTCAGTCCATAAGTGAGAGTCAACGGAGAACCGATCCGGATGCGCTCAGCGCGAACGTTCAGACGGTAGATAAAGCTGTCGACACTTTCGGGTTTCTCAAATTATGTATTGAAGCAAAGTGCCCACGTTGGAAAGAAAACTGGACAACTTGAAAAGTGGCGAAAGGTAACTTTTGAATCTTGATGGACAAGTTGGCAGAATACTGGGGTAGATAACTTTCAAAGAGGTCAGGTGGGCCGCATGCTGTCAGGGAGTAACACTTAGCAGTCAAACAACACATTTTCGACTCGGAGGTCAGGAACGAAGAGGGCAAATGAGTCGCATCTTGCCCAAGCCATCTAAGATCTAAACTTGCTGGGCGCTTGACTTGAGAATCATGCGAGGTTGTATCCCTCTGAGAAAAAGAAGGGTAGGCCAAAACTTCATATTCGATTTCACTGCAGAAGCGTGGTGTTCAGCCAACAAAACAACGAGAAACAAAACGACTGTCCGGTTCTTCAGCAAATGATATTGTTGATTGGCCTAAATAAGTCAATGTGTAGGCACAGTGATCACTAACTTTAAAAAATTGAGTGGTAGAAAATATTTCAGAAACAGTTGTATGCCAAAATCACAATCGTTTGCCAAAAATTGGAGTCGTGGTCGGACAACCGGAGTGATGGATGGAGGTGATTCGGCCTTTTCCGGCCATCGTTATTACCACAGCCAACAGGTCGCGCATGTAAACAATAAAATGACGACCGTATATTCAATTCTAACTCTCCCCAATACTTCTGATGGGTTAACCTGCCTGAAGCCAACATCGGTACCTGGCTCGGCAGATGGGTCTGGATCTCCTCCTCATAAAGTTGCTCGGTTAAGCACCGACTATGATTCTGCTTCGGCGTCCAGGTCAAAGAAGACTTCCATTCACAATAACAGTGTAGATGGGCCAATTCAAATCCAAATTATTGGGAACTGTAGTTCGTCCCCTAAGTGTCTTCAGTTTTGTCGCTAAATAACCTCTTTCATAGAATTTCGCAAACCCGATGGAAAGAAAGAGCTTGCTTTATTGATTCAGTGTATCCGCATTATTCTTGGAAGAGATATGGATATAATTCCAGTGACCTACGAGCGAATCTATAGCACTTGTCGCTCAGCAATCATCACGTCTCCCATTGGTGATAGTCTTTATGATCATCTCAGAATCGAACTCGAAAAGGCCGTTGGGCAGCTCGTGACGGAAATGGTCACGCTAGGGAAAAACGACGTTGCTTGGATCTCCTCTCTGAACGAATACTTCAAATGGTTTGAAGACCAAATCGTTGAGTTTGGTGCATTTGTGCGCAACCTCGTTCTGATATGTGCCAGTAGTCTCTTCTCCAGTCTCTTCTCACCTACTTGGACCAAATCTACGTCGTAAATGAGAAAAGTGTTTTGACTATTCGGTGAATTTATCGCCTCCTGCCAGTACCTTCTGGATCTGATACTTTTCTCAGTAATCTTGCTTATCGCATTGTCAGCGAACGAGTATTCGGGAATGCCCAAGTTGCGGAGAAACTTCGAAATTCTGTAAAAACCTGGTTAACATATGAGCGAACCATCAGGTGATGTAGTGTCCCGCAATGCGTCTCACGTATATATTAACCAAAGTAAAGGCTGGAGCACAACGAACGAAACGCTATCTCAGATCTCGTGCAGCATCTCCTCCGTCACAATCAATATTCTTCTTTTGAAGAGTTCTATCTCTCTGTCACTCGTTCCTTCTATCTAAGTGAATCTAAATCAGAAGCTGAAAGGCTGAAGGATGAACCAAAACAATTTTTCAAGAACATGCAAGATTGCATCGAGTCCGAGGTTCAGCGCGTGAAAACTATCTTGCCTATCACCACATGGAATCTCGTGAGGGAGGTTACAGAGCAAGCATTATGGGGTGGGCGAATGGACTGGCTTGCACACAGCAGTAAGCCGTTTGTTTCCTCCCTATGCATTTACCAATCCCCCATAGCTTTGCCCAGCTATTTAGCGGAGAAAGACTTTGCCTCTCTCGGCAAGATGTATACACTGTTTGCCAGAGTAGGAGGTTCAAAGGCAATCAGCACAGCATTTCGAGAGCATATCAAAGTTCGTCTCCGTCTTCCTTGCCCGCATTTAATTGAACCCGTCATGCATAGTCTACTGTATCTGACATTGTTAAAGACACGAGATGCGATGACGAAATGGTTCAACATCTGCTTGACTTCAAGGCACTGGCTGACGCAGCCATTACGTCGTCCTTCCTCTGCGAGAAACAGGTGGTAAAGAAAACAACGTCTAACAAATTCGGCAATTCATCGACTTCTCCGCCGTCCTCAAGCCAAATACCTCCGAAGCAACCCGATCAGGAATTTATCTATGCTCTGACGGACGCTTTCACTATGGGTTTCAAAGTACGGCGAGCAAAACCAGCAGAGATGATCGCCAAGTATCTAGACAAAGCCATGCGTAAAGGACAAGGCAAAGCAACTGACATCGAGTTCCTAGATATGTTGAATAAGGTGTTGGCGCTTTATCGGTTTACGGATGATAAAGACGTCTTTAGGACATTCTATCATCGCAGTTTGGCGAAGAGACTGTTATTGGAGAAATCAGCTTCGGACGATTTTGAGAAGGCGATGCTGAAGAAGCTAAAAGAGAGTGAGTACTCTTGATGTCGTCATTGTCGTGTTTTTAAAACCGCTTGTAGATTACGACCCAGAGTTTGGAATGGGCGAAGAAATGTTCAAAGATTTGGCCCTGTCCAGAGATTCCATGCGCGATTACCACTCTAAATTAATCACAAACGACCCTGGGCGTAAGTTGAGTGCGATAGTGCTGCAACGCAGTGCTTGGCCGTTTTCTGTACAAAACCGAACCGTGGATCTTCCTCCTGCTGTGAGCTCCACTCGGTTCTTACTGTATCTGCATCAGCCTGATCTGTGAATTTCAGATGCAGGCAGAGTTGACGAAATATGCAGATTTCTACAGGTCTAAGCACTCTAATCATGTTCTTGACTGGAATCACTCGCTAGGTACCATGGTCTTGAAAGCAAGGTTTAAACCGGGTATCAAGGAACTCTCCGTCAGTTTATATCAAGGCGTGATTCTGCTTATTTTCAACGATGCTACCGAAATTTCGTATAATGATATCAAGGAACAGACAAACATGAGTGAGTCATGAAATACAAAAGCTACTAGACAATCAGCTGATCCCGATAAAATAATTACAGATGACGAGGAGTTGAAAAGAACTCTTCAGAGTTTAGCGTGTGCGAAGAAAAGGGTGCTCAAGAAGCTTCCACAGGGCAGGGAGGTCAACAATTCCGACGTGTTCAGGTTCAACGCCGATTTCGATGATGCGCATGCTAAAGTTCATATTAATTCTATTCAAGCGAAAGTTTCAGTCAGTTGTCATTTCTGTTGAACCCTATCGTCCGCTGACTCAACATATCAAAGCCCCAAGAATCTCGGCGTACAAACACCTCCATCGAAGACGACAGAAAGTTCTATCTCGACGCGGCGATTGTTCGCATTATGAAGGCTAAGAAAGAGATGACATACGAGCAACTGAAGGCAGCTACTATTGACGAGGTGAAGAAACATTTTGTGCCACAGGTCGATGCGATCAAAAAGAGAATCGAGTCGTTGATTGATCAAGACTACTTGGAAAGGAGTGAGGACAAGTCCACGTTCTTTTATGTAGCCTGAGTAGATCATGTCACATTTATGGAATAGGGTAAAACAGGAGTATCACAGTTGCACAATAAAAATACGATAGAACAATCACACTATTGACAAACAGACTAAAATCTGAAGCAGTCAAGCATACTAAATGGGATTGGAGTCAACTTGCTGAGGTCAAATGGGTAGAAACTTACTCTTGTGAATGTGTCCCGCGTCATGAAAGTCTCTTTCCTAGCTGTTCCATTTCCATAAAGACTCTTCACCGCTGCACTCATGTTGGCCTTCCTTTTTTGCTCCTCCATCTCCAACTCAGATGCTACAGCACGACTGGTAGCAGTTACTGCCCCCGCATTGATAATGGGAGTCACCGCCTTCTTCTTAGGGGGTTCACCTTCTGCCGTTGGCGAGTCGTTCTTCCGTTTCTTGGATTTCTTCTTCGGTTCCTGGGACCTCCTGCGTTCTATAATAAAACGAAGAAACTCTTCTTCCTCGGAAGATGGGTTAAGTGAAATAACATCATCTTTAGAATACTTCGTCCCACAATTGGGACAAAGTTCAACGACATCTTCAACTGAATCACGACTGTCACTGGTCTCCTTTTCCTTGCCCTTTTCCTTCGAAGACGTGAGCATCTTGAGACCTGCCTGAGAAAACACGCAGCCACAAGTGGATACATATACAAAAGGCTGTACACCGTTCATCTCTTTCATGGTTAGGGCACAGACAAATTGAGATCGATCTGTTGGCTCAGTTGATGCATTCAACGGCAGCTGAGCAGAGTTGAGAGTCAATTTCAGTGTCTTTATGTCCTAAGAAATAAAAGTCAAGTTGGTGTAACAAAGAACGATTCAAACACACCTTCAAAGATCGTATATGTCCACATATGTTCTCGCCATCTCCAAATGTACTGCGATCAAGGAGAAATTCTATCATAGCGTCTTTATTGTAAAGTTTCCCGAGAGCACAAGAGACCACGGGTTCTTGTAACTTTCGCTTTGAGAGGGCGCAGAAGAACCATTTGGCTTTGGTCTGATTCGCCTTGTCAGCCTGTTCAGCCTATAATACGATTATTAAGTGATTGTATCAAACGACATGCTTGAGAATGCTCACCTTGGGCTTGTTTCGTACGAGATCCCTGCGGTCGGGGATACTGCCACCATCATTACCCATAATTTCAGTGTGCCGTTGATGGTCGAAACTCAAGGGAGGTTTAGATATCGTCCGTGAGAAATATTATTAATCAATTAATAAAAACCGCTTAGCTAAATTACCACGCATTACTAATAAGTACTACGTACCTTCGCGAACGTTCAGCCGCCGGGCAATGCTGCAAGAATTAACGCATATGGACAGGATAACACAACTTCAAGATGAAATACAAAACGTATGTTGTCACTTACATATCTAAGTTTTCAGAGGGCTGACTACCCTTGCTTTGCCATAGCTCCTAACGATCATGTCAAATACGATCGCCTATCTGACTTCTCGCGCTGATTTTCGTCAAGTTAGCAGTGAGATACCCATAACGAAGCAAAGGAATCCAGATAAATTCGACCCTCCTGATGTTTTTGAAGGTGCGTTTGTAGCAGGCTCCGTCATGGCATGCCCTCATTTTGTTATAAGCCAATCAAAAGGAAATGGTAACAGATTTAATCGTCAAAGCAAAACAGGTGGAATACCTGATCAACTCCTTGCCGGAGCCAGAGGCAGAAGAAGGACAAGCGAGTGCTTTCTTTCTTCGGACAGAGTGCGTTTCGTTCTGAAGTACCTACCCATCGTTCAGGCGAAACGACTCCAAGACCTTGAAGACGAGATGCAAGCTGCAAACGCTGAATACATGAGAGCTGTGAGCAGAGCGAGTTAGTTTCTTTTCTAGCCCGAAAAGAATATTTTAACAATGCTGATCATGCAGAGAACCTGCATTCTCAAATGTCCCGACTTCTTCGAATGATGCTCGAGGAAACGGGTTCCAAGCCTGGCGATTAGCATTTGGCACAACATTTCATTCATTCTCGTGCAGCAATCCTATATGTCGGTGCTTGATTTAATTACGTCTTGAAATACGCCAGAAAACAGTCACGCCAGTAAACTGTAAGTATTTCTGAAACGAACAATTCTTTCATTCAATTAGCCGTAGAGTTTACAAGCGTTTGCTAATCGGGAGCTAACACGCATTGTGAATGTCCGACTCTTGTGATAAATGTCATTGGGCGAGTGATCATTGATTTGTGGTGTTTTTTCAACAGTTCGTGGTTACCCTTGCGCACAATACTGTAGTGGTGTTAGCGAGATGACAATGATTCAATTGCCAGAACATTTTCACTCCTTATACAAAGCAACGGTCAAGGTAAAACCACTATTACTTTACTAAAAAGGGGTTTTACCTTTCAACAACATTCATTGTTGATAATACTTACCAATGAGCCTTTGAACTATGAAGCTTCGACTTCAACTTCTTCATAAATGGTTGAAGACGATTTGGTTTGAAATTCTCATCAGGTAGAATATCCGAGGCTGTGCGAGCGTGCGCAATGCCGCCACCATTTGATGTTTCTCCCTTTCTTCTTCGAGTTGTCCGTAGTGATAGTCGTTTTATTTGTACCTGTCCGTTTTCCTCGCGAGCTCACAGATACCATACGTATTCCGTTGTGTTAACATTTGTCTTTTCATGTCGTATAATTTCCTCTTTCATTCGCATCGTCTCTTTGTGCACAGCATCCTTTGTTTGTTCGTTCCAATTATAGATCATAGATAAACGCGCTGCCTTTC